>ENA-ORXR01000141-ORXR01000141.1-marine-metagenome-genome-assembly--contig:-NODE-141-length-112211-cov-10.393083_pt1 | contig 112211 bp, 96 predicted proteins | sample MGYA00237866_ERZ511479 | MGnify/ENA metagenome assembly ERZ511479
CGTGCCCGAGCACCTCGATCTCGCCCGTCGGCATCTCCGGATTGAGTGTTCCCTCCGGCCGTTCGCGCACCCGGCCGCTGATGCGCAGCACGAACTCGTTACGCACCTCCTCGGCGCGGGCGAAGGTCTCGGCACGATCCGGATCGAAGACCACTTGAACCAGCCCGGTATGGTCGCGCAGATCGATGAAGATCACGCCGCCGTGATCACGCCGCCGATGCGCCCAGCCACAGAAGGTGACTTCCTCGCCAAGCTGAGCGGTGGTGACGACCCCGCAGGGGTGTGTACGCATGACGATGAGAATCCGGCCGGGAAAAACCGTCCATTGTAGATAGTTCCCGACCGGGTAGATAGGTTTACGGCACCGAAGCGAGCCGCCACAGGCCATAATGACGCGTTGGGCCCTTCTCCACTTCTCAGGACTTTCATGACCCGTCACAACGTTTACGGCGTCGGCAACGCGCTGGTCGATATCGAATACGAGATTTCCGAGGAAACGCTCGCCGACCTGGCCGTCGACAAGAGCCTCATGACCTTGATCGAGGAACCCCGCCACCATGAGCTGCTGGCGAAGCTTGAAGGCCTTTCGGCAAACCGCTGCGGCGGCGGTTCGGCGGCCAACACGATGGTGGCCGCCGCGCAACTCGGCAGCACGGCGTTCTATTCCTGCAAGGTCGCCGATGACGAGACCGGCCGCTTCTTCGTCGATGACCTTGCGCACAACGGAGTCGATACCAATCTCGACAACGACAGGCTCGAGCACGGCATCACCGGTAAGTGCATCATCCTGATTACACCGGACGCCGAACGGAGCATGAGTACCTTTCTCGGCATCACGCGCGAAATCGGCGTTGCTGCACTGGACGAAGCGGCGATTCGCGACGCCGAGCACCTCTACATCGAAGGCTACCTGGTGCCCGAGGTGGACGCGCGTGCCGCGGCTGTCCGCGCGGCGGAGATCGCCCGTGCGGCAGGTGTGCCCATCGCCTTGACCCTGTCCGACGTCAACATGGTCAAGTTCTTCGGGGACGGCCTCCGCGAGATCATCGGTGACGGCCTCGACATGGTGTTCGCGAATGAAGAGGAGGCCCGCGAGATGTTCGGCCTGGGCCGGGGCACATCGAGCCTCAGCGACACCGTCGAGGCGATGAAAGGCATCGCGAAGCGCTTCGCGATCACCCGGAGCGAGAACGGCGCCGTCCTGTTCGACGGGCAGGATCTCATCGAGATCGAAGCCGAGCCGGTCACGCCGGTCAATGCCAACGGTGCAGGTGACGTCTATGCAGGCACCTTCCTGCACGGGCTGACCCACGGCATGTCGTTCGGGGATTGCGGTGCGCTCGCCGGCGCCTGTGCGACCACACTTGTCACCCGCACCGGGGCACGGCTGGACGGCGAGACCACCCGCGCCATAGGTAAACGTTACGGAGCATGAAGGGCCTCTCATTCTTGCCGCGCGGCTGTCCGGTTGTGCTCGGCCTCGTCGCGGTCAACGCGCTCCTCTGGCTCGCCAAGGGTGCCTCCGGTAATGTGCTGGCGAATTTTGGCCTGCTTTACGGGCCGGCGGTACAGGCGGGCGAGTTCTGGCGAATCATCACGTCGGGCTTCCTGCACGCCGACCTGATCCACGTCGGCTTCAACATGTTTCTGCTCTATGCTCTGGGTCAGCAGCTCGAACAGGGCATCGGCAGTCTGCGCTTCGCGATCGTCTATACCGGTGCCCTGCTCGGTGGCGTACTCGCGGTCCTGATGTTCGACTTCGACCAGCCGACGCTCGGTGCCTCCGGCGCGGTCATGGGCATTGCCGCCGCCTTCGCTGTCGCCTTGCATGCACAAGGCAACGACCCTCGCAAACACCCTGTATTCGGACTTGTGCTCATCAACCTCGGGCTGCCGCTGCTGGTGCCGGTGATCTCCTTCTGGGGGCACCTCGGTGGCGTGGTCGGTGGCGTGCTGCTGGCCTGGTTGATCATCTGGCGACCGCTCCGCTCACACCTCACGCCCTCACCTACCGCCCCGGCCAGTCAATTCAGCACCGCTGCCGGTGCGTTGGTCTTGCTGGGTGCCACCTGTGTCGCCGTGGCCCGGGTGGGCGGCCTGGCCTGACGCGGGCTGCTGTTAGCGTGACCTTCGTGTTCGTACAGAATCCGGGCTCCGGGAATCACGATCCCGAGCTTCTCGGCGAGCATGTTCGGCGGCGCTTGCTGGCCGCCGGCAAGCACGGCGAGTTCATCGAGCATCGCGATGGCGAGTCCATCGTCGAACGCGTCGCCATCGCCGCGCGCATGGCAACCTCGATCAACGGCGCGTTGGTCGCCATCGGAGGCGACGGTACCGTCAATCTCGCGGCCGACGCGGCCATGCGCAACGATTTGCCACTGGGCATCGTGCCGACTGGCACCTACAACTTCGTTGCGCGTGCACATGACATTCCGGAGGACATCGATGCCGCGGTGACCTCTCTGCTCCGAGGTCGAGCCCGGCCGACGCGGGTGGGTCGGTTGAATGGACGACCCTTCCTGGTCAATGCCAGCATCGGTCTTTACGCACGGCTGTTGTCCGAACGCGAGACATTCTCACGCCGCCTGGGACGGCGGCGGGCGGTCGCCTCCCTGGCAGCGACGGTCGGCGCACTTCGACGCCATCGACCACTCGACCTCACGCTTGACCTGCGCGGTGTGACGCGGCGCCTGACGGCAACGACCTTCATCGTCGGCAATAACCGCCAGCAACTCGAACGGGTCGGCGTCGCTGACCTGCCGAACACGGATGCGCCCGAAATGAGTGCGGTCATCCTGCATCCGGCAGCACGGAGCACCCTGCTGGCCATGATCTGGCGTGGCTTGCTCGGCGATGTCGCCGATACGCGCGAACTCGAAACGTTCCTGTTCGAGAAAATGCAGGTCGATGTGCCGCGCCGACGCGCTCGTCGCATCACGGTCGCGCTGGACGGCGAGCGAGTTCGCGAAACGCTGCCGCTGACGTTCAGCCTCGATCATTCACTGCGGCTGATCCGGCATGACCGGATCGGGAGCTGACGGTGCGACTGGCACATGTATCCGACTTGCATTTCGGAACTGAATCTGCCGATGCCATGCACGCCTTGCAATCGACACTGAACGAACTCGACGTGGATGTGGTGATCGTCAGCGGCGACATGACACAACGGGCAAGGCGTATCGAGTTCGCGTCAGCAAGGCAGTTTCTTGACGCACTCGATTGCCCGTTCGTCACCGTTCCAGGGAACCACGACATCCCGTTGTTCAACCCGGTGCGGCGTGCGCTTCGGCCTTTCAGTCGTTATCAGGAAGCCTTCGGTTCGACCGAGACGCGCTGCCTGAGCTTCGACGATGTACGCATCGTGGCCGTCAATTCCGTGCGCCGCGAGCGCCATGCCGAAGGCCGCATCACTTTGCGACGTCGACTGCAAGTAGCGGCCATGGCGCACGCCGCCGGTGCCGAAGAGGTCACCCTGGTGGTCGTCCACCACCCCCCTTTTTTGCAGCACCCGAGCGGCGATCAAGCACCGCCACTCAAACGCGATGCGCGCACCTGCGATGCCTGGCAGGATGCCGGCGTCCACTTGATCCTGAGCGGCCACGTGCACCGCCCCTTCCTCACACGCATTGCCGCCGAGAGCGAGCGGCATGCAAGAGATCTGTGGCTGTTGGGCGCGGGCACGACGCTCTCGAACCGACTTCGCCACGGCTTCCCGAACAGCTGCAACGTCATCGATATCCCGTCCGCAGGAAAGGGCGACTACATCGACATCGCCCGCTGGGATCACGCGCCGGGTGCGCCACGCTACTCCTGCCGACAACGCGATCGCATTCCGCGCTGACAGTTGTCACGTCATCGGGCGGCGCGACCGGCAGCCTCGACAGGCGACTCGGGATCGGCGTCTCGACAAGTGAAGCAAGCCGGCGGGCGGCCTCAGCGCTTGTACAGCGGCATGACCCTGGCCGAATACTGCTGCAGATCCTTGATTCGCGTCGCGTTCGACGGGTGGGTCGAGAGGAACTCGGGACCACCCTTGCCACCCGTTGCCTTGGCCATCTTCTGCCAGACGCTGATAGCCGCGCGCGGATCGTAGCCGGCACGTGCGGCCAGCTCGACACCCATCCGGTCGGCCTCGGTCTCGTGGCCGCGGCTGTGCGGCAAGCTGACCGCAGTGGCGTAGGCCATCTGCGCCAGTTGCGAGGCACCGCTACCCAGTCCGAGCACGGCGCCGGCAACACCCAGGCCGATGTTGGCCAGTTGTCGTTCTGAAGCCCGTTCGCGCGAATGCTCGCGCAAGGCGTGGGCTATCTCGTGTCCCATGATGGCCGCTATCTCGGCGTCGGTCAGCTCGAGCTTCTCGATGATGCCGCTGTAGAAGGCGATCTTGCCACCCGGCATCGCCCAGGCATTCAGCTGATCGGACTGGATGACGTTGACCTGCCAGTCCCAGCGCCGTGCATCTTCACGGTAGACACCCACCTGCGGGATGATCGCGCCAGCGATAGCACGTACCCGCCTGGTCAGGCCCGCATCGCTGTTCAACGCGCCCTTCTGTCGCTCACCCGAAAGCACCTGAGCATAGGCCTCGTTCGCACCCTGCTGCATCTCCGCGGCCGACACGAGTGTCGACATTCGCTGCTTCCGGTCGATGCCGATCGCACCGGGCTTGGTTGTCTGAACCGTCGTGCAGGCCACCAGCAGGACGATCGTCGAAAAAATGACGATACGTTTTCCGAGGGTACATACATCTGGCATGTTCGTTCCTGATCAAGGTGTCGGCCAAGCCGACGATACGTGTCAGTCTAGGCGTACCTCCGCAGCACCGCCACCGCGAGTGATACGCTCGTGTCGATTCACAGCCGTCGAGCCGCGCCGATGTCCCATCACGAAGCCCGAGAATCAACACCGCTCAGAAGTCACGAAGATTCACTTGCAGCAGTGCTTGCCTGCATCCCACGCGGCGCGGGAGGTGAACGTCGGCCGCTGCTCGAGGCATTCGTCGAGCTCTGGCTCGCGCACGCGCCACCGGAAGCCGCCGCCGGACATGCCGATGACGACATAGCCGGGGCTGCCCTTGCACATTGGGAACTTGCCGATGCGGCCACGCCCGCTGATCGACCTCGCTATCGTGTCATCAATCCGCTCTACGAACGCGACGGCTGGCAATCGTCACACACCATCCTCCAGCTCAACGGTCGTGATCGTCCGTGGCTCCTGTCATCGTTGTCCAGTGCGCTAGAACGGGACGGCCACGACATCCACATCATCGTCCACCCGGTCGTCGCCATTAGCCGGGCCGCCGACGGTCGGATTGCGGCACTGGGCGACAGTGCAAGCGGCGCGAGCGAGACGCAACTGGAGTCGCTCATTCATGTCGAACTCGACTGCGTGGAGGAATCAGGACACCACGCTATCGAAGCACTCGTGGCGCAAGTGTTCGCCACGCTCGATGTCATCAAGCGTGATGAGAAGTCACTACGTGAACAGCTCGACCAGATGGCCGAGTCGGTCAAGGACAGTGAACAGTCGGAATTCGTGCGTTGGCTGGACGAACGGCAGTTTCTCTGTATCGGTGCCGGTCGCATCATTCCCGATCTGCCGCCACGTGGTGGCAAGGCCTCCGCAGAGCAGACGCCTGAACCCAGCATCGAAAAGGCGCTCGGCATCCTCGACGCCGACGCAGGCGCCGCAGCCTGGACCACCACAGACTTGCTGACCAACGATCTGGCCTCGATGTTCATCGATGACCACGATGAAGTGGTCATCTGCAAGGCATCCCGTTCATCACCCGTCGTCCGCGACGAACCGGCTGACCTGATACTCGTGCCCGAACGCGAGCCCGGCGGCAAGCTCATCGCGATCAACACCATCGTGGGCCTCTTCGTGACAGGTTTGCAGAACGAAGCGGTCAGCAACATCCCCTGGCTGCGCGGACGCATCGAACGCGTAGTGGATGCCGCGGGCATGGCAACAGACTCCCACGATGGCAAGGCACTGGTCGCGACCTTGCGCTCCCTGCCCCGGGAAATGCTCCTGCAGACCGGCAGCGCTCGACTGCTCGAGATGACACGCGGCATCATCGCTTTGACCGAACGCCGCCAGGTCAGGTTGTTCAGCTCGACGGATTCCGTCGGGCGCTATTGCAACTGCCTGGTCTTTATCCCGCGTGAAGCCTACAGCCGGGATCTGCGGCTCGACATCGAGCAGATCCTCGCCAACCATATCAACGGCACGAGCACCGGCTTCGACATTCGCTTCGCATCAACGTCGGCACTGGCTCGGCTGCATTTCGTCATTCGCAAGCACCCGCCGCTGGCACGCGACATTCATTGGGCCGACATCGAGAAACGCGTGCGGCAGGCGGCCGTCACGTGGGGCGACAAGCTCGACCAGGCGCTGCGTACCCAACACGACGAAAGCACCGCCATCGAGCTTGCCAGCCGCTACGCGACCGCTTTTCCGCCGGGCTACCGTGAGGACTATTCAGCGCGTGCAGCCGCCGCCGACATTGCCTTCATCGAAAACCACGTGACCGGTGACGCACCGGTCATGAGCTTCTTTCGTCACATCATTGCCGATGCGGAGACGATCAACTTCAAGTTGTTCGTGCGGCATGTGCCGGCGGCCTTGTCCGACGTCATCCCGGTCATCGAGAACATGGGCCTGCGGGTCGTTGCCGAACACCCGTTCGAGATCCGCCGACGCGATACGGATGTCGTCTGGATTCATGAATTCACGGTGGAGCAGACGCATTCGGCCGTCCTGACGACCGCCGAGCTTGCCCCGACCCTCGCGTCGGACGAGGCCGGAGACTTGTCCAGAAGTCCGACAGCACTCTCCTCGTCAGCCAGCGCCGGCGCGCCGACGAGCCACGCGCCAGTCGAGACCGCCAACAGCGCCAGCCGAACGACGGAATCCGCTCCCCGTATCAGTGAAGCCTTCGGAAGAATCTGGTCAGGCGAGGTCGAGAACGACGGCTTCAACCGCCTGATCCTTGCCGCCAACCTCGAGTGGCGGCAAGTCGTGCTCATACGCGCGTTGTGCAAGTACCTGCTGCAAACGCGGGTGCCGTTCTCGCAGGCCTACATGATCGACAGCATCGTCGGCAACGCAGGCGTTGCCAGGATGATCGTGGAATTGTTCGAAACCCGCTTCGATCCCTCGAAGTCGGCACACGACACGGCGGCGGTGGAGCAGCGTATCGACGCGGCGCTCGACAATGTCGCAAGCCTGGACGAGGACCGGATCCTCCGGGCATTCCGTTCACTGGTGCTGGCAACGATTCGCACCAACGCCTACCGACGTGACGCCGACGGGGAGCCGCTCGGGCGCCTGTCGCTGAAGATCGATTCTGCACGCGTGCCAGACCTGCCCCTGCCCCGCCCGATGTTCGAGATATTCGTCTACTCCGCCGCAGTCGAAGGCATTCACCTGCGCGGTGGCCCGGTGGCACGGGGCGGCTTGCGCTGGTCCGATCGGCGTGAGGACTTCCGCACCGAGGTGCTGGGTCTGATGAAGGCGCAGATGGTCAAGAACGCGGTCATCGTGCCGGTGGGGTCGAAAGGCGGCTTCTACGTCAAGAAGAGCCTGCCCGATGATCGCGAATCGGCACAGGCGGTCGTCGTCGAGTGCTACAAGACCTTTCTTCGCGGCTTGCTCGATGTCACCGACAATCTCGTCGACGGTGCCGTGTCGCCGCCGCCGGATGTCGTTCGACACGACCGCGACGATCCCTATCTCGTCGTCGCCGCCGACAAGGGCACCGCCACCTTTTCCGATCACGCCAATGCCGTCGCCATCGATTACGGTTTCTGGTTGGGCGACGCGTTCGCCTCCGGCGGTTCGGTCGGTTATGACCACAAGAAGATGGGCATCACCGCGCGTGGCGCCTGGGAATCGGTCAAGCGCCATTTCCGCGGACTCGGTATCGATACGCAGAACGAGCCGTTCAATGTCGTCGGCATCGGCGACATGGCGGGCGATGTCTTTGGCAACGGCATGCTGCTGTCGCGCAAGATCAGGCTGATTGCCGCGTTCAACCACATGCACGTCTTCATCGATCCGAACCCGGATACTGAAGCGTCGTTCGAGGAACGCGCGCGCCTGTTCGCCTTGCCGCGCTCCAGCTGGTCGGACTATGACGCTTCGTTGATCTCGGCCGGCGGCGGCATCTTCTCGCGCAGCGACAAGCAGATCAGGCTCTCGGCGGACGCGCGTGAAGCGCTCGGCATCGAAAGCGAATCCATGACGCCGAACGCCTTGATCTCGGCCATCCTGAAAGCGCCGGTCGATTTGCTCTGGAACGGCGGTATCGGCACCTACGTGAAATCGAGCAACGAAACGCATGCCGACGCGGCCGACCGGGCGAATGACAGTCTGCGCATCGATGGCCGCGAACTTTGCTGCCGCGTCGTCGGCGAGGGTGGCAATCTCGGCTTCACGCAACGTGGTCGCATCGAGTACGCCGCGAAAGGCGGGCTCATCTATACCGATGCCATCGACAACTCGGCTGGCGTCGATTGCTCGGACCACGAGGTCAACATCAAGATTCTCGTCAATGCGCTCGTCGCCGCCGATGAGATGACCATGAGCGGTCGTGACCGCCTGCTCGAATCGATGACCGACGAGGTTGGCAAGCTCGTGCTGCAAGACAACTACCTGCAGACGCAGTGCATCGATATCATTCACGCCGACGGCCCTGCCGCCCTGAACGAGCACTCCCGCTTCATGCTCTTCCTGGAAGCAAGCTCCCGTCTCGATCGAGAGATCGAATACCTGCCGAATTCCGACACCATCGCCGAGCGACTGGCCGATGAACGCGGTCTGACCCGGCCGGAGATCGCCGTACTGGTCTCGTACAGCAAGATGACGATGTACGCCGATCTCCTGAACACCGATGTGCCGGATGACGACGCCCTCGAACCGACCGTGTTCGGCTACTTCCCGACCGCGTTACGCGGCGATTTCGCGGAGAAGATCAGAGAGCATCGGCTGCGCCGCGAGATCGTGGCTACCCTGTTGACGAACGAGTTCGTGAACCGGCTGGGGCCAACCTTTGCCTATCGCATGCAGCAGGAACTGAACGTGGATGTCGCGGATGTGACATCCGCGTTCAGTGTCGTTCGCGAGGCCTTTCGCATGCCGGCGATATGGCAGGCCATCGAAGCGCTCGACAACGAGGTGGTGGCCGACGTGCAGTACCGGATGCACGTGCTGGTGCGCGGACTGGTGGAACGCACGACGCACTGGTTGTTGCGTTCGCGCCGCTCGGCCGAGACCATCGAATCCCTGGTCACGCGCTTTCAGCCTGGCCTTGATGAACTCGTCGAAGCCATGCCAGCCTGCCTGGGTGACAACGAGCGCGAGACCCTCGATCAACGACAGCGCTTCTTCACCGATGCCGGCGTGCCGGCCGATACGGCTCTCGCCGTATCGCGTGTCGTACCGATGTCGTCGTCACTCGACATCGTCGAGATCGCGACCTCGTTGTCGCGACCGGTGGCCACCACGGCGGGGGTCTACTTCGAACTCGGCCACCGACTCGAACTTTCCTGGCTGCGCGAGCGCATTGGTGACTTGCGCGCAAATTCCCACTGGCACGCACTCGCCACCAGTGAACTGCGTAGCGATCTGCATTATCAGCAACGACACCTCACCGCCGAGGCGGCCGGCGCCACCGAAGACGCCCTTCCGGCAGGTGAGCGAGTGGCCCTGTGGGAAGCTTCGCGCGAGTCTTCGATCGCCAAGTACCGAGGCCTCATTGCCGAAATGAAAGCAAGCTCGGACGTCGATTTCGCGATGCTTTCGCTAGCCGTCAACGAAGTCCACAAGCTGCTCGGCGCTGATCGCCCGCTGGCAGCCGTGTCCTGACCGTGTGCGGGCGGCAAGGGCCTGTGGCCGCCCGAACGGGTACAGTCGTGCCGTCGAGACTACCCTTCAGACCCAGAGGAGCTACCACGTGCCCGTCGCCAATCTGATTCTCATGCTCTTGATCGGTATCGTGTTCGGCGGCATTGCCGCCGTCATTCTTCGGGGCCGTGGGGTCGTCTTCGTCGTCAATATCCTGCTGGGGGTCATCGGTGCATCGCTCGGTGCCTTCTTTCCCGTACTCATCGGCCGTGCCCTTGCCGTCGACACGACATCGCCCGACTATCTGCTCAGGGCCTTGTTCGGCGCCTTTCTCCTGGTCTTGCTGGCAAGCCTGTTCCGCTCCGCCAAACCCCGCGGCCTGAATTGAGGCGAATATCGACATGCAATTGTCCGACGGATTCGAACACATCGGCCTTCGTCTCGAAGCCCATGTCCTCTGCATCACCCTGAACCGTCCCGAGCGTCTTAACAGTCTGAATGCGTCCTTGCACGCCGAGCTACGCGAGGTGCTTTCACAGGTGGCGACGGCGGCAGGCACCGTGCGTTGCGTGCTCCTGACCGGAAGCGGTCGTGCGTTCTCCGCCGGCCAGGATCTGGCGGAACTCGACCTCGGCGCCCTCGGCGACGTGGTCGAACGTGACTACAACCCGCTGATCCGACGCATCACCTCGCTCGACATGCCGGTGATAGCGGCGGTCAACGGCGTGGCGGCCGGTGCCGGCTGCAACATCGCGCTGGCCTGCGACATCGTCCTTGCCGCTCGCTCCGCGACCTTTGTCCAGTCGTTCGAGCAGCTGGGCCTGGTGCCGGATTCCGGTGGCACCTGGATACTCCCTCGGCTGATCGGACACGCTCGCGCCAATGCGCTGGTCATGACCGGGGACGCGGTGTCGGCCGAACAGGCCGAGGCCTGGGGCATGATCTGGCGTGCCGTCGACGACGACGCGCTCGCCGCCGAGAGCGAAGCACTCGCCGCACGGCTCGCGGCGCGTACCACGATCGGCTATGCCTATGCCAAGCGCTTGCTCCGGCTCGCTGCCACCAACACGCTCGATCAGCAGCTCGATCTTGAACGTGATTTCCAGCAATCGGCAAGCAGCACGGAAGACTTTCGGGAGGGCGTCAACGCCTTTCTCGAGAAGCGCGCGCCGGCGTTCAAGGGACGCTGAATCGAGCGCGGAGCGTCGGTTCGTCACGATTGCGACGCCGGCACGGTCCCGGTGTCGCATCTGAATACGTATGGAGTCGCCGCGATATCAACTGCCGCTAACGGCCCGGCTTCCCGCGTCGCTACTATGCTAGAACGATTGGATCAGCAGGAATAGGTCAATGGCCGACGAGGACATGCTTGACGACGAGGAGGATATTGTCCTTGCGGAGCTCGATGATGGTGAGCTTGTCGAGCAGATGCACGACGATCTCTACAACGGCCTGAAGGAGGAGATCGAGGAGGGCACGAATATCCTGCTCGGACGAGGCTGGTCGCCAAGCAAGGTGCTCGACGAAGCTCTGGTCGAGGGCATGCGCATCGTCGGTGTCGATTTCCGTGATGGCATCCTGTTCGTACCGGAAGTGCTGATGGCCGCCAACGCCATGAAGGGCGGCATGTTCATTCTTCGCCCCCTGCTCGCTGAAACCGGCGCTGAATCCATCGGCAAGGTCGTGATCGGAACCGTCAAGGGCGATATCCACGACATCGGCAAGAACCTGGTCGGCATGATGCTCGAGGGTGCCGGCTTCGAAGTCATCGATATCGGCATCAACAATCCCGTAGAGAAATATCTGGCGGCGCTCGAGGAGCACCAGCCCGACATCCTCGGCATGTCAGCCCTGTTGACCACGACCATGCCCTACATGAAGGTCGTCATCGACACGCTGCGCGAACAGGGTCTTCGCGACGACTTCATCGTGCTGGTCGGTGGTGCACCACTGAACGAGGAGTTCGGCGAAGCCGTCGGTGCCGATGCCTACTGCCGCGATGCAGCGGTCGCCGTCGAGACAGCCAAGACGCTGGTGGCAGAGCGCCGGCAACGTCGCGCGAGCTGACGGAGCGCGGGGTATCACGGCGACCGGCAAGATCTTGAGCGCATGCGCGCGAACACACTGATTATCGGCTGCGGCGCGCTGGCACACGAGCTCGTCGCGGTTCTCAAGGCGAGTGGCTGGGCACATGTCGACGTAGACTGCCTGCCCGCCCACTGGCACAACACACCCGAGCGAATCGTGCCCGGGGTCGAAGCGAAGATCGTTGCCGCCCGTGATCGTTACGCGCGCATCGTCGTTGCCTACGGTGACTGTGGTACCGGCGGTGCGCTCGACACGATGCTCGCGCGTCATGACGTCGAGCGCTTGCCGGGAGACCACTGCTATTCGTTCTTCGCCGGTGCACAGGTGTTCGATGCGCTTGCCGAAGCCGAGATCGGCACGTTCTATCTCACCGACTATCTCGCCGCCAATTTCGAGCGCCTGATCATGCGCGACCTCGGCATTCGTGAACATCCGGAACTGCGCGACCTGTATTTCGGCCACTACACCAGACTGCTCTATCTCGTACAGGACGACGGAACCACCGACATTGGACCGGATTGTGTAGCGGGCCTGCCGGGTGATCGCATGGCCGATGCCAAAGCGGCTGCGCGGGCACTCGGCCTGCCTCTGGTCACGCGATTCACGGGCCTCGCGCCGTTCAGCCACGCCTTGCGGGGAATCGGTGTCGTTGCCGCCTGAAACCTGCCGCGGCCCCGTGCGAACATCAACCATGCAACAACAGACTCACTCACTTTCATGCCTGAACTGATTCGCATCTACTGGCGCGACATTCCTTCGCAGGTCATGGCCAAGGCGGGCCGCAAGGCAGAGAAGGTCATGCTCCCCGATCGCTTCCAGCAAGCCATCGACCGTGCCGCCATGCGGGCTGGCAAAGGTAGCAGCGATGCCTACCTGGAAGACTGGCGCCGCGAACGATCGCCTTGCACCGGTGATCTGAAAGCGGCGGCAGAGCATGCCGCTGCCGAACTCGTCGACGCTTTCGACGACGAACGACTGGAGCGCACCGTCAAGGCCAAGGGCCTGTTGACGGGCGTTTCATCCGACTAGACACGTGTACGCGTTGCGCCGCTGGTCGGTCCGCCATGCTGCGTTGATGGAACGCACCTATGCCGCGGTCGAGCGACTGCTTCTCGGCGCCGCACCCTTGCTCGAGCGCATCGGCCACGAGCGTCTGGAAAAACCCGTCGCCGCCGTGGAAAGTGTCGTCAAGGGTGCGTTGTTCGACTGCCGCATGTGCGGTCAGTGCGCGCTCTCGAGCACCGGCATGTCCTGCCCGATGAACTGCCCGAAGAACATCCGTAACGGACCCTGTGGCGGTGTCCGCCCTGACGGCTTCTGTGAAGTGAAGCCTGCCATGCGCTGTGTCTGGGTGGATGGCTATGAAGGGTCGCGCCGCATGCAGCACGGCGACGCTATTCACACGGTCCAGTTCGCTGTCGATCACAGGCTTCAGGGTTCGTCCTCGTGGCTGCGTGTGGTACGCGAGAAGCAGGCCGCGAAGACCACCGGGACGGAGCCTGGAACCGCCGCAACCGAGGGGCGACGTTCGTGAACTACGACGACGAACCGGTCCCTGGCTACCCGTTGCCGATCCGCCCTGGTCACAGTTCGCCCGGTCGCCTCGAGCGCCTGCTACGCGACGGCCAGTTCGTGATAACCAGTGAACTCGCCCCGCCAGACAGTGCTGACCCGAACGCCGTCTACGAACGCGCCGCTCTGTTCGACGGCGCTGTCGACGCGATCAATGCCACCGACGGCAGCGGCGCCAACTGTCACATGGGCAGCTTGTCGGTCTGCGCCCTGCTGACCCGGCTCGGCTACTCGCTCATCCAGCAGATCTCCTGCCGCGACAAGAACCGCATCGCCATCCAGGGCGACATTCTCGGCGGCGCCGCGATGGGCGTCACCAACCTGCTGTGCCTGTCGGGCGATGGTGTGCAGACCGGCGACCATCCGGAAGCGAAACCGGTGTTCGATCTCGACTGCATGTCGCTCCTCGAGATCGCCCGCACGATGCGCGATCAAGGCACTTTCCAGAGCGGCCGGAAGCTCGAGTCGCCGCCGCGGGTGTTTCTCGGCGCCGCTGCCAATCCCTTCGTCGAGCCGTTCGACTGGCGCCCTGCGCGCCTGGCCAAGAAGATCGCCGCCGGTGCCGAGTTCGTGCAGACACAATACTGCTACGACGTGGCCCGACTCCGGTCATATCTCGACCGGGTCCGGGAGCTGGGGCTTGAGGACAAGGCCTTCCTGCTGGTCGGCGTCGGCCCGTTGGCCTCGGCACGCGCGGCCAGCTGGATACGCGACAACGTGCCCGGCGTACACATTCCCGATGCCATCATCGAACGACTCGCGGGTGCCGACAATCCGAAGGAGGAAGGCGTGCGACTCTGCATCGAACTGATGCAGGAAATCAGCGAGCTGCGCGGGGTTCATGGCCTGCACGTCATGGCCTACCGCCAGGAGCACCGCGTGCCCGAGATCGTCGAGCGCGCCGGCGTCCTCGGGAATCGCCAACCCTGGCACCCGCGACTTTACGACGGCGACGCGAATGTCGCTAGACAACGTGTCCAACGCGCCGATTCGGCGTCCTGAGAGCCGGGCCCAGATGCCCTTTCATCGAGATATAGCAATGACCGACACTGTCGTCAGCTCCGCCACCCGCGAGCACGTCATCGGTGCCGACCGACCGTTCACGATGATCGGTGAACGCATCAACCCGACCGGACGAAAGATTCTCGCCGAGGAGATGAAAGCCGGTGATTTTTCACGCGTCGAAAGCGATGCCCGGGCTCAGATCAGTGCGGGTGCGCAAATGCTCGACGTCAACGCCGGTATACCACTCGCCGACGAACCGGCCTTGCTCGCTCGGGCCATCACGCTGGTGCAATCGATCAGCGACCTGCCCCTGTCGATCGATTCCTCGATCATCGAAGCGCTCGAGGCCGGGCTTCATGTGTACCAGGGCAAGGCGCTGGTCAACTCGGTCACCGGCGAGGACGAGGTACTCGAACGCGTTCTGCCGCTGGTTGCCCGGCACGGCGCCGCGGTGGTCGCCATCTCCAACGACGAGACCGGAATCTCGGAAGACCCGGACGAGCGCTTCAAGGTGGCGAAGAAGATCGTCGAGCGCGCGGCCGATCATGGTATCCCGGCCAGCGACGTCATCATCGATCCGCTGGTCATGCCTATTGGCGCCATGCGTAGCGCCGGGCGACAGGTGTTCGATATCCTGGGCCGCATCCGCGGCGAGCTCGGCTGCAACACGACCTGCGGCGCCTCCAACGTCAGTTTCGGACTGCCCGAGAGGAACGGTATCAACGGCGCGTTCCTGTCGATGGCGATCAGTGCAGGCCTGACCTCGGCAATCACCAACCCCTGCCACGACGAGGTCATGCGCGCCGTGATGGCGGCCGATGTCCTGATGGGCAACGATGCCGACTGCCTTGCCTGGATTCGCAAGTACCGGGCGCCTGCCGTCGAGGGCGCCGATGCCGAGGGTGCTGGACGCGGCCGACGCCAGAGCCGCCGACGGCGCGCCTGAACAACCGGCACGATCGATGAGAAAAATGGATCAGCTCAGCACGTCGACAACCGACGATTCGATAGCAACAGCGCCTGTGGCGGTGGCGACGGCTGCCGATCCCACAGGCAGTCTGGAAAAGACTGCAAGGCAGGCACGAATCGTGTTCATGCCGAGCGGGCGTCGTGGCACCTTCGTTATCGGCACATCGGTATTGCAGGCAGCCCGCACACTCGGTGTCGACCTTGACTCCGTGTGCGGCGGACGGGGTTTGTGCGGGCGCTGCCAGGTGCGCCTGCCGGTCGGCGAATTTCCCAAGCTCGGCGTCATCACCCGCGCATCGCACTGCGGCACGGCCACCCGCGTCGAAGCACGCTACGAACGCATCAACGGCAGCTTCAAGGAAGCGCGGCGGTTGGGTTGCCAGGCAACGATCGAGGACGATCTGGTCGTCGACATACCCGCCGACAGCCAGGTCCATCGACAGGTCATTCGCAAGGACGTCGGTGTCGAGGTCCTGACCCTCGACCCGTCGGTACGCCTGCACCTGGTCGACGTGCGCGAGCCGGACATGCACGATCCGTCGGGCGATTTGCGTCGTCTGAAGGAAGCGCTGGCGCGAGAGTTCGAGCTCGAGGGCCTTAGCACGAGCCTGAGTGTCTTGCAGAATCTTCAGAAGACGCTGCGTGAAGAGGACTGGCGCGTCACCGTCGCCGTCCGCGACAGCCGCGAGATCGTCTCCGTACGAGCGGGATTCCACGAGAGCATCTTCGGCTTCGCCGTGGATGTCGGCTCGACTACCGTGGCGGGCCATCTGTGCGACCTCATCAGTGGCAAGGTCGTCGCCAGCAGCGGCGCCATGAATCCGCAGATCCGCTTTGGAGAGGATCTGATGAGTCGGGTCTCCTACGTCATGATGAACCCCGGCGGCGATGTCGAGATGACTGCCGCGGTAAGAAGCGCCATCGATGATCTGCTCGGCGACGTCTGTCGCGATGCAGGGGTCGAGCGAGACGACGTGCTCGACATGGTGCTTGTCGCCAATCCGGTAATGCACCATCTGCTGCTCGGTATCGATCCGGTCGAACTCGGCGGTGCGCCGTTCGCGCTCGCGACCGACGAAGCGATGACGCTGGCTGCAAGCGAACTGGCGATAGCAGCCCACCCCGACACACGCGCCTACCTGCTGCCCTGCGTGGCAGGCCATGTCGGTGCCGATACAGCAGGCATGGTCCTCGCCGAAAAGCCGCAGGAGCAGGCTGCGATCACGCTACTCGTCGATGTCGGCACCAATGCCGAAATCGTGCTCGGCAACCGCTCGCGTTTGCTGGCGTGTTCCAGTCCGACCGGCCCGGCCTTCGAAGGCGCTCAGATCAGCGGCGGCCAGCGTGCTGCACCAGGTGCTATCGAGCGGGTCCGTATCGATCCTGCGACGCTTGAGCCGCGGGTTTCGGTCATCGGCCGGGAAGGCTGGTCCGGCACCGCATCCTTCGAGGCCGACGTCGACAGTGTCGGGGTTACCGGTATCTGCGGGTCGGGCATCATCGAAGTGGTTGCCGAGATGTTCCTCGCCGGCATCATCGACGCCGATGGTGTGGTCCGTGGCGAACTCGCTGCCACCTCGCCGCGCGTCGTCGCTGATGGGCGCACCTTCGCGTATGTGCTGCACGAGGGTGAGGTGACGGTCCGTATCACGCAGACAGATGTCCGTCAGATCCAGCTCGCCAAGGCGGCGCTGTACGCGGGCGTCAGATTGTTGATGGAGAAGTTACAGGTGGAGAGAGTCGAACGAATCCGCCTCGCGGGTGCTTTCGGCAGTCATATCGATGTCAAGTACGCGATGGTGCTCGGCCTGATCCCCGACTGTGCACTCGATGCCGTGTCCTCGGCGGGCAATGCTGCTGGAACCGGCGCACGCGCTGCCCTGCTCGACAAGGGGGCACGCCAGGAAATCGAACGTGTGGTGCGTGGCATCGAGAAGATCGAGACCGCGGTCGAGGCGGATTTCCAGAAGCACTTCGTCGATGCCATGGCCTTCCCGCACCGGGTCGACGGCTTTCCGGAGCTCGGCAAGGTCGTGAGCTTGCCGACGCGCGCGCCGGGCACGGACAATTCTTCGGCAAGCGACGCTCAGCGCGGTCGGCGGGCGCGTCGCCGGGCTCGCCGTATCTGACACGACAGTTCACAGTGGACGGACCGCCCGACGGTACGGCCCGACGACGGTGCAGCGCGCTTGTCAGACTCGACGCTCCGAGACGTCGATCATGTCAATCAATGCAATCACTGGATGCCAGTCCCTGACCCCTGCTATAAAGTCGAGTAAACAAACACTTGTCCCCGCTGCGACACCGAGACCGCCACGCATGAACCGTTGCCATCGTCCATCACTCAGCCGCCGCCGTTTCCTGGCCGGTAGTGCCGCTGTCGGCATCAGCCTGAAACTCCCCAAGGCGGCTTTCGCCGAGGGTGGCAGGGTCAACTTCTACAACTGGGATACCTACATCGGCGAGACGACGATCGAGGAATTCGAAGAATCCTCGGGGATCGAAGTCCAGTACGACCTGTTTGCCGACAATGCCGAACTGTTCGCCAAGATGCGCGGCGGCAATCCGGGCTATGACCTGATCGTGCCGACCAACAACTATGTCGAGCAGATGATCGAGGCTGACATGCTGCTGCCACTCGATCACAGCAAGATCCCGAACACGAAGAACATCGATCCGGCGTTTCTCGATACCGCCTTCGATCCGGGCCGCAAGTTCTCCCTGCCCTACATGTGGGGCACGATCGGCATCGGGTACCGCATATCGGCGGTCGAGAATCCGCCGACCTCATGGAAGGAACTGCTCGAGTCTGACACCTATGCCGGTCGCATCGCCCTGATGAGCGAGCCGACGACGGTACTGCAGATGGCCATGAAGGCACAGGGGCAGTCGCTCAACGACTGGAGCGACGAGAACATCGCGGCCGCCGAAGCCATGCTCATTGCGCAAAAGCCCAGGATCACTTCGTTCGCACCGGATAACGGACAAGACCTGTTGCTGGCGGGCGAAGTGGACGTGGCCATGGAATGGAACGGCGACATCCTGCAGATCATGGAGGAGGACGACGATATCGGCTATGCCTTGCCTGATGAAGGTGGACTGGTCTGGGAGGACACGCTGTGCATTCCGAAGGGTGCGAAGAACATCGAGAATGCGCATGTGCTGATCAACTACCTGCTTGACGCCGAAGTCGGCGCGAAGATCGCTGAATACGTGTATTACGCAACTCCGAATGCCGCTGCCAAGGCCCTGATGGAGAGTGACTACACCGACAACCCCGCCATCTACCCGTCCGAAGAAGCCATGCGGAAAAGCGAGAGTGCGACTTTCCCGGGTCAGGAACGCATGCGCAAGATCGATGAAGCCTGGACGCGCGTCAAGGCAGCCGGCTGACACCAACGACACCTGTGGAAGACGCCGGACGACAACCGCTCGCGTTCGCCGCCTTCGGGCTGCCGGTGATTCTCTGGCTCGCCCTCTTCTTCGTGATACCGCTCGGCATCATCGGGCTCTACAGTTTTGGCGAGAACGTCTCGATCACGGAGATCAAGACTACCTGGACGCTCGACAACTACGCGCGCATCACCGACCCGGTCATCCTTGAACTTTTCTGGCGCTCGATCTGGCTGGCCTGCGTGGCGACGGTCATCTGTCTCGTGGTGGGCTTGCCGATGGCCCTCGTCATCGCCACGGCATCGGCCGACGCGAAGCCCTGGTTGCTGCTCGCCATCATGTTGCCGTTCTGGACCAATCTCTTGATCCGGACCTACGCCCTCCTGAACATTCTCGGCACTCGCGGACGGCTGAACGACGGGCTCGGTTGGCTGCATGCCAAGGGGCGCGCTGTGCTCGAATTGCTGGGGCTTGACGGGCTCGGGCTGCTCGCCGAAAAATTCACCCCGCTGACCTTGCTGGGCACGCCTGCTGGCGTCGTCTACGGAATCGTCTACGTCTCGCTACCTTTCGCCATCTTGCCGATCTACTCATCACTGGAGCGAATGGATCGTTCACTGCTCGAAGCGAGCATCGATCTGGGCGCCGACCAGTGGGGCACGCTCAGACGCGTGCTGATTCCACTTGCCCTGCCCGGCATCATCACCGCTGCCATCATCACGTTCATTCCCGCCCTCGGCCAGTTCCTGACGCCGGACCTGCTCGGACGAGGCCAGGTCGACATGATCGCGAATGTCATCGAGCGGCAGTTCAAAAGCGCCAACGACTGGCCGTTCGGCTCGGCCCTGTCGCTCGTTCTCCTCTACCTGACCTTCATCCTGCTCGCGCTGCGCGCTTTCGGCGATGCCGCCCGGTCGCGCCGAACGCTGCGCACATGAACAAGCAGGCCGAGCCATGAGACACGAGTAGCCAACATGGCAACCGACAAGGCAGGACTTTTCGACTACAGCCGCAAGTGGTCCTTGCGTCTGGTGTTCGTGTTCGGCGCGATCTTTCTCTACCTGCCGATCATCGTCCTGATCGTCTTCTCCTTCAACGACTCTCGTCGCGGCGGCAACGTCATCTGGAAGGGCTTCACCACAAAGTACTACGAAAAGGCCTTCGGTAACGAGGAACTGCTGCTCGCCTTCGGCAACTCACTGACCATAGCCGTGACCTCGACGTTCGCGAGCGTGCTGCTCGGCACCCTCGCCGCGGTGTTCCTGTGGCGCTTCCGTTTTCCGTTCAAGCCTGCCTTCGAGGGCTTTATTGCCTTGCCTATCGTCATTCCCGAGATCTGCATGGGCGTCTCGCTCGCAATGTTCTTCTCGCAAATGGGCTGGATGGATACCAGTAACAGGATCTGGCCGTTCAATCTCGGCAATATCATCATCGCGCACATCACCTTCTCCTTTCCGTTCGCCGCAATGGTCATTCGCACCAGACTCGCGTCGTTCAATCCGGAGATGGCCGAAGCGGCACGTGATCTCGGCGCCAACGAATGGCAAGCCTTTCGGGATGTCCTGGTGCCGCACATGCGCCCGGGGCTGATCGCCGCGGCGCTATTGTCTTTTACACTGTCGCTCGACGACTTCGTGGTGACGTTCTTCACATCAGGGCCGAGCACCGTGACCTTTCCGGTAAAGATCTACTCGATGGTCCGATTCTCGGTGACACCGGAAATCAATGCAGCCTCGACCGTACTGATCCTGATGACGCTGGTGCTGACCTACCTTGCGCTGCGCTACCAGAGGCTGGCTTCGTGACATCCGACGCGCCCATCCTTTCGATTCGTGGCGTCAGCAAGCGCTTTGGCGACGTCACCGTCCTGCAGGACATCTCCCTCGACATCGAGCCAGGCGAGATCTTCTCCCTGCTCGGACCCTCCGGTTGCGGAAAGTCGACCCTGCTCAGGCTCGTGGCAGGCTTCGAGACACCGACAAGCGGCAGCATCTGGCTCGATGGCAAGGACATGTCCCGACTGCCTCCGAACCGGCGCCCGGTCAACATGGTGTTCCAGTCTTACGCAGTCTTTCCACACATGAGCGTCGAGGACAATGTCGGCTACGGGCTGGTTGCCGATCGTAGGCCGCGCGCCGAGATCGACCAGCGCACAGCCGAAGCGCTCGAACAGGTACAACTCGACGCCTTCGCCAACCGCAAGCCGGGTGAACTGTCGGGTGGCCAGAGGCAGCGCGTCGCCCTCGCCCGAGCGCTGGTCAAGCGACCGCGCCTGCTGTTGCTCGACGAGCCCTTGTCCGCCCTCGATGCCAAGCTTCGCGACGCGATGCGCCTCGAGCTGGTCAAGCTGCAGGAATCGGTCGGCATCACCTTCGTCATCGTGACCCACGATCAGTCGGAGGCCATGGCCATGTCCGACCGAATCGCGATTCTCGAAGGCGGACACCTGCGACAGGTCGGCAGCCCGGCCGAGCTCTACCGCAAACCGAGCGATGCCTTCGTGGCCGACTTCATCGGCAACGTCCATGCCTTCGAAGTGCAGCGCATCGATGTCGATGTCGATGGTGCTGGTGCTGGTGCTGGTGCCGAGATGGTGCTTGACATCGCGTCCGCGCGCCTCGGCACTGTCCGGCTGACGATGGATCTCCCGAAGGGCATAGAGCCAGGCGAACAGGCACCCGACAGCACGCTGCTCGTGGTCAGGCCTGAACATGTCTCGGTCACACTCGACGAGCCTCCCCAGGGCAGCGTGAGTCTTATCGGCCAACTCGGTGATATCGCGTTTCAGGGCAGTCGCTCGATCGTCGAAGTGCAACTCGCCGATGGCAGTGGTCTGACCGCCATCGTTGACGAATCGATCGCGGATCGATTGCAGGCCGCCGATGCCGGGGCGCCGATTACCGCGTTCTGGGAAGCTGACGCGATGCGTCTGCTTGGCCGGCAAGCGCACGATACAGCATCCGCGGGCACGGGCACGGGCACGGGCACGGGCACGGGCACCGGCACCGGCACCGGCACCGGCACCGGCACCGTCGAATCATGATCGACGCGGACGAGGCCTCGAACGACCCCATCTCCGGGCCGTCACACATCGATGCCATGGTGGTCGACTGGCACGGCTGTCTGCGCAGCAAGCGACTCCCCCTGTCGCAGCGCGACAAGCTCGCGGACGGCAAGGTACGCCTGCCGCTCTCGACCCAGGCGCAAGACATCGGCAACGATGACCGCGACGAGCTGACAGGCCTCGCATTGAGCATCGGTGACCCCGACGGTGTCTACGTCATCGAACCCCGAACCTATAGAAGACAACCCTGGAACCAGGGCAGAGGCTTGCAGGTACTGGCGTCATTGCACGGCGACGACGGCCAACCCAGCGATTTTGATTCGCGGGCCATCCTGCGCCGTCAGATCGCCCGATTCGCCGAGCGAGGGTGGCGTGTTGTCGTTGCGGTCGAGCTCGAGTTCTATCTGCTCGATCGGAGCACGCGCGACAGCGGCCGACCGACCGTTCCGGCCTGCCTGAACATCGCAGGTGAAGCGGCCGACATCCAGCTATGCGAACCCCGTGTCATGGATCGCGTCGATCCGTTCCTCGCGCGTATTCATCGCTATGCCGAAGCACTGGAACTGCCAGCCGAGACGATGCTTGCCGAGATCGGTCCGGGGCAATTCGAGATAAACCTCGCACATCGTGCCGACCCGCTGCATGCCGTGGATGATGCCGTGCTGTTCCAGCGAGCGGTGGACCGCGCAGCGTTCGACGAAGGATTTATCGCAACCTTCATGGCTTTACCGTATACCGGACATCCCGGCAACGGCCAGCACGTTCATCTCAGTATTATCGATGCCGAAGGCAACAACATCTTTGACGCGAGCCCGAGGCCGAACTCACCCCCGGCCCTGTCACACGACTCGTCTGCGTCAACGATCCCTTCTGCAATCTCGTCTTCCACCACGACGCCGTCCCCAGCATCGTCCGCCCCGTCTTCCTCGGCACCGTCGCCGCAACTGACACACGCGGTCGCCGGACTGCTCGATAAACTCGAAGAAACGCAGCTCCTGTTCGCACCTAACGGCAATTCCTACCGCAGGCTCCAGCCCGGTGAGTTCGCACCCTGCCGCGCCGACTGGGGTCATGATCACCGCGGCGTCGCCATCCGTCTCCCGGAAACCGTCGGCCCCGGTGCGCGTCTCGAACACCGGGTGGCTGGAGCCGACGCCAATCCCTATCTCGTCGTGGCAGCCATCATGGCAGGCGTCCTTCAGGGACTGGACAACGGCCGTGCGCCCGCCATCGATCCGCGATTGCCGGGGGAAACTCCCGCTGCTCGGCACCTCCATCACGACTGGGTTGCCGCGATCGGCGATGCCGAGGCGTCACCGTTCCTGCGAGACTTGCTCGGCGAGCGGTTCCTAGACGCGTTCGTCACGATCAAGCGCCACGAAGCATCCTGGTTCAACCGGCAGGTGACCGAAACGGACTGGCGAGTCTGCCTGCCACGTGTCTGACCGACAACCGCGCGACAGCATCGGCACACGCGCAGGCCCTGCCGTCGCTACCGGCAGTGACTCCGGCTACATCGACAGCCACTACAGTGCAACCTTGGGTGTTGTGCCGCGCTACGCGCCACTCGAGGGTGAATATCGCGCGGATGTCGCGATCGTCGGCGGTGGCCTGAGCGGCATTGCAACCGCCCTTGGTCTTGCGGAACGAGGCATCAAGGTTGCAGTACTGGAGGCGCATCGAATCGGCTGGGGTGCCACCGGCCGAAACGGCGGACAGGTGACCGGCAGTCTCTCTGGCGATGTGGCGATGCAGCGTCAATTGACGCGAACGCTCGGCGCAACGGCGGCAACCGCCTTCGTGCAACATCTGCGCTGGCGTGGCCATGCGCTGATAGAAGATCGCATCGCTCGTTACCAGATCGATTGCGAAAGACAGCACGGGCACCTGCATGCAGCCTGGTCTGCCGCACACATCCCCGCCCTGCACGCCGCAATCGACGATGCTCGTGCCGCGGGACTGACCGAAAAAGAGGTGCGTTGGCTGTCGCGTGACGAGGTCCATGCACGACTCGAGACACCGCTCTACCACGGCGGTGTGCTGAATACCCGAAACCTGCATCTGCACCCGCTGAAGCTCTGTCATGGCGAAGCGCGGGCCGCGGTAGCAAACGGCGCATCGCTTTACGAGCAGTCAGCCGTGGTCCGCATCGACACCGGCGGCCAACCTCGTGCCCATACCCGTAACGGTCATGTCAGGGCAGACGCCATCCTGCTGGCAGGCAACGCTTACCACCGGCTCGAGCGACGCCGGCTTGCCGGCAAGCTGCTACCGGCGATTCTAGGTAATCTGGTCACTGAGAGGCTCGATCAAGCGACGCTTGACGAATTGAATCCGGAGCGTCTTGCGGTCTACGACAGTCGCGTCGTGCTCGACTACTATCGCCCCACCGCGGACGGACGGCTGATGTTCGGTGGCGGCACCAACTACTCTGGTCGTGACATTCCAGAGGTTGCTAGCACGCTGCGCCCCGCCCTCGAGCGCACCTTTCCCCGTCTGGCGGGTGTCGGTATCGAGCGCGCCTGGAGCGGCACGGCGGGCATCGTGGCGAATCGTATTCCGATCGTCCGGCGCCTCGACAACGGCGTCCACGTTGCTCAAGGTTATTCGGGACACGGTCTGGCCACCACCCATGTCGTCAGCGAGATCATGGTCGACGCCCTGAGTGGCAGGCAGAGTGATCTGTTCGATGCGTTCCAGTCCCTTCATCACTGGCGCCTGCCCATGGGCAATGCCTTGATGGCGCTTGGTATGGCGTGGCATCAGCTGCGGGATCGTCAGTAGCTGCAAGCGCAGGTTCTCATGCGTGCACCATGCCAAGCTAAGCCAGACTCACGATAGGGTGTGGACTGCGAGTGCAGCGACTACTCGTAGGGTGGATACTGTTCCGGGCGCTCGCCTTCTTCCGATGTGAGTCGTGGATAGCTCACTCCCGGCTTCGGGTCGAAAGGTTTATGCCGCGTTTTCGATATCTGGAATAACCAATCGTCCCCGAAGTCGAACAGGTAGAAGAGCTTGTTCCCTTTTTCCAGCGGAAATACGTCGTCGACCAGTACGGTATCTACATCTACCTCGTCCGTATCATAGCGCTCGCGACGCCTGCTTCTCGGCGTTCGCGCGGTGAAGAACTCGTACATATGATCATCATCGAAATTCACGGCTTTCTGGATTATGAAGTGAAGGTCTTGAAGTGTGGTGGATGTATCAACTTCCAACACTGCATGCCAGTTGGACTCGGCGTAGTAGCCAGCCATCAGTGTAATTCTGAGCGTGTTGATCATTGATATCCTCGGCTTCGATCTTCCACTGTGAATATTGTAACGCGCTGTCGTCAGCAAGATCATGGTGTGACCGGATCAGTCCCCGGTCGTGCCAGGCGATCGATGGTCGGCCGCGACCTGGTGCTTCGTTCACGGCAGGCGGCTGACTCTGCCTCGGTATCGAATCGAATCGTCGGAGCAACCACTCAGGAGCGAGAGCGCGCCGGCAATCCAAGAAAACCCGCCCCTTCAACTCACTCTCCTCATGGTATTCAGCGTTGCGTTTCAACAGCATATTCCGTGGCAAAGGTGCAAACACGACGCAATCTCACTTTGCGATGTTCAACCGTACAGCAACCTTTGATCGCGCATATGAACGACCACAGGTTGTCGTGAACTAATCGCTGATACCACGCATCGAGGTACTCGACGCGCTCGACGCGCTCGACGCGCTCGACGCGCTCGACGAGTACGACATCGTGTCGGCCGAGCTCGAAGACTGATGAATGCAGACAGACAGGGAGGAAGGAGGATCACGGCGAGCTTCCAGGTCTGCACACGTCTGGTGCGACCGATCGGCGTCACCAGTCGCTCGGTCGAATGACACCCGATATTGTTTACACTCAATCAGTGTAAAAATGGGCTCCGTCGCGTTTAGCGTGAGTTCTTCTTCGTACAACGTGACTGTTTCAATTCCACTCGCATTCCCATCAACGTCACAAGCTTTCTCTGGCATATCAGAGATCCCGCAGGTTTCTTCGGACGTGCTTCGCTTCATCATGCCCACCGATAGGTGCCCCGGTTCTGGTCATGGCATCGATAGCACACGTGTCCACCAGCGACTAATACGTCTTCCAAATCTGCCCGCGCCTCCGAGTTACAGCCGACCCGACAACAAGTTGGACCCAGCATCCGGCAAACGCTTTCAACTGCTTTAACGCCTTGGTATACGGATAGCGTTTATGGTGTGGTTGTTGTTTAGCAGGGTCAACCAACCAGCTTTTATAATTCAATGCTCGGTGGTTCGACAAGTATTGTAGACGCGCGACTACCTCGCCCATGCGGTGTTCTAAGCGAGCTTGCACAGGATGTAAAGCGCGAGAATAAAATATTGAAGATCCTTAATTTGGCTCATGGTCGAGCACAGCTAGACAAGGCGCTATCATTCGTGAGGCGTCTGTACCGTAAGAACTAAACTGACCGGCTTGTTTTCGAAACAGCGTATAAACGCTGCCGGTCATTCTCAATCACAGGATGCAAAAAGATATGCTGAAATTCAATAAAAAACTCACTGTACTGGCATTCGCTGGAACGACTGCGCTTGCGCTGATAGCTGTCGCGTCACCGCTACATGCCCAGAGCACGGATGTAAAAACGGACCCTACAGTCAATGATGCAATCGATGATGCTGAGATGACGGCAGACGAGATAGAAACGGCCGCTGAAGACGGAGCTGATGAAGCGATGGACGCTGTGGAAGAAGTGGCTGACACGTCAGAAGTGGCAAGCGATGACGATCTGGCGGATAAGATCCGGGAGCGCATCAGTGCTGAGCCGTCACTGGGAAGTTACGCACTCGATGTCGTCGACATGGAAGGGCGCTACCTGGTCACCGGTATGATCGACAAATCGGAAGACTTTGATGTACTTCAACAGGCTCTTTCGGACGTCGAGGGTGTTGATGAGTCGATGATCGACAACGACGTCGTACAGAACTGAATACAGCATCGCCGCAAGTGCGACTGATCCGGCACTGTCGATTCAGCTTGAAGACATCGAATCCAGCCCCTGTGTAAAGCGATGCTGTTATATCGCCTGCAAATTTTTTAATTACCCCTGCGTACGGACCGAGTTCGCAGCGTTCGCTTCGCTGTCGAACCGGTTCTGCGCTTTATCACTATCGAGACTGACCTCATGAGTACACTTGACCGATCTGAAGCTATCCAGCACGCAAACCTCGATAGCGCGGCGAGCTCTCCGCGTCGTGTCTCCTGGGGGGCTATTTTTGCCGGTTCTGTCATAGGCATTGCGATGATCGTCCTGCTGTCCTTGTTAGGGGTCGGTATCGGCGCTGCCACGATCGATCCGGCGTCCGGTGAGACGCCGGGAGCCGTTGCCGGCCTGACTGGATCCGTGGTTTTCTTTGCCATCGTACAGCTCGTTGCATTGTTCGCCGGTGGCTATATCGCTGCACGACTCGCTGGCATTCCTCTGACGCAGACCAGCATGCTGCATGGCGCTGCTGTGTGGGCGTTGGCCACGTTCGCCATGTTCTGGCTCGCAACAACCAGCGTAGGCATGCTGGCAAGCGGTGTCGCCTCGACCCTTACTCGTGCCGGCGAGGGCCTCGCAACGACTGCGCAGGCAGCCATACCGGACGATCTTTCGCTCGACTCCTTGCCCGACATCAATCCGGAGAGTCTGCCACCAGAGCTTCGTCGTGCACTCGAGCGCCAGGGTATGACCGTAAAGAACGCCCGGGAGGAGACGATTGCAGCGTTTCGCGCCGTCGTCAGCAAAGAGGAAAGCTCGGCTGCAGCATCGGAAGCGACGGAGACGGCAAAGGCGATCGTCAATGATCCGACCAGTGCGGGCGCGGAGCTTGAGGAGTTGGCTGATCGATTGCTCGGTGGCAGCGAAGCGGTGCTATCCGAGGAGGATCGGCAGCAGGCACTGACTCAGATGCAGGTACAGCTTGGCATCACCGAAGAAGAGGCGCAGCAGCTGATTGACGAGGCCAGTCAGCAGATGGAAGAAGCACAGCTACAGGTCGAGCAGGCGATTACTCAGGCACAGGAGCAGGCTGTCGAGGCAGCGGAGGCAGCAGCCGCTGCCGTGTCTGGCGCGGCCTTCGGCGCCTTCGTAGCGTCCCTGCTGGGTCTGATTGCAGCTGCTGCCGGTGGTTTTATTGGTCGTCCCAAACAAGTGGCGTAGGGATACATCGCCACTCTGGAGCAGGAAGCTATACATAGGCGCCTCTGTCAGAGAGAAGATGGAAGAGCTGAAGCCGCTCGGCACTACTTTCCATGACCTGACAGGGGTCGCTACCGTTTGGTCTCCTATTGTCTCAGCGCCCTATCAATCAGACTTGATTGGCGATGTATGCTGCACAGGAGCGAATAGATGGACATTCTGTTGTTCGGTTCGATGGGATCGTTGTTGGGTGTCTTGCCACTCTCGTCGGGAAGTCGTCTCGCATCGGACAGCAACCCCGACAGGGTGCGGCATGATCCTGGTTCGCGCTTCCGAAACGGCGCAGGGGAGGCGACTGTCGATGCAGGATCGAGCCCGTTCGGTGATTTGAAGAAGTCGCCCTCATGCGAGGGGGCATCAGACAGCGGGTTACACACTACAAACGATGATCTGTCACACGAAGCTTCTACCCTCCGTCAAACGGTGCTCAGGCCTGGCGTCGTCCGTATAATGCAGGAAGCCAGAGCGGCTCGTCAGCGCGTGCGCGTGGGCATCATCACGACCGCGGGGCGGAGTTCCATCGATAGCGTGATCGCCGCCGCCGATGGCGTCGTCGGCTTCGAGAACATCGATGTCATCGTCGAACGGGGCTGGTTTCGAGGCGAGGCGAAGAGCCAGGCTGAAGCCTATGAACGTGCGCTCGCCTCGCAGGATGCCCGTGCAGAGAACTGCGTCATTATCGAAGACACGGCATGCGGCGCCGATGCCGCGCGCCAAGCAGGCATCGCCTGCGTAGTAACGCCGAGTGCTAGCGACTACGGAAAAAGCTTCTCGTCGGCTTTATCGGTGGTGTCGTGTCTCGGTGATATCGATTGCAGCGCTCGACAGCTCGCAGGAGCACCTATCGTGTCCCGCGGGCTTGTCACTCTGAAGATGCTCGCCAGTGCTTGCCAGCAACACGCTGACGAACTATCTGACAACGGCGGGCTAACTTGCCAAGGAGACCTGGGAAAGCCGACGAGGCAAAGTTCTGGAGCGTATCGCTGACAAGATTGAAAAGTGGCCCGTCGCTTCCTTGATCGACGGACCACTTACAGCCACCGAGCAGCATCGAACGCCCTGTCACATACTCCTGGTCAGGGAAGCGTTCGATCCCAACAACGCAGTGCCCGACACGCCTCGACGAATGCCGAAGCCGACTTTGCTGACCGAACTTCCGTGTAACCGGCAGGGGAGGAGCCGATATCGATCCCGGCCGCCACGAAAAGCGGAGCCGCCGTCCGCGTGTGGAACACGAACTTCTTGTGAGCATGCGCATCCTTGACGAAATCATGAGCGGTAGGTTCGGTCATCAGATCCTCTGCCCCGTCGTCTGTCGCAAGCACAGCGATTGCATCAAACAGTACCGACGGTCCGCCGTTCACCTTCTCGTCAATCTTCACGGAATTTCCCTCGCTATCGACGATACCTTCACGTGTCAGCGCCACATACTTCACCTGCGCGCCCTCCTTCCAGGCGGCCCGCTTCAACGCCTTCAGTGCTTTGGCATCGACACCGGACGATATCAGTGCGCCAATGGCACGCCCGTCGAACGTGCCCGGCACATTCTTCAGAATGCTCAGTGCGTCCGACTCGGCTAGATCAGTCCTCGGTTTGACCACTGCTCTGGTCTTCGTCGGCATAGAGTCTATTCCGAGACCGCTGGCCACCGACTTCGCGAGTCCGTCGTCGACATTCAACAGCGACGCTAGCATGCGACGACGAATGGCCGCGTCGTCGACTTTCGAGAGTTCGAACACGAGCGCCTCGACGATATGTGTCTGCTCGGTTTCGGTCTGGCTCTTGTAGAACTGGATCGCCTGGCTGTAGTGGTCTGCGAACGTCTCTGAGCGCACACGCTCCTTGCGTCCTTCGGCTTCCTCGGGGTGGGAGACAAAGCCTACCTCCGGACACTCTCGCGGTAGCCCCTCCTCGCTGCGGGAGTTGGGCTCATAGTTCGTCCGCCCGGTGGGATTGTTGGTCGCCATGTGTCCATCCTGATAAAGATGCGCCATTGGGCAACGCGGTGCATTGACGGGTATCTGAGTGAAGTTTGGCGAGCCGAGACGCTTCAACTGCGTGTCAAGGTAGGAAAAATTTCTACCCTGAAGCAGCGGATCATTGGTGAAGTCGATGCCCGGCACGATGTTCTGAGTGCAGAACGCGACTTGCTCGGTTTCGGCAAAGAAGTTGTCGACGTTGCTGTTCAGCACCATCTTCCCGACGGTGCGTACCGGTACTTGCTCCTCCGGGATCAGCTTGGTGGCGTCGAGCACATCAAATTCGAACTCGTCGGCGAAATCGTCGTCAAACAGCTGGACACCCAGCGTCCACTCCGGGAAATTCCCGTCCTCGATTGCGTTCCAGAGATCACGTCGGTGATAGTCGGGATCGGCACCATTTATTTTCAGCGCCTCGTTCCATGTGACTGATTGCAGTCCGAGAGCGGGTTTCCAGTGAAACTTCACATAGGTCGACTTACCGGCGGCGGTGATCAACCGGAAAGTATGCACGCCGAACCCCTCCATGAATCGGAAGCTCCGAGGGATTCCCCGGTCAGACATGCTCCACATGACCATATGCATCGCCTCTGGCATCAATGAGATGAAGTCCCAGAAGTTGTCGTGTGCCGTTTGTGCCTGCGGGAAGCCGCGATCCGGCTCGGCCTTCGCTGCGTGAACAAGATCGGGGAACTTGATCGCGTCCTGGATGAAGAAGACCGGGATATTGTTCCCCACCAGGTCCCAATTGCCCTCGTCGGTGTAGAACTTGACGGCAAAACCGCGAACATCGCGCGCGAGATCGGCCGAGCCCTTGTTGCCCGCAACGGTCGAGAAGCGTACGAAGACATCGGTCTTTCGCCCCGGCTGGAACACACCTGCTGAACTCACGTCAGCAAGATCATCGGTGACCTCGAAGTAGCCGCGGGCGCCGTAACCCCGGGCGTGGACCACACGCTCGGGAATGCGCTCGTGATCGAAGCGGAATATCTTCTCGCGAAGGATGAAGTCCTCGAGCAACTGCGGACCACGGGAACCGGCTGTCAGAGTGTTCTGATTGTCGGCGACGACCATGCCGTGAGCGGTCGTGAGCTTCTTGCCTGACTCTTCCGCCATCTGGTGCGATTCCCCGCCACTGCCCTGCGCCACGTCTGTACCCACATGCTCGACGACCTTCCGCTGCTTGAACGAGCGACCGGATGAGTTCTTTTTCGAGGCCTTCGATATTGGCTGCCCTGCCTTCCGGCTCGGGGACTTGGCGTGTGCTCTTTTTTTCGCAGTCTTCTTCATGATCGTTGTCCGGGTAAAGGGGTTCGAGACGCTCATAGTGCCAGGGTTGTGGAAATGCGCCCCGCGCCAAAGTCGTCAGGGATTCGTAGTTTGACGGCGTTGACGTAGAAACGAAGGTAAACGCAGCTCGATCCCTCGCAAGCGACGGTCGATTTTTGGATTGAAATAACAGCGAACCGGCCAATAGCACGGTGGCCAGTGAGACGAACCAGGGTAGGTTCAGCGCATTTTCCCACAGGCCGCCGAGCAGTCCCAGTGCGAGTAGCCAACCGATGTGGTGCTCCGCTTCCCATGCCGATTTCCCGCGCCGAGTCCCCATCGTGCGCCGTCATGACCACCTTGCTCACCACACCAAGTCCCGAGGCGAAACGCTTTTGACCGACGAGATGTCGCGTGTCAGATGCCAATGCCACAGGTTCGCCGGCATCGGCACCCCAAACACCCGAAAAAGCGCCGTCGCAGGCCGAATTGATCGTCGCCATAGCCAACGGCTGATCGGCGATATCCAATACCAATCGAAGTGCATTCACAAGCCCTTCATACAATTGCGCAATCGACTGATTGCCAGCGTCCTCCGCCCGGCGTCGGCGCGCAGTTTCGCGGCGTCCTTCGGCGACAGAAAAGGAGGTGCTCCTGCGCTTCCCCTGTAATCCAGCTCAATTGCCAGCTCACCCAGATTGCAAAAAGATTCGCCGAGGGCCGAACCTTTTACCGCGTCCCTGCAGGCCTCAGAGGAGATCACCGTTGTTACTCTCTTGTTAGATGTTCCTGACGATTAAAGCGAGTCAAAAACGTGCGCGCCGGCCATGACAGATCCTCACGTCAGACGGTAGCGTGCACCTGTCGTGCTGTCTTTATGCTGGATGAAACTACCGATCAGAGTACGATCGCACGACGTCCGTGCACAGGTGTTAACGACTCGACGTGAAAGCGAGCGACGTACAGCTATTGAATCGGATCGAGCGAGCGAGAAGGGTTGAAGAGGTCAACAGTGGACAGTGATATCGATCCGGGGTACCGCGAGATAAAGGGGCGCCGGTGGCGTATCAGTGATCCCTCGATACCTGAGCCACTGCGTCAGCAACTGGTCAACGAGTTGATGAGTGCACGCAGAGCGGTCGCTGCAGCCAATCGAACGAGCAATGCAATTGCCCTGAGAACAGCCCGACGACGTGTGCAATCGGCCAAGACCGCACTCGGCGAGCGCGGTCCCAAATGGTGGCGCCCAATGAACGATCAGGAGTGGACGGTCCGAGCCACTGCAACGCTTTTCAGTCTTCTCAACAATCGACAAGCAAATGCAAGCTTGTGTCCGTCCGAGGTTGCTCGCGCCAGTGACGGGAGGCATTGGCGCAAACGTATGCCCGACGTACGATTGCTGGCGGAGGAAATGACGCACACGGCGCGCCTGTGCATCACCTGTCGCGGCGAACCCGTCTCGATCTCAACGCGTGGCCCGGTACGACTCGCCCGTGGTGAACGATTCGACGACTACTTCAGCGGCGAGAACGACGCCTGAGTCGGAGGCACGAGTCCTGTCGTGCAATACACAACCTTTTCGGAGCACTCAATCTAATGGGTCTGCAAACCTGTGCGAAGGACGTTACCGGTCTTGATACGTCCACAATGCCGTCGATCGGCATCAATACCGCATTGGTCGTTTCAGGTCAGAATGATGACAACGCAACTGACCCTGCAAAAGCCAGCCCGATTGCCGAGACTCCCCCTACATTCGAAAGTATGGGCAGACGTCTTTGTCGACTTCCACGGGTGGGCCGGCGCTCATTCCTGAGCCTACTGCATCAGGCGATGTCAATGAATGAAAGATCCGCATCCTGAAATCTATCCTTGAAATCGACGCGTTCCTTGGCTTTCTCAAGCTCGATAAACGTGACCGCACGCCTCTCCCGTGTGATGAACCCCATTCTCTCCAACTCTTTCATAGCGACGCTGACAGAGACATTGGTCAGACCTAACATGTCGCCGATCAAGGATTGTGTCATCGGTAGCCGGAAGTTGCCGGTCGTCTCCATTGATGGATTGATGACTGCCAGTCTATGGTAGAGATACAAGAGCAGATGCAGCACACGCTCCAACGCCTGACTTCGCGCAATTGCCTGCAAGGTGTCGACGATGGTGACCAGTTCGCGGCTAACGATGGCCTCGATCAACAGGGCAATCCGCGGGGTTTCCTGACCCAGTCTCGCCAAAGCACTCTTCGGCAACGGGCAAAGAACACTGTCCACCAGTGCCACCATACTGGAGGTCCGTTGTCGGAGCATCAGCTCCTGGGAGCCGCACATATCACCTGGGTGATGCAGTTGAACCACCTGTCGTTGGCCGTTTTCGAGATTTCGAAAGCTGCAGAGCCAGCCGGATTTGACGATATAGAGCTCGTTAGCGGCATCTCCTTCGCGGAACACCATCTCATCGCTCCCGATGGTCCGCTCGTTCTTCTCAAGTCGCGCAATGCCCTCGTGCTCCTCGTCCGTAAGGTCAACGTACACCGACAGCATCTTGCTGAAACAACTCGAAGAATTGGACATCGCAGTGTTCGATAAAAAGGCTCGAGTCCGTACAGTCTACGCCTACCTGCAGGGTTGAGTTGGCAGACGGGTGTAACCGCGTTCAGGCATTTCGCCAGACAATGTCGGGCCTGACGAGGCAGGGAAATTTCCTCCCCGTCGAGCCATGACTGGCTATGGGTCGTTAGTCCCCAACTCGACCAATACAGACGACATTGGCATCACGTTTCAGTCGATACCTCACTCTTCGCCTCATCGATCTTCGCCTTGGCTGTCTTCGCCGCGTCATCGATATGCTGCGACCCGTACTGCGGCTGGCGGTGCGCCGGATAGCGGCGCCCTGATCCGCCACGCGAACCATAGCCATCGTCTCGCTGGCCGAGCATCATCCATGCGATACCGATGCCGGTGAGAATGACCGGTAGAAGATTACTCTTCATCGATCGCTGAAGGCCATCAGAGATTTCGTCCCCGTGCTCCTCGAACAATCCAACGGCTGTAACTTGACGATGGTCGCTCGCTGATGTCTGATAACGACCAGTTACCCCAACATATCCACTCGACTTCGATGCTCATGAGTGGCACCTTCTCCGGCGTCAGAGGTAAGTTCCAGCCGGTTCTCATATGCCTCGATTCAGTCTTTGATCCGAGCCTGCTGTTTCTCCATTTTTGCCTCCGACAGTGCACAGCTACCAGATCGAGGTGGCCTTCACGGCCTTCAGCACCTTAGCCTGCTTTCGTGGCGGCAGGGGGGGGGGGCGTGGTAGGCAAGAATCATCGCGGCCAGGCGATCATCCTCGGCATACAGATAGGTGACAGGTACGTCGAGACACTCGACTAGCCGTTCTGCGATTCTGTAGTCAGGCAGGTGCTTGCCACTCTCGTACTGGTTAATGCGCGGACTGGCAGATGACGGATCGATGCCAACCAGAATCCTTAGACCTCGTTGGGACACGCCAACATTGACGTCACCGTTCGGGCCGAATTATAGGGCCTTCATCGGTTCGTCTTCAAACAGGTCCCGTTCTCGGTCTGAGCGTGCACCACCCCGGGCAGGTCACCGGTATCGCTCTATAGCCTCGCGCCCGGATGTCAGGCAGTTACTGACGATACAGGGCCCGCGTGATTGATCCCGGTTGAAGCTGACGCCCGCTTCGCCGGCGCTCTTGCCAAGTCATCTCGCCTACCAGGCACCTGCCGGCCGGGAACGACGAGGCCACGCTGTCAAAGTGCACGAGATTGCACAACCCTCTCGCGGCCCTCGTACAGGGGTTTGACGCGGCCACGATACCGACTTGTACATTTTTCGAAAAGGCATCTACGGGCACGAGCCTGTGTAACAGTATAAAACGGTTAGCGGCTAATGCGACGAAAGGGCACACGAGCATTGCGTGATCGGTTCCCGGTATGTCCGTGTTGCGCGACAGAGTTCTGATCCACCTTTGATCTGAAGCACGGTTGAACTGGCCGCCGCGGATGACCGCATGAGTCACCCCACCTCACACAGGGTTTAGTAACGATGCCAACGAACCAACTCTCGAGTCAGCGCTGCGGGCCAAGTAGCGATCCAACAGAACCAGAAACTCTACTAGACTCGACATCATCGGAATCGGTTGGTCGGTCCGGGTCGCGATGCCGGCCAGGCTTCACCGCAACAGCGGTGCTCGGCGCCGTAGCTCTGGCCCTGTCAGCGGGGCCATCCGTCGCACAACAGGCGGGTTCAGTGCAGCGACTTTTGCTGTTGGATGCGCGGACCGGGGAGCGAATCAACGAGGTAGGAAACGGATCTACCTTTTCGACCAACCAGCTGCCCTCGATAGACATCGAGGCGGTCACGAGCGCTGGACGCATTGGCAGTGTGGTCTTCTTCGTCAATGGCGAGCGTAGGAATGTCGATTCGACAGCTCCCTTCACACTGAGTGGCCAAGAGTCCACAGCCAATGTCGATCTCCCGGTGGGTGAAGTGACTATCCGCGCTGTACCGTTCGTCAATAACGACGGGACTGGTCCCTCCGGCGCTTCGCTGTCATCGACCTTCATGAACACGGCGGGCGGCACCGGCGAAGGTGGCGAGGACGACTCGGAGTTCGAAGTCGAGGGCGAAGCCGAAACGGAAGCGGAATCCGAAGTGACCGTCTCTGCGGTGCAGGGTATCGCCGGCAGTTCGCAGGCGCATGGCGCGAGCGCCGCAGCGTCCGGCAACAATGCGGTGGCAGAGACTGCAGCATCCGGCTCGCTGTCCATATCCACGAATGTGTCGGGCGCAGCAGTCCCCGACGGCACATTCGAGGATGCTTCCACCAGCGAACTTGGGCGTGATGCAAGCGGAGCCGATCACCCCCTGCCGGCGCAAGCCGGCAACAGGTCCCCTGACCAGAAGATGCCGATGCGACGCGATCAGGGTGACGGCCCTTCAAGAGTATCCATACTGAGTGCCGAAGCCGAAGCCGAGGCCGAGACCGAAACTGAGGTTGAAGTAGGCGTCGGTGCCGGCAGCGCCGTAGCCAACGCCGGTTCATCGGCCGCCGGTGCCGCCGTCGGTGCAAATATCTACCTCCGCGAGGATGCTCTGGTACAGCCGATCGCGATGGCCACACAGACGGCGATCGATACAGGCAGCTCTACATCGACATCAACTGCCGACGTGATGCTTGACGGCATGGCCGAGCGTGTAGCGACGGTCGCGGCCGATCCGGCGGCAGCGATCGGTGTCCGGGCCTCTGAATCGCGATCAACCGGTCGCGATGCAGACCGCACGAGCAGGGCCACAGACGCGGCCGGCACCGCACCGGCGGTTGCTTCAGTGGCCGTCATCGACGTAGCTGCAAGAGAGGCTGTGAACCACGAACGCTACGACGCTAAATCGCCCTTCGCGACGGCTGAGGGCATAGCACGGGAGATTGCCGGCTCAGCCGACCAACGTGTACTTCTGGACGTCGAGACTCCGACGGATCTTTCTGCCGGTGACGACCTGATCCTGGCCTTTACGGGCATCGACATCGATAGCCACAAGGAATTGTCGATAAACGTCGGCGAGCGATCGCTCGGAACACTGTCCACGTTCGGCACCATGCCCTCGCTCGGCTTGCTCGACCGCTTCCGGGCGGCGGACGAACCAGCACCGATCGCCGCGCGCATCCGCATTCCCGCCGAGGTGCTCGCGGGCGACGCCGAGATTACATTCCGCCACTGGCATCCGTCAGACTCATGGGATGTCGTCGACGTCGATCTCCAGGCGGCAGTCGCGTTGGATAGTGCCAGCGTCGGCAGTAATGGCCTCGACGAGAGCGGAAGCGGCGCGATACTCGCGCCGGGTGCGAACGGAACTGGCACGGAGAACATCAACATTCTCGACGCAAACAATGGTTCCGGTAGCCTGACTAGCGGCGACGATGGCAATCAGGGTAATGTCCCGAACCGTGGCAGTGACACGACTCTGCCGGCCGATATCGTTTTCCAGCTCGATGCTGAAGGGGAAACCGAGACGGAGACCGAGATTGAGGCCGAGGTCGCCACAGGGCCCGCAACAGCTGCGGCAGGCGCCACCGGCGCAAGTGTGGTCGCGGCTGCGGGCGATTTCGCGGCGATGGAAGCCTGGCTTTCGACAGCCACCTCGACATCCGCCTCACCTGTCACGGACACGACGCCCTCCTTGTACCTGCAAACACCCGAGGGCAGCCCCATGTTGGCTCGATCGGGCGCCAGGGAAAGCGGCGCGAACGGCGGCGAGTCACCTCTGCTCCGCGAGAGTCCGGCGCTTGCAGGTATGGGCACGAACGAAGCCAATGCGGAGGCTGAAAGCGAGGCGAAAGCCGTCGCCAGTGTGAGTAACGGTTCTGCCGCCGCTGCCGCGATCGGCGCTGGTGGCGCTGGCGCGAGCGGTATAGGCGCAGGCGGCCGGATCTCCGCGGCCAGCTCTGTATCGACGTCGACCGAAGGCGCCCGCGGTGAGGTCAAGCGGCGCAACGATGAGTTCACGAACGGAAAATTTCGTTATGAGGGACAGGTCGATTTCCTCGGCGCGCAGGCCGAAGCCGAGGCGGAGACTGAAGCGAGCGTCGATCCGACGCTCCAACTCGAACCTGGTTTTGTCAACGTCGGACCGCAGAGTGTCGCGAATACTGCCGTCGGCGACGCGGGCTCGGAATCGTTCGTGCGCCTGAGCGGCTATGGATCCACCTTCCTCGACAGTCAGTTGCAGGGGACCCGCAGTCTGCCGCCGCGGGACGCGCCGGAGCGGATAATCGCGCCCATGCCGGACGACGGCGATCTGATGATGGGTGACGGCGTGGTAGGTGATCCCGGCAGTCTCGAGATCGAGGTAGAAAGTGAATCACGCGCGGATGTCGAAGTCGAGACGGGATTCAATTCGGCAGCGGCCGCCGCCGCCGCAAGCAGTGCGCAGGCCGAGAATGGCTATATCCTGACGCCTGCAGAGGCCGCCTCGGCGACGTCGACGTCGACCAGCGTCCTCGGCGGGGAATCGAGCGACAACAAGATGCGTGATCTCCCGGGACCGGCCCCGGAAGGCGAACGAGGTGGTTTCCCGGCACCCACGGTTCAGTCAGGCGGTCTGGTCTTCGAAGTGGAGACGGAGGCGGAAGCGGAAGCGGAAGTCGGGTTCGTCGCCGGCGCTGCAGCCGCGGCGTCATCGGCTTCCGGCAAGCGCGATGTGCAGGCAGACACCCGTGTCGCAAGCTCGCCGTTCGCAGCGGCGTCGGCGGCGGCCTCGGGCGCCATCGTCTTCCTCGACGTCCGCCTGCCACCCGACGGTGAGGCGGGTCTGGTGATCGCGACAGCGCGCGCTGAAGATCCCGCCTGCAACGGGGTTGCGGTTGCCGTAGCTGTGGCCGGTGTACCGAATGTATCGGGTCAGGACAACGAGGATGAAGCGGCAGCCGAGGATGTCTGTGTGGCCATCGTTACCGTCGAGGTCTTCACCGATCCGGACGACGCGCTGACACCTTTGCTGCTCAACGATGTCAGGGGTTCGATGGTGCCGACAGGTGGCGCGAACGGCGGCATTTCGGCGGTTGTCGACAACGAGCCGGAGCCGTTCGAGTCCAGACTCGAGTCGGAAGGTGAGGCGGAGAGCGAAGCAGAAGCCGAAGCCGGGTACGGCGTCGCCGCTGCGGGTGCATCGAGTTCGAGCGCGGGTATCTTCAGCACGGCTGACGCAAAGACCTCGACATCGACCCTGCCCTACAACGGCGGATACGAATTCTGATGAGCCGTGAAGATACCGTTTCAGAACAGACTGCAGGCAGGCTGCACTGCAACCGACAGGACTCGAGCCACGGAGACATATGTATGACTGATGCACAGCTCGCACCCACTGCCGCCGTCAATGAGGTCGCGGCAGCCCATCACGGCATCGCTCTGCACATGGGCCTGCGACGGCGGCTCCAACACGCTGATTCCATTGGCCAATGCGGATCTGGATGGACATCTGTCGCGAAACTGGCTGCATCGATGTTGCTTGCGTCGACACTCGTCGCTTGCTCCGATTCGGATCCCTCGGTTCGAGTGCTGTCGGACGATGCAGCGTCAGGCGATTCCACATCAGGGGACACGGCCGCCGGTGTGGGCCCGGCCTCAACGGCCAACGACATGGCCTCGATCGCCGGTCTGTATGACGCCAGCATCGAATTCGAGGGAATTGGACGTGATGCCATGGCGTTGCGGGTCAGCGCCGACGGTAGCCTGATCGAGTACGACTACCAGGACGATGACGTTGACAAGGGTGCCGACTGCAACCTGATACGGCGGCTGACGAGCCAGTCGTCGTCCGGCGGTCTGACCATCGACGATGGGAACCGCTCGGCGGACTTCCAGCTTCGCGCGGTCGATTCGGGTCTGGAGTTCGGTTTCGTCGACGTTGCCGATCTCGATGGCGACGGCGACAATACCGAAACATTGCGCACTGTTCTCGAACGCATCGATGACGTAGCGGTAGACCTGTCAGTTTGCCCCTGATCGACATCCGCTGTTCGATCGTGCGACCGATGTGACGGCAGCGAGGCCGCAACGTCCACTGTCCGCGTTGAGTCTGGTGCGCGCAGGAAGAGAACCGTAAACCTGCCGTGCTCGCACCTCGCTCACTCTTTGCCTCCGCCGCCGGGCTCTTCGTGCTCGGCGGCGTCATCTATTCGCTGGTTTTTCTCGGGGAGCAACATCGTTACCCGGACGAGGCACATTATCAGACGCTGGCAGCGCACCTCGCTGCTGGCAACGGCTACACCTTCGACGGCACCACGCCTACTGCCTATCGACCGCCGGGATACGCGTTTGCGCTGGCCTTGCCGGGTGCGTTCAGCGATTCGATTCATCTCGCGCGGACGCTCCACTACTGTCTTCTTGCCATTGCCTGCGCACTGCTCGGAAGACTCGTGCCCAGCAGCCTAACTCGATCCCCCTGGTCTGCAGCGTCCATGTTGCTAGCGATGGTCGTCGCCTATCCGGTGCTCATCTACACGGCCGGTACTGTTTACCCGCAGACCCTGCTCGCGGCGCTACTGAGTGCGATCATCGTCTTGCTGAACGCACACGACAACTCCCTGGTGAAGGCCGCGGCGATCGGGCTCCTCGCCGCGTTCGCCGTCGAGGTATCACCGACGGTCCTCGTGATCCTGCCTGTCGCTGTGCTTTCGGCCTTGGCGTCATCGCACTGGAGCCATTCGAGAGTCATCGTCATCGTGGCGTGCATGAGTGTGGTAATCGGCGGCTGGTTTCTCCGTAATCTCATCGTGCTCGACGCACCGATCGTGTTCTCGACCAACCTGGCCGAAAGTATCGACGCGGTCCGCAAGGTAGAGAGCGACTTCGCTGAACCAGAGGCTGGTGGCGATCTGGCCGGCGTTCGCGAGCGACTGCTCGAAGTCGTCGTGTCGCCCATCGGCTATCTTGAAAGGGTCCTCGATTTCTTCGCATGGCGAAACGAATTGAAGACAGCCAGCGAATCATCCTCGATACGCGATCTGGTCATGTTGGCAACCTACTCGCTTCTGATCGGCCTGGTGCTGATCAGGCTCCTGCTGATGTTGTACGCACCGCTGAGCGGTGCCGAATGGATGATCCTCGTTCTGTATCTCGGCACTGCACTGTTCCACGCGTTCGTATTCACACGCATCCGCTATCGCCTTCCCTTCGATTTTCTGCTGTTGCTGCCGGCGCTGAGTGCCGTGCTCGTCATGGCGGCATCGAGGCGTACAGCTCCGAAAAAGACGACAGCGAACTCGAATTAGCGAACGCGTCCGACCCACTTGCCGCACAGATATCTTCACAAGACATGACTATCGACTGCCAGAAATTGCCTGCGTATCCAGATGCGTCGTCGCCACCGGCCGAGGCGCTCATCATCGGCGGCGGGCCAGCGGGGCTGACCGCGGCGTTGATGCTTGCCGAAGGTGGCATTCGCACGCATACCGTCGAGGCCAGTGATCATGTCGGGGGGATCGCGCGGACCGAGTCCTACAAGGGCTTTCGCTTCGATATCGGTGGACATCGCTTCTTCACCAAGGTGGTGCCGGTCGAGCGATTGTGGCGACGCATGATGGGTGACGATTTCATTCGCGTTTCACGAATGTCGCGCATCTATTACGAGGGCAAATACTACGATTATCCGCTTCGAATCGGCAACACCTTGCGAAACCTCGGACCGGTAGAAAGTGTCATGATCGGGCTGAGCTACCTGCGCTGGCGCCTGTTCCCGCATCGCCGCGAGGACAACCTCGAGCAGTGGGTAACCAACCGGTTCGGTCAACGCCTGTTCAGACGATTTTTCAAGACCTACACCGAAAAGGTCTGGGGCATCGCCTGCGATCGGATCCAGGCTGACTGGGCGGCCCAGCGCATCCAGAACCTGTCCCTGATGAAGGCAGTCCGCAATGCCATTACCGGCAGTAATGATACGGCCACCCTGATCGACAGGTTCGATTATCCGCGGCTCGGTCCCGGCATGATGTGGGAGAAGTTTCGCGATCGACTTCTCGAACTCGACAGCGAAGTCGAGATGAACGCGCGTGTGGATACGCTTCATCACGAGGCCGGTCGGATCACACATGTCGCTGTCCGCAACGCTGTTGGCAGGAAACGATGCCAGCCAGTCGACACCGTCGTCAACACGATGCCGCTTGCGCAACTGGTAAGGAGTCTCGATCCGCCGGCACCCGCCAACGTCCTCGCGAGCGCCGATGAGCTCAAGTACCGCGATTTTCTGATCGTGGTACTCATCGTCGATCAGGCCGACCCGTTCCCCGACAACTGGATCTACATCCACAGTCCGGAGGTGAAGGTCGGGCGCATTCAGAACTTCCGGAGCTGGAGCGAGGCAATGGTGCCGGATCCGGACAAGGCAAGCATCGGTCTCGAATACTTTTGCCATGAAGGCGACGGTGTCTGGGCGGCGGACGATGCCGACCTGATTCGACTGGCGAAAGGGGAGCTGGAGGTGCTCGGACTTGTACCGGCCGCAAGCGTCAGCGATGGCACCGTCATCCGCCAGCCCAAGGCGTATCCAGTCTATGACGACGATTATCGCGACTGCGTCGAGAGTATCGGTGCCTACATCGATACTTTCGAGAACCTGCAGACCGTCGGACGCAACGGCATGCATCGCTACAACAATCAGGACCATTCCATGCTGACTGCCATGCTCGCCGCCGAGAACGTGCTGACGGGCGAGCGGCATAAGCACGACGTCTGGAACGTCAATGTCGAGCGGTCATACCATGAAGAATTTGTCACCACGAAAACGCGTGCCAGCGACACTGCGCGGAAGTCCGAGAAGGCCGGTGCGATTGCCAGCGCCCCTGGCCACGCGCCGCATGTGCTCGAGATAGGCTCACCGTCGTCCGCAGCCGCAGCTCGCGAGAGACGTGACGAGAGCATGGCGCGCAGTGCCGCTAGCCGCAAGCAACCTGGAGCGATCATCGACGGCTGAATGTCCGGATCGAGGGACTGTTTGCCGATGACGCTCACTGTAATGGCCGACCTTACCGTACCGACCGAACGTCGTCGAATTCGGGTTCAGGAGCCGAGCAAGCGATTGACTCGTGCCGCGATCCGATCGCGATTGGGTCGCGAAAGAGCGAAGTTCGCCACATGCGTCAACAGTTCGGCCGGGTTGGGCCTGCCGAGCCGGAAAGCCGCAACGAGCAAGGGCATGAAGGCCCGGTTGTTGCCGGCATCGGCTGCACTGGCGCTGGCGAGCGTCAGCAGGAACGCCGCCCGAGCGCGCTTGCTGGTGATCGCGCGTCGACGCGCGATCCAGCGCAGACTCCAGTGCCAGTCGAGGTGATGGCTGACGCGGTGACGACCCGGCGTCATGTCCCAGTAGGTCAATGGCAGACGGGTCTCTGGGAAGACCAGGCTTGTCGGTCCCCGATCGGCCACCCGCAGCAACCAGTCCTGATCGACAAACCGCTTGCCATCGCGAAAAGCCACCGCGTCGAACAGCACCCGGGGCGCGACGATCGTCGACGTCTGCACCAGACGATCACCGCTCAGCGGCCATCGTCGGCAGAAGAGATAGTCACCGATGGGCTCGTCCGGTCGCGGGTCGAGCCTCGGCCACCGATATGTCCTGTGCTCGGTAAACGCCTGCAGCCGGCAACTGGCGACGCACACCCTGCCAAGTTCAAACTTATCGCTTGCCATCGCACGAGCGATCGCATCGGCCTGCCATTCGAGCTTGCGCGGGTGCCAAGTATCATCATCGTCCAGAAGGGCGATCCACTCGCCCTTCGACGCCCCTATCGCGCGGTTACGTGCCTCTGCATTGCCAAGTTGCTCCGCGCTGCTCGCCACGCGCAAGCGATTATCATCGATCGTTGCCAACCGCGCCCTCGTTGTGGCGTCAGACGTCGCGCCGTCGATCTGCACGACGACTTCTCGCGGCGCGAGCGATTGCTCCAGCGCCGAACGGACGGCATGAAAGACACGATCGGGCCGATTGAAGGTCGGGATGACAACAGAGATATCCATCGCGCGATATTCTGCGGTACTCAATGCCGAAGCTCCAGTCACGCTTCGTGTCCCCTTCCCGCTTTCATTCCCTTTTCCAGTTTGAATCCCTTTCGTGAGCATCGATCGGTCATCGCCTGACAATGCCGTGACGAAGGTCCAACGGCAACCGTCCGATGGATACAACGGTGATGCTCGGCTGCCATTTTGCACGGGCGCGGAGTGGTGAACTGCAGGCGAGTTCGAATCCGGTGCATTGGCGGCCTGCATCCGAATGGATCGACGCTGTGCGCCGTCGCGGACGCTCAACCGTGCGGCGTACGCTCGGCGATCTGCTCGCCTCGAAACGTCGACCACCACGAAAGCGCGAGTGACCGACCGCCGGGCTGAATAATCCAGATCAGGCCGTATATGAGAGCGAACAGCACGCCGCCGAGCGGCAGCTCCAACCGAGCATCGAGGCGACATCTGTCAGCATGGCGGGCGAGCAGCAACAGAGCGAGCGTCGCGACCGAAGTCGCGACCATGGGACGCAAGACGCCGCGCACGAGACGTGACGGCGACAGCACCGAACCCTTCAGGCAATAATTCCAGCCCGGCACAAGTAGAATCAAGCGCGCGGCCACGACACCCGCCGCGACCCCGCTCACGACTTTGGCGACACCGCCATCTACGGCTCCGTCGACGATTACGGACGTTGCCACCCCGGAAGAAGCAAGCCTCGAGGATACGGCCGCGGGCCAGTCCCACTGGCTGCCAAGAAACATGCCGACGATCATCAAGGGTGCCGACCAGATCGTCCAGCGCAGACGTCTGGCCGTACGACCCTCGGCCAGGCAGATCCAGTTGCTCACGCGGTCCACGCTCTCGAGCATCATCGCCAGGCACAGGATCCTGAAGGGCGCTACCGACGCTTGCCACTGCTCGCCAAGCAGTACGAGAATGATGCCATCAGACATTACCGCGAGAAAGGTGAACATCGGCAGCACCAGACTGGCGGTCAGGCCGATGGCCTGTGATGCGAAGTGTGCATAGCGATCCGGCTGACCGTGCAGGCGGCTCAGGCTTGAGACAACGACCGTCTTCACGGGCTTGAGCAGTTGCTGCAACGGCAAGGTGACCCAGCGCAGCGCGCTTTGGTAGTAGCCCAGCGCCGTCGCGCCACCGAGCCGTCCCACGAGTAGTCTGTCAACCTGTGCGACGCCCTCGCCGACGATGCGCGACGCACTCAGGTTTCGACCGTAGCTGAGCCACTGCTGTAGAGTGGCCACCTCCAGTGACAGGCGCAGACACTGTCTGCCGGGACGCCAGTCGGCAAGCACCCAGAGAAGAATCGTCTCCGCCACCCACGTCACGCCGATCTGCACGAGAAGGGCCTCCAGCTTAGCACCGCCGAGCGCCATCGCGATGCCGGCAAAAGCGCCACAGGCGACCGACACGGTCGAGACAACAGCCATTGTCCCGTAGGCCATGCGACGGGCGAGCAGACCACTCTGCACGTTTGCGGAACCGCGCACGAGCAGCAGCAAAGCGAAGAGGTGTATTGGGCCGATGATGGCGGGATCGTCGAAGAACCGGGCGAAGGGTACTGCCGAGAGCCACGCCGACAACGACAGTAGCACCGTGAGCCACAGGTTTACCGCGAACAGCCCATCGAGCGTCCGGGCATCGGGAAGCTCATGGTGAACCAGAGCGAAGGGCAGGCCGAAATCACGCAGCGGGCCGCTCAGGCCGAGCACCACGCTTGCCAAGGCGAAGCGGCCGAAATCAGCCGGGGCAAGCAACCTCGCGAGGATCATCGTCGCGCCGACCGCCAGTGCGAGCTGCAGCGCGTTGGCGAGCAGCAGTGTCAGGCTGCCGCGAGCTGACACCCGACCCAGCGAGAGTGCAGGCGCGCTCACGACGCGATTCTCATCGGCGCAAAGCTACCGCCGCGAGGCTCTCACCCCAGAGACGAGCACTCCACAACGAGATGCCGATCCACTTGAAGCCATCCTCGAGCACCGCGCTCAACTCGTCCGATACCGGCCATGAAAACGGGAAGGCGTCGATCAGGACCGACGCACCAAAGCAGCCGAGCGCGACGAGGAGCCATCCCGGCAGGTAGGCAAGGAGCCGGCGACGGTAGGTGAGCAGCCAGAAGAGAATTACCGTGACGTACAAGGCATAGACCAGGTTCTGCTCGACAAGGAAAAGCTTCGGCCAGACGCGCTCGTGCAGGAGAAACAGATCGTCGAGGGCGAGCACGGCGGTCAGCACGCCGGTGGCTACGTGATACCGCACATCGGGTCCTGTAGTGAACGAGAGTCCTGCCCGTCGCCGGCAGACTAGGGCGGCGAACAGCGACACCACGGCCGCCGACCACCAGATCAGGATACCGGCATCGGACAATGAGCCCGCCGACAACGGCATGATGGCGGCCGCGCGAGTATCACCGAACATCAGCGGCGCGGACAGCCAGCCGGCGCGATCGAGAATCATCGCCATCAGTAACACGGACGCCGAGCAGACGAGCACGAGCCGCATGAGGCGATGCGTTGCCTTGCGTGACGCGGACGCAAGCGCCCCGCCTGCTCTACCAACGCCACCCGCCTGATCCGGGTCCGTGCGCATCAGGCAAGGGACGGTCGTTCAAGCAATAGCTCGGCGTACAGGTCGAGAAATCGATCGACGACATGCGTCTCTGTGAATTCCGCAAGCGCGCGTTCACGGCCGGCGGCACCCATACGCTCGGCGCGCTCCGGAAGGCCGAGCAGATCGACAAGCCGACGCGCCAGTGCTTGCTCGTCGTCGACCGCCACGACATGACCGGTCACACCGTCGACAACCTGCTCGGCCAACCCACCGCCATCGCTCGCGATGACGGCCGTACCGCGGATCATCGCTTCGGCGGCGACCAGACCGAAGGGCTCCTCCCAGCGCGATGGCACTACCTGCACCCACGCGGACGCAAGTACGCGCTCGAGCTCCAACCGGTCGAGATGTCCGAACCAGTCCACACGCTCGGCCATGCCGAGAGTCCTCGACAACTTCTCGAGCGGCCCACGCTCCGGGCCATCACCCAGAACCCAGAGTCTGGCCGTCGGTATTTCCCTTAGCACTCGCACAAACGATCGAAGCAGCCAGTCGACACCCTTCTTCTCCACCAACCGAGCCGCGCACGCGACGATCGGTTCCGCAGCCGGCGACAGCGGAGGCCGCGGATCGTGAACCGGGACCCCGTTCCAGATCACCCCGTCGCACGCCACACCGTGACGCTCGAGCAGAGCGCGCGTCCGGTGACTGTTGCAGATGATCCGATCGAATACATCGCCGAAGCGTTGCCACTGGACGCGTTGCACGATGGCTCGCGCTTGTCCCGCGAGAGACAGGCAGCCCTCCCGCAGGCAGACACGACCCGGCGTATACGGACAAGCACTACCATCCGGCAGTACCCTCGTGTTCAGCGGACAGACCAGATCGTAGTTGACGACGTGCAACAGTGCGCGCCACTTGCGCAGCAGCGGCAGGATGGCCGGCGACAGCTGCGAGGCGAACATGCGCACGTGAACGATGTCCGGCGGGTAGTCGGCAAGTTCCCGGGCCAGACCTAGCCGTGCCATCGGGTTCCATGCTTGCAGAAACCGGCGTGATGCGCCCGCCGAACCGTGACAGTGTGCGTCCGACTCGATCGCAAGCGCCAGTGGCTGCGCCGTGCTCGTGAACAAACGGGCTTCATGGCCGCGCGCGCGAAGCTGATCCCTGATCGCGAAGGAGAGGTGCTCTGCGCCACCAAGGCGGATACCGTAGTCGTGAACGACGAGCACGCGCATCAGGCAAATCTCTTCCACGGGTTCCGCGCAGAGGTGGGTGCGGGCACGCGCGGTACAGGCGCACTCGACCTGTCGTACTGCCTGCGCCCGTCGCCTACGATCAGGTATCTACTCCGAAACGGCCCTGGAACTTGCCGCTGACAGCCGTGATCGGCGTACCCATAGCCGATTGACCAACTGCTCCACGCGACTTCCGGCGCGATGCACGAACGCGCCCACCGTGCCGCCGAGCATCCTGCCAGCCGAATCGGACAAGGGCTTGATTACGAGGCTCCGTCGCGCAGCGGCGATGGCGGCGCGTTCCTCGTATTCGGCCGCCAGTCCATACTTGTCGATGAAATGCCGGAGACTGCTCCGTGTCCACTGCTCGCTCCAGCGCAGAAGGAAGTACGGCAAGTCGGCGCGAGCCAGCGGTGGCGGCGACTTGTAGGTGACCTGCGCACCGGGCTCGAACCAGACCTCACCACCGGCCTCGTCAATGCCGAGGCAGAGATCGATGTGCTCACGCGTATTCAGCAGCTTCTCGTCGAAGGGACCGAGCGTTTCCCACGCGTGCCGCGTCAGGAGGAGGCAATGGAACTCGACGAAATCGCAGCGCGACCGTTCGAGCGGCTGCTCGAGATCGTCCAGACCGACATGCTGCAGGATATGGTCGGTATGGAATTCACGATTCGGCCGTTCGCCGCTGAAGTGGCAACGCCCGCCGGCCATGTGAATTACACGAGCCGACGGTTCTCCCTCGAGATACAGGGGACCGACAGCCCAGGCACCGGTCTCCGTAGCCGCGTCGACCAGGCTTTCGAGCCAACCGGCGGAGACGATGAGGTCGTTGTCGATGAAGACGAGAACGTCGCCGCTGGCGGCGGCCACACCGATATTTCGTGCCGCATTCGGCGTGAGGTACCGTTCGTGCCGGAGCAGCGTGAAGTCGTGCTCGCGAGCAGCATTGCGAAGATAGTCGCGGACCGCGTCGGGCGAGCGACCATCGACATACACAAGTTCGTAAGGGCCTTCCGTCAACTCGAGCAGCGCCGACAGGGCTCGCTCGCTCACGCTGAACTGCTCGCGTGGTGCCACGATGATCGAGATTCGGGGGGTGGACATGCGCCGTGCCTTTACGGTGGACGAAGCCGCCGAGTATAGGCGGTCATGCTCCGGGCACGCATTGTAGAGGTTACAAACGACGACTCACGAGTTCCGCGTCTCCCGGCCGCCGCGCACGGACCAGGCCCGCCGCGATAGCGAGTTGAGACAGAGCGACGAGTGGCAGGGCGCGAAGCCGATCGAGGGGCGACCAGCCTTCCCGCCGCAAGGGGTGGAATAGAAGCCGGCCGTAAAAGGCGGGACCTGCGGGCAGCAGGATGTCGCGCCGAGCTGACGCTGTCGCATGGAAACGCACGGCCCCAAGGCCGTAGTTGCTCTGCTGTCGCCAGAAACTCGCAAGGGTGTGCTCGTGACAATGTCGGACGCCCGCGTCGGCGACGCGACACAGCGCGCCGCCCGCCTCGGACCAGGCCCGGCAGAAGGCACGGTCCTCGCCGGCTGCCAATGGATAGCCGACATCGAATCCACCCACGCCATCGAACCCCACGCGACTGCATGCAAGGTTGTTCGATGCGAACAGCGCGAGTTCACCGTGCTGCGCGAGCGCGTCCTCGTCGAAGAAATGCAGCAGACTCTCTGCAACGGCCGCATAACGATTGTGCGGCAGCCCATTGCGGGTGTTCCCGCCGAGTAGGCCGCGTGGCTGCTGCTCGTGTGCCTTCCAGAGCGCTACGAGCCATTCTGCATCAGCCAGGCAGTCGTCGTCGACAAAAGCCAACAAGCGCCCACAGCTCTCGGCGACACCGCGATTGCGTGCAGCGGCCGGACCTTGCCGTCGCTGGCGAATCAGGCGTCGCAGGGGTCCCCACGCGGTCGCGTCTGGCAGACGGCCCTCGGGACTCCCGTCATCGACGACAACGACTTCAAAATGCCGTGCATCCATACTTTGCGCGTCAAGCGATGTCATCAATCGCGCGAGGCTTTCAGGCCGGCCGTACGTCGGCACGATCACACTGATACGCGGCTCGTTGACAGGAGTCTGCTCGTCACCCGACATCGATCGATCAGCGCAACATCGTAGTCAGCCTGACGCCGACGAAAACGAGACTCGAATAGACGTAGTAGATCGAATGCAGCAACGCGGCGACGAGCATGAAAGGGGTTCCTTGCCGCCGCCGGAAGAGCGCCAGCAGATGGCGCTGCAACAGCGCGAACATGACGATACAACCGACAATGACGGCGACGAGCGCCCAGATGGCCACGCTCGCCGCACCGAATACAGTCAACGCCGCGAGGAAGAGGATACCGGCATGAAAGCCGAGTGCCACTAGCGCCGACAGCCTTTCACGCCAGCCGAGATTGAGTACATCCGGAATGCCCTCTCCACGTTCGGCAATCAGCCGGCTCCACGGCAGGGCACGCGCCATGATGTCGGTCTTCAACCAGCCCTTCAGCGTCCAGCACTTGTGATGCCGACAGAGAATGTCCTTCTGCAGTCGGATGACATGACCTGCCTCCCTGAGCCGCGTGCCAAGGTCGATATCCTCGATCGACGCCGTCGCGAAATCTTCGTCGAAGCCGCCGACGCCCCGGAAGGCCGCGCGTCGGACAAGGCCGCAGCCTGACCAGAATGTCGTGACGTCTGGCCTGCTGGTCTGATGCATGTAGTGGTGCAGGAGGTTCTTGTACTGACTGATCCAACCGGCGTCGGTGGGCCGGTCATCATAGCTGCCGAAGACAGCGGCAATGTCTTTTCGCGTCGCGACGATCTTCCTGAACCGTTGCAGGGCATCGGCCTGTAACGAGACGTCACTATCGACGAACAGGTAGGCGTCGCTCGCGGTGAACTCGCGCGTCCCTCGATTGCGGGCGAAGGCGGGCCCGTGCGGACCCGACGTCAATCGAACATACCGGGTGCCATGACGCTCCGCGGCGCTTTGCGCGGCCCCGTCGGTCGAGTCGTCGTCGACCAGCACGATGTCCGACGGTGCTTGGCCGGCGTCGAACAGGCTGGTGAGACACGACACAAGATCGTCCCCGGCGTTGTATACCGGGATAATCACCGCAATGCCCGGCTCTTCGTCGACGGCGTGATGATTCTCGTGTTCCGGCGTGATTGACAAAGCTGATCGTTCGTCCGAATGCGACGCGTCGAAGCATATCTCCATGGCGGAGTCGGGGCATACTGGCTCGGTGAGTTCGGGACGCTTCGGTAGTGCTGACAAAGTTGCACCCTTTCAAGCTGTGGAAGTAGTAAAGCCTGTCGACTGAACTGTCGGGCACTGTGTCAATGGTTCAGCTGCCCTAGGCAGTCTGCCTCGACCGCAGCCACCGTCATACGCATCAGACAGCTGCTGTGGTCGAGTGATCTCCCACAGTAACTACGAGCTCATTCAGTCCTCAAATGAAACCGCTGCGCTGAATCAGCTGTGTCGTTATGGTATCAACCCCTGTCACTGGTTCAGGCTGCACACGGGAATTTCTCGATCAGACTGGACGCGCACCCACGAAGGCCCAGGCTTGATCGACACGGGATGATTCAAAGGTCTCGGCGTCGACGGGAATGATCTTGTCCATCATGCTGATCATCGTCTCCGCCGAGTTCGGAGCTCCAACGACCGCGTACCGATTCACGTTGCTCAGAGCCTTCCATTGAGCCTTCATGGTATCCGCGTTCGCTCCAGCGCCTGCTTCACTACCCTGATAGTTGTCGAACAACAGGAGCATGTTGACTTCATCATGAACCTCGAACGCTGTGTTCATCGTTGTTGCCATTGATTTCACGTCGGCGTCTGACAGCTCACCGGAAATCGCGAATGCGTACACTGACGGCTCACTGGTCGGAATCTGCTCTATGGAACCTGAACCCATGATGCGTGTCTCCTGCCTATGGACGATGGACTGGGATGATCAGCGAATCGCACGCAAGATAGTTTGAAACAGCGCTGGAAAAGCAAACTTTTCAACCGGTGCGACGAAATCTTCGGAACGAATCGCGGCCATGACCCGGACCTACTCGGTTCTCGTGGTGCCATGAAGCAGATTCTCCGAATCGGTATCCGACAACTCACGCTCGACGCTCCGCTGCATGACTTCGTTCGCGGACGTGTCGCAGACGCTCTCGAGTCCCGATTCATCCGCGGCGATCGCCGACGGTGCGCCTCGTCCCTCCTCGGCGTTGCCTGCGGACCCTGTGACCATCGGAATCGACTTCGGGTCGGTCTGTCGCGAATCATCCACCGCGCTGGCGACCTCGCGCCTGTGTGCGGTGCTGTCGCCCGGTATGGTATTCATGTGTCCGTCCTGGAATCGGACACGGTATATCGGCTCCGGCATGGCGATACCCGACTCGTCGAAGGCCTGCTTGACCTGTCGTATCGCCTCGCTTCGCACCTTCAACAGATCACTGCGACCTTGATCTATCCAGGCCCGGACGGTCAGTGAAACATTCGACTCTCCCAGTTCGGATACCAGCACCGTGGCCGGCGGATCGGTAAGGACGCCCGATACGCCGTAGATTGTCGCGACGGCGGTTCGTTGTGCGGCGTTGAGATCGAGATCGGTATCGACCCCGATGTCGAATTCGAACTGTCGTTCTGGCTGACGTGTGTAGTTGACGATGACAGCCTTGTAGACCTGCGCGTTCGGCACGCGTACGTGATTGCCATCAAGCGAGATCAGGATGGTAGCGCGTGACGTCAGTCGCGCCACCGTGCCTTCGTGCTCGCCGATACGGACGTAGTCCCGGGCGACGAACGGCGTCCGCAGACTGAGCAGTATGCTCGCGATGAAGTTCTCGACCGTATCGCGAACGGCGAAGCCGAGTGCCAGACCGAATATGCCGGCGGCGCCCAGTACCGAGCCGATGATCGCCGTTGCGTCGAGCAGGGTCAGCGCCAGAACCACCCCCGCGAGCACGATGGCTATTCGAGCGAGCAGCGACAGCAAGTCCGCGATGAATGTGTTCGGTGCCAATGCGTCGAACACGGCGCGTCGGCGGCCGATCCAACGGCCGAGGAACCAGAATGCCACGGTGACTACCAGCGCCAGCAGCAGGACGGGGAGTGTGGCAACCAGCGACCTGATCATGCCTTGCAGCCGATCCAGGGTCGATTCGATTCGACGACTGACACGGGTATCGATGACCAACTCATCGACAACGTCGACCACGCCGTCGACTTGACTCGCGATCTCGGTCGCACGATCGTTCGCCTGCTTTGACGATACCGTGCCGGTGAGCGTGACGATGCCGTTGGCGACCGATACGCCGATCGGCTCGAGCAGGTCGAGCTCGTCGTAGATCCCGTTCAGTCGTCTGCGAATGTCGCCGTCATTCGCCGCATCGCTATCGAGATCGATGCCGCGTTCGGCGTTCGACGTAACGCCGCTCGTTTCCGTGGACGTTTCTATCTCACCGTCATCGGCATTCGACAGCGACGAATTCAGCGCTACCGCCATGACGATTACCGCCATTACGCGATGACGACTCGCGACTATTCTTACCACGGCTGGTTCATCATCCGAGAGGAGCCGTCACTAGGTTTTACGCTCATACCTTCTTGCACCCACCATCCGCAATCGTGAACTTTGCGCAGGATCTCCATTGTGCGGGCAATGTCACGAGTGCCGGATCAGAGGTGCCAGAGAACGACACCGAGCGCACAGGCACCAGTCGCGAAAAGTCCCGCGACCAGGCCAAGGCTGCCCCGATCGATCGGCTCGGTGGCGTGCCCGTCGAGGCGCTCGTGAAGTTTACGGGCACCGCGAAAGGCCGCGAAGAAAATCAGCAGAGCGATACCGATGAACACGCTCGCGACCGACTTCGCGAGCCAGGCCGGATCCATCTTGCCGAAGATGGCATGAAAGCCCAAGCCGATTCCACAGGATGCCAGACCGGTTCTCATCCACCCGGCAAACGTGCGTTCGTTGGCCATGAGGGTCCGGTCTTCGGCCCAATCGGTGCGCTCTTTAGCCAGCTCCTGACCGGAGCTCCTGTCGTCTGTGGAACTATCGGACGAACGCGGCATGTGTACTGGTCTCTCGGGCAATCGACTTCGGTTGACCCCGGCACGCTACACCGGCAGCACCCGATCATGTTTGCGAAGGATGGAGGTATGCACAAGCCGGGTTCTCGCGATCGACGCTCGGTGGCGATATACCGATGAGCGTCGCCGCAAGGCCCCGAGTCGTCACGCGGCCCGTCTTGGAGAATCAGGCTTCAGGCTTGACTATCAGCGAATTCTCGACTCGTTCGACATCGTCGACGGAGCTTGCCACTTCGCCGGCACGCGTCTTCATCTCCTCGGAATCGACGAAACCGCTGAGCTGAACGACGCCGCGATAGGTCTCGACTTCGATTGCGAGCAGACTTTCCACATCTTCCTTTGCCAGCGCCGCCTTGACCTTGCCGGTCACGACGCTGTCACCTGCATACTCACCGACGCTCTCCCGCGTATCGGTTGCCGCGCAGCCCGCCAGCCCGAAGACCAGCACGATGCCGACGAGCAGAGCTCGCGTGAGATCGGATATCTTGAGCATGACGGTCAACCCCAGTCCCTGGAAACGCGCTCCACCTCTTCGCGAGCTTCTTCCTTGCTCTTGCCGTACTTCTCCTGAATCTTGCCCTCGAGCTTCTCGCGATCGCCGTCTATCTCTTCGAGTTCGTCATCGGTGAGCTCACCCCACTTGGCCTGTATCGACCCCTTGAGTTGCTTCCAATTGCCCTTGAATATGTCTTCGTTCATGTCAATCGCTCCTGATCGCCGGTTGGCGTGAACGCAAGACTATGGCACGAGAAGGTCCCTTGGTCGCCGGTCGTTCCAATCTTTGCACATCGGGTTGTCCTTCACTCTGCCCAGGTATTTCATGGGGAGCTTCGAAGGTGCTAACGCCGCACGTGCGAGAATTGCTGCACGACGCTCGCAAGGGGGCCTGCACAAGGACTAGAGTGTCGCCAACAAGACAATATGGAGAATAACGACATGACAACGCTGCGTTTCACCCTTCTGTTGACCGGACTCATCGTGGGTACGAGTGTCGCCACGACGGGTTTTACCGACGACAAGGACGATGCGACTGATCGCGCGAAGGAGGTGATCGAGGAACGGGAGGGCGAGGAGAAAGCCGACGAATCGCCGGAGGTTGCCGATGTCGGCGAAGCCTCTTACAACATCGAAGACTGCGCGCCTGTCGATGGCGACGCGGACGTACTTGAGGATTGCGAGAAGGTGAAAGAATGACACTACCGACACACGGGCCGGGGCGAGGTGACGATGCCGGTAGTGGCAAGGACCGCGCCGAACGAGAGGGCGCCGATCCTGACACAAGTGCATACCCGGATGATGATCTCTGGCGCGAGTCGGACGGCGATACCGCGTCCCCCGGCGACGTCGTCGAGCCGAGTCAGGGGTTCGCCTTCGAAGACGCCGAGGATCGGGGACGATCGCACGCCGATGAGGAGGAATAAGGCCGACCATTCCGGTTGACCGCCGCATGCGCTTTAATCCCCTGCTGTCTTGTACGGCATGCCTGCGCTGATTCGTGGATTTCCCGAGATAGCGCACCGAGACAGTCCTTTGCAGGTCGCAGCCTCCCCGGAGACGCCATCACGCGCGAGCCATCGCATCCACACGAGAGAGCCAGTCGTCAAAATGGCAGACGCACTCGCCACTGGATTCCTGCGTTCTCCGAGCAAGGTCGAGCCCACGGACTGCCGGATACGGCGATCGAGTGCTCTCCGGATCAGCAGCCTTCCTACCTTGAGCGTACTGCAAGCTCAGTCCATATGATTCTGATGCACATGCTACTCGCGCGACACAGCAGTGCGCCTCCCGTATGTTGCTTCACCGGATGGCGCGTTCATTCGTGGAGCCCATCAGACCGAGGGCTTTGAATCGGCGAGCAAGCGTCATCGTCGTCATGTCCAGCTCCTCACGCCACTCTCCAGCGTGCGACTCACACCGATGCGACTGCGTTCGTCAATCAGATCACGCTTGCACTGGCCGATCGCACCGAGCACATGCAGTATCAATCTGCCGCCCGGCGTCTCGGTCTCGATTCCTTCGGTCAGCGACCGGAACATGATTCCCTGATTCTCGAACAGTTCTAACAATTCGATCAGGTGTTTGAGTGATCGTGCAATTCGGTCGAGCTTCCAGACAACAACCGTATCGCCTTTCTGGCATGCAAACAGAGCATGGGCGAACTCCTTGCGTCTCTTGTTCAGCGCCGATGCGTGCTCGCTGTAGGTGCCGCTCGGGTCGACGCCGAACTTCTCGAGCGCAGCGATCTGCATGTCGAGAGATTGCTCTTTCGTCGACACGCGCGCATAGCCGATCAACATCGGCGAACAGACGTTATGCAGAAATACCCGAAAGTCGGCAACGCAGCTCATCGCAACAGGCAAGATATCCCGGATCAGGTCACGGTCTCTCGCGAAACCGATGGATAGACTGAGGGCCCCGAACAGAGATGGACCGTGATGGGCAACACACCCTTTGCAGACGCAGCCGGTGCTCGAGAGGGCAGCACGACCGACAAGGCAGTGACAGGCTCGTTCGCCCGTCGTGACCCTGGCCGGGTGCGTCGCGGCTACTCCTTGCAGACATTACGCGGAAGCGTCATCCAGCCGCGTCGCATGCAAGCCCGTCGCTCGGCCGATCGTCGCTATCCGCTGCTCGACCGTTTCGAGAGCGGCATGCTCGCCCTGTCGGTCGCGCTGGTTGGGCTGTCGATCGTCGATGCCAGCTTCACGCTGATGCTGCTCGCGGCAGGGGGCAGCGAGGTGAACCCCTTCATGAACTGGATGCTCACCTTCGGTGTGCTTCCGTTCGCGGCCGTCAAGATGGCACTGACCGCCATACCCGCCGTGCTGCTCGTCGCCACCGGCAATCTGCTGGTCTTCGGCATCATCCGGGCGCGCTCGGTGTTGGCGGCCTTCGTCGGCATGTACATCGGCCTGATCATCTACGAGATCGGTTTGCTCGCGCAGATAAGCTGAGGTCGTCAGAGGTGCGTCAACAGGGTATCGACGGACGCGAAACCGATATCACGTAGACGCACCACCGTCCTCTGCGGCGAGGTATGTGCGCCAGCCGCCGAAGTGTGTGATGTCGTTCGCACACTCGCTGGTTGTGAGCGCTTCGGCAATGAAGCCACACGAACTGCTGCCGTCCTTCAGCCTGACGGTACCGAGACCAAGGGGTGCCGCGATACCGCGGAGGAAGCCGCCGAACTCGTGTATCGGCAGCTGCCAGACTTCAACCTCGATAGCCGAGCCGCCCGACTCGACGCGAACCAGTGCCGGCCTTGCAGGCGACGAACCTGTCAACGCGAACAGCCGGTACTCCGCGGTGGTGGTCGTAGCGTCCACGAATTCGGCACCCCGCTCGGCGAGCTGTGCATGCAGCGGCATACCGCGCATGTGAGCGCCGCACACGACGATATCCATCGTGTCCTCCCTCCCGGCTGAGCGGTGCTCGAGCGGCGGCAGCGGTTGGCCGGCCGCGCCCATATCGAGTCTGAAGGACTGCTGCAGGCGATTGGCGATCGATAACAGCCGACGGTCCGTGAAGGCCGCCGCACCGAGCGTCACCCCGAACGGCAATCCGGCTGCGGTAAACGCCGTCGGCACCGATATCGCGGCCATATCGAGCAGGTTCATGAAGTTCATGTAGTAGCCGAGTTCGCTGTTGCGCCGTACCGGCGCCTCGAGCATCTCGTCGACCGTGTAGCAGCGACCTGCGGTGGGCGTCAGCAGGGCATCGACTCCACGCAACTCGTCGGCACAGCGTCGCCTGAGATCATGCAGCCGATACATTGCGCGAAACAGATCGGCAGCCAGGGGATCGCGGCCCGCAGTGATGATATCCCTGACAACCGGCACCATCGCCTCGGGTTGTTCGGCAACCAGCGGTAGCGTCGCCACGTAACGCTCGGTGACCCAGGGCCCCTCGTAGAGCAGTCGCGCCGTCTCGTCGAAGGGTGTGTAGTCGATCTCCTGAAGTCGGATACCGCGCTCTCTCAGATGATCGAGGGTCTGTTGGTAGGCTTGCGCGTAATCGTCGTCGCCGAAGAACGCGAGCTGAGCGTCGCCAACAACACCGAAGGCAAGCGTTCCGTCGAAGCAGCCGTAGGCCTCTGCTGCGTTGTCATGGGGATTCTCGCGACTGTATCCGTCAATCGCGTCAAAGCCTTCTGCGACCGCCAGCACGCGGTTCGCATCGTCCGCATGCAAGGCAAAGAGACTGACGCAATCGAGACTTCGACACGCCGGCACGACGCCCCGGGCGGACAAGAGACCGCGTGTCGGCTTGACGCCGACCAGGTTGTTGAATGCCGCTGGCACCCGGCCGGAACCGGCCGTATCCGTTCCCAGGCTGAATGACGCCAGACCGAGGGCCACCGATACCGCCGACCCGGAACTCGAGCCGCCACTGATGTAGCGCGTGTCGACGCTGTTCCTGCATGGGCCCCAGGGTGAGCGGGTGCCGTTCAGCCCGGTCGCGAACTGATCGAGATTGGCCTTGCCGAGTGGCAGCGCGCCGGCGTCGAGCAAACGCTGGACGACAAAGGCCGATTCATCCGGCGTATAGGCGAAAGCCTCACAGCCTGCCGTGGTCGGTACCCCGGCCAGATCGATGTTGTCCTTGAGCACGAAGGGCACGCCCCAAAGTGGCGTCGTCGACGGATCCATTGCTGCAAGCCCGGCAAGCCACGGCGCAAGCTCGGCATCATCGAGCAGGTGAATGAACATGTTGTGCTCGCCGAGCGATTCGGCACGAGCACGAAGTTCCTGCATCAATTCGGCCGGCGTCAGGCCGCCAGCGTATTGCGCAGCAACGCCTGCAAGGGTCATGTCCAGGCGGCGGGCATCGGCGGCTGAGTCAGTCATGGTTCTCCAGGACGATCAAGGGCTGACCGGCACGGATACGCCGGGATGGTTCAGGCAGCACATCGCGCACGCGAAGATCGGCCGGCGCCAGTACCGGAACTTCCATCTTCATCGATTCGAGAATCAGCAAGGGCTGACCCTCGACGACATCCTCGCCAGGCTCGACCAGGCATTTCCACAGCGTCCCTGTGACCGGACTATCAAGCACCACACAGTCTGCCGGCCAAACGTGCACACTCTCGTCAGCTTCGGGTTCCACCTCGGGCACGTTGAACTGACCGGTCGCACGCCACTCGGCCAGCTCGTCGGCGAAGGCTGTCTCACGCGTGAGTCGGAACGCCTCGATTGCCGTACGCCGGGCATCGTCACGAGCACGCTGTTCCGGCAGCGAGAAGGTGCCATGCTCGATTCTCAAAGGATAGCGCCCGTGAGGAAAATCCCGCCGAATGCGTATCAATTCATCGTGCGTCACTTCGAAGAAGCGGATCTGATCGAAACATCGCAACAGCCAGGGCTGGTCGAATTCAGCCGTCTGGCGGTGACGGTTCCACATTTGCAGTGTGCGCCCGACGAACTGGTAGCCACCGGGGCCTTCCATGCCGTAGACGCACAGATAGGATCCACCAATACCGACCGAATTCTCGGCTGTCCACGTACGCGCCGGGTTGTACTTCGTGGTGACCAGGCGATGGCTCGGATCGACCGGCGTCGCGACAGGCGCGCCAAGATAGACATCACCCAGGCCCATCACGAGATAAGACGCGTCGAACACGATCTGCTTTACCGCATCGATCGACGGCAACCCATTGATGCGACGGATGAACTCCAGATTGCTAGGGTACCAGGGCGCATCGGGCCGAACCGTTCGATGGTATTTCTCGACCGCCTCGCCACACGCCTCGTCGTCCCAGCACAACGGCAGGTAGACGATTCGCGACGGCACTTGTTGGTCGGTCGCACCGGCGTCGAGCACTGGCTCGGCCATCGGCAGCTTTTCCATCAGCGTCGTCAGGCTGACCACCTGACTGTCATAGTGCAGCTGCAGCGAGCGAATGCCCGGCGTCACCTCGATCAGACCCTCGATGGGGTGCTCGCCGAGCCACTGCATCAGAGCGTGTACGCGGATGCGCGAGGCAAGATCGAGCACCGGCGCACCATACTCGATCAGCAGAAACCGATCACCGGCGACTCGATAGGTCGCCTGCATGCCGCTGAGCGCCGCGTCGCGTTGCCAGAGAATCGGTGGCATCGCCCGGCATGCCGCTGCGTCGGGCCAGTCAGAAACTGTCGTTTCATCGACGCAAGCGAGGTTTCGGATGCTCGCCTGTTGCCGCGCATCCCGCTCGACCGCCTCGCCGATGCTGACCGGACAGAAGCCGACGATGTCGCCCTCACGCAGCTGTCCAATCTTCCAGAGCTCGGCGGTGATGACCGTGAACGGGCAGACGAAGCCACCAAGGGATGGGCCGTCCGGTCCGAGAATGACCGGCATGTCGCCGGTGAAATCGAGACTGCCGAACGCGTAGGCGTTGTCGTGGATGTTCGACGGATGCAAGCCGGCCTCGCCACCGTCGCTGCGCGCCCACTCGGGACTCGGCCCGATCAGGCGGACCCCGGTACGGCTGGAATTGTAGTGCACCTTCCAGCGCGTCGTGAGCAAGGTGTCGATGTCGCCTTCGGTAAAGTAGTCGGGCGCTCCGTGCGGGCCGTAGACGACGCGCAAGCTCCATTCGTTGGTGATGCGCGGGCGGAGCGACTCGGGCAGCGCTGCCCCCGCGCTGGCTGGCGCCACGTGCTGCGCTCGAGGCCCTGATGACGCCAGTCGCAACACGTCGCCGCTCGCAAGCGCGGCACCGTTGTGTCCGCCGAACTGTCCCAGCGTGAAGGTCGAGCGAGAGCCAAGATAGCCTGGACACGCGAAGCCGCCGGCCACGCACAGGTAGGCACGCGCGCCCCTGTTATCGAGCAGGCCGATGTCGAGGAGCTGGCCCGCGGCTACATCGATCACCGTCCACATCGACACAGGCTCGTCGTCAAGGGTGATCCTGACGTCACCACCCGCCACCACGACACGCGCAGCCTGGCTGAAACGCAATGCCGGCCCCTGCACGGTAACTTCGAGTCCAGCGGCCGTCATGTCGTTGTTCAGTAGGCGATTGGCCAGCCGGAATGACAACGAATCGAATGGACCTGAGGGCGGTATGCCGACTGACCAGTAGCCGACCCGGCCCGGATGATCCTGCAACGTGGTGAGCGTCCCGCCTCTGACGACGTCCACCCGCGCGGGTCGATAGATATATTCATCGAGAAAACGCGTCGTCATCCGTCCTTCGGCAAGGGTCGACTCGCGCGACAGCTGTCTGAGGTAGTCAACGTTGGTCTCCGTACCGTAGAGCTCGACATCGTCGAGTGTTACTTGCAGTTTATGCAATGCAGCTTCTCGTGAAGTGTCATGCACGAGCACTTTCGCGAGCATCGGGTCGAAGTCGGCAGGTACCGTTATACCGGGCTCAATCCAGTGATCGACGCGAATACCGTCACCGGCAGGCCACGCGACGTTCGAGAGCATGCCTGCACACGGCTGGAACTGCCGGTACGGATCTTCAGCATAGATCCGCACTTGCATTGCATGACCAGTCGGCACGAGTGTGTCCTGCAAGCTTTCGAGCGACGGCAGCGCCAACGCCGCCTGTCGAACCATCCACTCCACCAGATCCACCCCATAGACCATTTCAGTGACGCCATGCTCTACCTGCAAGCGGGTGTTCACCTCGAGGAAATAGAACGCTTCGCTGTCGTCGTCGAGCAGGAACTCCACCGTGCCGGCGTTTCGATACCGAACACTTGCCAGCAGTCGTTCTGCAGTCTCGTGAAGATTCTGCCTGAGCGCGTCACTCAGGCGCGGCGCCGGGCACTCTTCGACAACCTTCTGATGGCGACGCTGGGCAGAACAGTCCCGTTCGCCCAGTGACAGCACGCCGCCGGCACCATCACCGAACAGCTGTACTTCAACGTGCCTTGCGTTGCGCACCGCCTTTTCGACAAAGACGCCATCATTGGCAAAGTGGCTGCGGCCTTGTTGCTGAACATTGGCAAAGCCTTGTTCGAGCTCGGCATCGTTCGCGCACAATCGCATGCCGATGCCACCACCACCCGCCGTACTTTTCAACATCACCGGATAGCCGATGGCCTGAGCCTCGCGCAGCGCCTCGGCAAGACTTGTCAACAGCGCCGTGCCGGGAGGCAAGGGCACACCGGCGCGGGCGGCCAGCTCGCGCGCGACATGCTTCTGTCCGAACAGTGATATCTGCTCGGCCGTCGGACCGATGAAGGTGATTCCGCACGCCTCGCACCGCTCGACGAAGGCGACGTTCTCACTGAGAAATCCGTATCCCGGGTGTATCGCCTCTGCCCCGCTCTTCACAGCGATCGCGATCAGCTTGTCGATATCCAGGTAGGTGTCGGCAGCGCTGCCCTCGCCAAGCGAATATGCGTTTGTCGCACGCCGCACGTGCAGGCTGTCCCGATCGCTCTCGGCGTAGACCGCGACCGAGTCGATGCCGAGACGATCGAGCGTACGAATGATGCGCGTCGCGATCGCACCGCGGTTGGCGATCAGTATCGTCGCCGGCAGCCCGTCGCGTCCGTCCATCACCCGCTCTACTGGTTCCATGTCAGCAGTTCAATCGGTGTCGGGTTGTAACCATTGCAGGGATTGTTCAACTGCGGACAGTTCGAGATAAGCACGATGACATCCATCGATGCTGTCAGCTCGACGTACTTGCCGGGTGCGGAGATACCGTCCTCGAAGGTCAGTTCGCCTGATTCGGTTACCGGCACGTTCATGAAGAAGTTGATGTTATGGCTGATGTCGCGCTTGCGAATGCCGAAATCGGGATGTTCGGCGATCGCCAGCATCCAGCTGTCACGGCAGGCATGCATGCTGCGTTTGTCGAGGTCATAACGCACCGTGTTGCTCTCGCTCGAACAGGCACCACCCAACGTATCGTGCCGCCCGCAGGTGTCGGCAACGATCTCGAGCATGCATCGATTCTCGTTCGAACGCAGCTCGCTGCCCACACTCAGGTAGAGGTTGCGCTGCTCGCGCAAAGTGTTGCAGGCACTGTAGTGTTCGGTCGGATCGTCCGCCGCATAGAACAAGGTGTCGGCTGCCTGATTGCCCTCCAGGTCGACGATTCTCAGCGTATCCCCTGCCTCTAGCCGGGCGAGATAGTAGTCGCCGGCATCGATGCTTTGTCGCGCCATTGCGCGCTCAGGGTCTCTGAAGCTTTCCTTGATCATGGCGGCCGCTAGAGTGAAGAACCGAGGTGATAAAGACGGTTGTTCTCGAAACCACGACGATTTTCATCGCAAAGATTCAGGCAGACGTCATCCGTGGCCATGGGTGGCGCGTGGCACAAGGTGATGCCGACGTCGGTGTGCGGGTAGTGCTTGGCACTTGCCATCGGATGTGGACAGGTATGCAGAACAACCAGGCAATCCATCTCGATACGCAAGCTGACTTCGCTGCCAGCGGTCGCATATCCGTCGACAAAGTCGATACCCCCGTCCTCTCGCACGGCACACTTGCTGAACCAGTTGACATTGGCCGGTAGATCGCGCCGACCGAGTTCATACTTGGAGAGCTCGACCATGAAGGCATCGTGTCCATTTTGGTGCCAGGCATTGCGGTCTTGCTGGTAGCTGCGCGCACCGTACTGGCGATCAACCTGCTCGCGACTACTGTTGCCGCACATCGTCTCGTGCGCACCCAGCGTGTCGTCGAGCACCGAGGCAAAGATGCGGCCCATGTCGCTGTACAGGCAATGTCCCCGCGTCAGGTAGAACGTGTGCTGACACTTGAGTGTATCGGGGGCGTTGTAGCGCTCGCGCAGATCGGCCGTGTTGTAGAACACCATACCGACGTTGGCTCCGCCCTTGACGTCGCGAAGCTGCAGTGACAGTCCGCGACGCAATCGCATCGACCAGTGCTTGCCGCCGCTCAATCGAGTCGAATACAGCAATTCGGCTGAGCCGTCGTTCGGACCGTTGTTCAGACCATCGTTCGAACCGAAGGTCGAGCCCGGATTCGAAGTCAGGTTCGGATCGAGATTCGTATTCGAGTTCGTATTCGAGGGGAGCGATCCGCTCATGTCAAGCCTCCTTCATGAAAGCGCAATGGCTGCATCGCTGCCGGTCGAGGCGAGTGCGCCTGCGAGCGGAGCTGGATCAGCAACAGGAGTTGGCCGACTGCCGACGGGCAGATCGTAGGTTATTGTCGCCCCATAAGCGCCCGGTGCATGCGGGTCATGACGCGTCTTGTCGAAGACCCACAGGCGCGTCCCGAGGTGAAAACCTTCCTTCAGATCGTGCGTCACCATGAAGATCGTCAGCCCATGTTCGCGCCACAGTTCGATCACCAGGGCATGCATGTCGGCACGAATGCCGGGGTCGAGTGCGCCGAAGGGCTCGTCCAGCAACAGGATCCGGGGCCTGGCCATGAGCGCCTGGGCAATTGCCAGTCGCTGCCGCATGCCACCAGACAGTTCATGCGGATAGCGATGCGACGCATCTGTCAGGCCGACACGCGCAAGCATCGCGGTAGCCGCCTCGGTCGCTTCCCGTCTGCTCGAGCCGAACAGCAAGCCTGTCATGCTGCGCCGCCCGAAGCCCGCCACTGACACCACATTGGCAAGGGCGGTCATGTGCGGAAAGACGGAATATTGCTGGAACACGATGCCGCGATCAGCACCGGGCTCGGCGGGTATCGCTCTGCCGTCGAGGTCGAGCTTTCCCTTGCTGATCGGCTCTACTCCGAGCAGCATCCTGAGGAAAGTCGTCTTGCCGCACCCCGACGTACCTACCAGCGTGATGAACTCGCCCTCCTCCACGGTGACGTTGATGCGCTCGAGAACCGTCTGATCACCGAACGACTTCCAGAGCCCTTGTGCGCGAATCATTCGGGCAACTCCCATGGGAACAGCCGCTTGCCGAGCCGTCTGAGCAGGAGATCGAAAACGAAGGCCAACAGCGTGATCCACAGGACGTAAGGAATGATGACCTCCATCGATAGATACCGCCGCACCAGAAAGATGCGGTAGCCCAGCCCTTCGGTAGAGGCGATGGCCTCGGCCGCGATCAGGAAGAGCCAGCCGGTGCCGAGTGACAATCGCACGGAATTGATGAGTTTCGGCAACAGCTGAGGGAGCAGCACGCGACAGATGATCTGCGCGGTGTTTGCACCGAGGGTCTGTGCCTTGATCAATTGCTCCGCCGGAATCTCGCGGGCACGGCGCTGAATGTCGCGGGCGATGAAAGGTGTGATGCCGAGCGTGATCAAGGTGATCTTCGACAATTCGCCGAGCCCTAGCACGATGAAGAGAATGGGCAAGAGGGCCAGACAGGGAATAAGCGAAACGGCGGTCAACAGCGGGGAGAACAGCGCATTTGCCAGTGGTATCGCCCCGGTCGCGATGCCCAGTGAAAGTCCGATCAGTGCCGCCAGGCCAACACCGATGCCGAGGCGTCGAATACTGCTCCAGGTGTCTGTCCAGAAAAGGTATTCCCCGCTCCGCTTGCTGGGCTCGAAGGCCATGCGCAGCAGGGCATCCGACATGCTCGAGAACGACGGCAACAGCTTGTCGGCCGGGTTGATGGCAAGCCGCGCGTCGGAGGCAAGCACATACAGGACGATCAGCAAGACGAACGGCAGTAGCCCGAGCATCCGCCGCATCGCGGGCGGAGCATCGAGGTTGACAAGCCGCTTCATCGCCATATCTCACCGACAACGTTCAAACCCCGGCCGTCCCGCCCCATCAGAGTGTGCCGTCGGCCGCCATCTGCATGTAGGACGGATCGAACCGCAAGTTGGTGTTGGCGGCGTCACCGTAGACGCCGGCGGGCATCTCGATACCGATGAATCCCGCGTCCGGAGCGCCGTCGCCGAGGAGACCGTGTTCGAACGAGAATTCGGCGACATACTGCATGGTCTCGACCAGCGCATCGCTTTCGACGAAATCGAGCGCCTCACCGGCTGTGTAGAACATCGTCGTGCTCGCCAACTGCGCGTCATAGCCTTCGAGATCGGTTCCGGAGGCCTCGGCCATATAGCTGCGGGCTTCTGCCGAGGCTGCATCCGAGGCGTTCATCGTGCTCATGATCTCGTACCATGCACCAACCAGCGCCTTGCCGAGTTCCGGGCTGCTTGCCAGTGTCTCGGTATTGATCACCAGCAGATCGATGATCTCCCCCGGGATGCTCGATGAATCGAACACCACGTTGCTGTCTGGCATGGCGGCGATCTCGCTCAGCAGGGGATTCCAGGTGACGACCGCAGTGACATCATCGGAACCGTACACCCCGACCATGTCGGCATCCGACGTGTTGACCACGGTGACGTCGGATTCACGCATGTCGACCGAGTCGAGCGCCCGCGCCAGCAGGTAGTGCGACACGCTGAGTTCGACGAGATTGATGTTCTGACCGCTGATGGCGTCAAGTGAATCAGCGCCCTTGAGAATGACTCCGTCGTTACCGTTGGAGAAGTCGCCTACGATCAACGCCGTGCTGTCGATGCCACCGGCAGCCGGAATGGTCAAGGCGTCCATGTTGGTCATGGTGCAGGCATCAAACTGCCCCGCGGTGTACTGATTGATGGATTCGACGTAGTCGTTGATCTGCACGACGTCGATCTCGATGCCGTACTTGTCAGCCCACTTGTCGACGATGCCCTGCTCTGCGCCGTAGGCCCAGGGCATCCAGCCAACGTAGATGGACCAACAGATGCTGAACTTGTCAGCGGAGTGAACAGGGGCCGACAATACGGCCAGCAACAGGACAGAGGCGGTTCGCTTGAAAGTGGGGCGCTTCATGCTTGGGATCTCGGACTCGAACTACACGGCCTCCCCTCGACTGACGTCAGAGTTGGTCTCCCGGGCTTTTGTCCCGCCGTGTAACCCCGGATAGCAAGATCGAGGTCGAGTGCTCTCGGACCAGACACCGCTGACGCGGCCGGAACCCTAGCGCTCCATTGATGAAACTGACGTACCGAATACAGGGCACGCCGAGGGGCATGAGCTTATCGAGGCGCAAACTCGATGCCAACAAAGAAATATCATTTATTTCAAAAGCATGCGGTCAACCATACGCAAGCAGTGGGCACTTGCCTTGAAAATTGCACCATTAAAATGCGCCATACGACCCGGAGCGCCTCACGATGGGGCAGCCATCGGCACGACAGGGCCAAGTGCGCTCAGACTTCGTCGAGACCGCCAATCTGACCGGCTGCACGCCTGCGCTCGTCACGCGGCGGAAGCGAGAAGGTGTCGCGGTAGCACTTCGAGAAGTGGGGCGCCGAAACGAAACCACAGGCCTTCGCTATCTCGATGATCGGCATGCTGGTCTGCAGCAGCAGCTGGCGTGCACGCTCGAGGCGCAGATCAAGGTAGTAGCGCGTCGGCACGACATGCAGATAGCGCTGGAACAGGCGCTCGAGCTGCCGCCTGGACAATTCCACATGGCGGGAAAGCTCGTCGAGCGTCATCGGCTCCTCGATGTTGGCTTCCATCAGTGAAACCGCTTCGGCAAGCTTGGGCTGACTCGCGCCGATGCGCTGCGTCAATGGCACGCGCTGACGATCATGGTGCTCGCGAATGCGGTCACACATGAATTGTTCGGCCACGCTCTTGGCAAGCGCTACGCCGTGCTGTCGTCCAACAACCGACAACATCATGTCGAGCGGAGCCGTGCCACCCGCACAGGTATACCGCAAGCCGTCGATCTCGAAGAGTTCGGAGGAAATGACCAGCGCCGGAAATTCTTCGCGGAGCGCCGCGAGATTCTCGAAATGTATCGTGCAGCGCGAGCCGACGAGCAAGCCCGCCCGCGCCAGCAGCCACGTTCCCGTGCACAAGCCACCGAGCACCGCGCCACTTCGATCCATGCGCCGCAGCCACTCGGCACCCGGTTCATCGACGACCCGATGCACATCCAGCCCGCTACAGACGAACGCGGCATCGAAAGGCTCTCGCGAGCGGGCAGCGGCTGCCACCTGGAATGAAATACCGTTGCTCGCCGCGACCGGCTCGCCGTCGCTCGAGACGAGCGTCCAGGAGTAGTGGGCGACCCCGGCACGCTGATTCGCCATGCGCAGTACTTCAAGCGCACCCGAAAAGGCCATCATCGAGAATTTCGGTACGAGATAGAACGCGATGCGTGCGGTCGCACCCGTCCTGCCGATCGTGGTCAATGCCGGTTCTGCATGCCGTACGTGTCTCGATGGGCACTCGCCCGTCGGGGGAGAGTCGGCCTAGTGCTCGGCGTCGGACATGGACGCCTTCCTCCCTTTTATATAATCGATCAGGGCTTCGTCAACCGCTGGTTCCATTGCGGGCGCTTCGTAGCTTGCGAGCTGCGCCTTCCATGAGCGGTTCGCGCGGGTCGCCGCATCCATGGCGCCTTCCGATTCCCACTGCTCGAAACTGTTGCTGTCGGCCAGTGAGGAACGCCAGAACGCGTCCTGGAAATTGGCCTGCGTGTGTGCACACCCCAGGTAATGGTTCCCCGGTCCGACCTCCCGAATGGCATCGAGCGCCTGACCGTTCTCGGACAGATCCACCCCGCGAAGCAGGGTCGCGACCATGCTGGCCTGATCGGCGTCGAGCATGAACTTCTCGTAGCCCATCACCAGGCCCCCTTCGAGCCAACCGGCGGTGTGCAACATGAAGTTGACGCCGGCAAGCGCTGCCGATTGCAGCGTGTTGGCCGCTTCGTAGGCCGCCTGCGCATCCGGGAGCTTGGACGCGCAGAGCCCGCCTCCACTCCGGAACGGTACACCGATCCGGCGAGCCAGAGCGGCCGCGATGTACATGACCAGCGCGGGCTCGGGTGAGCCGAAGGTCGGGGCACCCGATTGCATCGAGACCGAACTCGCAAACGTGCCGAAGACCACCGGCGCACCGGGCCTGACGAGTTGCGTGAAGGCCATGCCGGCCAGCGCTTCGGCAAGAATCTGCGCGGCGGTGCCGGCAACGGTTACCGGCGACATGGCCCCCGCGAGGATGAACGGTGAGATGATGCAAGCCTGGTTGTTGCGCGCATACACCTTGGCAGCGCCGAGCATCGTCTCGTCGAACACCATCGGCGAATTGGCGTTGATGAGGTTAATGACAACGGTTCGCTCAACACCGGTCGCCGGATCGTGGAAGTCGTCGCCAAACAGCAACTTCGACATGGCGACCGTGTCCTCGGCACGCGAAGGCGCGGTGACCGAGCCCATGAAAGGCTTGTCGCTGTAGCGCATGTGCGCATAGACCATGTCGAGGTGTCGCTTGGTGACCGGCACGTCGGTCGGTTCGCACAGTGTTCCGCCCGAGTGATGCAGAGACTTGCTCATGTAGGTGAGCTTGACGAAATTCTCGAAGTCTTCGAGGGTCGCGTAACGGCGGCCCTTGTCCATGTCACGCACAAACGGGGGGCCATAGGCAGGCACCATGACCGTTCGATCGCCGCCGATCATGACGTTGTTCGCGGGGTTGCGCGCGTACTGCATGAACTCGCGGGGGGCCGTGTCCTGAATGAGCTTGCGACACAAGCCGCGAGGAAAACGCACGCGCTCGCCGTCGATGGCGGCGCCGGCGTCACGCCACATCTCGAGCGCTTCTGCATCGTCGCGGAAATCGATGCCGATTTCCTCGAGGATGGTGTCGGCATTGGCCTCGATCAGGGCGAGGCCCTCCTCGTTCACTACCTCGAAATAAGGCAGCGAGCGCGAGATCCAGGGCTCACGCGCACTGCCTGCAGCCGCTCGCGCACGCTTGGCTTCACGGCCGCCGCCTCGCCGGCCCCGACGTACTGCGGTGCCCTCGGAAACCTCTTTGTCGCCGTCTGTCGTCATCGACCGCACGTGTCCTTATGTTCAAGCTCGACATAGTGCGCGATCACGACGGCAAAGTTTGCAGTCGGGCATGGCACGAGGCGACTCCGACATGGCTGGTTGCGACCTCCCTGGCCTCAGACCATGCCGACGAGCGAATGGCAGCTGCGCACGAAGTTTGCCTGGCCGCGGGTCTGGATGCGCCGACGATTGTCGGCACGCACCCGACGGATCGACTCTTCGTTGTCGATACCCATTTCCACGAGGATGCGAGCCGCGATCATGCCGGTGCGCCCGAGCCCGGCATAACAATGGAAGGCAACACGCTCGCCGATGCGAAGTGCGTGTCGAATGCGCTCACCCTCGACCGCCCATTCATCTTCGAAGGCCTGCGTGGGGATGTCCATGTCGATGATCGGCAAGTGCTTCCACCACATGCCCGCCTCCTCCACCATGCCAGGCAGGGCTTCGACCCTGTTCAGCTTGAGCTCGTGTGGTTCGACCAGGCACACGACACCGTTGGCGCCCCAGTCGATGATGGCCTGCAGGTCTGACTGGATCAGACGCCGACTGCCTGAGGGGGGCTGATCGATACGCGTACCCGGACAGGCGACGAGACCCATGCAACCGACCGAATCGGGCACCGGAATGGTGTCGATCGGGTTGGGGGTCGGTGGCCGTCCCAGTCCGAAAAGCATTGGCAAGAAACCTCAGGGCCGCACTGCAAGGTGCGTGACGTAATGGTACCGATCCAGAACGGTCACCGGACGGCATTGCTCAAGCTAGCGGCCATTCGTTGACAACGTTTAGCGATTGACAGGCGACAAGCTTACCTGTCGAACGTCGGATGCGCAGGCTCGTGACATGGAGAGGGCGTCAGGGAGATCCCGTCAGCAAGCGGCGCGGGCCTGGTTGCATGCTAGTCTCGCCGCGATGAACAACCGACTGAAAGCGTTGCTCGGCGAACGCAGCGTGCTCTTGGCCGACGGCGCGACCGGCACCAATCTCTTTCAGGCCGGACTGCAGACAGGCGACCCACCCGAACTCTGGAATCTCGAACATCCAGAGCGCATCGACGCCCTGCATCGTTCGTTCATCGATGCCGGATCCGACATCGTATTGACGAATTCCTTCGGCGGCACGCACTTCCGCCTGGACCTGCACCAGAGCGCCGACAGGGTACATGAAGTCAATGTCGCTGCCGCGCAACTGGCACGCGGCGCTGCTGATCGGGAAACAACACGAACCGTGCTGGTAGCCGGCTCCATGGGTCCGACCGGAGAGATACTCGAGCCGAACGGTGCCGTCAGCGTTGACGAGGCGCGCGCCGCGTTCAACGAACAGGCGAAGGCACTGGTGGAAGGCGGTGTCGACGTGCTCTGGCTCGAGACGCTGTCCTCCGCCGAGGAAATGGCAGCCGGCATCGGCGGTGCGAGCGGGCTTGGCGTACCGGTCGTCTGTACGGTGAGCATCGACACCAACGGTCGGACCATGATGGGTCTGACCGCAGCCGAGTCGCTGCGCATCGCCGACGAATTCGGCGCCGAAGTCCTGGCGATCGGTACCAACTGTGGGGTTGGTGCAGCAGAGGTCGTCGCCGCTATCAACAACTTCTCGACAGCCGCCAGTCAGCTACCGGACGCTTCTGATGTTCCGCCCGTTCTCGTCGCGAAAGCCAACTGTGGCATTCCGGCCTGGAAGGATGGTCAGATCGTCTACGACGGAACTCCGGCACTGATGGCAGACTACGCAAGCCTGGCCATCGATGCCGGTGCTCGCATCGTCGGCGGATGTTGCGGCACGACACCCGCGCACGTCGCGGCAATGCGCGCTGCCATCGACGCGCATGTGGCTGGCCCGGCACCCGACGCCCGCGCGATTACGGCGTTGCTCGGCGAAATCAGTCAGGGTGCCAGAGCACAGCTGAACGGCGACCTGAGTCTTGCCGGCGGTTCGGCCAGCGGCCGCGGCAGTCGCAGCTCTCGTCGCCGCAAGAGCCGCTGACGGCAACGGTCAAGCGTCAGTGCGCCTTGCCATCAGGGCGTCCACGTTCCTGCATCAGGGCGGCGCCTCCGACCGCTTGCGAACAACGGCAAGGCCAGCAGGAACAGAGTGAGAGGGCCAGCCGAGCCGAAGCCACCGCTCGTGGATCCGCTCGACCCGGCGCCATTTTCGGTCGCACCGGTCGTCGCACCGGCGTCGCCGCCGGTGCTGTCTGAGCCGCCCGTTGTCGCACCGGTGTCGACGGCGCCATCGTCGCTGCTGCCGCCATCGCTCCCGGCACTGCTCGAGCCACCCGCCGTCGGCGTACCACTGGAAGAGCCACCCGTGGCAGCACCACCGCTCGTGCTACCGGCCGTTGTTCCCGCCGCTGTCGTTGCGCCAGCGGTCGTCGCCGCGCCCGTCGTCGCGCCGCCCGTCGACGCGCCGTCCGTCGTTGCTTCGCCCGTCGTTGCCCCACTCGGGCTGACCGTCAGCGGCCGCGTCGGCTCGCTGAACAGCAAGGCATCGATACCGACATCGGCGCCATCGGAAACGGCCTCGACAGTCACCTCGAGAGTGGTCGCGCTGTCGAGCGCGAGCACACTCAAGTCAAGCGTTCGAAACTCGCCATCGTTCGACGGTGCCGTCGGCGCCAGTGCGACCGTCGCGAGTTCCATTGCACCGGCAGTCACGCGCAGCTTGGGCGTATCGGTACCGGGGTTGCGATACCGCACCGAGAGTGTCTTGAAGCCACCTTCGAGCGGCACATCTGCACAGCGCATGCCGAATGACTCACCGCGTTCACCCTCACTGTAGACACTGCCCGAAATGACGCGACCCCGATCCAGTTCGCACTGTTCCGGGTGAACCGGCTGCGACATGAGCCCGCGTTGCAGCCCGAAGTAGGCAGGCTTCACCCGGGCGACCTCATCGTACGGCAACGGGCGAAAGAACGGGCGCCAGGAAGTCCGGTCATTGAGCCCCCAGATCTGCACCGCCTTGCAGGCAGGCTGCATCAGGCAGCGGCGCACGGTCTCCTCATAGACATCCGCTTGCACCAGATAGTCCTCGATCTGCAGCACGCCCACATCCAGTTCCGTTATGTAGATATCGAGATCCCGGTCGGCAAAGCGCTGCATGGCTTCCGAATGCCCTTCGAAATGATTGAAGGTGTGGTCGAGATGCATCTGCATGCCGATGCCGTCGACGGGCACCTCGCGCGCCAGCAACTCGTCGACGAGCGACAGGGCTCGCGCCGACTTGGCAGTCAACCAACCGATGTCATAGTCGTTGTAGATCAACGTGGCGGCCGGATCGGCGGCGCGGGCCGCGTCGAACGCGATATCCATGTAGGAGGTACCGAGCGCGTTCGTCCAGATATCGTCGCGCAGTGCGCTGCCGTCGTTGTTCAAGCCTTCGTTGACGACGTCCCAGACGGCGAACTTGCCGGCATAGCGCGATACGACGGTGGTCACATGTGACTCGAGCACGGCTGGCAGACGTTCCGCCGGTACGGCATCGAGCCACGGTGGGTTGAGCAGGTACCAGGTCAGCGGATGGCCGTGCAAGAGCATGCCGTTGGCTTCGGCAAAGGCCACCTCGCGATCAAGGTCTGCAAAGTCGAACTGACCCTCAAAGGGGTGCACGAACTGCCACTTGAACGAACTCTCCGGTGTCAGGATGCCGAACTCGGCCGTCGCGATCGCCTCGTAAGCTGCGGCTTCCGGTAACTGCGGCCATTCGCGTCGCGCTGCAAAGCCGATCTCGATGGGCAGGCGCGCGGCGAGATCACGCAGCCGCTGCCCTGCCGGTGGAAAGTCCACTGACGCATACGGCCCACTCTCCGGCAGCTCCTGTTGAGCCTGCAAGGCGTTTGGAAGAGCGAACACGCTCACGCTCAAGGCCGCGACCAAAGCGACAGTGGACGAACGGGTACACAGTGCAGAAGACATCGGGTCGGTTTTCCATCCGTTGAAAGCCTTTGAATTCTAGCAGCGGTGATCCTCCGGGCCCCGTCGACAGGCCTGCGACCTGTGCAACCGGTCAGGTTCATCCGCGGCTTCTGCCAGACAGGCCACACTACGGCCGAGGAGTGGGATACAGACTGTTGTGTCTGCTGCTGGCCGCTACACTTGACACATGCTGTCGAAGAACCTGACACCCAATCTCGTCGCGCTCGGACTGCTGCTCGCAAGCTTCCTGTTCGATGACCCCGTGCGCGATATCGTCGCGAGCACCGGCCTGTTCGCGCTCTCCGGTGCCCTGACCAACTGGCTGGCTGTGCACATGCTGTTCGAACGGGTTCCGGGCCTCTACGGATCCGGCGTCATCGTCCTGCACTTCGAGGAATTCAAGGCGGGCATCCTGCGCATGGTGCGCGAACAACTGCTCGACCCGGAACGGATCGGCAGCCTGCTGTCGCGCTCGTCAAGCGAAGGTGAGGCCGACGATGCGACAGACCGTCGTGCCGCAGAGCCACGCACCATCGATCTTGGGCCGGTGATCGACAAGATCGACCTGGATGCGGCATTCGATCAACTGGTCGCGACCATCAACGAATCGTCGTTCGGCCCGATGCTCGCGATGGTGGGCGGTGAAGCAGCCTTGCAGCCTTTGCGCGAACCCTTCAGGAAACGCATGCGTACCTTTCTGACCAATGCGGCTGCGTCGCCACGATTGCAGGCGGTCATCGGTGAACAGGTTGCCGACATGGCCTCGAGTCAACGATTCGCGGAACGCCTCGACAGCTTGCTCAGAGCGCGTCTGGACGAGCTGACACCAGAGATGGTGCGCGACATCATGCAACTGATGATAAAGCGCCACCTGGGCTGGCTGGTTGTGTGGGGCGGGGTCTTCGGTGGGCTAATCGGCCTGTTGGCAGCGCTGCTTCGACTCGGTCTTGGGTGAGCAAGGCACGCCATCTCACGAGCAGTGGATCGAGCAACTTGATCGAGCAACCGATCGAGCAACTGATCAGGCCACCAATCAACTAGTCAGCAGGACGTCAGGCGCGACTCTTGCGCGCCCGGACACGTAGCGGCGTGCCATCGAATTCAATGCCAGCCCATCCTCCTTCCATGAAGCGTCGAATATTCGGGTGACTATCTCCGTCCGGCGTGCGCAGCACGTCGCTCCGGTAGAACGCACCGAACAGGGCGAGCGTCTCCTTCTCGCTCAGTTCATGCAGACGCGCGAACGCGAATACCCGACAAGCCCCCGAATTCTGTCCGGCTTCGTTGACGAGGCCGCCGTTCCGGAAAGCCGTCGGTACGAAATCGTAGCGATGGTTGATCAACTCGATGACCTCGGGAAACTCGATGGTCTCGGGCCGCGTAGCGAGCCGATTGAGGAAAATCTCGATTTCCATGCTTTAGCGAGAACGCAGGCCGACCTCGATGTTATCAGCTTGCCAGAGACTGACCAGCAGCCGAGTTCTCTACCCTCGACTTATGGACAGGCTGGCCGGTACAGGGCCGGCATGACGGCAATCAGCATGTCGCGCGCCATGGCGAGCTTGCCTTCACGGGATTCACCGCGTGCCACTGGCCCATCGACAAACAGGTTCGCGAGGCCGTGCACCGATGACCAGGCCAGCAACTCTTCCGGGCTGAATCCGGTGGGATCCGCATCGGCGATGGTCTGCACGAATCCCCCTTGCAGGTGCCGGCTCAATCGTGCTGCTGCCCGGACATAAGCTTCATCGTTCGAATAGATCGTCTCTTCGCGCCACATTGCGCGGAAGAACGCGGGCTTGTCGAGCGCAAAATCGATGTAGGCAAGCCCCACGGCAAGAAACGCCGGTTCCACGTCCAGAGGCACCTGCGCTTCGGCCTGTTCAGCCCTCTCAACCTGGGACCGCGCTTCGGCCTCCGCGAGGGTGTCACACAGCTGCGACAGCGCTCGCGTCGCAAACGCTGTCATCAGCGCGCGCTTGTCGGTGTAGTGACGAAACGCAGACGAAGGTGATACGCCGACACGTTTCGCACAGGCGCGGAGCGAGACGGCCTCGAGGCCAAACGCCGTCGCCAGATCGTCAACCGCATCGAGCAACGATTCCGCCAGATTGCCGTGGTGGTACGACCTCTTGCCTTTCATTGCCACGATTGTCGCACCTCGGTGTTAACACTGTTCACTTTTTTCACGACCGAGACTTGAAATGCCTATGATTCGAGGTATATAGTATGTGAACAGTGTTCGCATTGTCAACGCGACGACACCGGATCAACACGTCGAACACTGCGTGTCCGGAGCGTGTCGATCATTCAAGATCATGAGGAATACAACAATGCAAGCAACTCAAGCACCAACACTGGATTCATCCCTGTCATCCCGCCGAAACGGCTGCGCCTCGAGACTGTCGCGATCAGGCAACTGGTCCGGATTCAATATTGCCGTGATGGTTGCAGGTTTTGTCCTTTTCTGGCCGGTCGGCATGCTGATCCTGTTCTGGATTCTCAGCGGCCGTGATGCGCGTGATCTTCCCGGCAAGGCACGACAGCTCTGGTCATCCCTGCGTCGCGACGGTCACGTCAACGACACGGGACCGACGGACAATACGGTCTTCAATGCGTATCACCAGACCCAATACGACCGGATTCGCGAGTTGAAGGAGGAGATTCGCGAAAGCAAGCGTTGCTTCGAAGCCTTTCGAGCCGACGCGCGACGCCGAGCGGATGAAGAGGAGTTCAGCCGCTTCATGGCCGACAAACCTGACGCGCCGGCAAGCTGAAGCACCGGCGGTCAAGGGAGCCTGCCAAGGGAAAGCAGGCCAGGGAACCACGCGGGGAATTCGGGCTGGGAAGTCTGCTAGCGAAACCAGGCAGGGGAGCGAAGTCGAGTCGATCAAGGGGGCGCCGCCACGCGGCGCCCTCCGCTCCAACTGGCCCAACCGGCAAGCAATAAGGCCCGGGACGCAACGGAAAGCAAACGCCAGTGAGGACCCGGCGTGCAAACCCGACGAGACCCGATAATGCGCTGATAACCGCACGGCAAGTCGAATTTGATTCAGATCAAATTGACTTGGCGTCACGACCGGACAGTAACATTTCGACCGCGTCACAGTTTATACTCAAGGTCATTCCTCGGAGCAGCGTGAATGGACTCTTACAGACCCTCTGGTCTCGCAACTACGCGTCTGGTGTCAAGGCATCCCATGGAATTTCCGGAACGCCTGTCATATCGTCGGCGCGCGAAACGTACCAGCATCCCGTCATCAAGATTCCCGCTGGCCGTCATCGGCCTGGCGTTGCTGACTGGACTGTGCATCGGCTCGCCAGCGCTCGCGCACGAGAACCATGGCGCCGTCAAGGAGGACGGCCGCTTCACGCCGAACGACGGTAAGTCCGTCTTCCCGCCGCAACCGCAGGACATCGAGAATGTGCGTCAGCACACTCCGACGTCAAGTTCGCCGATGATGCGCGCCCGGGCACGCGCGGTCGGCAACTCGGTAGATGCCGACGCGCGAACCGACGCATCACTCGCTGCAGCGCTCCGCAACCATGAAGTCGAAGTCGCGCTTGGCAGGCTGTATTCCATGACCCGCAGTAGCGTTCTCGACGACAAGGAATCTGTACTCGGCAGTCAGCTCGTCGAACTCGAGTTCTTCAGCTTGAGCAACAATCAGACAGTACAGGTGACTTTCGACGCTGATCGCCTCGTTGATCTCACCCTCGTCGAGGCGACAGAGAGCCAGCCTCCGCTCAGCGAGACCGAGAAGAAGGCAGCCATCGAACTTGCCGCCGACTACTGGGAAACACAGGGGCAGACGGGGATGCTGGACCTGACCGGGTATGCCATCCAGACCTTCCTGCCCGACGGCGGCTCCTATCCGAATCGCGTGGCTTACGTATCCTTCCACTCGCAGTCACCGGAGCCACCGGAACTGCTTACCTGGGTAGACCTGACCAACAGCCAGATCATGCGCGGTGAGGTGGCACGATGAGCCATTACCCGGAGCAATACCCGAACCGTGTCCAGGAACGACACCGCGGGGCCATGCTGCAGCTGGGTCTGGGCCTGACCCTCGCGTTGACCCTGCTCACGACCGCGCCGGCATCCGCGCAGTCGGCCGATGCCGATATCGCAACCGGTGGCAGCGCCAGTGTCGATGTCACGCGGGGTAGCTGGCAGACTTTCCGCGTCACCAACCCCGACGACATCGGCAACACCAGCGCACGTCTGAACTCCCTGACCGGGGACCTCGATCTCTACGTCCAGTACGACCAGTTGCCGACCTTGGGCGAATTTGCCTGCCGGTCGTGGAACGGTGGGAACACAGACGAAAGCTGCGATATCGACTTCCGCAACGGCACCACCGTCTATGTCGGTGTGCACGGCTACGACCCTGGCACCGCGACCCTCGAAATCGACGCCGGTGGCGGTACCGGCGGACCGGGCGGCGGCACGACGATCGGCGAGCGGAACGGCCGCATCGAATGGAACGGCTGGAAGCTCGACTACGACACCTTCAGCGACAACGATGGCCTGATCCTGCGCAATGTCAGCTTCGGCGATACCGGCATGCTGGCCCGCGCCAGCTTTCCGGTCATGTCCGTCTACTACGAGAACAATGCGTGTGGCCCCTATGCAGATCGCATGAATGGCCCTCAGGAACCGGTATCGTGGGCAGGCAACGCCCGTCTGGTGGCCCGTGAGTTCACGCAGGATGGTCGTGACTGGTTCGAACTCGGCATTCGCGAATTCATCGGTTCGTACGACATCTATCAGGTCTGGTACCTGAGCGCCGACGGTGAACTTGACGGACACGTCTTCAGCCGAGGGCTGCAATGCAACCTCGATCACGTTCACTATCCGATGTGGCGTTTCGACTTCGATGTTGACGGATCGGCGGATGACAGGATCGTTCGCCAGAACAGTGCCAGTGAGTTCACGACCTATACCCGTGAATTCGAGGAACCCGCTACCAATGCGTTCGAGCACGGCTGGTTCGTCGAGGATTCGCAATCGGGTTATCGCCTGCAGGTCGACTTCGACGACGGCATGCGTGAAGTCGGCGGTACCACTGTCACGGAAACGCAATACGCAGAGAACCTCGTTGGCGGCATGACCTACCGTGGCGGTGAAGTCGGCTGGAATACCGGTCCGGCCCTTGGCTTCCCGTACGTCAATGACGAGCCACTCGGCGGCGATGTCGTGATGTGGTACCGCGGCTACCTGCCGCATACGCCAGAAGAGGGGCCTGCGCTTTGGCACTCGACAGGCGTCCGCATTACCGGGAGCGCTGCGACCGAACCCCCACCGCCACCCGAGCCGCCACCGCCACCGCCACCAGAGCCTCCGCCCGAACCCGAAGTCGACACCGACGGCGATGGCATTCCGGACGCAACCGATCGCGACGACGACAACGACGGCGTGCCCGACGAGGACGACCCGGCTCCGCTCGATCCGAACATTGGTCCCACCACGCGGGCAACTCTCGAGCGTTCGATCAGCTCGGGGGCGGATGACGTCGAAGAGCGCGAGACCGGACGATTGCAGTCCACGAGCGTCGACCTCGAGATGGTTTATGACTGGTTCGCGAACCAGATCGTCGGCCTGCGCTTCCAGAACGTCGACATCCCGGCCGGTTCGAACATTGTCGAAGCCTATATTCAGTTCCAGGCCGACGAAACGAACGACGAGGCCACCAGCCTGACGATTCGCGGAATCGACAGTGACGATGCGGCCGTCTGGCTAGCGGACTCCGCCGACGTATCGTCGCGCACCGCCACCAGTGCCGTGGTGAATTGGTCGCCTGCGCCGTGGACGACGACAGGTGCTCAAGGTGATGCTGAACGCACGCCCGATATCTCGTCCCTGGTCCAGGAAATCGTCGCAAGAGGCGGCTGGCAAGCGGGCAATGCCATGGCATTCAGTCTGCGCGGCAGTGGTGAACGCGTCGCTGACTCCTACGAAGGCGATGCGTCCGGTGCCCCCCGACTCAGCGTCGTGTACGAGAGTGCTGCCGACAGTGAGAACACCAGCAATACAGCACCAGTGGTCAACGCGGGCATCGATCAGACGATCTCGATCGCCGGCACCGCTACGTTGAGCGGCAGCGTCGTCGACGATGGACTGCCGATTCCACCAGGCAGCGTCAGCCTCGAGTGGACGACCGCGTCCGGACCGGGCCCGGTCACGTTCGGCAACGTCGACAGTGAAGACACCTCGGCTACCTTCTCGGCGCCAGGCGCGCATGTCCTCCGCTTGAGTGCTGACGACGGGCAGTTCACGGGCAATGACAGCGTGACCGTGACCGTCGTCAACGAAGTGGGTGGCAGCGTTGTCGACGCACGCGTTTCGAGCGCCAATGACGACGCCGAGCAATATACCGGCTCTACCGATCTGCGACTCATGAGCACCGATCTCGAGTTGGGCGTCGAGAACGCCGAGCAACTGGTCGGCATCCGGTTTACCGACGTCGATATTCCAACCGCTGCCACCATCACTTCGGCCTATGTTCAGTTCAAGGTCGATGAGGCAGACAGCGAAGCAGCCTCTATTTCGGTGCAAGGTGAAGCACGGCCGGATGCCGCTGCTTTCTCCGCTACCGACAACGATCTATCGTCTCGCCCGCGTACCACGGCGCGGGTCGACTGGACGCCGCCGGAGTGGGCCACGATCGGCGCCGCAGGTGAAGATCAGCGAACGCCTGATCTCACGACTGTCATTCAAGAGATCGTTTCACAACCTGATTGGAGCGAAGGCAATGCGCTTGTCCTGATACTCGAAGGTAGCGGCAAGCGAACGGCAGAGTCTTACGAGGGCGATTCCGCCGGCGCGCCGCTGTTGCACATCGAGTTCCAGTAGGTCACTGAACGCGCCTGGCCGGTCGCACCATGCTGGCCGCACCTGGAGGTAGTTTTCGACCAGGTGCGGCCGGCCAGGTGCGGCCGGCTAGGTGCGGCCGACCATCAGTCGAACTCAGCGAAGCTCGGGTTCCAGTAGCCCCTCTTCGACCGAACGATTGAACGCGCTGCAGACCGCCTTCAGCGAAGCCGCCACGATATTGGCATCAAGCGCTGCGCCGTAACGCGTCGCGCCCGAACCGGCTTCGCCCTTGCCGGCCTGTACCTCGAAATAACAAGCCGACTGTGCATCGGCACCGGCACCGGTCGCGTGCTGGTGATAGTCAACCACCCGGAAATCGACCGCGAAGGCAGTCTTCAGGGCATTCACGAACGCATCGACCGGCCCGTTTCCGTGGCCCTCGATCACACGCTCCTCGCCTTTTACAAGCAAGGTTGCCGTCAATGCCCGACGACTCGAATCATCCGCCGCCTCCTCGCTTCGATGACGTATGAATTCGAGTGGCGCATCCGCCTTGATGAAGGCTTTCTCGAAGGCTGCTCGAATGCTCGGCGAGTCCACTTCGGCACCGGTCTCCTCGCTTATTTCCTGCACGACGCGACTGAACTCCATCTGCAGGCGTCGTGGCAATTCAAGGCCGTGGTCCCGCTCCATGATGAAAGCGACGCCACCTTTTCCACTCTGGCTGTTGACGCGGATGACCGCCTCGTAGCTGCGGCCGAGGTCGGCCGGGTCGATCGGCAGGTAGGGCACCTGCCATTCCGGTGAATTGCTCTTGCGCAGAGCGGCGAAACCCTTCTTGATGGCATCTTGATGAGAACCCGAGAAGGCAGTGAACACCAGCTCACCGGCATAGGGATGCCGCGGATGTACCGGCAACTGATTGCAGTGCTCGACGGTACGCATGACTTCGAAGATATCGGAAAAGTCGAGCCCGGGATCCACGCCCTGTGTGAACAGGTTCAAGGCCAGCGTTACCAGATCGACGTTGCCGGTTCGTTCACCATTGCCGAAAAGTGTGCCCTCTACGCGATCGGCTCCGGCCAGCAAGCCCATCTCCGCCGCAGCAACCGCACAGCCGCGATCGTTGTGGGGATGGAGGCTCAGCAGGATGCTCTCCCGGTCGCGAACCTGGCCCAGAAACCATTCGATCTGGTCAGCGTGCACATTCGGCATCGACATCTCCACCGTCGCCGGCAGGTTGAGGATGACTGGCCTCTCCGGCGTCGGTTGCCAGATAGCGGTGACGGAATCGCAGACTTCGACCGCATAGTCGAGTTCAGTACCGGTGAAACTTTCCGGCGAATACTCGAATCGCCAGTCGGTATCAGGGTTCTTTCGGGCGAACTCGGCGACGATCTCTGCACCGTCGGTAGCGATCTGGCGTACGCCTGCCCTATCCAGGTCGAAGACGACACGGCGTTGCAGGGCGGAGGTCGAGTTGTACAGATGCACAATGGCACGCGGCGCACCGCGCAGTGCCTCGAAGGTTCGTTCGATCAACGGCCGACGCGCCTGCGTCAACACCTGCAGGGTCACATCCTCCGGCACGTGACCACCTTCGATCAGCATGCGGACAAAGTCGAAGTCGGTCTGTGACGCGGCCGGAAAGCCGATCTCTATTTCCTTGAAACCTGTGTTGATCAGGAGGTCCCACATACGCTTCTTGCGCTCGGGACCCATGGGTTCGATAAGCGCTTGATTGCCATCTCGCAGATCGACGCTGCACCACACCGGCGCCTTGTCGAGGGTGCGTGACGGCCACTGTCGATTTTGCAGTTCGACTGCCGGAAAGGGGGGGTACTTGACTGACGGATCGATGTTCATGTCTGGCGGTCTCGCGAAAGCCACGGCCTGCTCCGAAGGATCGTCGTCAGGCGGATGAATCCACAGACCGACGAAGGCTGCGACAAAGGATGAAGGACTGGTCGGAGAGCGGCCTGCGATGAAGCCTGTGCAGACAAGCTTCCTCAGGCGCTCGGCGATCCCCGGGGGGAACCTGTCGCGTCAGCGACAGGTGACAGCGTTCCCGGCACTCCACGAGGAGGCCGGGCGCATAAGGTGCAGTCCTGTCGTGCGCGAGATCATGGTGCGAGACTAGTCGGCCTGCCGACGCGGGTCAACCACTGTCGTCGCGGCATCTTGCAGGCTTCTGAGGTTCCGCCCGGCACGCAGGCGTGCAGCGTGTGCTTCGTCGCTCTCGTAGGAAGGCGTCTGCGGTCCACCGGAGACCCGCAGGTTGCGTGTCCGGAGGACAGGCTGCACGAGCGATGCCGATATCTCGCGCCAGATGAACAGAAGCCCTGAAAGCACGATGATGCCGGAGCCGAGCAGCACGATCTGCTCGACCTGTTCGTCAAAAAGCACGGCACCGTAGAACAAGGCCCAGAGCATCTGGCTGTATTGCATCGGTGCCACGAATTGCGCCTCGCTCACCCGATAGGCACTGATGACGAGGGACTGGCCTATCACGCTGAGCAAGCCGATGAAAGCACACTTGAGCAAGACTTCTCCACTCATCGGCGTGTAGACGAAAAACAGCGTGATGCCGCACACCAGAAGATTGCTCAGCATCGGGTAAAGCAGCAAGGTAACCGTATGCTCCCGATCACCGATCCGGCGGGTGACGATGGCGCCACAGGCGATGCAGGTGGCCGCACCGAGCGCCAGCGCGTGACCTGCTGTCAGCGTGGCGCCGAAGGGGCGCAGGACGATGAGCACGCCGATCATGCCCATCACGATGGCGATACCGCGAATCAGGCGCACTCGCTCGCCGAGGATCGGTATCGCGAGCAAGGTAATCATTATCGGCGCCGAGAACAAAAGCGAATAGACTTCGGCCAGCGGCAGCATCTTGAAGGCGGCGAAGGCACACAAGAGGCCGGCAACCGTGAACACGCAGCGCAGCGCGACCAGCCCCGGCAGGTTGGGCTTCAGGGATCGCTCGGCAGGATCGAGCGCAAGCCTTAGACTGAAGGGGATGAAACTGAACAGCACCACGAAGAAGACCAGCTGGAACACTGAAACCCCTTCGATGCTCTTCGTCAAGGCATCGTGCAAGGAGAATATCGCGAAGCCCGATAGCGCAAGTCCAACCCCTCTAAGGCTGGACGACACTGGAGGATCAGACGTCATGAACTGGCCGGATGAAGAGAGCACGGAATTGTACGCGCCGAGGAGACGGCCATGAGGCTCATCGCGCCCATGCTGTTTTTCCTCATCGGCGCAGGTGCAGGCGCGCTCGTGTCAGCGCTGTTCGGCCGTCGCGGCTGCGGCATCGGACGCGGTGCGCTCATCGGACTGATCGGCGGCATCGCTGCTCTGTTTCTGAAAGATGCACTCGACATCGACCTTGGCGAAGTTTTGCTCGGCTCGTTGACCGCCGTGTTGACGGGCGGGTTCGTCCTCTCCTTGATCGCCAACCTCATTGCCTTTGTCTTCGCTCAGGCGGGCACGACGAATCGACACGATAAGGATTCCCGCTGAAGAAAGCTGTCAGCGTGCCTGGTAGTCGCCGAAGTACTCGTTCAGCCGGGCAACGATCCAGCGCAGGCTGACAGGCCGTTCGACGCGTTCCACCGCACTCGAATCGCCTTGCCATTCCGCCTCCTCGGCATTGTCGACCATGACCAGCATCAAGGGTGCATCGTCACTGAAATGACGCTGCACCACATCGCAGAGTCCGCCGCCGCGGGGCGCGAATTCGGCACTGACGATCAAGGCAGCGTAGCGTTGCTCGCGCAACATCGTGAGAGCGACTTCGCCATCCAGAGCGGTGTCGACCTCGTAGCCGTTCCGATCGAGACTCAGCCGCAACACACGCAACACATGTGCCTCATCGTCCACCACCAGAATTCGCTTCAGCGCACGTCGCTCGAAGGCACCGGCATAGGGTTGCACCAGTGGGGCTTCATCGCCCGGCAGAATGGCCTGAGCACGCGCGCTCATGTCACGCGATGCCTGTTAGATATCTCGTCCATGAAGTGCCCTAGCGACGCCGGACATCCCGTCTTGAATCGGGAACGGGATTAAGTGAGCCAGCCGAACCGGGCTCTGCAGAGACGTTCACAGGACACAGGCACAGCATGCAGGCAGGTGACGCAACCGCCGAGCGACTATCCGGCGGCATTGCCACTCGCTATGCTGTGGACACACAACAACGCGGTCCGTTCGCCTTGACCACCATCCATCTCGTTCGTCACGGACAGGCTTCTGCCGGGACCCACGACTACGACCGCCTCTCGGCCACGGGTCGTCAACAGGCCCGGATTCTGGGGAACTGGTGGAAACGACGTCAGTTCACGATGGACGCGGCGTACTCCGGCACATTGCAGAGGCAACGGGATACCGCGCGGTTAGCGCTCGAAGCGGCGGGCCTTGACCCGACCGACGCGGAACACGCCGCGCTGAACGAGTACGACGACGATGCCGTGGACGCGGTTTTCGGGAACGGCCCGGAGAATCCATCCCGTTGGGACACATTCACATTCAGCGACTACGTCGCGATCATGGAACGTTGGCGTGATGCCGACGACAAGGCCATCGCCGATGGTCGCGCCAGGGGCGGTCATGAGCGGCTGGAACGCTGGGACGACTTCGCAACGCGAGGCTGGCGATCTGTCCGGGAGGCACACGGCAATCATGACAATCCCGAGACGCTGGTCTTCTTCACCTCTGGTGGCGTGGTGTCGACACTCGTCTCGCAAGTGCTCGGTCTCGACTTTGCACACACGCTCGATGCGATCTGGCGGATCAGGAACGCATCCGTTACCACGCTCGATTTCGACGGTGAGCACGGCCGCCTGGTCGACTTCAACACGATCGGACACCTCGAGGCGGAACACGATTCCGCACTGATAACCCTGATATGAGCTGATATCCCTGATCCGGAAAGGGAGGATCATGCAATGGGGCAGGCTCGCTGACCCCGTTGATATCAAGGTGGAAGGCCACCAGGAAACATAACCATGAACGAACCGGAACACGCCGACAAGAGCCACCCGAGTACTGCCGAGCGCGACCGGCAGTTCGTGTTGCACCCCTTCACGCCACTCGAAGCGCACCGCAAGAGCGTAGAGCCTTTCATCATCGAACGGGGCGAAGGCATCCATGTCTTCGATGATCACGGCAACCGTTTTCTCGAAGGCATGTCCGGGCTGTGGTGTGCCTCGCTCGGGTTCAGCGAACAGCGTCTTGCTGATGCGGCCGCTCGTCAGTTCAAGGCCATGCCCTATTCACACCTGTTCAGCCACCGATCGACTCTGCCGGCAATCGAACTCTCCGCAAGACTCGTCGAACTGGCACCCGAAGGCATCGGCAAGGCCTTCTTGGTGAATTCGGGCTCAGAAGCGGTCGACGTAGCGATAAAGATGGTCTGGTACGCCAACAATGCACTCGGCCGCAGCCGGAAGAAGACCATCATCGCCCGCAAACGTGCCTATCACGGTGTGACCATCGCCGCCGGCAGCCTGACCGGTTTGCCCTATGTGCACGACGGCTTCGACCTTCCCGCCATTCCGGTAATACATGTCGAGACCCCGCATGCCTATCGAGGCGCTCGCAGCAATGAGTCAGACGCCGATTACGCTACGCGACTGGCCGCGGAACTCGAGGCAACGATCCTCGACGCAGGCGCCGACACCATCGCCGCTTTCATTGCCGAACCGGTGATGGGTGCCGGCGGCGTGCTGATTCCGCCCGAGGGCTATTTCAAGAAGATTCAGGCAGTCCTCAAGCGGCACGACATCCTCTTCATCGCTGACGAGGTCATTTGCGGATTCGGCCGTACCGGGGAATGGTTCGGCTCGGACACCTACGGCATCCAGCCCGACATCATGACGTGCGCCAAGCAGCTCTCGGCGGCTTACCTGCCCATCGGCGCTGTGCTCGTCACCGACGCACTGTACGAGTTGTTCGAAAGCTATTCCTCCACTCTCGGCACGTTCGGGACCGGCAATACCTATGGCGGGCACCCGGTTGCCGCGGCCGTCGCACTCGAGACCTTGCGCATCTACGGGGAGGAGAACATCGTCGCTCGGGTGCAGGCGCACAGCGAGCACTTCGCGGAACGCATCCGAGCCCTGGGCAACCACCCGCTGGTCGGGCATACGCGCAGTGTCGGCCTGATCGGCGCGATTGAAATCGTGGCCGACAAGGCCAGCCGCACGAGTTTCCCGGCAAAGGACAAGGTTGCGATACAGATTGCCGCTGCTGCCCGGCAGCACGGTCTGATCGTCCGACCGGTACCGGGTGACGGCATTGCCTTCTGCCCGCCGTTGATCATCGACGACGCGGAGATCGACGAGATGTTCGATGCCATGGGCGACGCCCTGAACGACGTCAAACTGGAAAACGAACCATGAGTAGACTCAAGCGAAGCGCAGCCGATCTTGTTGCCGACGCGAAGGCGCGTATCGAGGAGATCGATGCCGCGGATGCGCTCGAGCTTGCTACCGACCCTGATGTTGTCATGGTCGATATTCGCGATGTCCGCGAGCGCAAGCGGAGCGGATTCATACCCGGTAGCCTGCACGCACCGCGCGGCATGGTTGAATTCTGGGTAGACCCTGGCAGCCCTTACTTCAAGGAAGCATTCGGCGAAGACAAGCGCTACGTGTTCTATTGCGCGTCAGGGTGGCGCTCGGCACTGACCGTCGCAACCCTTCAGGACATGGGTTTCGACGCTGCACATGTCACCGGTGGCTTCACCGATTGGGTTGCGCAGGGAGGTGCCGTCGAACGGAAAACGGACGCCTGAACAGCGACGGTCGTCCCCGATATCGGGGACAACCGCCGAACGGTCAGACGACGCTTCGTTCGGACGTGACGACTATTTTGCTCGCTACGCTACCGCGCGCCCGGATTGCGTCAGACGGTGGTAGGCAAGACCCTCGCCATCGAAGAGGTAGCAGGTTTCGGCACCCACCAGAATATCGACGGTGTCGCCGTCATGAGTGGTGTCGAGGCCGGCACGCTGGGCGACGAAGTTGTCCATGCCACCGCATTTACCGTAGAGGAAGGTCGAACCGCCCAGGCGCTCGGCCACATCGACCTGCATCGGCAAGGTGAAGTCACCGGACTCGCGCGCAAGATCTTCCGGTCGAACGCCGAGCGTTGCCTTGCTTCCCGGGGTGGCCCGTGACCCATCCACGGCGAGCGTGGCTGAGCCGCCACCCGGCAGTTCGACAATCGCGTGAGCTGCGCTCCCTTCGCGAACCGTGACCTCGAGGAAGTTCATTCTCGGCGAGCCGATGAAGCCTGCGACGAACAGGTTATCCGGGTGGTGGTACAACTCGAGGGGCGACCCGACCTGCTCGACATGACCGGCTTTCAGGACGACGATACGATCCGCCATGGTCATCGCCTCGACCTGATCGTGCGTCACGTAGATCATCGTCGCATTGAGCTGGTTGTGCAGCTTGGCAATCTGCAGACGCATCTCGACGCGAAGCTCCGCATCCAGATTGGAGAGTGGTTCGTCGAACAGGAAGACGTCGGGATCCCTGACGATGGCACGCCCGATGGCAACCCGCTGCCGCTGGCCGCCAGAGAGATTCTTCGGGGTACGGTCGAGAAGCTTGTCGAGCTGCAGCGTCTTCGCGGCAAAGTCGACTTTCTTGGCGATCTCGTCTTTCGGCGTACCTGACATGCGCAAGCCGAAGCTCATGTTCTCCTCGACCGTCATGTGCGGATAGAGAGCGTACGACTGGAACACCATCGCGATGCCGCGATCGACCGCCTCGACCTGCGAGACGTTACGCCCACCGATCCAGACCTCGCCTTCGGAAATCTCCTCGAGGCCGGCGATCATGCGCAGCAGCGTCGACTTGCCACAACCCGACGGTCCGACGAAGACGATGAACTCGCCGCTGTTCAGTTGCAGGTCAATCCCGTGAATCACGGCAATATCGCCGTATCGCTTCCAGGCCTTGCGCAGTTCGACTTCTGCCATTTCCTATCGCTCCTCAGTGAGGTACCACGACCCCGTTGACATGAAACACAAAAACCGTCGGCGCCTCGGGCGACAACGGATACTTGAGACTGTCAATGCGACGCATCAGCGCGCGCACCGGTATGTGGAGCAAGCCGACGGCTGACCTCGGCCGCTGCCGCGACCAGCGGCTGGCTCCACGTGGCAAGTTCGGACGAACTCGTCCTGAACGTCGGCGCCGTGATGCTGATGCCCGCGATGGCTTGTCCAGAGGCATCGACGACCGGAGCCGCAATACAGCAGGTACCGAGAAAGTGCTCCTCGGAATCGACTGCATAGCCCCGCTTGCTGACCGCCGCGAGCTCTCTTTCCAGCGCCGTGCGATCGGTAATCGTGTTCGGCGTGCGGCGCGCGAACGAGGTCCGGTTCAGGATGGACTGGCGCTGATGATCGTCACACCACGCCAGCAGGACCTTGCCGGCGCCGGTGCAATAGAGCGGTGCACGTGTGCCGATACCGGTCGAATGCCGGACACTTCTGGTGCTCTCCACGTGATCGATGACGACCGCGTGGGTATCCGCATGCACTACAACCTGCACCGTTTCCCCGCTCAGCGCATTCAATGCAAGCAGTTGATCCCGGCACAGCACGCGAATGTCAGAACGAGTCCAGATGCGATTTGCCATCTCGAGAATGCGGTACCCCGCACTCCAGCTCGCGGTGCGCTCGTCCTGCTTGACCAGACGCTCGTCAAACAGATCGTTCAGCAGTCGATGCAAGGTGGCCTTGGGGAGAGCCGTTCGTTCCTCGAGTTCGGTGAAACGCAACGGACCCTCCGCGACAATGAGATCGAGCAAGCGGACGGCGCGCACGACGGCTGACGCACCACGCGAGTCAGCTGACCCCGATTCGAGCCCGCGCTTCGCGCCCGGCCGATCTGCCTGGTTCTCGTTTGCGTCGCCGGTCGAACCGCCGCTTGCGCTGTTGTCTGTCATCTGCTCAAGCCATGCCGTCGACGTGGTGCGAATCCCGATGCACCGCGCATCGCTTTCGATTGACAGCTTTTCCAAGCCGCTCTTATACTTTGGAACATTGTTCCATCAAAGCCGCTGCGGCGCAATCCGCGACGCAGGAACAGTTTCTGACCACCGTTCGCGCAGTACCGTCCACGCCCCGGCGGAGCAACGCTTGCGCGCATCGCACCTAAGCGTACCCAGTGGATGAGCATCTGATGTCTCGGCAACCCCTGTTCACTCGTCTCGACGGTAACGACACGACGCTGTTGATACTGCACGACAGCACGGTACCTCGCCTGTACTGGTGCGGCTCGCGCCTCCGCAGTGACATCGACATCGAGTCCCTGATGGTGCATGACGACACGGCACTGGCGTATGCCGGGCTCGACGCGGTACTGCCCCTCACTCTGTTCCCACAGGCCTGCACCGGCTGGACCGGATCGCCGGCCTTGTCTGGCCACCGTGCAGGCAAGGCGTTCGCACATGCGCTTGTCGCGCGGGATGTCATACCGTCGGAGAGCGGCCTCACAGTCGAGCTCGCCGACGATACTTCCGGGCTGGCGGTAGTCATTTCACTCGGCCTCGATAGCGGGACAGACGTCGCGCGTATCTCGACGACACTCGAGAACATCGGTGACGACGACTTCACGGTCGACTGGCTCGCCAGCGCAACCTTGCCGCTACCGAGCCCCTATCGGGAATGCCTGACACACCACGGTCGTTGGGGGCTCGAGAATCAGCCTCACCGGCGCGGTATCGCACCCGGGCGCATCGACATCACCAACCTGACCGGCCGCACCAGTCACGAACACACACCCCATCTGATCTGCGGCACGACGGGCTTCAGTGCACAGGGCGGCGACGTGCTGTTTGCCCATCTCGCCTGGAGCGGCAACTTCAGTCTGCGCGTGGAGCGGCTGAGCAACGGCGAGATCGCCCTGCAAGCAGGCGTCCTGCCATTGCCCGGGGAACTGATTCTCGCGCCCGGAGAACGGCTGGAGACGCCGCCGGTGCTGTTCACGCGCGGCAGCGGTACGAATGAATGCACTCAGCGTTTTCACCGTTACACGAGAAAATTCATCCTGCCGGCCTGGACGCGAAAGCCGCGACCAATTCACGCCAACAGCTGGGAAGCCCTCTACTTCGATCATGATGTTGCCAAGCTGTTACCACTGATCGACGCCGCCGCGAGCGTCGGGGCGGAGCGTTTCGTTCTTGACGACGGCTGGTTTCGGCATAGACGAAGCGACAACGCCGGCCTCGGCGACTGGTATGTCGATGAGGGTGTCTACCCCGATGGACTCGGTCCGGTTGTCGAAAGGGTGCGCCGCCACAACATGCAGTTCGGCCTGTGGTTCGAACCTGAAATGGTCAATCCGGACAGCGACCTGTATCGGACACATCCCGAATGGGCGCTGCACCGCTCGGGAGTCGAGACGCCTCTGGCGCGCGGGCAGCTGGTGCTCGACATCGCCCGGTCGGAGGTATCGGACTATCTGTTCGAACGCATTACCAGGCTCGTCGACGAATACCAGATTGACTACATCAAGTGGGATCAGAATCGGGATCTGGTCCTGCCGGGCGACGGTGAGCGCGCCCGCGCCGTCGCCCAGCCAAAGGCACTCTACGCTCTTCTCGATCGCATATTGCAGGCATGCCCCAAACTCGAGATCGAAACCTGTGCTTCGGGCGGCGCCCGTGCCGACCTTGGCATACTGGCGCACACCGGGCGTGTCTGGGCATCCGACAACATCGATCCGATCGAGAGAGCGCGCATCCAGCAGGGCTTCATGCGCTTCTTTCCGCCCGAGATCATGGGCGCTCACGTCGGTCACAAGTCGGCGCATCTGACCGGTCGCGTGACCAGTCTGCACACCCGGGCGATCGTCGCACTGCAGGGCCAGTTCGGATTCGAACTCGACGCACGACGGCTCGACGCTCACGATGTGGTCACACTGCAGCATTACACCGGCCTCTACAAGACCCATCGCGACTGGCTCGCCGAAGCTACCTACTGGGAACTCAACAGCTTCTCGAAAGCAGTCATCGCCAGCGGGCTCGTCGATCCCCACCGCGAACGCGCCCTCTACAGCGTGGTCGCCATCGGCAACATGCATCCCACGCGTCCGGGCTACCTGCCGCTACGCGGACTGAACCCGAAACGTCGCTATCGCTTGACACTCGAGAGCATAAACGTCAACGACCTCGCCCCCTTCAACAAGGTCATTCCGCCGTGGTGCGAACGCGCGCAAAGCACGACCGGCGAATTGCTGAGACGTATCGGCGTGCCGTTGCCTGTGTTGCCGCCACAGTTCGCACTGTTGATCGGTTGCTTCGCCGAACCGGAACTGACCGTCGTCGACGACGCCGTCGATGTCGCATCCACGGAAACGGCAGATCTGGAAAACAACGCGGAGCGTGTCGCATGAACGATTCGGACGATCAGTTCGACATCGATCGACTGACAGAGCGATTCTTCGAACGCTTTGGCCGCGGCGAGTCACCACCCGAGGTATTCTTCGCACCGGGTCGTGTCAACCTGATCGGTGAGTACACCGACTTCAGTGGCGGCCTGGTCTTCCCCTGTGGCGTCGATCGAGGAACGGTCCTGCTGGCACGTCGGACCGGCGACTCGAAGTACCGGCTCGCGTCGACGAATTTCGATCTGTTCGCGCAGCTGTCACAAGACGAGATCGGGCGAACCTACGGCGACAACTGGATCAACTATCCGCTCGGCGTGTTCGACCGGTTTCGGCTTGGCGGTACCGAGCTTGACGGCATCGACTGCCTCTATTCCGGCAACATTCCAAACGGCGCCGGCCTGAGTTCGTCGGCTTCGATCGAAGTGGTCACCGCCTATGCCATCAATGAGCTCCATGACGCAGGCCTGACGCGACTCGAACTGGTGCAACTTGCGCAGGCCGCCGAAAACGAGTTCGTCGGCATGCAGTGCGGCATCATGGATCAGTACGCGGTCGCATTCGCAGAGGCCGACCATGCGATGCAACTCGATTGCGGCACGCTTGCGCACCGTCAGGTACCGCTCGCCCTCGGCGACTTCGCCATCATGGTGTCGAACACCAATCAGCGGCGCGAGCTCAACGAATCGGCCTACAACGAGCGCGTTGCCGAATGCCGTCGGGCGCTGCTGGCACTGCAGGCGGCACTGCCACTCGAGCGACTCGGTCAGCTGACTCCCGACATGCTGGACCAGCACGAGAAACGCCTCGATGACGACCCGATCGCCTGCCGACGAGCCCGCCATGTCGCCGAGGAAAACGCACGCGTCAGCGCCGCCGTACCGTTGCTGGAAGCCGACGACCTGGCAGGCTTTGGCAAGCTCATGAACGCGTCGCACGAGTCGCTACGCGATCTCTTTGAAGTCTCCAGTGGACCGCTGGATCATCTGGTTCGCCTTGCCCGCGAACAGCCCGGTGTACTCGGCAGCCGTTTGACCGGAGCCGGATTCGGCGGCTGCACTGTCACACTGTTGCCACGGGCGGACATTCCCGCCTTCGAACGCAGCGTCGGTCGCGCTTACAAGGAAGCCACCGGACTGACCGCCGACTTCTACACGATCATGCCGGGACCGGGTGCCGGGCGGTACGCGCCATGAACACCCCTGTTGGCACCCATCCAGGCACCGACCTGGGCAACCGCATTTTGGCACCCTCATGAGCAACAACTGGCAACGCCGTTGGCAACCGCTGCTGGCGCAATGGGTCATCGTCTCGGCGAGCTCGGCAGCACGCCCCTGGTCGGGCGCGATGGCGACAGGCCGACGCGAAGAGAAGCCTGCCCATGATCCCGACTGCTATCTCTGCCCACGCGTGACCCGGGCCAACGGCGCGGTCAATCCGGACTACCAGGGCGCGTTCGCATTCGATAACGACTTTCCGTCATTGTCGTTCGATGCACCGGATACGCGAGAGGCTGCATCTCCTTTGTCGACCACGGCGCCGGCACACGGTCGATGTCGCGTGCTTTGTTGGTCAGAGCGTCACGATGCGACTCTCGCCAGTCTGGACAACGCTGGCATGCATGACGTGGTGCGACTCTGGGCTCTGGAGTACCGCCGCCTGTCGGCCGAAGAGCGTATCGCCAACGTCCTTCTCTTCGAGAACAAGGGCACCGAGATCGGTGTCTCGAACCTGCACCCGCACGGCCAGATCTATGCAACCGACTTCGTCACCGATTCGGCCACGAGGATGCGTAAAGCGCAAGCCGCATACGCTAGCGAACACGAGGGTGCATCACTCCTGCAAGACATGCTCGGGCGCCGGGAGGTGCGTGATCAGCTCATCGTCGACAGCAACGCACACTTCAGCGTCATCGTCCCGTGGGCAGCTCGCTTTGCCTACGAGACCTGGATCATCCCGCATCGACACGCAGGTTCGGTTGCCGACATGAGCGATGAGGAGCTCGGCTCGCTCGCGGCGATCTACCAGCGACAGGTGCGGCGCTATGATCTGCTCTTCCGTCGCTCAGCGCCGAACGTGACGCTCTTGCATAATGCGCCGTGTGACAATGATCCGGACAACACGCACTGGTGTTTCCATCTGGCCTTTCATCCGCCGCTGCGTGATCCCGAGAAGTTGAAGTTCCTGGCAGGCTTCGAATCGGGAGCGAACAACATCGTCAACCCGGTTCAGCCCGAGCACGCCGCGACGCAGCTTCGTGATATCGACGTAGCCGAGTGGCCACCGGCATGATGGCGAATCGATGAAGACAGGCGTCTGCTACTACCCGGAGCATTGGCCGGAATCCCGCTGGGCTGATGACGCGGCGCACATGAAGCGCCTCGGCCTGAGCGTCGTCAGAATCGGCGAGTTCGCGTGGAGTCGACTCGAAGATGCGAACGGCACGCTGCACTTCGACTGGCTTGAACGAGCTATCGATACACTCCATGAAGCTGGACTCGAGGTCGTGCTCGGCACGCCTACGGCGACGCCACCCGCGTGGCTGCTGGCGCGGCATCCGGACATGCTGGCACTCGACGAGCAGGGTCGACCACGCGGTTTCGGATCTCGCCGGCACTACTGCTTTTCGTCGCGGGCCTACCTTGGCGAATGCGCGCGAATCGTCACGCTGCTCGCCAGACGATTCGGCCAGCATGCGGGCGTCATCGCCTGGCAGACCGACAACGAATACGGCTGCCATGACACGGTTCTGAGCTATTCCGACAGCGCACTCGTAGCGTTTCGCGACTGGTGCGCGCATCGCTACACCGACATAGACGCTCTGAACGAGGCCTGGGGCAATGTCTTCTGGAGCATGGAGTACAGCGGTTTCAACGAGTTGCCGCTTCCCGTCGGTGCCGTTACCGAGTCGAATCCGGCCCATCGACTCGCCTACTGGCGATTCGCGACCGATGAAGTGCGGCAGTTCAATCGTATGCAGGTCGATATCCTCCGTGCCCACTCGCCCGGTCGCGATATCACCCACAATTTCATGGGCAACTTCGTCGAGTTCGATCACCACATCGTGGCGGCTGATCTCGATATCGCCGCCTGGGACAGCTACCCACTGGGCTTCCTGGCGCGCGACGACGCCGACGCCGGCGACCGCAAGGCCTACCTGCGCACCGGCACGCCCGACAACGCCGCCTTCCACCACGATCTGTATCGCGGTTGTTGCAACGGACGCTGGTGGGTCATCGAACAACAACCCGGACCGGTCAACTGGGCACCGTACAACCCTGCCCCCCTGCCGGGTATGGTGCGTTACTGGGGTTGGGAAGCCTTTGCGCACGGCGCCGAGCTGATGAGCTGGTTCCGCTGGCGGCAAGCGCCCTTTGCGCAGGAACAGATGCATACCGGACTCCTGCTGCCGGACGGCGGTGAAGATATCGCAGCTGGCGAAGTCGCTCGCGTCAACGAAGAACTGCCCCTGTTTGCCGACCTCGATACGAAGACGCGCACGGCGCCTGTCGCCCTGCTTTTCGACTATGCAAGCGATCGGGCACAACGTACCCACCAGCCCGGCGCCCGGGCGCACGACCCGCTGACCTTCGCCCAGGAGGTGCACGCGACCTGTCGTCGACTTGGAGTCGACATCGATGTGATTTCAACCTCTGCAGATCTCAGTACCTACAAGGTGCTCCTTCTGCCGTCCGCCACCATCGATGACGCTGATCTCGTCGACCGCTTGCGCGTCTACGCCGCCGCTGGCACGACCATCGTGCTATTTCCGCGAACTGGCTCCAAGACCGCTGAATTCAGGATTCCGGAAGCCCTTCCACCCGGTGAATTCCGTCGTCTGATCGACGTGCGCGTCGTCCGGGTAGAAACCCTGCCACCGACCGAACGGCCGCAGGCCGAGACGGTGACGACGCACGCCTGGCGGGAGTGCATAGAGTCGACGCTCGAACCCATGGCGCGCTTCGATGATGGCTGGGGTTTCCACTATCGAGACGGTGCGACCCACTACATCAATGCGATCCCGGACAGACACGGACTGCTCGCGCTGCTCGAACCGATACTCATTCGGGCTGGTCTCGAACCGCGTGACCTTGGCGCTGGTCTCAGAATCCGCCGGCTTGGCGAAGTCTCCTTCGCATTCAACGTCGGCCCCGATAACGTCGAGCTGGAAAGTCTCCTGCCAGATTCGGCCGGTCTGCCGGCAAGCGGACCCCTGTTGATCGGTGAACGAACACTTGCCGTTGGCGACGTCGCCGCCTGGTCGCGTCCCGCGTCATCAGATCATGCCAAACCCGAACTCGACGCAGGCCAGAAGCTTCAGGTGTAGAGCCACACGCCTGTAACCCGACATATCAGCTGCACGACCAGCCGCATATCGCGCCGCTGGGAGCCCGAAGGACAGCCTGGATCACAAGCGGCTGCAGGCTTAAGCTCTGGCCTGCACCAAATTGTGGTGGTATTGTAGTTGGAACTCTGTTCCAAACAGTTGTGACATCGGCCCTGCAAAGGCTCGACCAGTCATTCAGGAACGGGGCACAACAACGACGTATTCGTTCTGCCAGGCCAAACGGTACGGGCTAGCTGGCCGGTTACCTCTCAACACCCATCATCCGGAGAAAGACAGCAACATGTTCAGACCTCTCACGCGAATCGCGGCCGCACTCCTCGCAAGTGCGTCCCTTGCGGGGCCGGCCCTCGCGCAGGACCTCATCATCAACTTCGATGATCTCAACCCCGGACCCAAGCAAGGTTTCGAGGACGCGGTCGCGAAGTTCCAGGAAGCCAACCCCGATATGGAAATCGAGGTCAACATCACCGATCGGGAAGCCCACAAGACAGCAATACGCAACTTCCTGACCGCCGAAGCACCGGACATCACCGCCTGGTACCCGGGCAACCGCATGGGCCCCTTCGTCGATGCCGGTCTGTTCGAAGACATCTCCGATCTCTGGGAATCAGAAGGTCTGACCGAGAGCTTTGCCTCGATCATGCCGACCATGACCCGTGACGGCAAGCAGTGGGGCGTTCCGTACACGTTCTACCAGTGGGGCATCTACTACCGTGCCGACGTTCTTGCCGAGCAGGGCATCGAACCCCCGCAGACCTGGGAAGAACTACTCGCGGCTTGCGCGAAGCTGAAGGAGGCCGGCATCACGCCGTTCACCATTGGTACCAAGAATTTCTGGACGACCGGCGGCGTGTTCGACTACCTGAATCTGCGCACCAACGGTTACGACTTCCACAACGCACTGACGGCGGGTGAGATTCCGTATTCGGATCCCAAGGTCATGGACGTGTTCAATCACTGGAAGGAACTCATCGAGCCCGGCTACTTCATCGAGAACCATGCAACGATGAGCTGGCAGGATGCACTTGCGCCGTTCGTCAAGGGTGAAGCCGCCATGTATGTAATGGGCAACTTTTCCGTCGACGCCATGAAGAATGCCGGCCTTACTGAAGAGCAGATCGGCTACACGCCGTTCCCGACGATCAACCCCGATGTCGAGCGAGCGGAAGATGCTCCGGCTGACGCCCTGTTCATCCCGTCAGCGGCGAAGAACAAGGAGAACGCTCGCAAGTTCCTCGCGTTCATCGCACAACCGGACATCCTGACCGAATGGAACAAGACCATCGGACAACTGCCGCCGAACGCCAACTCCGAGGTCGGTGACAGCAAGTTCCTGCAAGCAGGCTTCGAGACTCTGAGCACGGCGGCAGGTCTCGCGCAGTTCTACGATCGTGACGCCCCGGCCGAGATGGCCAAGGCGGGCATGGAAGGCTTTCAGGAATTCATGGTCAAGCCGGATCGCCTCGACGACATCATCAAGCGCCTTGACAAGGTGCAGGAGCGCTCTAACAAGTAAGACCACGACAATTCGTGAGTTGTAGTGCAGTCAGGAGCAGCGTGGCGAGGGCAGTATCCTCGCCACGTGCGTTCGACCATCCATTCGGTCAGACCCCATTGCGAGCAGAGGTAGCGTCTTCATGAGTACACCGATGACCACAACCGGCCCGGGAGAGATGCAACCCGAACAGAGCTGGTGGCGGAAGAACCGGGTCGGGCTTGCGCCGTGGCTTTTCCTGCTTCCCGGTATAGCGTTCTTCTCGCTCTACGTGATCATCCCCATCTTCCAGTCGATCTGGATCTCGTTCTTCGAATGGGACGGACTGGGCGCGAAGACTTGGGTCGGCCTTGGCAACTACACCGAGTTGATGGAAGACGACCGGTTCTATACCTCGCTCTGGAACAATATCCTCTGGCTCGTTCTCTACATGCTGGCCGTACCGCTCGGCCTCGGCATCGCACTCTTCCTGAACCAGACCGCACCGGGAATCAGAATCTACAAGAGCCTTTTCTTCTTCCCCTTCGTCATCAGTCAGGTGGTTGTCGGACTCATCTTCACCTGGTTCTACAATCCCTCTTTCGGCATCGTCGGCATCGTCTGGGAATTCTTCGGCGCAACTCCCCCCGCCATCCTGGCCGACGAAGACCTGGTGACCTACGGCATCATCCTCGCGGGCCTCTGGCCGCAGATTGCCTACTGCATGATCCTGTACCTCACGGGTCTCAACAACGTGTCGCCCGACCAGATTGAGGCGGCTCGTCTCGACAACGCGAGAGGCTGGCGCATGCTCTGGTACGTGATCATTCCACAGCTCAAGCCGGCCACCTTCATTGCGGTCGTCGTGACCGTCATCGGCGCGCTGCGTTCGTTCGACCTTGTCGCGATCATGACCGGAGGCGGGCCGTACGGCTCGTCCAACGTGCTCGCCTATTTCATGTTCGAGACAGCGCTGTCCGAATACGGCTTCCGCATGGGCTACGGCTCGGCCATCGCGACGGTCCTCTTCGTCATCATGCTGGTGTACATCAGCTACTTCCTGTATCGCATGTACCAGGACGAGAAGAACAGCTGACATGTTTCCAAAACCCATAGAGAAGTCCACGCCCGGCGTTCGGATTGCCTACAACGTGATCCTGCCGGTCGCCCTGATCATCTGGTTACTGCCACTGATCGCGATCTTCCTGACCTCGATTCGCCCGGGCGGCGACATCAATGCAGGCAATGTATTCGGCTGGCCCTCGAGCTTTCAGCTGATCGAGAACTACTCCGCTGTCTTCACGCAGTCGAAGGCGGTGAGTTACCTGATCAACTCCTTGAAGATCACGCTACCCGCCACCCTGATCGCCGTTGCCCTGTCCTGTCTGACGGGCTACGCGCTCTCCGCCTACCGCTTCAAGTGGGCGGTACCCTTATTCTTCATTTTCGTGGCGGGCAACTTCGTGCCGTTCCAGATCCTGATGGTTCCGGTTCGCGACTTTTCCGTGCAGACCGGCCTCTACGACACCATTACAGGCCTGGTGCTGTTCCATGCCGCCTTCCAGACCGGCTTCTGCACGCTCTTCATGCGTAACTTCATGAAGGCCTTGCCCTATGAATTGATCGAATCCGCTCGCATCGAAGGTGTCAACGAGTGGAAGATCTTCTGGCACGTCGTCCTGCCACTCGTGCGACCTGCCGTCGCGGCGCTATCCGTGCTGATCTTCACTTTCCTCTGGAACGACTACTTCTGGGCAACGGTGCTGATCAACGGTGACGAACTCCTGCCGATCACGGCAGGCGTCAGATCGCTCAACGGTCAGTTCGTGAGCCAGTGGCACCTGGTATCCGCAGCGTCGCTGCTTGCTGCAATGCCGCCGGTCCTGATGTTCTTCGCCATGCAGAAGCACTTCATCGCAGGCCTGACCCTGGGTGCGACAAAGGGCTGACAGCGCCGAAATTCGCGAGGTAACCGCCGCCGTGCTGGCGACGGTACCTTGCCGAATGATCATCCGATGTTCCGTGTCCGGAGGTACTTCGCCGATATAGTCGGCAGGACCGAAGGATACGGGGTACAGGATTCATGGAACGAAGCCGACAACGTTCGCACGACGGGGCTGGTCTTGCCATCAGCTCGACGATCTGCGGAATCGTGTTCTGTCTAGTCGCGGGTTTCCCGACGCATGCGACTGCCGCGTCATCTGGCACGACCATCACTCAACCAAGCGGCGACAGCGCGCTGTACGGCCCGGTCGTCATCAAGGGCCGCGCCACCGATGACACCGGTGTGCAACGCGTCGATGTGGTCTTTCGCAACGTCGAACGCGATACCTACTGGAACGGCCTGAACTGGCAAGCCGACTTCGTTCGCTTTCCGGTCGCCGTGCTGCGCTCGGGCAGCACGTCTTCGTCATGGCGTGCGCGAATTCCGACGACAGCACTCGAACCCGGCCGCTACGTCGCCCGGGCCTGGAGCCTTACAGTCAACGGCTACCCGACCGGTGACGCGAGTGTCGATATCGAATGGCGCGAGCGCATGCGCGCAACCTCGCAGCCGACTGCGACCGAACTCGACACCGCGAATGATGCAAGCACCTCGGTTGCCCTCTCCTGGCGAGCCGATGATGACGAGCGGCGGGTCGCCTACGACCTGTTCCTCGACGGTCGGTTTGTCGAATACCTGTCCGACCCGAGCGCGCGTCGTTTCGTGTTCGAGGGACTGCTACCCGACACGAGCTACCGCTTCGGCGTGAGTTCGCTCGCGCAGCGTACCGAGAGTGGCAACGCGTACTACTCGCCCCGCCGCTCGATCGAATTCACGACGGCACCCCGGGCGACAGACCCGAGCGATCCACCGCCACCGGCAGGCGGTCGCACACTCGTCTACGCCGAGGAATTCGACACACTGGACACCTCGCGCTGGCGCAAGGAACACTCGACTTACGGTGATGGCAACAACGAGTTGCAGTGCTATACGCCTCAACAGGTGTCGATAAACGATGGCAAGCTCGTCCTGAAAGCCGAGAATCGCACGGAGACCTGCCCGAACGGCTCTACCCGCCGTGTCACTTCCGGCATGGTGCGCTCACGTGGTCTGGCCTTCGCGCCAGGTCAGTACATCGAATACCGGGTGAAGCTGACTCCGGCTGACGAACGCCGCCAGGGCGGACTCTGGCCCGCATTCTGGGCGTCGGGCTTCGGTGGTGGCGGCTGGCCCAACGGCGGCGAGTGGGACGGCCTCGAAGTCATGACAGCCAATGATCCAAGCCGCGCCGCCTTCAATCTCCACTACCTCGATTCGGCCTCTCGCCATGCGCAATCACCCGGGCGCATCTTTCTCGACGAGGCTTTCTCCGCCGCCTGGCATGTTCTCGGCTTCGACTACGGCAGCGACGGTCACATGCAGTGGTACCTCGACAATGAGCTCGTCCACGAGGTCCGTGACGCTGACACACTGCAAGGCTGGCCTCGTCCTTTCGATGTACCGATGACAGAACTGAAGATCAATCTCGCCCTCGGCGGCAGTCCCGGCCCGCTCGACGATGCGGCCCTGCCGGCCACCTACGAGATCGACTACGTGCGCATCTACGCCGAGTAGTCTTCTATCTCTCGAGTCGAGAGACTTTGCTAGAGCGTGGGCCTGACTCAGGCACAACGACCACGTAGCCGTCCGCTTAGAACCTTGTCTGGAGCGTCTCGTTCATGTGGAGTTGCTCCTTCGGCTATGGCACGTAAGCCAGCACGGGTGCCCAGCCTGCACGCTGTGCATGCGACAGCCCCTGCAGGGCGATATAGGCAACCGGGAACCAGATAGCGTCCTTGAACGCGTTCTGCAACTGCGGCACATTGACGGTATAGGTATCGACGTTCGTGAACTTTGAAAGATCGGGCACGAAGCGCGGTGTGCGTTCCTTGTAGGCGAGATACTCCTCACCCAGTGCCTTCTCGAGCCGAGCCTCCTCGTTATCGACCGTTTGTGGGTAGATACCGATGAACAGGACCAGCAACACCGCGATTACAAGTAGTGAGTGGGTGCTCAGGCCGATGCCGATGGCACCGATCAGACTGAACACATACAACGGATTCCGAACGACCGAGTATGGCCCCTCGGATATGACCCGCCGCGTCTTGAAGCCGCAGATATAGATCGAGCACCAGAGCCGACCCAACGCAGCGACGATCAACGCCAGGTAACCGAGCGTCCCCGACAGTCCCGTCCAGAGACCCGGATCAGCCCATCGGTGTCGGGTCAGCAATATCAGCGCAATCACCACCGCGAAGAAGGCGCGCGAAATTCCGATGCGGTAGCGAGCGACGAACGTTTGCATGGATTTCTGGCACTAGTCTGGGGGATGCGCCCGCGATTATAGACGTAGCGGGCCCAACGACCAGAATCTTCGACCGTGGCCTTCGTGTGCCGCCGAAGTCTTGCCCGAACACAGCCGTCAGGCCCGACTCATCGGAAAGCCGAGCCTGCTTTTCCGCTACCCTACCCCTTGGTTACTGGTTACTGCTTACTGGCTACTGGTTATCGGCTACTCGTCACTGATCACTCAGCGTCTGCCACGCGGCATCCGCGTCCTGACGGTAGGCTTCCCAGTCACCATCGAGCCAGCGGTCGCGACCACGCGCTGCATAAAACAGGAAGAGCTCGTCACCGAATATTTCCCAATGGGTGCCGTCGGTTCTGATCAGTCCTTCGCCGAGGCTCAGGGCATTCGCGCAATGACCGTTGTAGGCCGGTGCATATCGCTCGGGCTCGGCTTCGAAGCTTGCGGCACTCTCGGCCGAGGCGAAGCGCCACTTGGCACCCTTGTATTCGACGACATGGGACTTCAGGCCCTCGATCGCACTGGCCTGAGGATTCCTCGCCAAGATGTGATACGCAGCGGGATCGTGTCCGCCGATGGCAACGCCACCCAGGCGCGATTTCGAGACCGGTTCAGCGGCAATGGCAGCACCCGCCAGCAAGACACTACAGAATATCGCCGTGGCTGCACGGCACAGTGCCTTGCATACGTTCAAGGAATGTGTGATCACGAATTTCAATCCAGTGTTTTGGTTCAGGTGAGGCGTTCAGACCAGATGATTCGGTCGAGAGATTCCGGGCGTGGGCTTGTGTTCCACGAACAGACACTTCGACCAGGCAGACACCAAGGCGTTCAGCGGCCTCTCGACATTCACCCAGCTGCGGGTCGAATCCTGACGGCCGTATCGTGATAGACCGCCCCGCCGGCGGGTTGCCCGGGCTCGCTGCTGACCAGCGTATTGATGCCGAGCCCACCCTGGAAATCGGCGTTTCGCCACAGACTCTCCACGACCACCGTCCCGACTTGCAATCCGGTGAACGCCTGCACTCTCAGGATCACTTCGCCGAGCGCGTTTTCCAGTACGGCATGTTCGCCGTCTTTCAGTCTGTAGCGCAGAACGTCTTCGGGATGCACACGGGCTGTCGGCTCGCCTCGCTCCATGCGTCGAGACGTCGGTTGTTGGTTGAAGGTGGTATTGAGGAACTGCCGTGCAGGAGCGGTGACGAGCCGCAGCGGATATTCCGTTGACGGTGCATCGGTGACGGACCAATGATCGGGCAACTCGGGCATGCCGCGGGTGTTCGCTCCCACACTTGCCCAGTCAGGCGCAAAGTGGAACAGACCATCGGGGGTGCCGAACCCGTCATTGAAGTTGGCCGTCTCGAAGGGCAGTGCGACATCGATACCACGGGTTTCGATGATCTCATCCATCGCAGGCAGACCGGAAACGGCAAGCGTTGCCTCTATCACTTCACCTGCACTCATCGCAAAGCCCGGCGCTTCAAGACCAAGGCGAGTGGCTAGATCACACAGCAGCTCGTGGTTGCTACGACACTCACCGGGCGCCTCGACGAGCGCACGGGCTACCTGCAGGTGTGTATGGCCACTCGCCTTGTAGAGATCATCGTGCTCGAGAAAGGTCGTCGCCGGGAAGATCACGTCGGCGAACTGCGCCGTCTCGGTGAGAAACTGTTCATGCACGGCGATGAAGAGATCCTCGCGTGCCAGACCTTGCAGTACCACGCGGGTTTCCGGCGCAACCACCGCCGGATTGGTGTTCTGCACGAACAGCGCCTGGACGGGTGGCCCCTCGCCAAGGTCGAGCGAGTTGCCGGTCAAGACCTGGCCGATGCGTGACTGATCAAGGACGCGCGTATCGCAGGGTATGGTCGAGCCCTTGATCAGGCTTGTGTCGAGTCGGTCGTAGATCGCGCTATTGCCGTAGAGCGCGCCACCACCCGGTTCCTGCCAGGCACCGCTCAAGGCAGGCAGGCAGCTCACCGCATGCATGTTGACCGCGCCGTTGCGACTGCGTGTGAAGCCGTAGCCGATGCGCAGGAAACTCTGCTTCGAACCGCCATACAGGCGGGCGAACCGCACGATGTCCTCGACGGACAGTCCGGTGATGTCGGCCGCCCAGGCAGGCGTACGACTGGCCACATGCTGCTCCAGTCGCCGTGCGTCACGGGTGTGCTTCGCAATGTAGTCACGGTCGACAAGGGATTCGGTGAAGAGCACGTGCATCACGGCACAGGCGAGTGCGCCGTCGGTACCGGGGCGCAACATGAGGTGGAGATCCGCCTTTTCGGCCGTCTTCGTCCGATAAGGGTCGACGACGACGAACAAGGCATTCCGCTCACGCCGAGCCTGGGCGAGATGGTGCATGACGTTGACCTGCGTGCTGACCGGATTGCCGCCCCAGACAATCACCAGATCGCTCTTGTGCATGAGACGCGTATCGGCCCCGCGCTTGGTACCGGCACCCGCGTACCAGCCTGCATCGGAGAGCGCCACGCAATAGGTCGAGTGCTGGCGCGAGGTACCGAAGGCATGGCGCAGCCGATCGAGCCCGTCGCGCTGCAGAAGACCCATCGTCCCGGCGTAGTGAAACGGCCAGATGGCCTCGGCACCCGGACCGTCGCGCAATCGCAGAAACCGCTCGGCGACAAGATCGAGCGCATCGTCCCAGCGGATCGGTTCGAAACGCGCCGCAGGGCCGCGTTCCTTGCCGATGCGCCGCAGCGGCCGGGTCAGCCGATCCGGGTGATGGGCGCGCTCGGCATAGCGCGACACCTTTGCACAGATGACACCCTGCGTATAACTGTGCTCTTTCGCACCGTACAGACGCCCGACGGTGTGCGCATCGACACGTTCGACGTCGAGCGCGCAGGTGCTCGGACAGTCGAGCGGGCAGACCGACGGTTGCCGGTCCGAGCTCATCGGCTGCCTGTCGCCCAATCAGACATCAAGCGTGGTCCACGCGCCATTGGCCTGTGACGAGCGCACGACGGCATCGACGAAGGCAACACCTGCAAGGCCGTCACGAACGGTCGGCAAGAGACTGTTACCCGGCACCTCGGCACCCTCGCGATGAGCGCGGATGTGAGCTGCCGCTTCAGTGTAGAGCGTCGCGAATCCTTCCAGATAGCCTTCGGGATGGCCTGCCGGTATCCGCGAGACCGCGTGCGCTGCATCGTGTGCGCCAGGTCCGCCCCGGGTCAGCAGCCGTGTCGCGTCGCCGAGTGGGGAGAACCACAGCTTGTTTGGTTCTTCCTGGCTCCACTCGAGCCCGCCCTTGCTGCCGAAGACGCGCAATCGCAGGCCATTCTCGTTGCCTGGCGCGACCTGACTGGACCAGAGCATGCCCTTTGCACCGCCCGCAAAACGCAGCAACACATGGGCGTTGTCATCCAGCTGCCGACCCGACACGAAGGCATCGATGTCGGCACACAACGACTCCAATGCAAGACCGGTCACGAACGTCGCCAGATTGAAGGCGTGGGTACCGATGTCGCCGATCGCGCCTCCCGCGCCCGAACGTGCCGGATCTGTGCGCCAGCCCGCCTGTTTCTGTCCGGTCGACTCGAGATTCTCGGCGAGCCAGTCCTGTGCATACTCGACCTGAACGACGCGCAGATCGCCAAGCTCACCTGCGTCGATCATGGCCCGTGCCTGACGCATCATCGGATAACCCGTGTAGTTGTGCGTCAGAACGAACAAGGCACCCGACGCGTCCGCCGCCGACTCGGCAGCGGCAACGAGGTCGCGCGCCTCATCGAGCGTGGCGGTGAGCGGTTTGTCGCAGATGATGTGGACGCCTCGCGACAGGAACTCACGCGCGACCGGCCAGTGCAGGTGATTGGGCGTGACGATGGCGACGGCTTCGATCCCGTCGTCCCGCGTTGCCTCGCGTTCGGCCATGTCGGCAAAGCTCGTGTACGCACGGTCGTCCGCAATACCGAGTTCAAGAGCCGATGCGCGTGCCTTGTCGGCCGTCGACGAAAACGCGCCGGCACACAGCTCGTAGTGATCGTCGATTCGCGAGGCGATGCGATGCACTGCGCCGATGAACGCATCCCGACCACCCCCGACCATGCCGAGGCGGATGCGCGCAGCTGCTCGCTCGGTTTGCGCCTGCTGCTCATCGTCGCTCATCGGCTATCCCTCATGCTGTCCCTCATGCTGTCGTCCCCCAGCTGTAGCTCAGGCGTCGAGTCCGAGCATGCGCGCGTTCGCTGCATCGTCCGTTCCGCCATCGGCAAAGTCATCGAAGGCACGTTCGGTGACACGAATGATGTGATCCTTGACGAAAGCGGCACCCTCGCGGGCCCCGTCTTCGGGATGCTTCAGACAGCATTCCCACTCGACTACCGCCCAGCCGTCGAAGTCCTGCGCGGCAAGCTTTGCAAAGATGGCCTTGAAGTCCACCTGCCCGTCGCCGAGGCTGCGAAAGCGACCGGCCCGATCGACCCACGACTGGAACCCGCCGTAGACGCCTTGCCTGCCGGTCGGGTTGAGTTCAGCATCCTTGACGTGGAACATGCCGATGCGTTCGGCGTAGATGTCCAGGTTCGCCAGGTAGTCGAGGTGCTGAAGCACATAGTGCGACGGGTCATACAGCATCTGGCACCGTGCATGGTTGTCGACCCGTTCGAGGAACATCTCGAAGGTGATGCCGTCGTGCAGATCCTCGCCCGGATGAATCTCATAGCAAAGATCCACACCGCACTCATCGGCCTTGTCGAGCAATGGCCGCCAGCGCTTTGCCAACTCATCGAAGGCACGCTCGACCAGGCCCGCGGGCCGTTGCGGCCAAGGGTAGATATAGGGCCAGGCCAATGCGCCCGAGAACGTGGCCTGTGCCGTAAGACCAAGATTGCGAGAAGCCGCCAGTGCCAGTTCGACCTGTTTCACCGCCCACTGCTGACGGGCTTTCGGGTCGCCGCGCACAGCGTCTGCCGCGAAACCGTCGAAGCCTTCGTCGTAGGCAGGGTGAACCGCCACCAACTGACCCTGAAGGTGCGTGGACAGCTCGGTCACCTCGATGCCGTTGGCCTCGGCAACGCCTGCGAATTCGTCGCAGTAGTCCTTCGATGTCGCTGCTTTTTCCAGATCGATCAGGCGCGCATCCCAGCTCGGCACCTGGACGCCTGTGTAGCCACATTCGGCCGCCCAGCGGGTGATGCTGTTCCAGTCATTGAACGGCTTGTCGTCTCCCGCGAACTGTGCAAGAAAAAGAGCGGGTCCCTTCATCGTCTTCATCGTTGTTCGGCTCGTGTGACAGGCTCCCGCCGATCATAACGGACGAGGCCGGTTTCTGAAAAAGTCCAGCAGCGCCGTCGTCGTCGCCATCGGTTTCTCGAGCGTGATCAGGTGGCCGGCGTCCGGCACGATCAATAGCTCGGCCTGCGGCATCAATGCATGCATCGCCCGATGCCGTTCAGGCGGGCACAGCGCATCGTGTTCACCGCACAGGAGCAAAGTCGGGCCACGCCACTGAGCCAACGTCTCCTGATAATCCCGACGGGCCGCCAGAGCTCTCGATTGTGCGGCGAAAACGTCCGGCCCGAGCGTTCTCGCCATGTCGAGCACAAGCGTGAGAATCTCCTCGTCGTCCCGGTTCGACGGGGCGAGATAGAGGGGCTTCATCTCGTCGACGAGAACGGCATCGAGATCGCCTTGCAAGGCTCTTTCGATCTGTGACACACGGGCTTTGCGGCGCTCCGGAATCTCCGCCCTTGGGTTGGTATCCATCAGCACGAGCGACGCGATGCGTTCGGGTGCACGACGCAGGCATTCCATCGCGACGATGCCCCCCATGGACAAGCCGATTGCCACGATCTGCTCGTCATCTGTCTGATCGAGCGCCGCCTGTGCCATGGCCTCGATGGAATCATGGTCTGCCGGTAGCGCGTCGGCAACGCGCATCGCGTGTCGTCCGGCGGCGAGCAGCGCGGCGCGCTGGTGCGCGAACAAGCGGCCGTCGCACATCATGCCGGGTAGGAGCAGCGCCGAAGTCATGCGGCGGCCACACGTACTTCCTGACGAGGTCCGAACCACCACACCAGGACGACCAGCAGTCCCGAAACGGCGGCCGTGGCCAACAGCACACGGGACAGCGAAGGCCAGTCCAGCGCCGCATCGACGTGGCCGGACAGCACGAAGAGGACGACCGAGAAACCGAGTCGACCGACAAAGCTCTGTATCGACAACCACGTTGCCCGATGTCGCGAACGAACCCGTGGCGCAATGGCCGCCAGCACGGGCGCGTGCGTCATGGACATCGCGAAGTTGCGTCCAAAGATCAACAGCAGCAGGACGGGATGCAAGGCGACGGCGAGGCTGACGATGATGGTCAGTTGCAGGATGTTGGCGAGCAATAACAACGACGACAGGCGCATGCGCGCCGCCACCCGCATCGACGCCATCGCGCCCAGTGCGCCGCCGAGCATTACCACCGCCGCGACGACACCGGACACCACGGGCGCCTTGTCTCCACCGGCGAGCCACTGGCCGATACCCGTATCACCCAGCAGTCGGATCCACGGCTGATAAAATTCATAGGATACATGCGCCAGACAGAAGGCCAGCACATACCAGAGTGCCAACCAGCGGAGCAACGGGTCGCCGAGACCGCGTGCCAGCGCACCGCGAGCCGCATCATCGTCAGTTAGGGTTATCACATCACCGATCGGCTCCGCACCGCCTCCCGCTACTTCATCATCGACCGGCGGCGGTTCCCGCATCGACCAGACCAACAGCACGGCGACGAATGCCGCCAGGGCGCCGACCGCATAGGGCAAGCGCAGATCGACACTGCCGAGCCCACCACCGAGCAGGCAGGAACCGGCCGTTGCCAGTTGCGACACGGTACGGGCTTGCGCTTCACGTGCACCGTATTCGGCCGTCCGCCCAAGCGCTGCGAGCGAATCATGCAGGAGCGCCGTATCACTGCCCGAGCGGAACGCCATCGCGCCAGCAAGCAGTATCTGGCAGACCACCAGCGCCCACCAGGTGGTTGCCAGCACGAAACCGGCGCTGGCCAACAGGAGGCAGACGCAGGACATCAGCAAGACGGGCCGACGTCCGACACGGTCGGAGAGATAGCCTGACGGAACCTCGAGGATCACCACCGCGAGGTAGTAGATCGCGGCCAGGGTCAGTGCCTGATCGAATCCGGTTCGCTCGACGAAATACAGGAAGAAGACCGGTAGCCAGGGAAGTGCGCCCGCTACCGCGCTGAAGGCGGGATACAGACGGATGTTGCGTTCGAAGGCGTTCAGGTGATCAGCGTCGGGTCGTCGAAGATGTTGTGGCTGTGCGGGCCGTCGTCGAAGGTACTACGGCTACGTCTGGCCGTCGTCGAGGGCGTGGCGGCGGTGGTCAGGCAGCCGTGCCGAAGAGTTTTGTCGACGCGAGCGCCGCACCCTCGGCGAGACTGCCAAGCTTGGCCCAGGCGATTTCGGCATCTACTGCACCGTAGCCCGCGAATGTCGCAAAGCCACAGTCGGTACCGGCAATGACTCTCTCCCGACCGACCAGATCCGCGTATCGCTCGATGCGGTCGGCGACCAGTTGCGGGTGTTCGACGAAATTCGTGGTGGTATCGATCACGCCCGGAATGAGCACGTAGTCATCGGGAATGGTGTGCTCCTGCCAGACACGCCATTCGTGGGCATGGCGCGGGTTCGACGCCTCGAACAAGAGGCCCCGAGGCTTGGCCTTGAGTACCACGGGAAGCACCTTGGCCAACGCGATGTCGCAGATGTGCGGCCCCTCGTAATTTCCCCAACAGACGTGCATGCGCACACGATCGCCCGGCACGTTCCTGAGCGCGTGGTTGAGCACCTCGACATGAATCTCGGCCTGGCGAATGAACTCATCGTCCTCGAGGTCCGGATACATCATGTGCCGCCCTAGGCCGAGATCCGGGCTGTCCAGTTGGAGGATGAGCCCGGCGGCGACAATGGCCTCGTATTCGTGCCGCATGGCTTCGGCGACGTCCTCGAGATAGTCGCGCTGGCTTGCATGGTGCGTCGTCGGCTGGAACAGCGCAATGACGCCCGGGGTTGCACTGTTCATGAAACCTTCCTCATAGCCTTCACTCGCCATGGCAGACTGCATCCAGCGAATATCCGCATGCAAGGGCTCGAGATTCTTGACCTCGATCGGACCGACACAGGAGGGTCGCCGATAGGTCGGCGTGCCACCGCCCTTGGCCTGACGCTCGAGAAAACTCGGAAATTTCTTCAGATCGGCCGGCGCCCGACGCGGGCTGTCGCCTTCGAAATTGCTCAAGCGGTCCTTGATGTAGGTGGCGTAGGAGATCTTCGACATCTCGCCATCGGAGGGGATATCGACGCCGGTCGAGCGCTGTCGTGCGAGCGTGTCAGCGACGGCGCGCTCGATGACGCGCTCGAATTCGGCCTCGTCCACCGCCTCTTCCCGTTCCCGCGCGAAAACAAGATCGGTAACGTCTACCGGTCGCGGCAGTGAGCCGACATGGGTCGTCAGGACGGCATCGGTCGATGTGCGCATGCGGGCGGACTTGAGCTATGGCCAGGACCAGCATGGTTTCAGCCTGCTGGATGCGCGTCAAGTTCCGCCGACAGACGGTAGTGTCTCACTCTTAATTTTCGGATTTCGCAGCCTACCTCCTGTACTCGCCCCGCTTCCTCGGAGTCGGAGCGCGAACTTCGATCAGGACGACGATCCACTCGAAGTAACGCACCGTCGTGTCGATGCCCGCTTCTATCGCAGGCGTCTCGCGTAGGCTCTTGAGGACCTTCAGGAAGTTGTAAAACGTCGTGTACAGCGCGACCTTGTGAGTGTGGTTCGCAATCTTCTTGCCGAACCCGTTGGTCAGCCGGGTGCAGCGAAGCATTTGTATGCTCATTGTCAGGTCTTGGCGCTCGACGTGGCTAGTGCGGAACGCATCCGGCTCCAGGCGGCCTGACACCGGCAATCTTATTGCTTCCCAGCACACGGTGGGTGAGTAGTACCAGCCCTTGGCATTCTCAGCCACCGTGCCGCACATCTTCTGGAGTTGCGTAAAATCCACATCAACGCCGAACGCTCCTTCGACCGCGTCGATGTACAGGCGCAAACCGTCTGTGGTGAGCTGGCAACCTCCGGTATTGCGCTCAGCAATGTCCTGCATGAAGTCGCGCGCGTAGCCCGCATCACGGCCGCCAATCAGATAACTGATGAGCAACTTGCCGTCGCGCTCAATAGCAGTTCATGTCCATACGTCGCCTGCGCCTTCCGGTGACGACTTTCGGGTCAAGACGTTCTTCGCATTTGCGCAGGCGAACGACCAGTTTTCGCCAGCCTGTACATTCTTGACAGCGACACCTCGCACGGCATCGTCGTGGTGCTCGACGCAAGCGGCACCGGCATCGACGAGCAAATTGCTGATCGTTTTGATCGATGCTCCAGTCAGGCACCACGTGGCTCGCATGCTCGTGCCCTCGCATAGCAAGTGCAGGCTCTGTACGCGGGACTTGACGGACAGCTTGTTCGCACCCATATGATGTGTACTTTAATGCTTATCGCCAAGCTGTAAATTCATATTGCTCTCTGCTAAGCTACACACCTTGCCTACATGCTGAACGGGTGCGCATCTCTAACCGATGAAGGAAGCGAACTTGCAATCCTCAAATCATGTCATTGAGACGCAATTGACCGAAAAGCTTGGCGCTCTTGAAACTGCGTTCGACGGCGACGTCTTAACGATGATTGCGCCTATTAGCTACGGAGTCGATGATGAAATTCGATACGCAGTTGAAGAACTTTCCGGCAAGACCAAGTCCAAAAAACCGAAGCTAGTCGTTGTAATCGAAACGGGAGGTGGGTATATCGAAGTTGCAGAGCGCATCGTAAACACGTTTCGGAACTACTACAGGAGCGTCGAATTCGTAGTTCCAGACAGCGCAATGTCTGCAGGTACAGTAATCGTACTGTCGGGCGATGTGATTCACATGGATTATTATTCAGTTCTAGGTCCGATTGATCCGCAAGTTGCCAATAGCAGCGGCATGTTCGTGCCAGCGCTTGGATATTTAGTCGAATTTGAGCGACTAGTTGACAAATCTCATTCCGGCAATCTTACCAGCGCCGAATTAGCGTTTCTGATTCAGAGATTTGACCCTGCCGAACTTTACAGTTTCAAGCAAGCAAGAGAGCTGACGATAAAATTACTAGAAGCATGGCTTGCACAGTACAAATTTAGGAACTGGAAAAAAACAGAGACATCGGGGAAGGGGTGCGGCCGTTTGATGATGTGCTTTAACTAACAGCCGGAACGCCCCATTTATCGATCTTTTCCCAGAATTGATCCCAGCGCCCCTTGGTCAATACCAGCGACCGAAG
>ENA-ORXR01000143-ORXR01000143.1-marine-metagenome-genome-assembly--contig:-NODE-143-length-110888-cov-20.013392_pt1 | contig 110888 bp, 106 predicted proteins | sample MGYA00237866_ERZ511479 | MGnify/ENA metagenome assembly ERZ511479
AATTCATAACTGTACTTTACTTTTCTTCCCATAAAAATACCCTCAATTAGTGTCCAACTTTTTGGGGGCAGTTCAAAATCCGCGAGGATTTTCAGAAGTAGGCGAGAACAAGCAATTACTTATAGCCATTGTTGTAGGTAGTTTTTTTACAGTTATTTTTTAATAATTCAATTCCCCTTTTCTGTCCAAGTTCTGATAATTCATTCCAATCTTTACAGGCTAATTCCAGTTTTCCAGTTTCATAGTAAATAGCAGCTCTGTTGTAAAGCGCATCTACGTTTTTTGGGTCTAACTCATAACTTTTAGTAAAGTTTTTAATAGAACTCTCATAGTCTTTATTCTGATAAAACTTTATTCCTTTATTGAAATATTCTCCAGCTTTTTGTATTACTCTTGTGTCTCCACCATGGAAATGGTCTAATTGATAAAAAGAATTAGTGAAAAATTTCATTGAAATTCCACGAAAAGTTCTCGTCTTTTCATCTTTTAAAACAAAAGGCATTTCTAATGTTTCAAGGTGTTTGAATTTATTTAAATTCCAAAGTTTATAGGATTTGTTAATGACCTTTTTAACTCTTTTTATTTTACTTGAATCAGATGTGTTAGAGTAATTGATAATAGTGTTTACCCGTTTGTTTTTTAAGTCAATTGTGATTGAGCCTTTAGCTTTAAAATTACTATGCTTGTTCTTAAATGCCTTATTCAATTCAAGCATTAAGCTCGATTTTAAGGTTGGTGTGTAAAATTCATTTGCAATTTGATTTTTATTAATTCCCTTTTTCTCTTTGATTTCATTAAATAACTTTTGTTCTCTGACAAAATAAAACCTCTTTAATTTATCATTTTCCATTCCATCTATTTTTTCGCAGATAATTAGGGTGTCATTTTTTATTCTTTCTATTTCATAACCTGAAGTTGAGGATGTTTGGATAAAATTTTGATTTATTGTAAAAGGAAAACAAACTTCATTTATTCGATGAGTCGGATTTGCATTATGGCATAATTCTAATTTTTTAAAACTATATTTCACATATGAAGAGTCAGTCAAAAAACGGTCAATTAAACTACTGCCGTCTTTCATTTCAATCTTATATTTTATCCAATCTCCATTCAATTCCGAAATATTGACTTTTTGACAATACGATTTGATTGTAATTAGAATAAATAATAAAAGTATGTTTTTCGTCATTTTTTAAATTACCTACAACTTTTATGATATGAGTCCGTTTCAATGACTTATATCAGACGTTAACGAAGTTCGTTGAAAATTTTCAGAAAGTCAAGTAATATTATATGAGATTCTGAACTAAACTCAGAATGACAAAAAGAGCAACAAAAAAGCCTGAATTAAAATTCAGGCTATTTATATTACTAGTTATCATTTTCAGTTTTCTTTTCTCCTGCATGGTCTTTCACCACATCTTTGTCGCGATACTTACAACATGGATGCACAGTTTGATATTGTTCTTCCGTTGCCTTTATCTCTTTAGTATCATGCCCAACAGAAGCCAGTTTTGCCGAAATCTTTTTTAGATCTGTTTTGCGTTCATCATAAATAAGTTTTAACTCGTGTGTATCTACATTCCAAACTGCCGACTTTACTCCTTTGGTTCTAATAGCTGCTTTCTCAATACGTTCTTTGCACATACCGCAAACGCCATCTACTTCCATTGAGGCTTTAGCGTTTTTGTTTTGGGCAAATGTTGCTGTAGTTAGTAATAGTGTGAAAATTAGAATTATTTTTTTCATTCCTATCCCTAACCCTTTCCAAAGGAAAGGGAATTTGTTTTTATTAGATTTCATTTTTTTACGATCTTTGTTATCTGTTTTTGTTATCTGTTTTTGTTATCTATGATTCCTGCTTCGCAGCAATCTATTCATTTATTTTAGTTTATATATCAAAGTTTTACTCAAACTTGCTAAAAGTCTTCCCTTCGGGAAGATTTAGATGGGATTTTAAAACGCAAACCTGCATAATACATACTTCCAAAAATTGGACCATACACAAAGTTACTATCAAAATTTGAACCAAAGGGATCATCTGCACTAACAATTGGGTTAGACTGTCTCACATTGGTTACATTCTCACCACCTAAATATACTTCAAATTTAGGAGAAAACACTTTGGTAAATTGCATATTAAGAGTTCCTATGGTTGGCGAATAGTCATCTAGTTGAAATTCTGCTGTACTTAACTCTGTACTAGGAAAACGCTGCGAATCTAACCAATTGTAGGTCGCATCAAACTTCCACTGAGAACCACTTTCTTTTTCAATGGTTTCATAAGATGCATTTGCAAATATTCGGTTTTTAGGGATTAATGGTTGTTCTAATTGACCAGTATTATAATCTGTCTTAATATCGTAATGCTTGTAAGCCGTTCTAATATCAAAGCCTTCAAAAGCGTTGTAATTAAATTCGAACTGAAAACTATTAGCATAGCTATCACCATCAAGATTATAGAAATTAACTTCAAAAGGATTTTCCCAATCTACCACAATTTGATTTTTAAAATCTGTTCTGTAAAAGTCAAAGGTAATATCTGCAGATCTTTCAAAAAGGTTAAAACCTTGCAAATAACTTATTCCACAATTCCATGCAATTTCTGGGTCTAATCCGTAAATTTTTCCTCCAGAATTTAAAATAGTAATCTGTCGAGAACTCGAAAACAAATTTTGATTTTCAGCAAAAATATTAGCACTTCGTTTTCCTCTTCCAATAGAAGCTCTCCAAGCAGATTTTTCCCATGGTGTATAGCGCACATGCAAACGTGGTGTTACAAAAAAACCAAGTCTATTATGTTGATCCACTCTTACACCTGCTGTCATCGTTAACTTATCTAAATTATCATAAGCATATTCAAAAAAGCCACCAATTGAGTTTTCCGTACGCTCGTAGGTGTCTGTATTGACTAATTCGTCATAATGATCGTAGGTAAAACTAATTCCTGTTTTTATTTTATGTCTCGAATCTGTTATAATGCTATTGTAAACCAAGTTGGAGTAAAAACTATTGTGTTTTATATCATACAAATTCAATCCAAAATAAGAGTCTTGTTTATGATGACTAAAAGCGGTTTGAAATCCTAAACTTTGGTATGGGATCTCTGGATTTACGTATCCCAATTTAGTTGTGACTTCAAAACGTTCTGTACTAATTTCGCTTCCCCAAAAATTAGTTGTTCCTTCATCTGTTTCTGGATTAAAATCTACTTGACCAGATTGTGTATTATCATTTAAGTATCTCAAATTTATAAAACTCACAACACCTTTTTCTCCATTGGTATATTGCCAACGATTCATCACATTAATTTGTTCTTTCAGAGGGATATCTAAATAGCTATCATCGTTATTATCAAATTTTTGATTTCTAAGATTGCCATGAAGGTATAAACCTGTACTCCATTTGTCTGACACTTTTTGATTAATATGAGTATTTAACTCTAAACGACCATTTGCACCAGCAAAAGCATTTACAAACAACTTATTATCTGTAGATGGTTTCACTAGCTCTGCATTAATTTGTCCTGCAATACTTTCAAAACCATTAACTACACTTCCAGTTCCTTTTGTAATTTGAATACTTTCTACCCAAGTACCAGGAATAAAACTCAAACCGTAAGCTTGAGATGCACCTCTAATTGCCGGAACATTCTCTGTTGTAATTAGTATATATGGTGAATTTAAACCCAACATCTTAATTTGTTTCGTCCCAGAAACGGCATCAGCAAAATTAACATCGATCGATGGATTGGTTTCAAAACTCTCCGAGAGATTACAGCAAGCTGCTTTTAATAACTCATCTGCACTTACAAAAAGTGTATTGGTAGCTTTTAAGTACGATTTTGAAGTGGCTTGTTTTCTGGATTTAATTGTAACAGCATCAAGTTCATCAGAAGGTTGTAACAGATGCTTTATAAATTTATTTTCAGTCACTATGATTGTATCTGTTTTAAAACCAACATAGCTAATCACCAATTTATTGTATGAAAATCTATAGGGTAATGCGAATGTACCATCGCTATCTGTAATTGTTCCTACAGAAGAATTTGCCCAATACACATTGGCTCCTGGCAACGGCATTTCTTTAGAACTGCTAAATTCTAAAACAACCCCTTTTAATTGCTCTTGAGAAAATGATAACCAAGGCAAAAAGACTGCTAAGATGATTAACTTTTTCATGTACCAGAAGTTTTAGCAAGCATTACTATTGCCATTACTATCATTATAGAATTTTCTATAAGAGTAGCTTTTGTCATAGGGAGCTTTAAGGCTGTACCTAAACATGCACATTGTATCGACTTTTTACTAAGTAAGGTTTTTGAAACTCCAAAAGTGGTAATTCCCAAAAGTATAAGTGTAACTATTAGTGCCATACTAATTTGAAAGCGAAATAAAAACAATAAACCTAAGGTTACTTCAATAAAGGGATAAACCCAACTGTAAGTAGGTATCGCTTTTGCCAAAGGGTCGTACATTTTAAAACTTTCTGAAAATCCTTTTACATCTAAAAGTTTGAAAAAACTAAAAACAATATAAAATAAGCCCATAAAGTCGAGCATAAAACTGTTACCATTCCACGGATTTATATTCAGTAAAACCGAAGCTATTGTAATATATCCAAAAATCAGAAACAGAGGAAACAACTGCTGCAATTCGGTTTTCTCAGCTTGTATTTCTGATAAAGGCAATTGAAATATAGTCTTTTTCTTTAGTTCTGAAATCGCGTATTTGTCTGACAATGCTTTTTGAAGTGTATCAACTTCAATAGGCGATGTCATTTTAATTTTTGCTGTTTTGTCTTCGAGATTTATTAAAACATTTTCAATATTTGGTAATGCTAAAAGTGATTGTTCAACCGAAGCTTTACAGCTGTTACAGGTCATTCCTGAAACGTTATAGGTATGTGTCATTTTTTGATTTAAATTGAAACTGGATTTTTAAGTATTTCGACTGCGCTCAATATGACAGCACAGATAAAATAGAAGGAATCGTATTTCCGAAAAAATCAAATAAGAAAAGTCTCATCTAGAAGCTGAATATCTGTAATGAGATTAGGAGGAGAATAATCCTTATGCGGAATTATTAGTTTTGGCAAACTCTCAAATAACTGAGAATAGAAATAAATATAATTCGTTAAAGTAAATTTTAATGTGACATCTAAATCTTGAAAATCCACGGTGTTTAATTCATCTTGCCCTTCAACAACATCTATTGTATCTTTACAACACGGCTTTTTTACATACACCTCATTATCAGAGTCCATACCACATTTTTTTGCTTGAGAAAAAATTGCAGTATCTACTAGATTTTCTCCACAATAGTGTTTTTCTACAGTAAAAGATAGTGTCGAAAATAGTACTAAACAAGTAAGTACAATTGAAGAAACTTTATGAAGAATTGATGCTTTCAAGCCGCAAAGCTACAAAATAAATTGGTAGCTCGCCTTAAATTATAAAACTCTTAACGACTGAGCTTGTAATAATAAAACGCTGGCAATAAAAGAATTAAAATAATAGGTTGTATTAAAAACCGTCTAATGTTAAAAAACAAGTAATAATCTTCTTGTTTTGGATTAATCACAAAATACAAAAAAGGAATTAACATTAAAATATAAGTCACACCATATATAAAAACTGAAAATTTTATAATGCTCTTATCCTTAAAAATAACATATAATATACCTAATGAAATAATTGCATTCATCAAAAATCGCATAGTGGTATTTAAAACAAGTTTTGCGATTTCACGCCGTGGACTATCAATGTATAAGTAATCATTTTCAAAAAATGTAAGGTAAGGGTCATAAAACAATATATCTTCAAAAGCTCTTATTAGTACTAATAAGAAAAATAAAACGAATAATTTAATGTATTTTGAAATTCTATCCATTCCTCTTATGGTCTTTAGCATAACGATTTACCCAAACCATCCACAATAAAAAAACAGCTCCATAAATAAGCATAGGAAAGATAACCGTGTGTAAAATTTCGCGTCTCCAAGGGTAATGATATAAACCTACAGAAAGTACCACAATACGTATTAAATTAAACGCATAAATAATAATACTACCTGCAAAACAGTAGAACAATGTAGTTTTAAATTTACCTGTAAACGCCATAATAAAAGACAAAAACAGAATGATAATACTAACTGCGTTACAACCCTCAATAACTCTAGCTACAAACTTTCCATTAATGATAACCTTCATAGAAGGCTCATTTGGATGAGGTAAAACACTTGCCTTATAACCTATACTATTAAGTAAGGCATTAGTTTGTTTTGCAACTAAGTTTGTTAAATAATCTGGATAATATTTTGAGCCATCAGAATTATTTAGGTACATATTATAAGAGAAAGTAAGCACTCCATATACCAAAAGGAATATGCATATAAAGCGTACAACAAGTTTATATTTAGTTAAAAGTGCTTTCAAAAAAAGATAATGTTAGTTTGATGTTAAATTTATAAAAACAGTAGTTTAAAATCCTCTATTTTGAAATACTTTTGCCAAAACATTTTTTTTCCATGACTTTTGAAGCCTTAAAACCAGAAATAATCGTAGTTGCTAAACAAAATAATCTTAGCGTAGACGAGCGTTTATTAAAAATTTGCCAAATACTTGAAGCCCATATTGATTATTACAATTGGGTTGGTTTTTATTTTAAAAATGGCGATAAGCACGAGTTAAAATTAGGGCCTTACGTGGGTGAGCCAACAGACCATACTATTATTCCGTTTGGAAAAGGTATTTGTGGGCAAGTCGCTGTAAGCAATCAGAATTTTGTGGTACCAGATGTTGCCGCTCAAGACAATTATATTGCTTGTAGTTTTAATGTAAAAGCAGAAATCGTCGTTCCAATCTTTGTAAATGGCGAAAATATTGGACAAATAGATATTGATTCTAATACACCGAATCCTTTTAGCGAAGCTGACGAACGCTTTTTGGAGTTCGTTTGTAATGAAGTTGCGACGTTAGTTTCGTAAATTTCAATATTCAAAAACTATATTCCAAAACAGCTAAAGTTAAACAGCACATTTAGTATTGAAATTTGGGTTTTCTTCTATTGGAATTTATTTGTAATTGTAAATAATCAGAAATCTTACATTCCTGTTCTTATAGCCTCAACAGGATCGAGTTTTGAAGCAGAAATTGCTGGTATAACTCCAGAAATTAATCCAATAAAAGTTGATAAGGCAAAGCCTATAAACATATTGCCAAAGGATAGTACAAATTCAAAATCGTCAAAGAAACCATTCATTACCATAGCAATTAACCAGACTAAAATCAGTCCTACTAAACCACCAACGATAGCTAAAATTACGGCTTCAAACAAAAACTGGAACAAAATAAATTTGTTTTTAGCACCCAATGATTTTTGAATTCCAATAAGGTTAGTGCGCTCTTTTACACTCACAAACATAATATTGGCAATACCAAAGCCACCAACTAACAATGAAAATCCACTGATTATCCAACCAATAATATTCATTCCAGAAATTACTCCATCAACAGCTTCAACAAAACCAGAAATCTTATTGACAAAAAAGTCATTATCCTCTCCAGCTTTTAAACCTCTGTGCATTCTAAATTTCTGAGTTAATACTTGTTCAAATCCAGACATCTCTGCACCAGCATCTGGCTTTATGATTATTGCTCCTGGTAAACCATTAGCTCCACCATTTTTAAAACGTCTTACAAAGTTGGCTGGTACAAATGCCTTTTCATCTGGAGAATCAAAAATACTAGTCCCAAATTTTTTCAAAACACCAATAACAGTTAATTTTCTTCCAAATACTCTTACTTTTTTACCTATTGGTGATGTAGTACCAAACAAATTTTCAGCAATAGTATGACCTATAACAATAACAGGCGCACCAGATTCAGATTCAGATTCTCCGTAGAACCGTCCTTGTTCTACCTTAAAATCTTCTATTTCGTAAATTTCATTAGATACAGCATCAATATTTACTCCAGCAATAGTTTCGCTTTGGTATTTTATAGTTTCGCGTTGCCCAAAAATAATATAAGCAACAGCCGCAATTTCTGGTACATTTCTTCTAACAAAATCAAAATCATCGTATTCAGTTTGTGGAAAATTATCACGCTGCCATCGCGGCACTTCTGTTGGTCCAAAAGAAAATTTGGTGAGATAAATAGTGTTTTTATCCAAGCCAGATAAATTATCTTTTATATTTTTATCTAAAGAATCGACTGCAGCTAAAACCGCTATAATGGAAAAAATACCAACCGTTACACCCAAAAGCGATAAAAAAGTTCTTAGTTTATTATTTCTAAGCGCATTTATTGCAAATGACAAACTCTCTTTAAATACTCTTAAATAGACTAGCATGCGTTGGTTGTTTTATGATGATCTCGACTAACGAAATCCAAGATTTTAAAGATAAGACGTTTTCAACAATCCATTGTTACAAAAAATTGAAATAAACTACTTTTCTCAGTAACATTATCCTCTCGAATATACGTATTTTTGCGCCATCAAATCACAACATAATATTATGAGCAACAAAACCATAGCATCTGCATTAATTTCTGTTTTTAGTAAAGACGGACTAGCACCAATTGTAAAAAAATTAAATGATCTCAATGTTACCATCTATTCTACTGGTGGTACGGAAAAATTTATAAAAGATTTGGGTATAAATGTTGTTCCTGTTGAGGATGTAACATCCTATCCTTCAATACTTGGAGGACGTGTTAAGACTTTACATCCAAAAGTTTTTGGTGGAATTTTAAACCGTCAGAATCATGATGGTGATGTTGCGGAGTTAGCAGAATTTGAAATTCCACAAATCGATTTGGTAATTGTAGATCTCTATCCTTTTGAAAAGACTGTCGCTTCTGGTGCAAGCAATCAAGATATCATTGAAAAAATTGACATTGGAGGTATTTCACTAATCAGAGCTGCGGCGAAAAATTATGAGGATGTCACTTGTGTGTCTTCGGTAGATGACTATTCAGAATTTTTAGAATTATTAGAAAATAAAAATGGTGAAACAACAGAAGATGACAGAAAACATTTCGCGGCAAAAGCATTTAATGTGTCTTCTCATTACGATTCTGCTATTTTTAATTACTTCAACAAAAATCATGAAATAGCTTCTCTCAAAATTTCTGAAACAGATGGTAAAGTCTTACGTTATGGCGAAAATCCGCATCAAAAAGGATTTTTCTTTGGTGACTTTGATGCCATGTTCACCAAACTTCATGGTAAAGAATTAAGCTATAATAACTTATTGGATGTTGATGCAGCCGTAAATTTAATTTTAGAATTTAAAGGTGAAGATCCTTCTTTCGCAATTCTAAAACATAATAATGCTTGTGGATTTGCACAGCGTAAAACGGTACACCAAGCCTATATTGATGCTTTAGCTGGTGATCCAGTATCAGCATTTGGTGGTGTTTTAATTTCAAATACAAAAATTGATAAACCTACAGCTACAGAAATTCACAAATTATTCTGTGAAGTTGTTATTGCACCTTCATTTAGTGATGAAGCTCTAGAAATTTTGAAAGGAAAGAAAAACAGAGTTTTATTAATTCTTAAAGATGCAGAGTTCCCTCAAACCACAGTAAGGACATGTTTAAATGGTGTTTTGGTACAAGAAAAAGATAATAGAACAGATAGCTTAAACGATTTAAAAACTGCGACTACAAAATCGCCATCAGAACGTGAAACCGAAGATTTAATTTTCGCTTCAAAACTTTGTAAGCATACAAAGTCTAATACTATTGTTTTAGCAAAAAACAAACAATTGTTTGCAAGTGGTACTGGTCAAACCAGTCGCGTTGATGCCTTAAACCAAGCAATTCACAAAGCTAAATCTTTCAATTTTGATTTAGCTGGAGCGGTTATGGCGAGCGATGCTTTTTTTCCGTTTCCAGATTGTGTAGAGATTGCTGACAATGCTGGTATTACTGCTGTGATTCAGCCTGGTGGTTCTATAAAAGATGAATTAAGCATCAATTACTGTAACGAAAATAATGTGGCAATGATCTTTACAGGAACGCGTCATTTTAAACACTAAATTCCTTTGAAAAAAGCAATCTAATGCTAAGAATTTAAAAAATTGATTCTAGCTTCATAAAAAAGACATAAGAAAACGACCATTATCACAGAAATATCGTATTATTTATTACATTTACGGTTAGTCGATAAGATTGACTAAAATAACCCAAATAATTAAGAACAGCACATGGGATTTTTTGATTTCCTAACGGAAGAAATTGCCATAGATTTAGGAACGGCAAATACACTGATTATACACAATGACAAAGTTGTAGTTGACAGTCCATCGATAGTAGCAAGAGACCGCATAAGCGGCAAAATTATAGCCGTTGGTAAAGAAGCCAACATGATGCAAGGCAAAACGCACGAAAATATTAAAACCATACGTCCTCTAAAAGACGGTGTGATAGCAGATTTTGATGCGTCTGAACAAATGATAAGTTTGTTTATCAAAAACATACCTGCGTTGAAGAAGAAGTTTTTTAATCCAGCATTGCGTATGGTTGTTTGTATTCCTTCTGGTATTACTGAAGTTGAAATGCGCGCTGTAAAAGAATCTTGTGAGCGTGTTAATGGAAAAGAAGTCTATTTAATTCACGAGCCTATGGCAGCAGCTATTGGTATTGGCGTAGATATCATGCAACCAAAAGGAAATATGATTGTTGATATTGGTGGTGGAACTACTGAAATTGCAGTTATTGCACTAGGAGGAATTGTCTGCGATAAATCTGTAAAAGTTGCTGGTGATGTCTTTACAAACGATATTATTTATTATATGCGTACCCAACATAACTTATATGTTGGTGATAGAACAGCTGAAAAAATTAAAATTCAGATTGGTGCTGCTACAGAAGATTTAGAGTTACCTCCAGAAGACATGAGTGTGCAGGGTCGTGATTTGTTAACAGGAAAACCAAAGCAAGTTCAGATTTCGTTTCGTGAAATTGCTAAAGCATTAGATAAATCTATTCTTAGAGTTGAAGATTCTGTAATGGAAACCTTATCACAAACTCCACCAGAATTAGCAGCAGATATTTATAACACTGGAATTTATTTAGCAGGTGGTGGATCTATGTTAAGAGGTTTGGATAAACGTTTATCTCAAAAAACAGATTTACCTGTTTATATTGCTGAAGACCCATTGAGAGCGGTAGTAAGAGGTACAGGAATTGTGCTTAAAAACTTGTCAAAATACAAAAGCGTATTGATTAAATAAAGTGGTGGATAATGCAACAAATTTTCAATTTTGTTATAAAGAACAAAACCTTTCTGTTGTTTTTATTGCTCTTGGGTATTGCTTTATCCTTAACCATTCAATCACATTCTTATCATAGAAGTAAGTTTATTAATTCTGCCAATGGCTTAACTGGAGGAGTATATAGTCTTTCAAATTCTTTTGATCAATATTTCGATTTAAAAGATGAAAATAAATTATTATCAGAAGAAAACAAACGTCTTAGAGAACAACTGCTCAATTCATCTCAAAACCTAGATTCTTCTTATATTGACACAAAATATTTAGAGACCAAGTATAGAGTTACAATTGCTAACGTTTATAAAAATAGCTATTCACTAACCAATAATATTCTTACCATAAATAAAGGCAAGAATGACAATATTAAACAAGATTTTGGTGTTATTACGTCAAAAGGTATTGTTGGCATTATAGATAACACGTCTAACAATTATGCTACTGTGCTTTCTATTTTAAGTAAAACAAGCCGTATTAATGCTAAGCTTAAATCCACACGACACATTGGCTCATTAAAATGGAATACGGACAATCCTGAATTCGTTCAGCTAGAAGACGTCTCTAAATTTGCACCTGTAAAAGTTGGAGATACTATTGAAACTGGAGGTGAATCTTCAATTTTTCCACAAGGGATTGGTATTGGTACTATAGCAAGTTTTGAGATTGATATCACTGGCGATACTTATAACATAGAAGTGAAATTGTTTAATGACATGACCAATATCGGAACCGTTTATATACTAGAAAATCTAGACAGCTCAGAAATTAAAGCCCTACAAGATAGTAGCAATGAATAATGTAACAGTATCAAATACCGTTCGTTTTATTTTACTGCTATTGGTGCAGGTTATGCTATGCAATAACATTAATTTTTTAGGATATATTAATCCTTACATCTATATTATTTTTATCTTTTTATTCCCTATTAGAGAAAATAGAGCATTGTTTTTACTACTCAGTTTTATGTTAGGCTTGCTGGTAGATATGTTTTCAGATTCAGGTGGTGTGCACGCTACAGCTTCAGTGGTTTTGGCTTATGCTAGACCAATACTTTTAAAAACATCTTTTGGGATGTTATACGAACATCATAGTATAAAATTTAGTACCACAGAAATCGGAAGCTTAATTACATATGTGACCTTCGGCACACTACTTCATCATCTCGTACTATTTTCATTAGAAATTTTTAACATCTCAAGCATACTTTTAATACTTCAAAAAACGTTATTCTCTAGTATTTTTACTATTATACTCAGTATATTAATTATAATTTTATTCAGCCGAAATAAGAAATGAGAAAACTACTACTCTTAACTACTGTTATTCTTGTAGGTCTGGTTTTTATGGCGCGCTTATTTTACCTTCAGGTATATGGAGGAGATACTTATAACATTTATGAAGATAGTGCCATAAGGAAGGTTTTTAATTATCCAAAGCGTGGTTACGTTTATGACAGAAATGGCAAACTCTTGGTTGCCAATCAACCGTCTTATGATGTCATGGTTATTCCAAGAGAAATAGGTTTTATGGATTCTTTAAAGCTGAATGAATTCTGTAAACTCTTAAAAATAACTCCTGAAGATTACGACAGAAAATTAAAAAGCGCCGTCAATTATTCTCAAAGATTGCCCTCGCCTTTTGTACCTCAACTTTCTAAAACGGACTACGCCGTTCTTCAAGAAAAAATGAGAAAATTTGAGGGTTTCTACATTCAAAAACGATCCTTACGTTCTTACCAAACAACAATTGGAGCCAATGTTTTAGGTGATATAGGTGAAGTAAATCGACGCATTATCAATAAACAACCTTACTACAGATTAGGTGACCTTATTGGTAAACAAGGTATTGAAAAAACTTACGAGCAAACCTTAAGAGGAGTAAAAGGTATTAAATTTATTCAAAAAGATCGCTTTAATAAAAACATAGGACCTTACAAGGAGGGAACTTTTGATACCTTGCCCAAACCAGGAAAAGATGTAACAATTACTATAGACTCTAAACTTCAGGCATATGGTGAACTTTTAATGACAAACAAGCGTGGAGGAATTGTGGCTATTGAACCAAGCACCGGCGAAATTTTAGCTATGGTTTCTGGACCATCGTACAATCCAAACCTGTTAGTTGGTAGAAATCGCTCCAAGAACTTTACAAAATTATATAATGACAGCATTGCAAAACCGTTGTTTGACAGAGGTTTACAGGCTATGTATCCTCCAGGCTCACCATTTAAGACCCTAAATGCCTTAGTCGCTTTACAAGAAGGAGTAGTTAGCACTGAGGATCGTGTAAGCTGCTCAATGGGTTATAGGTATGGCAATCGACGAATGGGTTGCCATGCTCATCGAAGTCCTGTAAACATGAACAGTGGGATATACGAATCTTGTAATGCCTATTTCGCAACTGCCTACAGAAAAATAATTGACAAATATGAATCTCCTGCTGATGGCATGGATAATTGGAGTAACCATATTAAAAGTTTTGGCTTAGGTAATTATCTCAATAATGACTTATCTGTTGGTCAGCCAGGAAAAGTGCCATCCGCTGCTACTTATAATAGAGGTTATGGTAAAAACAAATGGTATACAACCTTTACTATATCTAATGCCATTGGACAAGGTGAAGTATTAGCAACACCAATTCAATTGGCTAATATGGCTGCAGCGATAGGTAATAGAGGTTATTATTATACTCCTCATATTATTAAAAAAATTGAAGGAGATTCTATAAATAAAGAATTTACAACTCCTAAATATACAACCATAGACACAAAACATTTTGAACCTGTTGTACAAGGTATGTTTGATGTTTACAATAAAGGAACAGCAAAAACACTTCAAATAAAAGGTATTGAAATTGCCGGAAAAACAGGTACAGCAGAAAATTTTGCCATTATCGATAGCGTAAAAACACAACTCACAGATCATTCAATTTTTGTCGCCTTTGCACCAAAAGATAATCCTAAAATAGCAATTGCAGTTTTTGTAGAAAACGGTTATTTTGGAAGTCGTTTCGCAGGTAGAATGGCAAGTCTAATGATTGAATATTACTTAAGAGGTGAAATTACGCGAACAGATATGGAAAATTTTGTGTTAAGATATTCTTTAGAGCATGAATATGATAAACCATACTCAACGGAGCCTTTTGGAATCAACAGACAAACATTATTAGATCCTATTGACGATAAGGAATTTAGAAATCTTTTGAAACTCAAAGCCCAAATCCCAAAGTCATAGAGCATGTTAAGAGAAAACCAAAGACGTTTTAAATTCGATTGGCCGATTATAATTTTGTTTCTGCTCCTTGTTACTTTCGGTTACCTTAACATATTATCTGCATCTCACGAAGGGGAAATAACGAGCTACTTTGATACAAATCAACTTTATGGCAAACAGTTAGTGTTCTTAGGGCTAACCTTAGTTCTGATTGTATTGATTCTTTCGTTTGAAGCAAAATTTTATGAACGCTTTGCCAGTATTATTTATTTAGTTGCCATTTTGGCATTAATCGGTTTATTTATATTTGGCAAAGATGTAAATGGAGCGCGCTCTTGGTATGGCATTGGCAGTATGACCATTCAACCCAGTGAATTTGCCAAGTTCGCAACGGCACTTGCTGTGGCAAAGTATATAAGCGATTTACAGACCAATATGCAGTCACTAAAAGATCAGTTAAGAGTTGCTGGACTAATTTTTTTCCCTGCTTTACTTATTCTTCTTCAAAATGATGCTGGTAGTACCGTTGTGTATGCTGCATTTTTCTTTGTATTATATCGCGAAGGACTTCAACAAGTCTACCTTATTGTTGCGTTGTCTTTAATTATCTTAGCCGTTTTAGCTTTAAAATTCGGGATTCTAATAACTGCTTTAGTCACTGCTATAATTATTACCGCGAGATATTTTCTTAGAAAAAAGAAGCGTGCCTCAATTATACAATATATTCTCGTTTTCGGTGTAAGTATCGCTTTTTCTTATGGCGTAAGTCAGTTTTACGAGCATGGTTTAAAAGCACATCAGCAGAACCGAATTAGCCTTTGGTTACGATTGGAAAAAGATCCTGTAAAGCTCGAACGTATGAAGAAAGCCGAAGCCTACAACCTCATACAATCTGAACAAGCTATAAGCTCTGGTGGTTTTTCTGGCAAAGGATTTTTAGAAGGCACCAGGACAACTGGTAAATTTGTACCCGAACAAGAAACCGATTATATTTTTAGTACTGTAGGTGAAGAATGGGGCTTTTTGGGCAGTAGTTTTGTGGTGATTGTATTTGTACTTTTAATAATTAGAATTTTGTATTTAGCAGAGGCTCAAAAATCACAATTTAGTCGTGTTTATGGTTATGGAGTCGCCTCTATATTATTTGTGCATTTCACTATCAATATTGGTATGGTAATGGGATTAATCCCAACTGTTGGTATCCCTCTACCTTTTTTTAGTTATGGTGGCTCAGGTCTTTGGGGTTTTACTATTTTACTGTTTATTTTTGTGAAGCTAGATAGCAATAAGATAAATGAGTGGTAACAAAAATGGTCAGATTTGTTCTAAATCTGACCATTGTTTACTCTATTTGAGAAAAACATTACTGCTTTGCTTCCTCCTCATAATCTGCAATTTTGTGTTGCTTCTTAATCTGCTCATCATATTCTTTCTGAGCAGCTTTAACATCACCTTTCTTTAGCTTTTTATTATACTCTTTGAGGGCTTTTTCATTGATTTTTACATATTTATCAATAGTTTCATTTAACTCTTCATTAAAATCATCAAATTGTTCTGAAAGCTCTTCAAGATTTTCTCTCTTCTCTTTGTCAGGAGCATTATGCTCTGCCATTAACTCCTTATATTCTTTCTGGATATCAGCAACATCTTCCATAACCTCTTCGGTTTTTAAAAATTTTGGTACTGTACTCCCTAAATTCTCTATAGTTTGTCCTAAATCAGATAACTTTGAAAAATCTATTTTATAATTAGGATCTTGAAACTTTACCACTTCAGTAGATAATTTATTGTAAGAGGTCCAATTTTCTAAGGACAGATTGTCTTCCTTTTTGGCATCATGACTAAAAGTCGTACCATCATTCATGGCCATGCTTTCTGGTTTCTCTTCATTATCTTCTGTACCGTTATATAATGTTTCAACTTTTTCATCTAATTCTAAGTTATTAGATGTCTCCGTAGTTGTTTTATCAGAAGTTTTTGCGTCATTGCCACAAGACATTAGTAATAATCCTGTTATGGCACAAAGTGTTGTAAAATTTTTAATCGTTCTCATAATCTTAATCTTTATTATTTGATAGACTACAAATCTACAAGGCCTTTGGGCTCACGGAAAATAAATAATTTTAAAATCGTCTTAAAGTTTGCTTATCAATTAACAAATTGTATCTAATAATTAACAAATAAGTACACTGTATGTTAATTTTAATCAAAATAGTTAACTGTTTATTTAGGGAAGCCCTTAGATTAGAAACCTAAAGACTTTATGAATCACTGGCTAATTTTCTCTTACTTCAAACTGGCCAAACTAGACTTTATTGTTTCAATTTTGGCTAAAGCATCAGTCTCTTTATTCTTTTCAGCAGCTACAACTTGTTCTGGAGCACCTGCCACAAAACGTTGGTTGGAGAGTTTCTTTTGAACCGATTTTAAGAAGCCTTCTGTATAACTTAATTCTTCTGTCAATTTTTTAATTTCACCTTCTACATCAATACTCCCTTCCATCGGAATAAAGTATTCATTCGATTTTACGCGATAGGTTAATGCACCATCAACGGGTTCGTTTACGTATTCAAAACTTTCAAGATTTCCTAATTTTGAAATCACTTCGTCGAACGTAGAATTTACATTCTCATTATTTACAACTAAAAATCCAATAGCATCTTTAAAAGCAATATTCTTCTGCTTTCTAATATTTCTAATGCCTGAAATTACTTCTGAAGCAAAATTAAATTCAGAAATTATAGTTTTATTTATTGGCCTAGCTTTTGGCCATTTTGAAATAATCAAAGCTTCTTCCGGAGAACGCTCCTTTATATAATGCCAAATCTCTTCGGTTAAGAAAGGCATAAATGGATGTAATATTTTAAGAATATCTTCAAAAATCGTATGTATGCTTTCTAAGGTTTTAACATCGATAGGTTGTTGATATGCTGGTTTTATTATTTCTAATAACCAAGATGCAAAATCATCCCAAATCAATTTGTAAGTTGCCATAAGCGCATCACTTAATCTGTATTTGCTAAAATGATCTTCTATCTCTGTTATGGTTTTCTGAAATTTAGATTCAAACCACTCTAAAGCAATTTTACTGGATTTTGGTTGCTCAATACTTTTATCTTCTTTCCAACCTTTCACCAATCTAAAGGCATTCCAAATTTTATTAGCAAACTGTTTTCCTTGTTGGCAAAGGTCTTCATCAAACATAAGGTCGTTTCCTGCAGCAGAACTTAATAGAAGTCCAACTCTAACTCCATCAGCTCCATAATCTTCAATTAATTTTAAAGCATCAGGTGAATTCCCTAAAGACTTTGACATTTTTCGTCTCTGTTTATCTCTCACTAAACCAGTGAGGTATACATTTTCAAAAGGTCTTTCGTCTTTATATTCATAGCCAGCAACAATCATACGAGCCACCCAAAAGAATAAAATATCTGGTCCTGTTACTAAATCGTTGGTTGGATAATAGTATTTGATTTCTTCGTTTTCAGGATTTCTAATACCATCAAAGACGCTTATTGGCCAAAGCCATGAGCTAAACCAAGTGTCTAATGCATCTGTATCTTGAGTTAAGTCTGAAGCTTGAAGCTCGGAGTTCGACGTTTTTTTTCTTGCGAGTTTTAGTGCTTCTTCAATGGATTCAGCAACTACAAAATCTTCTTTACCATCTCCGTAGAAATAGGCAGGAATTTGTTGTCCCCAAAGTAATTGGCGCGAAATATTCCAATCGCGAATATTCTCCATCCAATGTCTATACGTATTTTCAAACTTCTTAGGGAAGAGTTTTACCTCTCCTGTTTTTAAAACGGCATCAATAGCTGGCTTTGCTAAATCTTCCATTTTAAGAAACCATTGGTCACTTAATCTAGGTTCTATGACAGCTTTAGTTCTCTCAGATGTTCCTACTTTATTAATATGTGTTTCCGTTTTAGTCAAAATACCTGATGCTTCGAGTTCTTTAACTATTGCTTTTCTAACTACAAAACGATCTTGACCTTCGTAATGCATTCCGAAGCTATTCAAACTTGCATCGTCATTAAATATATCTACAACTTCGAGTTTATGTTTATCACCTAAAACTTTATCATTTTCATCGTGAGCAGGTGTTACTTTTAGACAGCCTGTACCGAATTCTACATCCACATACTCGTCTTCTATTATAGGAATTATGCGTCCACAGATAGGAACAATCGCTTTTTTCCCTTTTAAATGAGCAAAGCGTTCGTCATTTGGATTGATACATATTGCCGTATCACCAAAAATTGTTTCAGGACGTGTAGTTGCAATGATTAGTTTATCTTCACTACCTTCAATTTTATATTCTAAATAGTAGAGTAAACCTTGTTTTTCAACATGAATCACCTCTTCATCAGATAACGTAGTTTTAGCTTCCGGATCCCAATTCACCATACGGAAGCCTCTATAAATTAGACCTTTATTGTATAAATCTACAAAGGTTTTAATTACGGCTTCAGACATATCATCATCCATCGTAAACTTGGTTCTGTCCCAATCGCAAGAACACCCTAATTTTTTTAATTGCTCCAAAATTACTCCACCATATTCTTCAGTCCATTCCCAAGCATGCGCTAAGAACTCTTCGCGTGTTAAATCATTTTTATCAATCCCTTGTGCTTTTAATTTAGCAACTACCTTAGCTTCAGTAGCAATAGAAGCATGGTCTGTACCAGGAACCCAACATGCATTTTTACCTAATAAACGCGCACGACGAATCAAAACATCTTGAATCGTGTTGTTAAGCATGTGTCCCATATGTAAAATACCTGTAACGTTTGGTGGCGGAATTACAATTGTGTAAGGCTCTCTTTCATCTGGTACGGAATGAAAATAATTATGCTCCATCCAGTAGGTGTACCACTTGGTTTCTACTGACAATGCATTATATTTTGATGGGATTTCCATGTTTTGGTATCGTTTTTGTACTATAGCTTACAAAAGTACTTATATTTCTTTTTTTGAAAAATTATTAGATGCTTTATATAGTCTTAAAACCCTAAATACTGTTAAATAGAGTGTATTACATCTAATAAATTTTGAAGAGAGTTAAAAAGTAAGTAGCTTTGATAGTATCAACTTAAAACTAAAGTGATGAAAAATTTGATAGCAATTTTATTTGTAGGATTAATTAGTCTTGGCTCTTTTGCTCAAGAAAAAGTAGCAAAAATTGAATTTAAAACAGACGTTATAGATTATGGTACCATAGAAAAAGGTGCTGATGGTGTTCGTATTTTTGAATTTACCAATACTGGTGATGCTCCTTTGGTTATATCTAATGTTAAGTCAACTTGTGGTTGTACTGTACCAAAGAAGCCAAAAGATCCTATTATGCCAGGCGAAACTGGAGAAATAGAAGTTAAGTATGACACCAATAGAGTAAATCCAATTAGAAAAACAATTACAGTATTTTCTAATGCTGAAACTCCAACGGTAGCCCTTAAAATTAAAGGTTTAGTTATAGACCCTAGTAAGACAAGTGTTTTAGAAAAGAAACAAAAAAGTATGATTGAGCAATAAGCGTAGATCAAATATTATAGAAATGAGCCTTCAAATTGAAGGCTCATTTTTTTTGTGCACTTTTTTTAAATAAACTTTGATAAAATTTCGGAACTTAGCGTCTTAAAATTAGTACAATGCCAAAAATTTCAAGAAAAGGAATAAATATGCCAGAATCACCAATTAGAAAATTGGTGCCTTTTGCTGAAGAAGCCCATAAAAAAGGAAAAACGGTTTATTACCTCAACATAGGTCAACCAGATATTAAAACACCCAGTGTTGCTCTAGATGCTGTGAAATCATGCACATTAGATATCTTAGCATATTCTCGCTCCGAAGGCTCAGAGCGCTATAGAATAAAAATTGCTGAGTATTACAAAAAGAATGACATTGAGGTTACACATAACGACATTATAGTTACCACTGGTGGCAGTGAAGCCTTATTATTTGCATTTGGAAGCATTATGGATGAAGAGGATGAAATTATAATTCCTGAGCCATTTTATGCCAACTATAATGGATTTTCTACAGCTTCTGGAGTTAACGTTGTGCCAGTAATTTCTAAAATTGAAGACAATTTTGCGTTACCTCCAATTGAAGAATTTGAAAAATTAATTACCCTAAAAACTAAAGCTATTCTAATTTGCAATCCAGGAAATCCTACTGGATATTTATATTCTAAAGATGAAATAAAAAAACTAGCCACAATTGTAAAGAAACACGATTTGTTTTTAATCGCTGATGAAGTTTATCGCGAATTTGTTTACGATGGCATTGCCCATTATTCAATTTTACAAGAAGCTGGATTAGAAGAGCACGCAATTATCATTGATTCGGTTTCTAAACGTTACAGTATGTGTGGAGCACGTATTGGTTATTTGGTTTCAAAAAATAAGGAGGTCATAAAGACAGCTCTTAAGTTTGCGCAAGCTAGATTAAGTCCACCTACATTAGCTCAAATTGCAAGTGAGGCCGCATTAGAAACTCCGCAACGTTATTTTGATGATGTTATTGAAGAGTATGTAAAACGTAGAAATTTACTTATTACAGAATTAGAAAAAATCGATGGTGTTAAAGTCGCAAAACCTAATGGAGCTTTCTATTGCATTGCAGAACTGCCCGTAAAAAATACAGATAACTTTGCACGTTGGTTATTAGAATCTTTTGATTATAACAATAGCACCATTATGGTTGCTCCTGCAGCAGGCTTCTACTCTACTCCAGGTGTTGGCTTAAACCAAATTCGTATTGCTTATGTCTTAAATGAAGAGCATTTAAAAACCTCAGTTAAAATATTAGCTGAAGCACTTAAAGTTTATAAAGACTAATGACAATAAGCAAGGACGTTTCTTTAAAATCGTATAACACTTTTGGTATTGATGCTAAAGCGGAATCGTTTTGTGACGTAACTTCAATTAAAGCGCTGAGACATGTTTTAAAAAAGCAACATTCTCAACCACTTTTTATTTTAGGCGGTGGAAGTAATATGCTTTTAACTCAAGATATTCAGGCTTTAGTACTTCATATTAATCTAAAAGGAATTCAACTGGTTAGCGAAAACGAAAATTCTGTAATCTTAAGAGTTATGGCTGGTGAAAACTGGCACGAGTTTGTGCTATATTGCTTAAAACATAATTATGGAGGTGTGGAGAATTTATCGCTAATTCCTGGTAATGTTGGCACAGCTCCTATTCAGAATATTGGTGCTTATGGAGTAGAACTTAAGGATAGCTTTGTTAGTTGTGAAGCTATAAATATTAGAGACCAATCTGCTAAAATATTTACAAAAGAAGATTGTAAGTTTGGTTATAGAGAATCGATTTTTAAACAAGAATTAAAAGGGCAATATATTATTACTAGTGTTAATTTTAAGCTCACTAAAATAGCTCATAAACTGCACAGTGACTATGGAGCGATTAAGCAAAAATTAGAGGATTTAAATATTAAAAACCCAACTATTCAAGATATTTCTAATGCTGTAATCACAATTAGACAAAGTAAATTGCCAGACCCAAAAGAAATAGGAAATAGCGGTAGTTTTTTTAAGAATCCAATTATTTCAATTGAACAATTTAATATACTTCAAAAAAATTTTACCGATGTGCCGTCTTATATAGTTTCTGAAAAAGAAGTTAAAGTACCTGCTGGTTGGCTAATTGAAAAAGCCGGATTTAAAGGCAAGCGCTTCAATAATTATGGTGTGCACAATAAACAAGCTCTAGTTTTAGTTAATTACGATAATGCCAAGGGAAGTGATATTTTTAAATTGGCGCTATTGATACAAAAAACAATAAAACGAATTTTTAATATAGAAATCTATACCGAAGTAAATATTATATAAAACAAAAGCCACAATTAAAACTGAGGCTTTTGCTATTAGAATAATTATTGAAAACGCTATTAATCAAACTCTTACGAGGGTAAAATCATTCTAAATATAGATCTTAAGTACCTTTTAAGGTGTATTTATATATATTTACGTGCGTAAACCCATTTTGGATGTTTTAAATATAAGTAAATCAGATTTTAACATTTTGAGCATAACACCTACAGAGCGAAAAATTATAGAGTTACTTCGAAAAGAAGATAAACGCGCCTTAAATTTACTTTATGAAAACTACTCTAACAGTCTTTATGGTGTCATATTAAAGATTACAGTGAATGAAGAAATTGCGCAAGATGCATTACAAGAAACTTTTATAAAAGTTTGGAAAAATGCTTCAAAATACGACTCAAGCAAAGCCAAATTATTCACATGGTTATTCAGAATTGCTAGAAATACTGCCATAGATAAACTCAGAAGTTTTAATAATAGATACTATAAAGAAGTCCAAATCGATACTTCTAACGTATATATCTTACCAACGCACAGTTTAAACCAAGATGTTATAGATATTAAAGCGCACGTTGGGAGACTAGAAGAAAAGTATCAAATTGTTTTAGACGCTCTATTTTTTCAAGGTATGACCCAACAAGAAGCGAGTGACGAATTAAATATTCCTTTAGGGACAGTTAAATCTAGGTTAAAAATAGGATTACGAGAACTCAAAAAAGTTTACAATCCATAAATAAATTAAAATGGAAACAAAAATACATAGCTTTTTAAATTCTAACTTACTAAACAAGTATTTGGTAGGTGAGACTTCTTTTGAAGAATCTAAAAAAGTGGAACATTTTATTGCTAACTATCCGGAAGTAGCAAGTGCTTATGAAAAACTTCAGGATAATTTAGAATTAATAGCAAAGGCAGGCGCTGTAGATGTGCCAAATCATATTCTTACAGATATTTTAGAATCTTTAGATGAATCTAGCGATACTAAAGTAATTCAGTTAGTACAGAACAGAAAAATGCCTTGGTATAGTATTGCTGCTAGTGTTGCTGCTGTTTTATTTGCTGCAACATCCTTTATGTTGTATCAGAAAAACGAAAAATTAGCAGATGAAAATAATATTATTGTTGAAGAAATTTACGATTTGAGAAATGACATTCAAAAAAATAATGCACAATTAGCAGATTTATCTAAAGAATTAAACAAATTGAACAATCCAGATTCTAAAAGATATGTAATTAATGGTAATGAGCGTGCTAAGAATTTGCAGACTGTTGCATATATTAACCCTATAGAAAAAACATCTATGATAGATGTGATTACGCTGCCTCAATTACCAAAAGAGCAATACTATCAAATTTGGGCAGAGCTACAAGATAGAATGGTAAACTTAGGTATCTTAGATGAATCTGACCGTAAATTGAAGCCAATACCATATATGGAGGATGCATTAGCATTGAGTATTAAGATTGGTACCAAAGGAGAAAATACTAGTGCAAATAATACTGAAGTTGCTGAAATTTCGTTAAAAGATAAATAGGAGCTCAAATTCTATTTAAAAAAAAAAGAGGCTCATTAATTTGAGCCTCTTTTTTGTTTATATAATTTAAAACTTAATCTCTATTTGGGGCCATAAACTTATAAACTATACCTGCCAAAATAGCACCAACGATCGGAGCTACCCAAAACAACCACAGTTGTCCCATTGCGTCTGCACCTGCAAATATCGCTGTTGCAGTACTTCTAGCCGGATTCACAGATGTATTTGTAACAGGAATACTGATAAGGTGAATTAGCGTTAAAGCCAAACCAATTGCCATACCACCAAAACCTGGTGATGCATTTTTATGTGTTGCACCAAGAATAACAATTAAAAACATAAATGTCATTACAACTTCTGTTAACAAAGCACCTACCATACCGAAGTTTACTCCATAAACATTGGCATCATAAAAGTTACTTGCAAACGCACCTGCATTAACAACACCATCAGATCCAGCAAAACCAGAAAAATCAGCCGAACTGCTCACAATCAAATACAAAATGCCAGCTCCTGTCGCACCACCTAATACTTGGGCAACAATATATCCCAATAAATCTTTACCTTCAAATCTGCCTCCCATAAATAACCCAATAGAAACTGCTGGATTAAAATGACCACCTGAAATGTGACCTAATGCATAAGCACCAGTAAGCACAGTAAGACCAAATGCTAAAGAGACTCCTACAAGTCCTATCCCAACATCAGCTACACCTGCAGCTAATACTGCACTACCACATCCACCTAGTACTAGCCAAAAAGTACCAATAAATTCTGCTAATAATTTTTTCATAATTAATAAATAGTTAGTTAATATTATATTGTTTAATAGTTATACGACACAACAATAGCATATTAAGTCACAATAGTAGAAGGGCAGTAAAATAAAAGTAAAAGCATTATCTTTGCACTAAATTACAAATAAAATGAAACTTCTCTTAATTACCCTTGTATTATTAGGTTTAGGTATTGCAGGAATAGCCATAAAAATTTGGGCAAAAAAAGATGGTAAATTTGCAGGCACATGTGCAAGTCAAAACCCAATCCTCAATAAAGAAGGTGAATCTTGTGGCTTCTGCGGCAAAACTCCAGACCAGTTTGAGAATTGTGACGAACCTCAACATTCTTAATTCTAAATGACCCTAACTATAATACTATTATATACATTTCTTGTAGTAGTTGGTATTCAAGTTATTTATTACCTCACTTTTCTTTTTTCTTTTTCAACTAAGCATGAAGAAACACGATTGAAAAAACATATACCTGTTTCTGTAATCATCTGTGCAAAGAACGAAGCTGACAACCTAAAAAAAAATCTACCTTTAGTTTTAGACCAAGACTATTCAAATTTTGAAATTGTTTTAGTAAACGATAGTTCTTCTGACGATACACTAGAAATCATGGAGGAATTTAAAGCCAATCATAGCAATATTAAATTGGTTAATGTAAAGACAAATGAAACGTTTTGGGGAAACAAAAAATATGCGCTTACACTTGGTATAAAAGCGTCTAGTCATAATTTTTTAGTTTTTACAGATGCGGATTGTGAACCTGCTTCTCATAAATGGTTAGCTCATTTAAGTAGTAATTTTTCAAATGAGAAATCTATAATCTTAGGCTATGGTGCTTATGCCAAAAAGTCATTTTCTTTGTTAAATAAGCTCATTAGATTCGAAACTGTAATGACTGCACTTCAATATTTTTCTTATGCTAATTTAGGTTCGGCTTACATGGGAGTTGGTAGAAATATGGCTTACAGAAAGGTACTATTTTTTAATAATTCTGGTTTTAAAAATCATATACATCTTAAATCTGGTGATGACGATTTATTTATAAACGAGGTCGCCAATTCTAAAAATATTGCAACAGTAGTAACTCAAGAAAGTTTTACAGTTTCAGAAGCAAAAACAACTTTTAAAGATTGGGTTTTACAAAAACGTAGACATATTAGTACTGCACACTTTTACAAAACAAAGCATCAAATTTTCTTAGGCCTATTTTACAGCTCACAATTACTGTTTTGGGTTTTAGGCATTCTATTACTTTTACTGGGATTTAATTGGCAATTTATTTTAATGCTTGTCGTAATTAGGTTTATCGTTCAATTATTGTGTTTTGGGTTTACCGCGAAAAAACTAAATGAAATTGATCTTCTATTTTTTGCACCTTTGCTAGAAATATTTTTAATTATTACACAATTAAGTATCTTTATAGCTAATCTTATATCTAAACCAAAATATTGGAAATAGCAGAAGCCATAAACAAAGCCAAGAAAAATAAGCAATTGGCATTCAAATTTCTATTAGATACTTTTTGGAATGATGTTTATGCTTTTCAGTTAAAACGAACACAAAACGAAAATGATGCCGAAGATATTACAATTCAGACATTTTCTAAGGCTTTTGATAAGATTAATACCTACAAAGAAGAGTACAAATTTAAAACTTGGTTGATTACAATTTCAAAAAACGTCCATATAGATCTAGTACGTAAACAAAAAAGAACCATCAAAGATTTATCAAAGGATAATGAAAATAATTACTTCGATATTGTAGATGCTTCTCCCACTCCAGAAGATAAAATTATCACCGAACAGAATTTAGCACAACTCCTCCGAGATATAAAAAAATTAAAACCGCATTATCAAGAAGTGATTAACTTAAGATTTTTTCAAGAATTGAGTTACAAAGAAATATCTAAAGACTTAAATGAACCTATCAATAATGTCAAAGTAAAATTACTTCGAGCTAAAAAATTATTAGCGGCAATTATTACTAAAACGTAATGGTTTTCTCATTAAAAAAGTTAGGTCCAGGTTTATTATTCGCAGGTGCTGCAATTGGTGTGTCGCATTTGGTACAATCTACTAGAGCTGGTGCTGATTTTGGATTGGGTTTACTCTGGGCTTTATTATTAGTCAACTTATTTAAGTATCCTTTTTTTCAGTTTGGGCCAAGATATGCTTCAGCAACTGGTGAGAGTTTATTAGAAGGCTATCGCAAATTAGGTAAAGGAGTCCTAGTCGTTTATTTCGTATTAAGTTTAGGCACAATGTTTACCATACAAACCGCAGTAACAATTGTTAGTGCAGGTTTAGCCCATTCGCTTTTTGGTGATATTAGTTTTCTAAATTTTGGATATACCAGTATTACAAGTGTTGAAATCTGGACCGTTATTATCTTATGTATTTGCCTTTTAATTCTATTTCTAGGTAAATACAACACTCTAGACAAACTGATTAAAGTTATCATTATAACCCTTACCATAAGTACAATTTTTGCCGTTTGTTTTGCTTTCACGGAATTTGATAAGCCAGTATCATTTGTACAAGTATTACCAGAAAATACGACCGAAATTGCCTTTTTAATTGCCTTTATGGGTTGGATGCCTGCTCCACTAGACATATCGGTATGGCATTCTATTTGGGCTATAGAAAAACAAAAAGACGAAAGCACATTTACTCCAAAAGCCGCTCTACTCGACTTTAATATTGGTTATGCAGGCGCTATAATTTTAGGAATAGCTTTTGTTAGTTTGGGTTATTTTGTAATGTTTAATTCTGGTGAAACCTTTAGTGAAAAAGCGGCTGTTTTTTCTAATCAATTAATAGATTTATATACTAAAAGTTTAGGGAATTGGGCTTACATAACAATTGGTATTGCGGCTTTCACAACCATGTTTAGCACAACGATAACAACATTAGATGCATCACCAAGAGCAATGTCTAAGAGTCTAGAATTACTTGCCAACAAAACCTTTAAGAAAGGCTACTTATTTTGGATTTTAATACTAACCTTTGGCACCTTAATTATTTTCTTTGCTTTTGCTTCTGAGATGGGATTACTCATAAAAATTGCGACAATATTATCCTTTATAACTGCACCGTTTTATGCCATTATTAATTACAAATTAATTTTTAGTAAATACACACCAAAAGCATGGAGACCAAGTTTAAAACTTCATATTCTATCATGTTTAGGAATTCTATTTTTAATTGGTTTTAGTCTTTGGTATCTCACGTTATTATAAGTTATTTTAATTATTTACTTCGTATCTTTGTTGTCTGAAATTGAAAATGCATGGAAACTAAAGTTGCTTCAAATATTTTACCAGAACGTAAGCCGAAATGGCTTAGAGTAAAGTTGCCTACTGGTAAAAAATATACTGAGCTCAGAAGTCTTGTTGATAAGTACAAGTTAAATACCATTTGCACATCTGGAAGTTGCCCAAATATGGGAGAATGTTGGGGAGAAGGCACTGCCACTTTCATGATTTTAGGAAACATCTGCACACGTTCTTGCGGATTCTGTGGTGTAAAAACTGGGCGACCAGAAACGGTAGATTGGGACGAACCAGAAAAAGTAGCGCGTTCTATAAAACTCATGCAAATTAAACATGCGGTTTTAACCAGTGTAGATAGAGATGATTTAAAAGATATGGGAAGCATTATGTGGTCAGAAACTGTAAAAGCAGTTAGACGTATGAATCCTGAAACGACACTTGAAACGCTCATACCAGATTTTCAAGGTATAGAAAAACATATAGATAGAATTATTGACGTTGCGCCAGAAGTGGTATCTCATAATATTGAAACTGTGAAACGATTAACGCGTGAAGTAAGAATACAAGCAAAGTACGACCGTAGCATGGGAGTTTTAAAATATTTGAAAAAACAAGGACAACGCAGAACCAAATCTGGTATTATGCTAGGTCTTGGAGAAATGCGTGAAGAAGTTATAGAAACACTTCATGACCTGAGAGAAAATGATGTGGATGTTGTCACTATCGGTCAGTACCTTCAACCCAGTAAAAAACATTTACCCGTTAAACAATTTATCAATCCTGATCAGTTCGAAGAATATAAAGAAATAGGATTAGATTTAGGCTTTAGACATGTAGAAAGTAGTGCATTAGTAAGGTCTTCTTACAAAGCTCAAAAACATATCAATTAATGATTACGGTTGCCATTAACGGCTTTGGCAGAATTGGTCGTCGTGTATTTAGATTAGCACTTCAGCATCCTCAAATAAAAATTGTTGGCATTAACGATTTGGCAGATGCAAAGACGTTGAGTCATTTATTAAAGTACGATAGTATTCATGGTGTTTTAAATGCATCTATTTCTTTTAATGATACCCATATAATTGTCAATAATATTTCAGTTCCTCTATACAACTGTTCACATCCAAAATCTATTGATTGGACAAACATTAAGCCAGATTTTGTAATAGAATCCACAGGAAAGTTTAAAACTAAAACTGAACTTCAACATCATATTACTAACGGAGCAAAGCGTGCTATTTTATCAGTTCCTGCTTTAGAAGATGATATAAAAACTATTGTATTGGGTGTAAACGATAAATCGCTAGATGGTTCTGAAACCATCTTATCTAATGCCTCATGTACCACAAACAATGCAGCGCCAATGATTGCTTTAATAAATGCCCATTTTGGCATTAAACAAGCTTACATTACAACCATACATTCATACACAACAGATCAAAGTCTGCACGACCAACCACATAGGGATTTAAGACGTGCTAGAGCAGCAGGTCAGTCTATTGTGCCAACCACGACAGGAGCCGCTAAGGCATTGACGAAAATTTTTCCAGATTTGGCACATGTAATTGGTGGTTGTGGTATTAGGGTTCCTGTGGCAAATGGCTCATTAACTGATATTACAATTAATGTTAAAAAGCCAACATCTATTGACAAGGTAAATTCAATTTTTAAAAAAGCAGCAGCATCTCATTTAAAGGGTATTTTAGAATATACAGAAGATCCTATTGTGTCTATTGATATTGTTGGTAATCCACACTCTTGTATTTTCGATTCGCAGATGACTTCCGTTATCGGAAACATGGTGAAAATTGTTGGTTGGTACGATAACGAAACTGGCTATAGTTCAAGGATCTTAGACTTAATTTGCAATTTGTCGGACAAAAATGTACTTTTATCGAATAAATAAGTATATTTGTTCAAATTAAAGTGAGCTGGAAATGTCCCAAACCAAATATCACATATTTGTTATTTTAGTATGTTTTTGTAGTCTAATTTTTGCACAACAAAGTTTTTTACAAGACTCAGAAGATGAAGATGTATTAACTGAGAGGCTTAAAAATTCTATAGATCAAGCTAAATTAGAGAGTAATCGTGGTGATTATTACAGTGCTAAAAAAAATCTTCTTGATGCTTTAGCTATTGCCGAAAAAATTGAGGATGAAATAAACCAAGGTATAATACATACTAAAATTGGTAGAGTTCAATATCTAATGGACGAGCAAGACCAAGCCAATGTCTCATTAGCCACTGCAATAGAACTTCAACGCGAAAATGATGACTATCCCAACTTAGCTGTTACGTACAACATTAGAGGTGTAATACAAAGTACAAAAGAGGATTATACTAGTGCTTTAGAATATTTTAAGTCTGCAAAAAATTTATTCGAACAAGAAGACTTAGAAATCCATATATCTGATGTTACCTTAAACGAAGCTAAAGCTTACATTGCCCTAAAACGATATGATGAAGCTAAAGCTAAATTAGAAAAAACGATAATTATAGCTAAAAAACATGAACAACGTCGCATATTAAGTAGCGCACTCATACAAACCGGGAAAGTCTCTAGCGCATTAAACGATAATAAACTTGCGATATCTCAAGTTAAAGAAGGTTTAACTATTGCAAAATCGTACAATATCTTAGAAAATATAAACGAAGCCTACTCCACTTTAAGTTCTATTTACAAAAAGGGAGGTGATTATAAAAACTCGCTCGATTATATTACAAAACATATTCAGCTTTCTGACTCGATACTAAACGTTAAGCGCGAGAATTTAGCACCAGGCATAACAAGTCAATCTATTAACAAATATAAAGACGATGAAAATGCCCAATTAAGAGAGCAAATTGATGAAGTTAGTGCAGAAAGTGATTTTACAAGAATCACCACTATTTTAAGTATAGCGTTAATCACTATTTTATCACTTCTAACCTTATCGCTTTACAAAAACAATAACATAAGGCTAAGGACAAATAACATGCTACATCTTAAGAATGATGAACTTATTGTAGCAAAAGAAAAAGCGGAATTAGCCTCTAAAACTAAGGCTAATTTCTTATCAACCGTAACGCACGAGTTGCGTACACCACTCTACGCTGTTACAGGTTTAACAAGTATGTTACTAGATGAAAACCCTAAAGAGCATCAAATACCACATTTAAAATCTCTTAAATTTTCTGGAGATTATCTATTAACATTTATAAATGATATACTTCAGATTAATAAAATTGAAGCGAATAAAGTAGAATTAGACCCAGAACAATTCAACCTTAAAAATAAAATTGAAAATGTAATGTCTGCATTGAGCAATTCTGCAAAAGATAACGGTACAAATCTACATTTCAGTTATGATGACAATTTACCAGAAACGTATTTTGGTGATCAATTAAAAATATCCCAAATCTTAATTAACTTACTTGGTAATGCTATTAAATTCACTAAAGATGGTGATATTTGGGTGAGAGCGAATAAAATTGACAAAAAAGGTAAATTTTATACGCTCCGCTTTGAGATTGAAGATAACGGTATTGGTATTACAAAAGAAAAGCAAGACCATATGTTTGAGAGCTTCTCCCAAGGCTCTGTGCAAATTAATAGAAAGTACGGAGGTACAGGTTTAGGTTTATCTATTGTAAAAGGACTCATTCAGATTCTGAAAGGCAAAATTTATTTAAAGAGTAAACTCGGTAAAGGCACCACATTCTTTTTTGAAATTTCTTTAGAACATGCTGAAAAAATTAAAAAACCTGAAATACTCGAAACAGTAAAGTCTAACAAAATGGATGATTTGGAATTAAATGATGTTAAAATTTTAGTGGTTGAAGACAATAAAATTAATCAAATGATTACAAAAAAGATTCTCAATAAAATGGGACTATATTGTGATGTGGTTGATAATGGTGAAGCTGCTGTAGACCAAGTAAAAACTGTTGCGTACAATGTTGTACTAATGGATATTCATATGCCTGGTATTAGCGGATTAGAAGCCACAAAAATAATTAGAACCTTTGATAAGGAACTTACAATATTCGCTTTAACTGCTGTAACTCTAGAAGATAAAATGCAGGAGTTTGGTGATGCTGGTTTTGATGATATTATTTCCAAACCCTTTAAACAAGAAGATTTTGAAAAGAAGCTTCATGCTGTTCTTTCTGGCGAAAAAGTAGTTTCTAGTTTTTTCTAATTCACAAAAGAGGTAATCAAGCTATTAAAATCTACAGCATTCTCAATAACCGTTGTAATTGGCACATAGTATAAGTTATCTATCAAACTATTATTATTAGACAAACGCACATAATCTTTTTCGGTTGTAATAATTAGACCTTTTGTTGCTAAATTTTCTATATCAGATGGCTTAAAATTATAATGGTCTGTATATTCTAAATGGTTAAACCTCAATCCTTTTTTGATAAGAAAATTAACTAACGGTTTTGCATTGGCAATACCAGTAACCAAAGTAAATTTAGGGAGGGTATTCAATTTTAGTTGTCCTTTTTTTGATACTACATTTTCAGCATAATCTATATGGCTAAAGAATAATTTCTGATATGACTTCAATTTCAATTTTGAAGAAATTATAGTTTTCTCAACGTCTGTAATAGTCGTATCACATTTTGTTACCACAATAATATCTGCACGTTTGGCACCAGATTTTGGTTCGCGCAAATTACCTGTAGGCAGAACCATATCTTTGTAATAGAGGTTATTGTATGCCGTCAGTAAAATATTAAAACCAGCTTTTACTTTTCTATGCTGATATGCATCATCTAATAAAATAACTTCTGGTTGCGCTTCTAAGTCTCTTAGTTTGTGTATCCCATTTTGTCTATCAGAATCTACAGCTACTTTAATCGTTTCGAATTTCCTAAAAAATTGAAATGGTTCATCACCAATAGAATCTGTCGTTGCATTCTCATCTGCCAAAACAAACCCGTTAGTCTGTCTTTTATAACCTCTACTTAATGTAGCGATATATTTTTCATCTTTTAATAATCTTATTAAATATTCAATCATTGGCGTTTTCCCTGTACCACCAGTACTGATATTTCCGACGCAAATTATAGGGAAATCATAGGATTTTGAAGGCTTAATTCCTACATCATAAAGTTTATTACGAATCCATGTCACCACATAATAAATTGGTACAATTGGGAATAATATGAATCTAATAAACTTCACAAGTACGAAAATATATTATTTTTGAAACAAATAAGCACTTATGACGGTACAAGACGTAATTAATCATTTACATGACTTAGCTCCATTAGCCTATGCCGAAGATTTTGATAATGTCGGCCTTTTAGTTGGTGATAAATACCAATCCGTTTCTGGTGTTCTAGTTACATTAGATACGCTTGAAGCTGTTGTAGATGAAGCGATAGAGAATAACTGTAATCTTATTGTGAGTTTCCATCCTATTATTTTTAAAGGCTTAAAAAAGTTAACTGGTAAAACTTACGTAGAACGTGTTGTTATAAAAGCGATTCAAAATAATATCGCTATTTTTTCAATTCATACGGCTTTAGATAATGCTGTTGAAGGTGTAAATTCTATCATTTGCGACCAATTGGGCCTAAAAAACAAGAAAATTCTAATTCCACAATCGGATACAATCAAAAAATTACAAACTTACGTGCCTAAGGAAAATGGAGAATCGATTAGAAAAGCATTGTTTAATGCAGGAGCAGGCAGTCTTGGTAATTATGAATCGTGTAGCTTTAATGTAGATGGCGAAGGTACGTATCTAGGAAATGAAAATTCTAATCCTGCAATCGGAAAAAAAGGCCAATTACATACTGAAAACGAAACCGCTATCTCCGTAACTTTCAAAAAACATTTAGAATCTAAAATATTAAAAACACTCTTCCAATCGCATCCATACGAGGAAGTTGCTTATGAGATTTCTACACTCGAAAATAAGAATCAAAACATAGGGATGGGTATGGTTGGTGACCTAGAATCACCCTTAAGTGAAATAGACTGCCTCAAATTCATAAAAAAGAAAATGAACACAGCCTGTGTTAGACATTCGCAATTCCTTAATAAAGATATAAAACGCATTGCGGTTGTAGGTGGTTCTGGTAGTTTTGCTATTAATGCCGCAAAAGCCTCTGGTGCAGATCTTTTCGTTACTGCAGACTTAAAATATCACGATTTTTTTAGTGCAGAAAACACAATTGTTTTAGCAGATATTGGACATTACGAAAGCGAACAGTACACAAAAACGTTTTTAGTAGACTATCTCTCAAAAAAAATGACTAATTTTGCAATCATTTTATCAAAGACAAATACAAATCCGGTAAAGTATTTATAATTATGGCAAAAAAGAAAGCTGAAGTTTCTGTTGAAGAAAGATTAAGAGCACTATATGATTTACAGTTAATTGACTCTAGAGTAGATGAAATAAGAAATGTAAGAGGCGAGCTTCCTTTAGAAGTTAGAGATTTAGAAGATGACGTTGAGGGACTTAACAAAAGAATGGATAAGTTAAATGATAGCTTAGCTATTATTGATGATGAAATTAAAAGCAAGAAGAATTTAATTGAAGAGGCAAAATCTTTAATGAAGAAATATGGCGAGCAACAAAATAATGTTAGAAATAACAGGGAGTACAACTCGTTGACTAAAGAAATTGAGTTTCAGGAATTAGAAATTCAATTGGCGGAAAAACATATAAAAGAATTTAAAGTTCAAATAGAGCAGAAAAAAGAAGTTATTTCTGAAACTAAAGAGCGTTTAAAAGATCGTAATGCACACCTTAAGCACAAAAAAGGTGAATTAAATGAAATTTTGAAGGAAACTGAAAAAGAAGAAGAAGCACTTAATGGTGAGTCTGAAAAATTTCAAAAGAAAATTGACGATCGTTTGGTTAAAGCCTACCACAGAATAAGAAACAACGTTAAAAACGGTTTAGCGGTTGTTCCTATTGAGCGTGGAGCTTCGGGAGGTTCTTACTTTACAATTCCACCACAAGTGCAAGTAGAAATTGCATCTCGTAAAAAAGTGATTACAGATGAGCACAGTGGACGTATTTTAGTTGATGCAGCACTTGCTGAAGAAGAAAAAACAAAAATGAATAAGATATTTGCTAAGCTGAGCAAGTAATTCATGTCTTATAAATACAAAGAGCCTTCACAATGTGAAGGCTTTTTTATTTAATAAAATTTTAAAACAATTTTCTTTAAGGAATTGTAATTTTACACGACAATTAGAAAAAGAAAATTAAAATATGAAAAAGTTAGTCTATAGTCTTACCATTATCTTATTATTTAGTTGTCAAAATCAAGCACAGGTTAGTGACAAACAACAAGCTGTTATTGATGCTGAACCTGTGGTTGTACCGATAAAAGATGGAAAAGCGCGAGCGTATTTTGCAAGTGGCTGTTTTTGGTGTGTAGAAGCTGTTTTTGAAAGTGTAAAGGGTGTTGAAGAATCTATAAGTGGTTATGCAGGCGGACACACAGACGACATTACTTACGAGAAAAGCAATACTGGGAGAACTGGCCATGCGGAAGCTGTAGAAATTATTTACGACCCAGAAGTAGTTAGTTTTGCAACATTAGTAGATGTTTATTTTGGATCTCAAAATCCAACACAAGTTAATGGACAAGGTCCAGATAGAGGTTCTCAATACCGCTCAATTATATTTTATCAAGACGATGCTCAAAAGAAAATTATTGAAGACAAAAAAGCGGCATTAGCAAAAGAACTAGATGCAACCATAGCAGCAGAAGTATATCCGTTTCAAAAATTCTATGTAGGTGAAGATTACCATCAAAATTTTGAAAAACGAAATCCTAATCAACGCTACATAAGAGCAGTTTCAATTCCGAGATTAAATCGATTTAAGGCTAAGTTTCCTGAGTTACTTAAAGAAGATGAAAAACATTAATAATACAGACCTGTCATGTTTCTAAAACCTGACAGGTCTCCAACTAAAGCTTAGTCGCCTTTATCTCAAACAACATAGGAAACAATTGATTTTTCATCTTATACATTCCATTATCAACTTTTTCTAAATCCGGAAACACATTGTACGGACTTTCATCATATTCATTCAGATAGTCTATTTGTAATCCGGCATCAATAAGTGCATTAACAACTTCGCTTAAACCATGGTTCCAACCATATTCTTTACTTACCATTTTAGAAGCTTGGTTGGCGTAAGTGCCTTCATACTCATCATAAATCACTTCTTTTCTATTATAATGGTATTTCATTGTAGATTTACCATCAATGTAATCGTACATCCAAAGTATCGGATGAAACTCAACAATATAGAATGTTCCTCCAACTTTTAAGCGTTCAGAAATCATTTTTGCCCAAGGCTTTAAATCTGGTAACCAACCTATAACGCCATAGCTTGTATAAACGATATCAAACGTTTCTGAAACATGTTGAGATGTATCTAAAACATTACAACATACAAACTTGGCCTCTAAATTTAATTCAGAACTTAACGCCATTGCTAATTTAATACCTTCATCACTCAAATCTACACCAACACACTTGGCTCCCATCCTAGTCCAACTTAGCGTATCTTGTCCAAAATGACATTGCAAATGCAATAATGACTTTCCATTAACATCTCCGAGAGCTTTCAATTCATATGGCATAAGAGAGGATTCACCAGCTTTAAAAGCTTCCATTTTATACATTTCACTTTTGGCATGTATAACAACTTTATTATTCCAAGTATTTTTATTTACTTCAAAATAATTAGTGTTCTCTTTCATGGTTGGTTAATTTTGCCTCTAAATTATAAATTCTTTTTAATATGAAGTCATTATATCTAGGTTTGATATGCCTCTTGCTAGTTGCAGCTTGCAAATCTGAAAAGTCGGAAACACCTACAACAGAAGAAACTAAAGAATTAACCATTGCAGAAAAGATTGCTAATGCTCACGGTTTTGAAAACTGGAAAAACGTATCGGAGGTGAAATTTACCTTTAAAGTAGATAGAGATACTATAAAAGGAAAAGGACGGTCTTGGATTTGGAAACCTAAGAAAGATGACATTACTATGATGGCTGGAGAAACAACCGTTAATTATAATAGAAGTGAAATGGATAGCACACATATTGGCGCAGACAGCGCTTTTATTAATGATAAATATTGGGTGTTTGCGCCATTTCAATTGTTGTGGGATAATTCTGCAACGATTTCAGAACCAAAAAAGGTAGAAGCTCCTATTAGCAAAACCGAAATGAATATGATAACCATTTTATACCCAAGCGAAGGTGGCTACACACCAGGTGATGCTTATGACATTTTCTACAATGATGATTTTATGATTAAAGAATGGGTTTTTAGAAAAGGAAATTCGACAGCACCTTCAATGACTACCACATTCGAAAATTATAAAGATTACAACGGTATTAAAATCGCAACAGATCATAAAATGGAAGGTGGTAACTGGAATTTAAATTTTGCAGATGTAAGTATTACTTTGCAAGAATAAGATTATCACATTACTTTTGCACCCTATAATGTAAGTTTCACGTGGTAGTTTCGACTTAAAACGTATAGCTTACATTTTCCGCCTTTTGGCGTCTATATATATCGAAGCACTTTATCTTACGAGTTAAAGTGCTTTATTTTTTTTAGATATTTTCATCTCAACTTTGCTTTTTAATCCTTCGTTTTAAATCCTTATTTTTGTTAGCAACTGTTAAATCAATACTCAGTGTCTAACTACAAAAATGACCTCGATTACGCACAACAACAAGATGCTTTAGACGCGTTAGCAATCTATAGATCACAATTCCATATTCCGAAGGATAAAGAAGGGAATGAATTGATTTACCTCTGTGGCAACTCACTTGGTTTGCAACCTATGTCAACTAAGGACTATATCAATCAAGAATTAGAAGACTGGGCAAATCTAGGAGTAGAAGGTCATACAGATGGTAAAAACCCTTGGCTCCATTATCATGAATTTTTAACTGAAGCTTCAGCTAAACTAGTAGGCGCAAAACCTATTGAGGTGGTTACGATGAATTCCTTGACCGCGAATTTGCATTTTATGATGGCTTCATTTTATCAGCCAAAAAAAGAGCGTTATAAGATCCTTATAGAAAGTGATGCTTTTCCTTCAGACAAATATGCTGTAGAATCTCAATTAAGACATCACGGCTATGATGATAAAGAAGGTTTAATACTTTGGTCACCTCCAAAAGGAGAAGAATTACTACAATATGAAGATTTAGAGGAAATCCTAGAATCTCACGGCAATGAAATTGCTTTAGTAATGATTGGTGGAGTAAACTACTACACTGGTCAGTTTTTCGATTTTAAACGTATTACAGAACTTGGACATAAACACGGTTGCAGGGTTGGTTTTGATTGTGCACATGGTGCAGGAAATGTAAATTTAGATTTGCATAACTCAGGTGCTGACTTTGCAGTTTGGTGTACTTATAAATACTTAAACTCTGGCCCTGGAAGCTTATCGGGTTGTTTTGTTCATGAACGTCATGCCTATGATAAAAACCTCAATCGTTTTACTGGTTGGTGGAGCCACAATAAAGAAACACGTTTTAACATGCGGCATGAATTTGATGTATTACCAGGAGCTGAAGGTTGGCAATTAAGTAATCCACCAATTTTATCTATGGCTGCCATAAAAGCCTCCTTAGATATGTTCAATCATGTAGGTTTGGATAAGCTGTTATCAAAGTCTAAAAAACTGACAGGTTACTTTGAATTTTTATTAAAAGAACTAGGAGAAGATGTTATAAGAATTATTACTCCAGAAAATCCTAATGAACGTGGTTGCCAACTCTCAATCCAAGTTCTAATTGCAGATAAATCGTTACATGATAAATTAACAGAAGCCGGAGTCATTAGTGATTGGAGAGAACCAGATGTGATTAGATGTGCTCCTGTACCTTTATACAATTCATTTGAGGATGTGTATCAAATGGTTGAGAAAATGAAAGCTATTTTAAATGAATAAAAGATTAATTTTTATTTTTCTAATAACATTTAGTTGTGGTTCAGGAACTTTCAAAAACGATCCTGAAACTTGGAATAAAGTTTTTGGAGAAGATATTCCACAAGAAATTGAGGTAGTAAATTCAAGGTTTTGGAAATCTGGACATTGGACCTATGAATTTGAACTATTTACTAAGATTAAAAGCAATAAAAAATTTATTACAGAATATTTTATTGACCATTATAAGTTAGAAAACCGTGATGTATATTCAACACTTTTCTTAGAAGATATTCCTAATTGGTTTATGAAGAATGATATCTCAAAGGATTTTGATGTTTGGCAAGGAGGACCAAACTCAATAACCTTATATCTCCACAAACAAGAGGATATTGCATATATACATATAATACAGCTCTAACCATGGAAAAACAACAAAATATACTAATTATAGGAGCAGGTCTCTGCGGTAGTCTGCTAGCCTTAAGACTTGGGCAACGTGGTTATAACGTTACCGTTTACGAAATGCGTCCAGACTTACGTAAAACAGATATCTCAGCTGGTCGATCTATCAATTTAGCGTTTTCAGATCGTGGCAACAAAGCCATGAAACTCGTCGGAATTGAAGACAAAGTAAAAGACTTATGCATTCCTATGAATGGACGTATGCTTCACGATAGAGAAGGTAATACATTCCTCTCTAACTATAGTGGTCGTGATTATGAATTCATCAATTCTATTTCACGCCAAGATTTAAATTCACTATTGCTAAATGAAGCCGAAAAACATACTAATGTAGTTATTAATTTTAATAAAAAATGTAAGTCTGTAGATTTTGAAAAGACGACGGCTTTATTTCAAGATTATAACACAAAAGAAGAATTTATTGAAGATGCAGATTGTATCATCGCTACCGATGGAGCAGGTTCTGCTTTACGAAAAAGTTATTACCTAGAGCGCAAATTCTTATTTAGTTTCTCGCAAGATTACCTAACACATGGCTATAAAGAACTAAATATTTTACCAACAGAAACTGGTGATTACAAAACCTATAAAAACGCGTTACACATTTGGCCAAGAGGCGATTTTATGGTGATTGCCTTACCTAATTTAGACGGCAGTTTTACAGTAACGCTGTTCTTAAGTTATGCAGAAGGAGAATACAATTTCAATAATTTAACGACTCCAGAAATTGTTACTGAATTCTTCCAAAAGGAATTCCCAGATGCTTTAGAGTTAATGCCAAATTTAGTAGAAGACTTTTTTGAAAACCCAACAGCACCATTAGGTACTGTAAAATGTTCTCCATGGCACTACAAAGGCAACACCCTTTTAATGGGAGATTCTGCACATGCGATTGTCCCTTTTTATGGACAAGGAATGAATGCCTCTTTTGAAGATGTTGTAGAATTTGATAAGGTACTCGACCAAAATTTAGGAAACTGGGAAGCTATTTTTGAAACCTACGAAAAAAACAGAAAGAAAGATACAGATGCGATTGCGGATTTAGCCGTTGACAATTTTCATGAAATGAAAAGTCATGTAGGACAAGCTATTTTTCAAGAAAAGCGAAAAATAGAAATGGCTCTAGAGAAAAAATTTCCAGAAGACTACTCTTCAAAATATAGTTTGGTTACCTTTAATGAGCAGATTGGTTATAGAGAAGCCATGCTTAGAGGAAGAGCGCAAGACAAAGCCATATTAAACATGTTATCTGATGGAGTAATTTCTACAGATGATAACATAAAAGCTATTTTAGATAAAGTAAAAACCGAAACCGAAGCGATTTTAGAAGACGATAGAGTTGCTGGATTGCGTTAGCAGTTAGCAAAAAATTAAATTCAAATCAGGATTAAAACAATAATTAATAAATACTAATATCCAAAATTCCGATATAATCGGAACCAACGATTTTCAGAAATAAAGAGCGAAGAAGCGGAACTGCGGAGCGAAGCTTCAAGCATGTAGCTTTGAAAGCGAATGGTGCTTTAGCAAATGCTTTGCATTCACGAACTCAATAAAAAAACAATAGAAATTAGTGAGTAATTTCCTAATAAATCGTTTTGAACTTTTGGTTTTGCTACGCAATATACTTTCATTTAAAACAGTGTTTTAAATTCAGTAGTGTTTCAAGACAAAATGAACATAAAGAAAAAATGAAACAGATTGCCACAGCAAATAAAAATTTGCTTCGCAATGACAGTAACATTAAAATTATGAGTAAAGAAAACAATGAGATTCCTGCTTCCGCAGGAATTGTTACACCAAGAGGAGCATATCCACACGTAAAACAAGTTGGAGACTTCATTTTTGTTTCTGGCACAAGCTCTCGAAGACCAGACAACACCATTGCTGGAGTAGATATTATTGACAAAATGGGCACCAAACGTTTAAACGCTTATACACAAACCCAAGAAGTTTTAAAAAATATAGAGGGCAATCTGGCTAAAGTTGGAGCGTCTTTAAAAGATGTTGTTGATGTGACGTCATTTTTAGTAAATATGAATGATTTTGCAGATTACAATAAGGCTTATGCTGAGTTTTTTAGTAAAGCGAGTGGTCCAACCAGAACAACAGTTGCTGTGCATCAATTACCACATCCAGATTTGGTGGTTGAAATAAAAGTGATGGCCTACAAAAAGCAATAATTAATGATTAACCTATTCCGAAAAAAAAGAGCAGTTATGTCTAAAAAAAAGAAATTCTTCAGTTATGTGCTTTATGCCCTAGGTGAAATTTCATTAATAGTTATAGGTATTTTATTAGCACTCTATCTTCAAAATAGGAATGAACAGAAGAAAACTCAAGAGTCTTTGAGTATTTCTCTTAATATGCTTAAGAACGAAATAAAAACTAATTTTAAAAAAATTGATGATGTAAAGGAGTACCATATTATGATTAGAGACACCTTAGGAACAATGGTGATTCCAAAAGAAGCTAAAGGTATTCAAGGTGCTTTGAGTTTTTGGAAAGGTATGCGTACTCCTAGACTACAAAATGCAGCTTTTCAGACCACTATTCAATCTGGAACTAGTAAAGAAATAAATCCTAAAACTTTAGAAATTTTAAATGGTTTGTATAATTATCAAGATAGCTATAACGACTTTACATCTCGTTCTGCACAGATATTTTTCAATGCAGATTACACCAATGTCAATAGTTTAGCAAAAACAATGGCCTCCGTACGGATGACAATGAACGACTTAGATTTTTACGAACGAGAACTTAGTGCAACCTATGAGTATTGTTTACAGCAGATGGATTCAATTTACCCAAGTTTAAAATGATTAAATTTTTACTAAATATGTAAATGATTGCTTGCAGAAAAAATATTATTTAATATAAATAACTTTTCATTCCATAATTGATACAGAAAACACTAACATTTAAGATAAAACATAGATTCCAAAAGACTTAGGAGAATGTAAAAGATGAATATAAAAAACTACATAAACGGAAATTTCCAAAATCCAATAGAAAACAAATGGATCGATAACTACAACCCTTCAAATGGAGACGTTTATGGACAAATACCAAACTCGTCAAAAGAAGATGTAGAAAGAGCTTATCATAGTGCCAAATCTGCTTTTGAGCAGTGGTCTCAAACCACATTAGAAGAACGAAGTAGAATCCTAATTAAAATTTCAGAATTGCTAGAAGCTAACTTACAGCGCTTCTCAGCAGCCGAAAGTAAAGATAACGGCAAACCAATTAGTTTAGCAAAAGCTGTGGACATACCAAGAGCTGCAAGTAATTTTCGTTTCTTCGGAAATGCAATCACTCAATTTGCCAGTGAAAGTCATGAAAGTATTGGGCAAAATGCCATTAATTATACCTTGCGCCAACCAATTGGTGTAGTTGGCTGCATTTCACCATGGAATCTCCCACTCTATCTCTTTACATGGAAAATTGCACCAGCCATTGCAGCAGGAAACTGTGTGGTTGCAAAACCAAGCGAAGTCACACCAATGACCGCATATCTATTGGGAGAAATTTGTAACGAAGCTGGTTTACCAAAAGGAGTTTTAAATATTGTTCACGGATTAGGCACCACAACAGGACAAGCCATCGTTGAGCATCCAGACATTAAAGCCATTTCATTTACAGGTGGTACGACAACTGGAGAACATATAGCAAAAGTCGCTGCACCACTGTTCAAAAAATTATCTTTAGAATTAGGTGGCAAAAACCCGAATATCATTTTTGCAGACTGTGATTATGAAGATATGTTGAAAACAACAGTACGCTCATCTTTTGCAAATCAAGGGCAAATTTGTTTGTGTGGAAGTCGTATTTTTGTAGAAGCTTCTATTTATAATAAATTTAAAACTGACTTTGTTGAAAAAGTAAAAATATTAAAAGTTGGTCACCCATCTGAAGCAGATACTAATATTGGTGCTTTAGTTTCTAAATCACATTTAGAAAAAGTAAAACACTATATTACAATTGCAAAAGAGGACAATGGAACGGTTTTATGCGGAGGAAATGAAGTAACCGTTAAAGGCTATGAAAACGGATATTATTTAGAGCCAACTGTTATAGAAATCGCAAATAATGAATGCAGAGTCAACCAAGAAGAAATTTTTGGACCAGTAGTCACTATAATGCCATTCAATTCTGAAGAAGAAGTTCTTGAAATGGCAAACAAAGTAAAATACGGACTCTCAGCAACGCTTTGGACCAACAATCTCAAACGTACCATGCGAATGAGTAACCAATTACAAGCGGGAATCGTTTGGGTAAATACTTGGATGATGCGCGATTTAAGAACCCCTTTTGGTGGTTTAAAAGCATCTGGCGTTGGCAGAGAAGGTGGTTTTGAAGTCTTACGCTTTTTTACAGAAGCAAAAAATATATGTATTAAATATTGACATTTTACCGTCATCCTGAACAGGTTTCAATAGCTAATAATAATTAAATAAATTCAAAATGAAAATGAAAATGAAATTAATAACACTTTTACTTGTATTTATATCAACTTCAGCATTTGCTCAAGTCGATTGGCAAACTTATGAAAAAGACAATTACGCGATTAACTTTCCTGCAGATTGGGAATATAGCGATTCTAAACCTCAACCAATGGTCGCATTTATGTTGTATAGCCCAGAAACGTCGCAAGAAAAAGATAAATTTAGAGAGAATATTAATTTAACTATAGAGGAGTTAAGTAAGGCAGATTATACATTAGATGAATATACCAAATTAGCCTTAGATCAAATTACGAAGAGTATACCTAATGCAAAAATGATAAGTGCTCTACCAGCGAACATTAGTGATGTAGAAGCTCTAAATATGGTTTGGTCTGCAGATTTTGGTAATGGTAACGTGCTAAAATTTAATCAGCTATTTACTGTAAAAGATAGAATAGCGTATGTCTTAACCTTCACATCTACTGATGGTGAATATGATGAACATATAAAGGATGCTGCTAAAATACTTAACAGTTTTAAATTCACTAAATAAATGAATTTAAACCTTAATCATAAATACGTACTAGTTTGTGGAAGCACAGCTGGTATCGGAAAAGCCACTGCTTTAGCTCTAGCCAAAGAAGGATCAATAGTTACTTTAATTGCAAGAAACGAAGACAAACTCAAAGCAACATTAAAGGAATTACCGCAGCACAGAAACCACGATTATATAGTTGCAGATTTTTCTGATCCTACCGAATTGAAAGCGAAAGTTGAATCTTATGTAAAAGAAAATCATGGCTTCCATATTTTAGTAAATAATACTGGTGGACCAGCAGGTGGACCGGTTTTCTCAGCTAAAGTTGAAGAATTTGAAAATGCATTTACACAACACTTAAAGTGTAATCATATATTAGTTCAAACGCTTGTCCCTTATATGAAAGAAAAGGCTTATGGTAGAATTATCAATGTAATTTCAACCTCTGTAAAACAACCTTTAGATGGCTTAGGTGTTAGTAACACAATTCGTGGTGCAGTTGCCAATTGGAGCAAAACCTTAGCCAATGAGCTTGGTCAATTTGGTATTACCGTAAATAATGTACTTCCTGGAGCTACAAGCACTGAGCGTTTAACACAAATCATAAAAAACAAGTCTGTTAAAACAGGTAAATCTGAAGAAGAAGCTTCTAATGCTATGAAAAACGCAGTGCCAGCAAAACGTTTCGCAAAACCAGAAGAATTAGCAGATGCTATTACATTTTTAGCGAGTGAACGTGCGGCTTATATAAATGGAATAAATCTACCTGTTGATGGTGGTAGAACGAAGAGTCTTTAGCCCTTCCGATAGCTATAGGAACCAACCCTTCCTAGAGGGAAGGGAAATTATTACGTGAATTATATTATCTTTAGCTTATATAAATGTCTAACAAATACTCTTATCCGCCCAAGTAAGAGTTCCTTCCCTTTGGGATGGCTAGGATGGGCTTCTAATTATCATGAGTAAATTATTCCCACCAATAAATTTCAAAGCCTGGATCGAAGAAAATCGTCATTTATTAAAACCACCTGTTGGTAATAAAGTTGTCTGGAAAGATGCCGATGTTATAGTTATGGTTGTTGGCGGTCCAAATAGCAGAACAGATTACCATTATAATGAGACACCAGAATTCTTCTATCAGATTGAAGGTGATATAGTTTTAAAAATTATAGAAGACGGTAAGCCAAAAGATATTCATATAAAAGAAGGTGAAATATTTGTGTTACCACCAAAAATACCTCACTCACCTCGAAGAGGTGCAAATACCGTTGGATTAGTTATAGAATATCCAAGACCTGAAGGTGTAAAAGATAAATTACAATGGTATTCCGATGAAGATGCAAGTTTATTATACGAGGAAGAATTTACGTTGGATAACATTGAGACAGACATGCCTGCAATTTTTGACAGATACAACAATAAAATAAAAAAAGAAAACTCTAAATAGTATAAGATAATTATCATTAGAGCAATGACAGAAGTGCATTACACATACCAATTTTAAACAAAATAAATTTCTGCCTTTGTAGTAATAACAAAAAGAATTGCTTCGCCTGCGCTCAGCATGACGTATATGAAAGACACACGTAAACTAAGAATAAACGGTCATTCACATTTACTTCCCTATCCTGAGGAAATTCCTCAGTTTATGCAAGATAAGGGGATTTTTTGGGTAGACAAGGATCGAAAATTTATGCTTCAAAAAGATTGGAATCGTCCAATTACAGATTCTAGTTTTTTCTTAAACGAGAAACTCGCTTGGATGGAACGCTTTAAAATAGACCATGCTGTAGTTTTAAATTTATCTCAACTTTATGGCAACGGATTACGTGTAGAAGAAATGAAACAGGCTTTACGTTTTCAGAATGACTTTAATGCGAAAGTGCAACGAGAAAACCCGAGTAAATTTACCTGTGGTTTTGTAGTGCATCCTGGTTTTGTGCGCGGAGCTTGCTGGGAAATAGAGCGTTGTGTAGAAGAATTAGGTATGCGACTCTTATGTTTACCGACGCATTATATGGACACGATAGGAACTTGGCGTTGTATTTTTGATGAAGAGAATGAACCCATTTTTGAATTGGCAGACAAATACAATCTGGCGGTTGAAGTTCATCCCTATGATGGTGAAAAATTTATAAAGCTTGAAAATACATCTTGGCGTTTTCACTTAATATGGATGTTAGCGCAGTGTGCTGATGCCTATCATTTTTTGACCTTAAATGGGTTTCAAGATAAATTCCCTAACATGCGAACCTGCTTTGCTCATGGAGGACAATTGGCTCAGATTAATTTAGGAAGACGTATTCAAGGTTTTGATGGACGCCCAGATTTATTTGAAGGTAAAAGCCACCCAAGAAAAGCGGTTGGTCATAAAAACATATTTTTTGATACACTTGTACATGACACAGGTGGATTAGAACTACTTATTAAAAATCAAGGCTCAAAGCAAGTTTTAATGGGTTTGGATGATCCATATCCTTTGGGTGAAATGGAAAGCGAAAAACAATCCTCTTATCCTGGCAAAATTTTAGATCTAGCAATGGAACGCAAAATTATTACCGAAACTGAACGTGATGCGATTTGGAAAGATAACGTTATACAGTGGTTATGTGGTGATGATGAAATCGCAAAGCAACGATTAATTTCCCGAATCACCTCTTAGTCGTTTTCAATTAAATTTTTATTTCTATATTTAAAATCTAACTGACTCCTATAATTATGAGAAAAATTGGTACTTACCTAGCGCTCATTGGTATAGCTTTAATTGTCTTACCCTATTTTGGACTAACCCTAAGATTTTTAGATTGGATAAATAATTGGGGAGCAACTGTAGCTTGGGCAATAAAGATAGGTCTCATTGTAGTAGGTGCTATTTTATTCTTTATGGGTAAATCTCAATCTGAAGACACAGAAATAGAATTACTTAAAGAAGAAAAAAACAGAATAGTTTAACATTCATTTTTAAATCTGAAATATATGGATTTCTTGCCTAAAGATTTAGACAACTACGTTGTTGCACACTCCGAGCAAGAACCAGAATTATTACAGCAACTTACGCGCGAAACGTATCAGAAAGTGTTGCAACCTATTATGCTTAGTGGACCTTATCAAGGTCGTGTGTTGAGTATAATATCAAAACTATTAAGCCCTAAGACCATATTAGAGTTAGGTACGTTCACTGGTTATTCTACATTATGTTTAGCTGAAGGATTGACTTTAGATGGAGAGTTACATACCATAGATATTAATGAGGAATTAGTAGATTTTCAAAGAATGTATTTTGATAAATCTGAATATGGAAAACAAATTTTTCAGCATACAGGAAGTGCGTTAGATATAATTCCGAAATTAGATAAGACGTTTGATTTGGTATTTATCGATGCAGACAAACCCAACTACAGTAACTACTTTCATTTAGTTATTGATAAATTAAATTCTGGAGGCATTATTTTATCTGATAATGTGCTCTGGCATGGAAAAGTCGTTAAGCCTTTAGAGGATAAAGATGTATCTACACGAGCTCTTATAAATTTCAATACACTTTTAAAAAATGACACACGTATTGAAACGGTTCTTTTGCCTATTAGAGATGGATTAAGTATAAGTAGAAAGAAATAGTAAATTTCTTTTTCATCTTTATTAACATACTTTTTCTAATCTACTTTCTTGAATATTAGAGTTAATCATTTGAAAGAATTCGTAATTATCAAATGGCTTAGTTATTATACCATTATAGCCAATGTGCATGTATTCATTTTTCACTTCTTCAATATCTGCAGCTGTAAGTGCTATAATTGGTATCTTAGAATTATATTTTCTTATTTCTTTGGTCGCTTCATTTCCATTCATTATTGGCATATTAATATCCATAAGTATAAGATCGAAATGATTCTCTTTAAAAACATCAATTGCTTCTTGACCGTTTTGAACAACCTGGCATTCAAAATTTTCTTTTTTCAATAAATTCTGAGTTACAATTTGGTTAATTTTATTATCCTCGGCAACTAAGATTTTGAAGCCAGTTTTTATAGCCACAACCTTATTCTTTTTTTCTAAAGAATCCTTAAGCGCATTCTTATCGATGCCAAATGTTATATTAAAGCTAAAGGTACTCCCTTTTCCTACTTCACTTTCTAATTCTATATTGCCATTAAATAGTTCTACTAAATTCTTTACTATAGATAATCCTAATCCTGTACCTTGATAGTTAATATTAGTGTTTTCATGTAACTGAGAAAAGTTTTCAAATATTTTTTTGTGTTGTGCTTTAGCAATACCACTTCCATTATCTTCAATTTCGAAACGTAATGCAACTTCGTTATCGGTAATATTTTCATTAATAATTCTAAGACAAATTTTACCGTTTTCAGTAAATTTTACACTATTACCTATAAGATTTATTAATATCTGAGATAGCCTTACATTATCAGCTTTAATGAATTGAGGGATGGTATCATCTATATCGATTTGAAATTGATTATTGGTTTCTTGCAAACGTTCTTGAAAAGAGTCTATAATGTTTTCTGCCAAAACTTTTAACTCAACTGTCACATTTTTCAATTCTACTTTTTCTGAATCCATTTTACCAATTTGTAAAATATCATTCACTAAGTTTAACAGATAATCACCAGAATATTTCAATGATTTTAAATATTTACTGTCCTTTGCTGATAAATCGTTATTATTAAGTAATAAAGAAGTTAACCCAACAACGCCATACAATGGTGTTCTTAGCTCATGCGTAACGTTAGAAATAAAATTAGACTTAAGTTCTGAAGATTTTTCTGCCTCGTTTTTTGCAATCTCTAATTGTTCGTTTCTTTTCGCTAAGACATTATTAAACTCCTGTTTTACTAAATAGTTTCTGTAAATAAAAATCGATGAAATTAAAAGTATTGCGATAACTAATACAAAGCCTATATTTAATATTTTAACTCTATTGGCTATATCTTGTTGTACTAATTTCTCTGTAGTGGCAGATTCTGCTAATTGTATATAATTTTCAATTGAAAATTTTGATTCACTAATCTGATTTTGTTTAATTTTTTCTTCGTTAAAGAATTGCTCTCTAACTTTATTATATTTAATTAATATATCGTAGGCTTCATCTTTATTATCTAATGCCACTAAAGACAGCGATATCTTCTTATAAACATTACTTAGTAATAAATTACATTTAACATCTACTAGATTTTTGCTGCATTTTCTCAAATGGTTTTCTGCTTCTTTAAATTTAATATTGGCTAAATTGTAGGTTTCATTAACCATATAATAAGAACCATACATATAACTCAGTTGTCCTTTAGAATAATTATCTGGAGCTGTTATATTCTCTAAACTTTTTTTAGCTCTTAATAAATATTTAAGCGCATTACTTAATTGTTCCTTTTCTATATAAACATCCGATAAATTAATGGCAACATCAAATAATACTTGTTGTTTTTTATCTATATCATTATGATCTCTTACCTCACCATTATCAGCGAAGTCTAAAGCTTTTTTATAGTAAGCAACAACCAGATCTAACTGATTTCGATTACGGTATAATTTACCCAGACTGAGGTATGAATTTGCAATCAAGAAATTATCATTAATTTTAGAAGCACTCTCTAACATTTTTATATAACAGTTCTTTGATTCATCAAATTCTTGCATTTGCTCATAAATCTTGCCAAGATTAAAGTTTGATACAGCGCTACCATAACTATCTGTAATAGAGTCTGATAATCTTAAAGATTTGTTGTATAAGGTAAATGAAATTACGATGTCATTAGCTTTGTAATGACTTAATGCAAGCGAATTTATACTATCTACTCGATTAAAAATATCTTTCTCAGATTGACCGGAAACGATATTCAAAAAAAAGTAGAAGCAAATAATTAGGTTTTTATTTAGCTTCATTTTGGTAGGTTTGGGAGTACTAACTTAGACGAAAACCTAATAGCACGTAAAAAAATTTGTTAAAATGAGTAATAAAACAGTTAAATTACCATAGTATCGACCAACTACAGCTCTAATACTGAATAGAAGTTATTATAGTTTTCGCTTTACAGAGCCTGAAAAGTCTTCAACCTCATCCTTAACCTTATTGATTTCTTCCTGTATGTCTTTAACGGTATCAGTATCAATAATAGTATTGTCTTTGGCGCTTTTAGTAACTTCGTTCTTAATATCATTGGTAGCATCCTTAAGTGTTCGCATACCTTTACCTAGACCGCGAGCTACTTCAGGTAGTTTATCTGCACCAAAAACCAATACTACGATGAATAATATAAATACGACTTCGGTAGTTCCAATAAATAAGAAAGTTACTTGCTGTATCACAATACAAATATAGTTAGTTTATAAAAGATATTTACAAACTATTATTTGAATTTACTTAAAAGTAAGATACCGCTTTTAAGACGTAGTAACTCAACTAAATATTTTATGTTTAGCTAAGGCTTTCATAAAATGAGTTTCAATAAAAAAGCCAACTGGTTAAAGTTGGCTTTTATTATCAAATTATTTTTTTTTATTAGTCTTTAATTTTATTTTTAAACTTATCAAAATCACTACTCTTAGTTTCTTTTGGCCAAGAATTATTAGTAGTATCTACATCTGCTGTTTCTAAATCTGGATCTACAATTATAGAAACAATTGCCTTGTCACTTGCTATGGCCTTACTTACTTCTTTATCATTAAGTCTCCAAACCTGAGCTGGATATGTTATTTTTTCTTTCGTACCATCGTCGTAAGTATATTCTACAATAAGTGGCATCACTAATCCACCTGGCTTATCAAAAGTTACTTGATAAAAGTATTTAGGTGATTTTTTCATAGCTTGTTGCTCCTCAGCTGTAAAATTGTCCATTATGTATTCCTTTACAGTAGGCAGATTCTCCATAGTTTCATTTGATGCTTCGGCATAACCTTCGTCTCCTTCTTCTATAAAATAAACTAGGCTATTCGGATCCCTATTATAGCGCTCTGCTAATTTTCTTCCATTTTCATTAGGGTTATTTGTTACTGCAAATTTCTTTACTTCTTTAACTCCAATATCTGTGTAATCTGTAGTATAAAACCAACCTCTCCAGAACCAATCTAGATCAAACGCAGATGCATCTTCCATAGTACGGAAAAAATCTTCTGGTGTTGGGTGCTTGAACATCCAACGACGCGCATATTCTTTAAATGAATAATCAAAAAGATCACGTCCCATTACTGTTTCTCTTAAAATATTTAATCCTGTTGCTGGCTTACTGTATGCATTACTACCAAATTGATAGGTATTTAATCCTTTTGTCATTATTGGTGCAATAAAATCTTGATTTCCTCCCATATATCTCACGATATTTTTGGCAGGTCCTCTACGCGATGGATATTTGTCTTGTCCTTCTGAAAGTGCTGTTGGATTCCATTCTCCAAAATCTTGTTCAGCAACATATTGTACAAAAGTATTTAGACCTTCGTCCATCCAAGTCCATTGACGCTCATCACTATTTACAATCATAGGGAAGAAGTTGTGACCAACTTCGTGTATAATAACACCTATCATTCCGAATTTAGTTCTATCTGAATAGTTACCATCTTTATCCGGACGACCAAAATTGTAACAAATCATTGGATATTCCATTCCCATTGGTGCATGCACTGAAATTGCTTTATGGTAAGGATAATCAAACGTCATACGAGAATACGATTTTAGTGTACTGGCAACGGCTCTAGTTGACCATTGTTCCCAAAGTGGATTCCCTTCTTTAGAGTACATAGAAACAGCCATTACATCTTTATTCCCAATTTTTACAGCCATCATATCCCAAATAAATTTACGAGATGTTGCAAAGCCAAAATCACGCACCATTTGTGCAGAAAGTTTCCAAGTTTTCTTCTTGTCACTTTTAGTTTTTTCAGTTTTTTCGGCTTCAGCTTGTGTCACAATCATCACTGGTTTATCATAGGATTTCTTTGCCTGCTTAAAGCGCTTTATCATGTCTTTAGTAAATACCTCTTCTCTATTGGTAAGGTAACCTGTACCGTCTAATAAGTGATCTGCTGGTACAGTAATATTTACATCAAAATCTCCAAAAGGTAATGCGAATTCATCACGTCCCCAAAATTGAGAGTTTTGCCATCCTTCGACATCATTATAAACTGCCATACGCGGATAAAACTGCGCTATAACATATATTTTATTATCATTTTCTTCAAAATATTCATAACCTGAACGACCACCTTCTGTAACGTGATTGTTAATATTGTAATTCCATTTTATTTTGAAAGAAAACTTATCTCCTGTTTTCATTGCTTTTGGCAACTCAATACGCATCATAGTGCGGTTGATCATATGCGGTAAATCTTTACCATTAACATCTTTAACGTGCTCTATATTAAACCCTCTTTCTAAAGGCTCTTTTAAATATGAACCAACAGCTCTAGACGGTGTTGTTGCAGGACCAATACCTGACCCATTAATAAGTGGAGTCTTAGAATCTGGAGCCCTCATATTTTGATCTAATTGTACCCAAAGATATGTTAACTCGTCTGGTGAATTATTGGTATATGTAATGGTTTCATTACCAAATAATTTTGCATTTACATCATCGATTTCAATATCCATTTTGTAATCTGCTTGCTGCTGGTAATAGGCAGGACCTGGAGCACCAGAACCTGTTCTAAACATATTTGGAGTTGCAAATTCATCGTATAATTGTTTGAATTTGTTTTGATTAGTGTGTCCAGGTTTGCGTTCTGGTTTTATTTCTTCTTGAGCGAATGCGCTACCTGAAATAAAAAGAAATGAGAATAAAAAATAATTGAAAATTTTCATATGAATCGTTGTTGTTAGTAATGTGGACTAAATTAATAATTTACGATGGTTTTAACAGAATTTTAATCAAAGTTTAACACGCATTTATCATTGTCTGGTAGCAGTAAAAAACTTCGGTTTTTACCAAACAGTTTTAAGCGTACTATATTTTGCTGCTCGTCAATCGCATCAAACAACAAGCGATTAATAACCTCTATAGATTTAACTTCAGAAACATTTTCTATTTCTAGATAACAATAAGTGATATCGTCTTTATATTCTTTACCAATAAACTTAAAATTTGCAGCCTCATCGTTTACCGAAATTTTTAACTTATCTGAGAGATAGCGTTGCATGTAAGTTTCTATAATTTTTGGCTCTTCATCTGTATCTAAAGTTATAGTTTCATCGAAACGCTTACGCATTAAAGTTTCAAAATCGTCTATAAAAATCTGGCTTATAATTTGAAGTGATTCTTGTTCTTTAGAATATTCAATTTTAGTAACACTGACATAGTATTCGTGCTTTTTTTCTGCAGAAATAATAAAAAGAAATAATATCGACGCTGTTATAATTTGTAGTAATCTCATTATCTGTTATTTATTTTGAAGTACGTTTCAAAAAACATTCCAAAGTTAATCTTTAGTAACAGATTTTCTGTTGGTTTTGTAGGCTTTTAATTTTGACTTTAAAAAATCTATGGCTTTTAAATCGTTATTTTCTGCACATAGTGCTTTAAAGCCTTCATCTTCTTGACAAAAGAAAAAGTATTCATTCCTGAAATTCTCAGCTAATGAATCTGTTTCGAAAACTGCTTCTTCATAGTTTCTTCTGAGTCGAGATATGCATTTATCTTTATCATCTAAAGCCACAATTTCTTTAAGTTTTTTGGTCCTTCCACTAACTTGGTTGAGTAATTTATGAAAGTTAATACTAAACCCAAGACCAACACTTCCCCAAGAACCACCATCTGCATCATACAATTTACGCTCATTCTGAGTTAAAGGTTTACCGACATAACCTGGGATACCTAAATCATAAAAATTGACTTCGGGTTTGGCATCAGAATTCTGAAGGTCGGATTCTAAGCTTCCTGTTAATATTTCACCGACAATAACTTCGTCTAGCTCATTAATTGTTTCAATTAGTTGTACACTAAAACTAGCTAAGGCATGCATGTTTTTAGTGATTATTAGCTCTTTGTTTTCATATTTTAATCCTGAAATAAATAAGGTGTCGTTTGCTTTGGCAAGAATCATAAAACTTCCATCTTCATTAGATATAGCATATTTAGATGCCGTTTTGTTGAGTACATGAATGCCTTCAACATCATCTGAAGCGATAAGTTTACCATTTAAGTTTTTACGTTGTGCTGTTAAAATTAAAGTTGCTAGTAAAGCTATATAGAAACAAAAGCTTTTAATCTTTATCATTAATTTGTTTTAAGAAAGACTTACTTAACTGCGTTATACGCTCTAAAAACTGAAGCTCTTTATCTTCTTTTAAAAGTTCCTCTTCTACTCCTTCTGCCTCAACATAATCTGTAAAATTTTCAATTTGGCCTATTGGAATATTAAAATTGGTATGAATATAATTAATACTGTACTTGTCTAAGGCTTCCTTAAAAGGTGTTTTTTTTATGGCCTTTTCTTTGTTAGACTTCGATTTATTGTCATCCATATTTACGACTTGACCTACAATAAAACCTGCGAGATTAACAAGGTTCAACATATTTTCTACTCTGGGATTATACTCATTAAAAGCGACATTATCTGCTTTAGTTTTATAATCCGCAGAAAATTCGAAATCATTTATGTTATCTAATCCAAAATAAATGGCGTCTAAACTTACGTTATGAGTTCTTACGTTTTCGAGATCTGCATTTAGATTACCAGTGAGCCCAAATGGTAAGATAACCACTTCGTCTAATTTGTTTACCTCTTCTACTAAAATAACCGTTAATGTTTTTGAATCTATAATCTTATCCGTAATTTTTACAGTAAAATCTTTAAACTGAAGTGCCCCAAACTCTACAATATCATTGATGGTCACCTCAATGCTAAAATTACCATCATTATCTGTTACCGTTCCTTTATTAGACGAGGTATTATAAACAGTTACTCCCTCTTTGTCGTCTGAAGAGACTATAATTTTACCATTAATAGAGATTCTTTCTATATCTTGACTGTATATTAAAATCGAAAAAAAACTAAGTATTACAATAAATAGATGTTTCATGTTGGAGATTTTGCCTCATAAAGTTCGTCTATATTCTTCACATTCAGTAAAAAAATGCTAATAAATGTTTGTTAAATGATAATTAGATAAGATAGTTTACTTAATTAATAACTTTTATTTTTACAAAAAACACCTGCTTTTGAAATCAATTATACTTGCAAGTACATCTACAATCCATGGAAGTGGTTATTTAGAATATTTATTAGAAGAACTAAAAGTTCATTTTAAATCTGCTGATGAAATCCTATTTATTCCTTATGCTAGACCAGGAGGAATTTCGCATAACGATTATACAAAAATCGCAGCTAAAACATTTAAAACTATAGGGAAATCTGTAAAGGGTATTCATAAATTTGGTGATGCTAAGGCGGCAGTTGAAAATGCTCAAGCCATATTTACTGGTGGAGGTAATACGTTTGTTCTTGTTAATCAATTGTATAAAAATGATATTATAAGTTCTATAAAAACTACTATTAAAAACGGTACACCCTATTTGGGTACTAGTGCAGGTAGTAATATATGTGGTTTAACTATGAGTACTACTAATGATATGCCCATAGTATATCCTCCAAGTTTTAAAACGCTTGGATTAGTGCCTTTTAATATTAATCCGCATTATCTAGACCCTATTGCAGATAATAAACATATGGGCGAAACTAGAGAAACTCGCATTAGAGAATTTCATGCTTTTAATACCCAGCCAGTAATTGGATTGCGAGAAGGCAGTTGGGTGCAGGTAAAAGACAATACCATAAAATTAAAAGGTAAATTAAATGCTAGAATTTTTGAGTATGGTAAAGCTCCTTATGAAGTTAAACCTAAGGCAGATTTAAGTTATTTAAGTTAATATTTCCTAAAATTATAGATTATTTATTGTGACCTTAACTACAACTTAGTGTTTAACTTAGCTATATAAATCATCCAAATTTAATAAAATTTATGTATTTTAACTGATAAAATTGCGTTTTATCGATAAAATGATTACTTTGCGCGTCCGATTCATTTTTCGAGACGAAAAAGAATTTCTTTAATAAAAATATAGAAATGAAAAAGATATCTATTTTATCACTGTTATTGTTCAGTTTGTATGCTTCCGCACAAGTAAAGATTGGTGACAATCCAAATATCATAGACGCTAACTCGTTACTAGAGTTAGAAAGTATTGAGAAGGTACTGGTAGTCACAAGAATATCTGACGCGCAAATGAATGCATTGACACCACTCAATGGTTCAATTATCTATAATACAGATGAAGACTGTCTATTTCAGTTTAACAATAATACATGGACAACGCTTTGTATTGATGTTATGGCGAATGAGACCATTACTAATTTGGTGGATAATAATGATGGGACTATTTCTTACACAAGTGAAGATAATTCTGTTACGATTATTAATAAATCAGCTTTAATAGATAACGGAGATGGTACGTTTACTTTTGATAATGGTAACGGTAGTCCAGTAATATTAGATGTTAGCGCTTTAGAAACTGTAACATCATTAATTGACAATACTGATGGTACGTTTACATACACTTCCGAAGATGGTACAATCACAACAATTGATACTAATGCACTAGAAACATTAACCAATTTGGTGCTTAATCCTGATAATATAAATCTAGATTTTACTGACGAAGATGGAAATTTAAACCAAATAGATTTAACAAGTGCTGTTCAGAATTTAGAAACTATAACAACTTTAGTAAATAATGCTAATGGTACATTTACATATACCAATGAAGCAGGTTTACAAACGGTCATTTCCGTTAGTGCATTAGAAACACTAACCATTATTGCACTGAATCCTGATAATACAAATCTAGATTACACAGACGAAGATGGTGTAACCACTCAATTAGATTTTACTGCACTTGTTCAGAATTTAGAAACAATTACAACACTTGTGGACAATACCGACGGAACATTTACATACACTTCAGAAGATGGTACAATCACCACAATCGATACCAATGCGTTGGAAACATTAACGACCTTAGTATTGAATCCTAATAACACAAACCTAGATTACACAGACGAAGATGGTGTAACCACACAATTAGATTTTACTGCGCTCGTGCAGAATCTAGAAACTGTTACAAGTCTTACTTTTAATATTGCAAACAATGAATTAGAATATCTTGATGAAAATGGTGTAACAAATACTATTAGCTTAAGTACTTTAATTGCTGATGGTTCCGAAACTGTCGTAACTGGTGCTGGTATAAATGTTGTGACTGGAACTGGTACTGCTGCTGACCCTTATGTGATCACTGCTACCGAAGTTGATGGTTCGGTAACTAACGAGGTTAATACAACATTCGCTGTTAATGCAGGAAACTTAGAAATTACAGATTCGGCTGGTACGCTTTCTGTACCACTCGCTGCTATTGGATCTGATGATCAAAATATTGATGTCCTTACCCTTAATGCAACGACTAACATATTAACCGTTGGTATCGAAGACGGTAATGATCTTACAGTCGATTTATCTGGGCTGGTATCTGATGGTTCCGAAACTGTCGTAACTGGTGCTGGTATAAATGTTGTGACTGGAACTGGTACTGCTGCTGATCCTTATGTGATCACTGCTACCGAAGTTGATGGTTCGGTAACTAACGAGGTTAATACAACATTCGCTGTTAATGCAGGAAACTTAGAAATTACAGATTCGGCTGGTACGCTTTCTGTACCACTCGCTGCTATTGGATCTGATGATCAAAATATTGATGTCCTTACCCTTAATGCAACGACTAACATATTAACCGTTGGTATCGAAGACGGTAATGATCTTACAGTCGATTTATCTGGGCTGGTATCACAAATGACACAAGTTGTTACAACAGGAAACACAATTGCAACTCATACAAGTGGAGCAACAACAACAAACATTATTGAGACAATTACAGAGTTTGAGCAAAATGATACAACAACTGTTGCAGATCCAACCGCAACAGGTGAAATAACGTATACAGATGAAGCCGGAGATGAATTTACTGCCCAAGTTGTAGCAGCTGAAGCCGATAATCAAATTGAAGTTGGTGCGAATGGAGGTGCTTATTATGTAAGCCCTGTTAAAGCCATGGGTAAAGTAAATGCAAATGGAACTACAAACAAAGCACCATTTAATTCTACCGTAGCTAGATTAGGTGTCGGACGCTACCAAGTAACTCTAACACCAGCAATGCCAGACGCAAATTACATTATTCAACTTACAATAAGAGATTCTGCGGGAGCAGGAAATGATGATTACGATTTAGCTTATACAAGCCAAACAGCGACAAGCTTTATTGTAGAGGTTGGAGATAACGATAATGGAGGCACAGACCGTGCTTTAAGAGATTTCGAATTTATGTTTACTGTTTTAGATTATTAATCTGTTATGAAAAAAATAATTTTTATTTTATTAATAGCATTTAGTGTAGTTGTAAACGAGCAAACACAACAGGCAGACGAATTAGTTAGAATTCACTCTGTAACTACTGTAGAAATGAATGCAATTGTAAATTCTGTTGACGGTTCCTCTGTTTTTAATATAAATAATAAGTGTATGTATCCGTTTGATGGTTCAGCTTGGAAAAAACGATTACAAAGTAAAGATATAATGAAATATAACAACATGCGATAATCTTTTAGAATTAATAATCATGAAAAAAATACTCAAAATATTAATATTTTTTATTACAACATCTGTTTGCGCACAAGTGCCTCTTTCAGATGAATTGGTTAATATTAACAGCGTTACAGATGCTCAAATGCTTTCTATTGCGAATCCAATTGAAGGGTCAATAATATACAATTCAACAGATTCTAAAGTATATATAAGAACAGCCACGCAATGGGTAAGTACAGAAACCTTAACTATACTTTCTTTTAATACAACGACTAATGTATTAGAGTATATTGACGAAGATGGCATAACTATCTCAGTGCCGTTAACCGGATTAATATCTGTAGTAACAAATAATAATACAAACGCTTCGGTGCAAGCCATTGCAACCCATACTTCTGGTGATGGAACAGCAGTTGCTATTGAAGAAACTATTACAAACTTGCAATTAGTTGGCACAAATTTAGAGTATACCAGGGAAAGTGGTGTAAAGGATATTATTCCTTTACAAAATTCTTGTGGTGTACAAGGAACGAGAGCACAGATTATTGCAATGAGTGGCTCGTACGATGAAGGATGCCATTATATTCTTACAGATGCGCCTGCAAGTGGAAATTTACTAGCCGATATTATAGTACTTCACGCAGTTACACCTACGTCTTTAAGTATGGATGTATCTGTATTAACTCCACACGACACACATAGTTGGGATGCTATTTATGATATAGGCACAAACCAATTTAAAAAAGTTTACGATAATCTTTTTAATGAAGTTACAGGAATTGCTACTATAAATACATTCCCTTGGGGAGAAACAGCAGTACAAAGAAATACAGTCAAAAATTCTGTGTTCAATTATACAGCAGGAAATTTTAACGACAATGAAATAAGCGATGCAAGTGTTACAATAGAAAGCGGTACAAATAATAATAATATATTTAAAAACGGAATCTATACACAACAAGGAACTGGGACTATAAACTTTTCTACTGTAAACGGTAATTCTAATGTAAGAACAGGCGATGTAAACATAATTAATACGACATTTACAAATGCTAGTTCTTTATACACAACAGGTAGTACAGGAAGCATTGCGCAATGTAATTTCAACCGGTTTTATGGAATTAACACCCAAAACATAGGAACTTTAGCACTCTTAGATTCAGATTTTAGTGGTTATAGCTCGTTTAATTCTACAGGTGCTTCACTATTAAGAATAACCCGAAATAATTTTACAGATTACGGAAGAATATTCCAAGCTGCAGGAACATCTTTAACAATGATTTACGGAGAGGTAAGAGGAAATTCTTATGTAGATCTAAATTCTGGCACATTAACATCAAATGAAATGTATATTAATAATCAATCCTATATACGTTACGACAGATCTGGTGCTTCATTAGTAGATAACATGATTATTGAAAATGGCTCATACTTCAGAATGGAAGGATCATCTACAAAAAGTGCTACAAATAATAGAATTTCAACAGGCTCAAGTATTAGAACGGCAGATGTCTCATTAGTAGGAAACAATGTTTATAATTATTCAAATATAACGGCATACGGTTCATCGGTTGGTATAATAAATTATGTTGATTTGTCTGGTTCAATTATGACGGCTTATAATGTGCCTGATTTATCAATTCAAAGAACAACAGGCTTTAGTTATGGAAGGTTTTTATTTTCAAATGCTGGAGTTGTAAAAGTTTTAGGAGCTACTGCTAGTGACTACGGTTATTTTCAAATTACCGCAGGTAGAAGTGGTACATTTAATTACTCATCAGTTTCTAATGCAGCTTATAATAGAAGTCGAAACGGTGAATTAGTAGTACAATACACAGACACTAAAAACGGTGCTCATATAGATCATAATAGCACTGGTACAAACACGGTTAATTATTCGGATTTAGCAGCCTCTGGAAGTAGAATTTATTTTGAAAACTCTTCTACAAACAACTTAATAAGTCAAGTAACGGTTAGAGGTTCTGGTTATGTGAGATTAAGAGGAAGTTCTAATGGTGTACAACATTCAAACAATAGTTTTACTTCAGTTGGTATTGCAGATCACAATAATAGTGTTGGCGGATTAGTAAGAAACTGTAATTTCACATCGAGCTCTAAGTTGTACGATTACGATAACCCTAGCACACATTATTTTTACTATTGTAACGGAGGTTCTTCAGCAGAAATAAGTCAAAGAAATAATACAGGGGAAACTAGGTTCTATTCTCTAGATGCGTCTAGTCAATCTATAATTAGATACACCACATCAAGTGGAAATTATTATTACTCAGCCATGAGCGCCTATTACTACCAGTTAACAACTGCTGCAACAGGTACAAAATCTGGATTATTTGGAATAGGTAGGTTTAGTAATACGATTGCCAACCCAATAAAAACAAACATAAACACAATTAATAATTACATAGATAATTTTTAAGATGAAAAACATATATACATTATTACTGTTTGCTTTCACTTTAGCGGTAAGCGCGCAAGATGATTTTGAGAAGGCTTTTGAGACTGAAAGAGATTCGATACAGAAGTTGATGGAATTAGCAGCAGATAACGAGACAGAACTTAATAGACTTATAAATTTAAGTATTAAAAGAGAAGAAGCATTTCAAAAGGAATTTTTAAAGCGTACTAATGCTAAAATTGCTCAAGAAAACTCAAAAATTAAATCTAAATTAGATGAAATTGAAGCAGAAACTATTAAGAAGTTAGATTCTATAGTTAAAGCTAACGATAAAGAATTAGCGTCTATGTTTAAGATCTTGGATGATGCTCCTACTGTAAAAAGTGAATTATTATTAAAATTTGAAGATTCTATAAATAAAGATAAAAATAATATCTGGATAGAAGAAAATTTTTCGGAAGCAGATTTAAAAGCAATCGCAAAAGAACTAAAAATAGTTTTAACAGATAAAGATGATTCTAAATTAGTAGATATAATTAAAAAGCACATTGGTGATAAAAAACAATAATTTATGTAATATGGTCTAAATAACTCATTTTAAATGAAGACATTAGTGATCAACGTAAGTCAGATAGTCTTATTTACAATAACACTATCTAGTTACGCACAAATGCCACACTCGGATGAATTAGTTAAAATTCATTCTATTACTACTGTAGAAAAGAATGATATTTTAAGATATGCAAGAAGTTCTAATTGTAGTGGTATAAGACACGGAGATCAAAATGGAAGCAGCCTTAGAAAAATAGAAGGTGCGTTTAGAGCTATTACCGCAGATGGCTTCACAATTAATGTTAATTTAAAGATGGTGTAATTACTATAAACAATCCTAATCCACTATTGGATGTGCAACTAGGAGATATAAATGATAAAGCATTATCTATTATCTATACTGCTTACAAATAAAACACAAGTATGAAAACTCTAAAATACATAGCTCTCTTTTTATTTCAAGTGAGCTTAGCGCAAGCAGAATTTCATAATTTTGGAAATGTTCAAATACATGACCAAGGCCAGATTGGCTTTCACATTGATTTACAAAATGATGGTACTTTTAATGATAATTTAGGTTTAGCTGGTTTTTATAATCAGAATAATGCACTAACCATTTTTGGCACTGAAATTCCTAAATTCTATAATATGGAAGTAGAAGTTCCTAATCATTTGTTTTTAGAAATAAATACAGAAGTTGAAAATAGCTTAAGCTATATCTCTGGAGATGTGGTTACACCAAGATTAAATCCTAACATTTCTTTAGACTATTTAGCAAATTCCGTTTATATTTTTGAAGATGATTTAAGAAATACAGATGGCTATGCTTCTTATAATGGAATGGATGAATTTATATTTCCTTTAGGAGATGATAATAAACTAAGACCTTTAATAACACCTGTTCATACCTCAAATTTAAAATATTCGGCAGCTTACTTTAACGAAGACCCAAACTTTCCTTCAACGTTTGCAAATGCTTTTGATACTTCATTATTAGAAGGTATTCTAACACAAGTTAGCGATTTTGAATTTTGGGATTTCGATGGCCTTCAAGATACAGTAGTTACACTTACATGGGATCAAGCCAGCGACATAAATACTTTAGTAGATGATTTAGAAGATTTACGTGTTGTAGGTTGGCACATACAAGATGGAGAATGGAAAGATTTAGGTAATTCTAATTTCACAGGTAGTTTTTTAGCAGGTACAATATCATCATTTATATTTTCTCCAAACACTTATGAAGTCATCACTTTTGGTGCTTTAAGAACCAGTGACGAGTTAAATATCTACAATCTAATATCACCTAATGGCGACGGTACAAATGAGGTGTTTATCATTGAAGGTATTACATTATTCGAAAACGAACTTAATATATATAACAGATGGGGAAATGCAGTTTACGAAACTGTTAATTACCAAAACGATTGGAATGGCATTGCTAATACAGGAAGAATTTTCGGTAAAGGCGAAGCACTTCCTATTGGCACATATTACTATACCGTAGAGCTTAAAGGTGAAAACAAAAGTTTTGCAGGCTGGGTATATATTAATCGTTAAGACTTAGATATTTTTAAAGAAATGATAGCCCCAAATTTCGTAGCCTTCATTATAATAAAATTTATGTGAAGGGTAGTTTTCCACATAGGTATTGAGTTCCATAGAGTTACAACCTTTGTTTTCAACATAATGTTTTATCCAAAGCATAAATTGCTTACCTAACCCATTACCGCGATGCTCTGGCATAATATAAACATGATCTAATTCAACAGTTTTACCAATATAATGCCTTGTGCAAAACCAAAGTCCTGATACACCAACTAATGCGTCTCCATTAAAAACACCAGCACATTCATAATTTTGATGCTTCATTTCATCGAAACGAGATTTGAGTAAATCTTTACTCACTTTTTTATCATTCAATGCATATACTAAAGGAATGACTAGTTCTAAATTATCGTTTGAAATAATTTTAATTTGATAACCCATGACTTTTGTTTAATGCTATAAAAATAAAACTTTTATAACGTTCTATATCATTGATTCATAATGAAAATTATACTGTTTGCTATAAAACCCGTCTCTTTTCAATATATGTTTTGTCAAACTTTTGTAAATTGAACGCATTAATTTAAATTATTATGAGAAGAGGTAATTTTAAAGTCCGAATTTTAATCTTTGCAGCAATAGCTGCGTTTGCGTTTATAAGAAAATGTAGTCAAGAAGAAGTAAATCCTTACACAGGTAAAAAACAAGCCATATCCTTATCGCCAGATCAAGAAATTGCTATTGGTTTGCAAAGTGCACCTGGAATGGCGCAACAACATGGTGGACTGCATCCAAACAATCAATACCAAGCATTAGTTGATAATGTTGGCAACAAGCTTATAAATAATAGTATTGCGCGTTCAACTCCTTATAAATATGAATTCCATTTATTAGCAGATGAAAATACTATCAATGCCTTTGCATTACCAGGTGGTCAAATATTTATCACGCAAGCCTTGTTCGCAAAGCTTGAAAATGAAGATCAGCTTGCTGGAGTTTTAGGTCATGAAATTGGTCATGTACTTGGCAAACATTCTAACGAACGTATTACCAATGCTAATTTCTGGAAAACCTTAGCCATGGGAGGTTCTGCTATAGATATGGGAGGAGTTGCACAACAATTTGGGCAAGGTCAACTCTTAAAAAATGGTAGAGGTGACGAATTAGAAAGTGATGAACTCGGAGTTCGCTTTATGCTTAAGGCTGGTTATAATCCTGAAGAAATGATTGGTGTGATGGAAATTTTGAAAGCTGCAGCCGGACCAAATCGTGTTCCTGAGTTTCAAAGTTCACATCCAGATCCAGAAAATCGTATAGAAAAAATTAGGGAAGCTATTAGAAAATACAAAAATGCGTCTTAAAAAAAACGCATTTTCTAACTAACTCAAATAATTGTCTACTCCTAGACTGTTTTCTTTTTGAAACGTTTCAAAAATTGTGCCGCATTATTAGCTTTGGCCTTTTTTGCATGTCTTAAAGCTGTGTAACCTTTATCGCAAGGGGTATGTATTTCTGATCCTGCAGTAATTAAAACTTTAATAAATTCTACGCGGTTGTATTTGGCTGCGTAATGAATTGGCATCATACCATTTGATTTTGCGTTTACATCTGCACCAGCCTTTATAAGTTTATTTACTTCTTCTAAATTACCAGTTGCAACTGCCTTGCACAAAGGACTTACCTCAACTGTTTTAATTATGACTTCATTTAAATTTGAAGTTAAAATTTTGTTAGATGCATTTAAATTAGGAATTGATAAGCCCAAGGCTAGGGCTAATACTACTACTGATTTTTTCATGATGAAAGATTTTAAATTTAATTGATTTATTTTTTGATTATATTATAAAGACGATAGATTTTCTTTTCTGTTACAGCAAAAAACGTTTATAACATATTTTTAACGGTTTATACCAAATCTGTTAACGCATTACCAATAGCGCTTAAATATTTTATTAATACCATAATTATTTCATTTTTTTAGTTCACAAATTTGTTATAATACTGTATATGTTATCTTTGAAATACAAAAATTTTCAACATGAATAAAAAAGTGATTTTAATGATTTTAGATGGTTGGGGCAAATCACCAGACCCTAAAGTTTCTGCAATCGATAATGCAGAAACACCCTTTATAGATTCGCTATACCACACATATCCTAGTGCAAGCTTAAGAACCGATGGACTACACGTTGGTTTGCCAGAAGGCCAGATGGGAAATAGCGAAGTAGGTCACATGAATTTGGGAGCAGGACGCATTGTATACCAAGATTTAGTGAAAATTAATCTTGCAGTTAAAAATAAGACACTTCGAGAAGAACCCGTTTTAAAAACTGCGTTTGACTATGCAAAGACCAATCACAAAAATGTTCATTTATTAGGTTTGGTAAGCGATGGTGGTGTTCATTCTCATATTAATCACCTATTTGGTCTGCTCGATGCCGCACATGATTTCGGATTAGAAAATACATTTGTACATGCTTTTACAGATGGTAGAGATGTAGATCCAAAATCTGGTCGTGGTTATATTTCGGATTTAGAGAATCACCTAAGCAAGAGTTCTGCAAAACTCGCAACCGTTACTGGTCGCTATTATGCAATGGATAGAGATAAACGTTGGGAACGTGTAAAGTTGGCTTATGATGCTTTAGTGAATGGAGAAGGTCAAAAAACAAATGATGCATTAAAATCTATTAAAGCGAATTATGACGATGGTATTACAGATGAATTTATAAAACCTCTCATTGTAACCCGTGAAGATAATAAACCTGTTGCAACTATAAAGGACGATGATGTTATTATATTTTTCAACTTTAGAACCGATCGTGGTCGGCAATTAACCGAAGTTTTATCTCAGCAAGATTTTCCTGAACTAAACATGCATAAATTAAATCTTTATTACGTCACTATGACTAATTACGATGATAGTTTTAAAGGGATGCATGTTGTTTTTAATAAAGATAATCTCACTGAAACTTTGGGTGAAATTTTAGAAAAGCATCACAAAAAACAAATTCGAATTGCAGAAACTGAAAAATATCCTCATGTTACTTTTTTCTTTTCTGGAGGACAAGAAAAACCTTTTATAGGTGAATCTCGAATTTTAAGAAACTCACCAAAAGTAGCTACTTACGACTTAAAACCAGAAATGAGTGCTTACGAATTAACTGATGCGCTAATCCCAGAACTTCAAAAAGGAGATGTAGATTTTGTGTGTTTAAACTTTGCAAATGGTGATATGGTTGGGCATACAGGTGTTATGGAAGCAGCCATCAAAGCTTGTGAAGCTGTGGACAATTGCGTACAATCTGTAATTACTACAGCATTAGAAAATGATTATACTACTATATTAATTGCAGACCACGGAAATTGCGAAACTATGATAAATCCTGATGGTTCACCTCATACTGCACATACCACTAATCCTGTTCCTATTATTTTAATTGATAAAGATTTAAAACATATAGAAGATGGTGTTTTGGGTGATATTGCACCAACAATTTTAAAGCTAATTGGTGTACCTCAGCCAGAAGCTATGACGCGACATAGCCTTGTGTAAAAGCCTTATTATTGTACCTTTGCCCTTTAATTGAATTATTAGCATGAATTTTCAAGATAGATTAATAATAGCTGTCGATTTTGATGGCACTATAGTCGAAGATGGTTTCCCGAAAATAGGGAAAACACGTATTTTTGCTTTTGAAACCTTAAAGCGTCTTCAGCAAGATGGTCATAGACTCATTCTTTGGACCTATAGAAGTGGATCGAAACTGCAAGAAGCTGTAGATTTTTGCAAGGATAATGGTATTGAATTCTATGCCATAAACGCAAGTTTCCCTGAAGAAAAATTCGATTACAGTAGAAGTCGTAAAATCCATGCAGACCTTTTTATAGATGATCGCAATATTGGTGGTATTTTAGGTTGGGGAGAAGTTTATCAACTGATTACCAACGAGAAACCAGACATAAAAAATGCGACTAAAAAATGGTGGCAATTTTAGAGGTCTAAATAATTACCTTTACATCTTCAAAATTACAAACAATGATTATCGTAAAAACTAGTGAAGAAATTGAATTAATGCGCCAGAGTGCACTTATTGTATCCAAAACTTTAGGTATGCTGGCAAAAGAAGTGAAAGAAGGTGTCACCACAAATTATTTAGATACTATTGCTGAAGAATTCATTAGAGATCATGGTGCTTTACCAGGTTTTAAAGGCTTATACAATTGCCCTTCTACGCTTTTATGCAGTGTTAATGAAGCTGTGGTACATGGTTTGCCTACAGATATTGCATTAAAAGATGGAGATATTGTATCTGTAGATTGCGGCTCTTTTATGAATGGTTTTTACGGAGATCATGCCTATACGTTTGAAATTGGTAACGTTGCTGAAGACACTAAAAAGCTCATTCAAATTACTAAAGAATCACTTTATGTTGGTATTGAGCAGTTAAAAATTGGGAACCGCGTTGGTGACGTAGGTTACGCCATTCAGCACTACTGCGAAAAAGAAGGTTATGGTGTAGTGAGAGAGTTAGTAGGTCATGGATTAGGTCGTAAAATGCATGAAGATCCGGAAATGCCAAATTACGGAAGACGCGGCAGAGGTAAAAAGTTTATAGAAGGTATGGTAGTTGCTATTGAACCAATGATAAACTTGGGAACTCACAAAGTAAAGCAACTCAAAGATGGTTGGACCATTGTTACACAAGATGGCAAACCAAGCGTACATTTTGAGCATGATATTGCAATAGTAGAAGGTAAGCCTGAAATCTTATCGACTTTTGCTTATGTTCATGAAGCTTTGGGAATTGTTTCTGATGAAGAAGATGCTTTTCGGCAAAAGGCTTTGGTGTTATAATTTTTTTTGACACGGATTTCACTATCCATAATTGTTACACAAAGATTAGCAGAGTTTTCACGGAGATTCGCTGAGTGTTAACAATTTCAATTTAGAAAATGGTATACGATAAGATTACAGAAAATATTTTAGGTGCGTCTATTGAAGTTCATAGAACTCTTGGGCCTAGATTATTAGAATCTGCATATCAGGAATGCTTATATTATGAATTAAAAGCGATGGGATATTCTGTATAAAAAGGACTTTCTCAACCTATAATTTATAAAGAAATCGCATTAGATCATGGTTATAGAATTGACCTACTAGTAGAATATAAAATTGTAATTGAACTTAAAACAGTAGAAAAGTTCACTAACGTTCATACAGCAAAGATTCTAACATATATGAAACTTAGGAGATTATCCAATAGGATTATTACTAAACTTTAATACTAAACTTTTAAAAAACGGAATAAAAAGATTCATAAACACCATCGAGTAAGCACTTTGCGAATCTCTGTGTGTCTCAGTGTATCTCTGAGTAACAATAGATGAAAACAGTTTTTAAATTTTTCCTAAATCTTATTCCTAGACCTTTACTAATTAGGTTAAGTTACCTAGTTCGTCCTATTCTAGCTTTTTTTTTAAGAGGAAATAAATTCACCGATCCCATTGACGGAAAAAGTTTCAAAACCTTTTTACCTTATGGTTATGGCAAGCAAAGACCAAATGTATTATCCCCTTCTACCCTCTCTTTAGAGCGTCACAGATTACTTTGGTTATATCTTAAAAATGAAACCAACTTCTTTACTGCACATAAAAGTGTTCTACATTTTGCTCCAGAACAATGTTTTTTAAAACGTTTTAGAAAATTAAAAAACCTCGATTATACAACTACCGATTTATTATCGCCAATCGCTGATGTAAAAGCAGATATATGCGATTTACCTTTTGACGACAATTCTTATGATGTTATTCTCTGCAATCATGTTTTAGAACACATCTCAGATGATACTAAAGCCATGCAAGAATTATTTCGCGTTATGAAGCCAGGAGGCTATGGTATTTTTCAGATTCCACAAGATTTGTATCGTGAAGAAACTTTTGAAGATAATTCTATTACGGATAAAGCTGAACGTGCTCAAATATTTGGACAATATGACCATGTGAGAATATATGGTCGCGATTATTTTGACAAGCTTCGCTCTATTGGTTTTAAGGTTAAAGAAATTGATTATACAGATTCAATTCCGAAAAGTGATATTGATAAGTATCGTTTAGCTAAGGGAGAAATAATCCCAGTTGTGTCTAAATAAAAAAGCTGCACAAAAACAAGGTGCAACTTTTTTTTATAAATAAGAGTTAATAGCGATTATAAGACACTAAATTTATTGATAGGTCACATTAAATTCCTCAAGTTTTATAACCTTGTAATCAGATTTATAAAAAAAATTGATATAACATAAAACTTAATACCATGTAGTATATGGTTAAAAAAAGTTCTAGCTTATGTTGTTTTAAGAAATTCATATTTCAAAAAAAAAAAGCTGAACCAAACGAACAAGGCCCAACTTTTTAAGTAAATACTGATTAATAGCACTTATAAGACACCAAACTTTTACTTAAGTCACAAAATCTTACAATTCAGGAAAATTATTTAATGATAACACTATTAGATTCTTATTGTCACCTTCATAAATAAAATACACTTTTAATTCAGGATGCGTTTTTAAAAACTGAGTAGTTTCTTTAACTCCCATTGCCTGAAATGCTGTGGCATAGCCATCTGCAAGCATGCAAGTTGGTGCGATTACGGAAACACTTAATACATTTGTTTTTGTTGGGTAACCCGTTTTAGTATCAATAATATGTGCATAGCGGTCTCCATTATTGTCTGTTTTAAATTTTCTGTAGGTACCAGAAGTAGCCATTCCTTTATTTGATAAGGTAATCACTTTAGAATAAGATACTGAGCCATCAAAATTTGGATCATCTATACCAACGGTCCAACCTTTATTCTTTTCAATATTTTTACCTGAAGTTCTCATATCGCCACCAATATCGACCAGATAATTTCGAACACCCATAGACTCTAAAAAATTAGCTATAACATCAATACCGTAACCTTTTGCAATGGCATTAAAATCTAAATATGCATGGTCTGGTCTTATAAATTTATTTTCTAGCATTATAATTTTATCGAATCCTACATTTTCCATTAGGCTCGATATGGTCGTACTGTCAGTTAAAAATTTATCTTTATCTGGTCCAAAATTCCAAGCATTAACTACGTTACCTATTGTTGGGTCAAAAATCCCTTTGGTTTCTTTAAAAATTTTTTTTGAAGTTTTAAACACGGTTCTAAAATGCTCATCTACTTCAACAGCCTCGTTTCTATTGAATTTAGAAATATCTGAATCTGAAATATAAGTGGACATAGATATATTAATGACATTGAACAGGCTATCAAACTGTTTTTGGTAATTGATATCATCTTCAGAATAATATTGAATATTAAAACCTGTTCCGAAGATTGGACCAGTTAGTTTTATAAGTTCTACTTGTTGTTGTTTTTCTTTTTTACAAGATGCACAAACTAAAGCCATTAAAAACAGAACTATTAACTTTTTCATATCAAGGCTTGTTTATGTATTTATGAGATTTTCGTATCCTTCTTGTGCTTCGCATTGTTATACTAATTCAAATTCATTTCAATCACTTGGATTCCGTTATACTCTATTAAGTATTCTTCGTCTAAATAAATGGGTAAGTCCTCACCTTCGGGATTTGCTAAACCAACTCCAGCATATAATACTTTCGCGTCCTTTTCGTAAGCGTGTTTTTTAAAAGTTTCCATCCAAATCACATCATAATTGTTTGGGTTTTCAGGAAGAATAACAGCTCTTACAACTACGAAGAAGTATTGACTATTCTTATCTATACAAACAAATTGAGGATGTCTCTTTAGTTTGCTATTAATAGCAACGAACTCAAAACCACGCGCTTCTAAATCTTTGCCAACATGGTTCATAGCTAGATTATGGATTTCTTGTGGAGTCAGTGGTTTGCTCATGATATCTTCCCCTGAAAACGGGAATCTTATTAATTTATGTAAAGATAAAGGCTTGTTAGGATATTTCCGAATATTCAGTTATAATAAAAAAGCTTCCAAAATACATTGGAAGCTCTTAACAGAAAGATTAATAGTTAGTTGTAACCCTAATTACTCTTTAACAATTTTTCTCACTGTAACTGTAGTATTATTTTCATCTTTAATCTGCAATGCATAAAAGCCAGATGGTATAGCTTCGGTATTAATTTTAGTTTCTAAACCTTTTAATTGACCTTGTATAACGTTTTGGCCTAACTCGTTATATAGTATCCATTTTCCGTTTGACTGCGATTGTAGTTTAATATTGAATTGATTTTGAATTGGATTTGGGTAAACACCTATGTCTTCAGCTTGAAAAGTTGGTATTGATAAAACTGCTCCTGGTCCATTGAGATAAAGTCTATTATTTTGGCAGACCACATCGAACGTGTAATCAGTTCCTCCAAAATTTGAAGTGACCTGAGCTGGAAAATTACAGCTCATCAGTGAACCAGCCGCAACAATCTCAAAACTTGCATCGTTAGCTGGTAAGTACCCTAAAGTTACATTTATAGAACCTTCTAGAGTGGCTTCATTTGTAACCACTACCTGATCGTATTCTGTGCTTGCATTTGGTCCATCTATTTCTATTTCAAAAGTTGCTTCTGGCACGGTGATTAAATCTCCTATTACCGTTAAAATACCAGGTGAACTTCCTGGCGCCATTTCACCATCAAATATATATCCTGCTGGAAATTGAAAACTGCCGCTACCACTATAAGTTCCTATATATTCTATAAGTTCTCCATCAATATATTCTTCATATTCTCCTGTTTGTAAATCTTCATTTATTGCTAAAGTCCCAGATTCGCTAATTATTTCTCCGTAATTTATAAATGTTGAAAGATTAATTGAAGAGGTTCCACTTCCTGCTGTTTTCTTAAGTTTACTAATAACGCTAATTGTTAGCTCATGAAGATCACCACTACTATAACCAATATTGATATTATCGTCATTAATGTTATAACTATTAAAGTTAAACATTCTTACAATACCGTTGTTAATGTCTAAATTACCACCATTATGGTTTATATCTCCAAAAAATTGCCAGATATTAAAATTGGTATCTAACTCCATTAATCCTGGTCCATTAAAATTAATGTCTCCATAACTTATAAGTGCAGACTGTTGATTCTCATCTGGGCTATATATTTTCCCACCCGTCCAGTTGAGTGTCCCTAAATCAGAGAGGTAAATAAATTTCTCTACCAACAAATCACCATTTACTTCGAGCGTATTATTATGCCCAATATATATGGTATGCACATCGGTAATACCTGCTCCATCTGTTTTCGCATACCCACCTGCACCTGGTAAATTAATTATAATTGTTGCGCCTTCTGGCGGAATGCCATTAGGGTCCCAGTTTGCTGGATTATTCCATAAACCATCACCACCTTCACCATCCCAAGCATGTGCTGTAGTGTAATTAATATCCGTAACCACATAGCTTAAACCTTCAAATTCACATTCTGCGCCTAATGTAACTTCAAAACCATCACCATAACTAATTATGGATTGAGGAGTAGAACAAGAGCCTTGATAACCATCAATAATAAGAAAGCTTTGTCCTATCTGAGGCACATAGCCACTGAATGCGATCTGCATTGTACCATTAAAAAAATAATTGCCATAACACGTTATATTATGAACTTGTTCAACATCTCTCACTATAACTTCTAATGTACTTTGAGGATCTACGATAAAATCACCTGAAAGTCTAAAGTCTCCCTGAGTAGTTAAATGCGCTCCATATCGCAACTCTAAAGTTCCGTATTCTTGATTTAATGGTATTGATCCTAGACCATTATAATAGACTTGATAATATTCGATTAAGATATCATCATAAGGTTCTGGAATACCTGGTATATTTGGATCTCCTCCTCTACGCCAATTTAAATCATCTTCCCAAGAATAGCCATCTCCTTCACCCGTAAAGACCACTTGATCATAGTTTTGTGCATTAAGTGTAATAAATGTGAATGCAATACACATTGTAAAAAGTAAAAATCGTTTCATCTGTTAAGTATTTAAAAGTTGATTATACTCTTACATCGATAACGTTTTAAAATGTGAGCATATCTTTTTAGACAAATAATAGGCTCACAAAAACAGATGATAAACCAGAGGTTAGAATTTATATGGCTTGGTCAGGTTACCAAGCCATGTCTTACTATAATTGGTCAGAGTTAGCATTAGAGCCTAATGGTCCGGAACCAGATTTATTGCTAGAAATTTTAGAACTAAAACATTTTCCGCACTATTTTGTAGAAGTTATGAGGCTTTAAAAGAATTCAAAGCTAATGATCGCTTGAACACTATTTTATCAACTTATTACAAACAACATATTCTATAATTGGTATTTTTAGACGTATAATATGCAAACTTTTTCTCAATAACCAAACACGAAAATATCTTCTCTATTCTTTAGGTAAACAGTTTTTATTGTGGTTGGTATCTTTATTGCTAATGGATTTGCTAACGCTACTGAGCGCAGTAAAACGAGAACAGACGAAATTAGGATTTTAAAAGCTAATTTATAACCAAACTATAATAGGTTTACATATTATCTAAACCTTACAAATTTAGCACTACCAAACGTATAATTTGAAACAGGAATTACAGCATCATCTTTTAACTGATACCATGGAGAACTATTAGAGTCTTCAAGATTTTTTACCAAGTGAACACTCTGTGCTGGTGTATTACCTTGAAATAGTAAAAATAGCTTTTCACCTTTAACGTTAACTACCTCATCCGCAAGCATAACAATATGGCCAGGAGAACCTCCTTTAATTAGCATATCTCCAATCTCTAAATCTTTAGCACCGATGGCCTTTAACTCATTATAAAGCGATAAAGTCCCTGAATACATGTAGATAAGATTGAGGTATCTATAAAAATTGTCTTTTGAAGTATTAGCGCTAGCCGTTTTATGAAACGTCACTTTATTACCATTAATTTTTGGTCTGTAACCTTCCGCATATTTCGTCCAAGAACAGTAATGACCAGATGTAAACTTGAAACCTATTTCATCTTTTCTATTAGTATCCCAAAGGTATTCGCTTCTAATTCTAATTAAAGCATCTGCGCATTGTTGCAATCCATTTTTTGGCACCGGAATTTGTAATATTCCGATATGTCCTCCTTGCCAGAAGTATTCAGAATCATCGTAGTTGATAATTTTACTACCAAAAGGTTTCAACTTATAATTTCTGAGATATTCTTTAAAACTTCCTTTTGCATAATCCACACGTTTGTAACCTTCAGGAGTGTTAACTCTAGATTTTATGGTTAAACTATCCTTGTTAATTAAACTTGGAGTCTCTATAATAGCAGAAATTGTTTCAATAGAGTCCTTAACTGGTTTTAATTGAAAGGCTAATACTATTACAGCAGATAAGAGTAGTAAAATGAGTAATCCTTTCTTCATAAATTTTAAACGAAATAAAAGTTAACTTTGTTATGTTACATCTAAAATTAAATGATTTTAGTAAACTTATGAAAATTAAAAGTTACTTATTAATCCTAACCATCAGTTCCTTAATTACTGCTTTAGGCTGTAAAGATAAAATGAAATTACCAGATCCTTTAGAAGCAGGTTGGAAAGGTGAAGCCGTTTGCGAAATACTCGAAGATAATGAAGAACTTAGAGTTTTAAAATGTACGTTTAAACCTGGAGTTGGGCACGAAAAGCATTATCATAATCCGCATGTTGGATATACGCTAGCTGGAGGTAAGTTTAGAATCACAGACCACACAGGAACACGAGAAGTTGATGTACCAACTGGCTATACTTTTAGTAAAGATTCTGTCACGTCTCACGAAGTCTTAAATATTGGAGAGACCACATCTGTTTATCTGATCATAGAATACAAATAATTTTTTCTTATCTTTTATCTTGAAAAAGAAAATAATTCCGTTATGATAACTTCCATTCGTTTTAACAATGCTATAAATAAGCTTTACAACGCTTTTCACCATAAGACTTTAAATCCAGAAGATTGTAAACAATGCGCCGTGGGAAATATTTTAGACAATAAAGATTTCTGGCAACATCTCACTGACAAGCATGGTACTACAAAATTGAATTATCTAGGAATGCTTCACCAAAATCTAGGTCGAAAATTTAATGATTATACTCCGCTTGAACTCTTACAAATTGAAAGTGCTTTCCTAAAGGGTTGTGGTTATAAATTTACGAAACGACATAGATTACACAAACCAGATAGCATCACAGCTTATAATTTATTTAATGGATTGTGCGATGTGGTTTCAGAGCTTTGTCACTTAGATAATATAGATAATGTAATGGATTGCTCAGTTTTATTTGAGTTTGATACGACTTCTAAAGAAGACTATGCCTTAGTATAAAATATCCGCTATCAATTAAAAAAGCCAATACTTTCTGTAAGTATTGGCTTTTTATATGTATAGTGATTCTCGATTATGAGATTCCAGACTTCGCAGGAATTTTAGCCTCCAAAGTCATCAAATCTTATATTCTCATCATCGATACCATAATCTTCTCCCATTTTTTGAACTGCTTGATTCATTAATGGTGGTCCACAGAAGTACAATTCAATATCTTCAGGCGATTCATGTTTAGATAAATATTGGTCTATTACCACTTGGTGAATAAAGCCAACAAAACCATCTCCAGACTCATCGTTAATATCTTCTTTTACCTTCCAGTTATCTTGCTCTAATGGCTCTGACAATGCTAAATAGAATTTAAAATTCGGAAAATCTTTTTCTAATGCTCTAAAGTAATGTATATAGAACAACTCAGCTTTAGAACGTCCTCCATACCAATAGGTTACTTTACGACCTGTTTTTAAAGTTCTAAATAATTCGTATAAATGCGAACGCATTGGTGCCATACCTGCTCCACCACCAACGTATAACATTTCGGCTTCAGACTCATTGATAAAGAACTCTCCATAAGGTCCAGAGATTGTTACTTTATCACCTTCTTTTTGGTTAAAAATGTATGACGATGCAATACCAGGATTAACATCCATCCATCCGCCTTTCGCTCTATCGAAAGGAGGTGTTGCAATACGCACATTCAACATAATTTTTCTACCTTCTGCTGGGTAAGAAGCCATAGAATATGCACGCTCAACAGTTTCTGTATTTTTCATGACTAAGGGCCAAAGTCCAAATTTCTCCCAATCTGGCTTAAATTTATCTGGCTCTCCAGGATGATCTTCAGGATGTGCTGTAACATCCATTTCAGAATATTTAATTTCACATTCAGGAATCTCAATTTGAATATAACCACCAGCTTTATAGCCCATATCCTCAGGGATTTCTACTATAAATTCTTTAATAAATGTTGCTACGTTGTAGTTAGATACTACTGTTGCTTCCCATTTTTTAATTCCAAAAATTTCTTCAGGAATAGTGATTTCCATATCTTGTTTCACTTTTACCTGACAAGATAAACGTGCACCATGCGCTAATTCTTTTCTAGAAAAATGAGGTGTCTCTGTTGGAAGCGCTTCACCTCCACCTGATAAAACATGACATTCGCACTGAATACAAGTTCCACCACCACCACAAGCCGATGGTAAGAATATTTTATTGCTACCTAATGTAGATAACAAGGTACTTCCAGAAGCTACTTCTATTTCTCGCTCACCATTAATCTTAATCTTTACAGGACCAGATGGTGATAATTTTTGTTTTACAAAAAGTAATAAACTAACTAAGACTAACGTAATTAATAAAAACGCTGCAATTGTTGCTATTACTGTACCAGTCGTTCCAGCTAATAAAATCATATTATTCTACTGTTTTAGTGTTATCTGCTAATTTCTTCGCCTCTTTTTCAGTTTCAATGTGTTCAATTTGAGCAGATGGCTCAGTTGATGGCTCACCTTCTTCATCACCTCCAGTTAACATACCACCAAAACTTAAGAACCCAATACCCATTAAACCCGTAATAATAAAGGTAATTCCCAATCCTCTTAAAGGTGCTGGCACATTACTATACCTAATTTTTTCTCTAATTGCTGCAATAGCTAAAATGGCTAAAAACCAACCAATTCCTGAAGACACTCCATAATTAAGTGCTAATCCTAAAGTTTCAATTTCACGAGATTGCATAAATAATGAACCACCTAAGATGGCACAGTTTACTGCAATAAGTGGCAAAAATATACCAAGTGAATTATATAGTGATGGTGAAAACTTTTCTACCACTATTTCTACTAATTGTACCATTGTTGCTATAGTAGCAATAAACATGATGAAAGAAAGAAAGCCTAGATCCATTTCTTCTGCTCCACCAATTCCATATTTAGGATCTAACCAAGATAATGCTCCTGGTTGCAATAAATACTGATCCAACAACCAGTTTAAAGGCACTGTAATGGCTAGTACAAAGATTACTGCTGCACCAAGACCTACTGCTGTCGCTACTTTTTTAGATACGGCTAAGTATGAACACATACCTAAGAAAACCGCAAAGACCATGTTATCTATAAAAATGGACTTGAAAAATAATTCTAAATGTTCTATCATTTTATATCTTTTTAAGTTTTCTGTTGAAGTTACTGCTAACTCTGACTGAAAACTGTTTACTAATACTAGTCTTCGATTAAATCTTTGTTTCTACTACGTTGCACCCAAATAATTAATCCTACAATTATTAAAGCCATTGGAGGCATTAACATAAATCCGTTATTTTCATAACCAGACGCATATACTCCAGTTTTTTCAATTGGGTCTCCTAATACAGGAATTCCGAATAATGTACCTGAACCTAATAACTCTCTAAAGAAACCAACTATAATAAGTATCACTGCATAACCTAAAGAATTACCAATTCCATCTAAGAAAGATTTCCAAGGGCCATTTCCTAAAGCAAAAGCTTCAAAACGTCCCATGATAATACAGTTGGTGATAATTAGCCCAATAAATACTGACAGCGTTTTACTCAATTCAAAAGCAAAAGCCTTTAGGACTTGATCTACAATAATTACTAAAGTAGCCACAACAATAAGTTGTACAATAATTCTAATTTTTGATGGTATAATATTTCGCATTAAAGAAATAACAACATTACCAACTCCTAATACAAAAAGTACAGCGATTCCCATTACTAAGGATGCTTTAAGCTCGGCAGTAATTGCCAATGCAGAACAAATCCCTAATACCTGAATGGTAATTGGGTTATTATCCGTTAATGGATCTATAATTAGATTTGCATCTTTTTTTGATAGTAGTCCCATACTAGTTTCCTTTTGATTTTAAATTCTGAAAAAATGGTAAATACAATTTTAAATCTTTCTTTATCATTGCAGATACACCATCACCTGTAATCGTTGCTCCAGCTAAGGCATCAACTTCGTAATCATCTTTAATTTCGTTCTTAGGATCATTATTACCTTTCGCTACTGCTATTCCTTTAAAAACTCCAGCATCTGTCAATAATTTTTCTCCATAAAAATCGTCCATAAAATAACGTTGCTTAATGTTAGCACCTAGTCCAGGTGTTTCACCAGCATGGTCAAAAAATGTACCTTTTACAACCATATTTTCATCTAAGGCAACAAAACCCCAAATGGCATCCCATAACCCTTTTCCTCTAATTGGTGCTACATAAACCGTTTTACCATCTTGTTTACCAACAAATAATGGTAAAAATCGAGATTTACCCTCTTTTGCTCTTGTCTGTTGCTTTTTAATATCAATTAGATAAGGCTCTTTTCCTTTTCCCTCGTCTTTAGAATCCATAAATTCTTGACGCGTCATTTGGCCTATTATTTTACCATCTTTATATTCTAATACTAATTGTTCAGAAACGTTAGCTGTAAAATCATCAGCAACTTTATCTGTAGATACAAAAGTAATATCACCTGTACTTTCATTTCCGTTTATTCCCATTGCATACAGAATGTTTTGCTGCTTTTCCATGCGTCTGTTTTCGTCAATATTAGGCTTTAAAGTCGATGCTGTAAAGGCTAATAAACCGCCAACCACAAATACCATTGCTATGGCAAATATTATGGTGTACGAATTTTTACTTGTATCTATTGCCATAATTATGCTGTTTTAACTTTTAGACGTTTCATTCTTTTTTTCACATTTCCTTGAACCACATAATGGTCAATCGTTGGTGCAAAAACGTTCATTAATAATATTGCTAAGAATACACCTTCAGGATATGCTGGATTGAACACACGAATCATAATAGAAATAAATCCGATTAAGAAACCATATATCCATTTTCCTTTATTGGTCTGTGAGGCTGTTACTGGATCTGTTGCCATATAAACGGCACCAAACAATATACTTCCTATTATTAAATGTTGCCAGAATGGTACATTCATTAACCCATAGAATTTACTTGTATCAGGAATCCAACCAGCACTCACCACACCATTAAATATTAAGCCCATAGCTAAAGCTCCTATTAAGGTAGAAAATATAATTCTCCAACTTCCTATTTTGGTAAAGATTAAGAATAAAGCTCCTATAATAATCAAGAATTTTGAAGTCTCACCAACTGAACCTGGTATAATTCCCCAAAACATATCCATAATATCATAACCTAAAGTTCCGTTATTTTGAGCTAGACTCCCTAAGATAGTTTCTCCAGATATTGCATCTGGTGTTCCAGCCATTTCAGTAGCTCCATGCACCCATACTTTATCACCAGACATCCAAGTCGGATAAGCAAAGAATAAGAACGCACGAATGGTTAATGCTGGATTAAGAATATTCATTCCTGTGCCACCAAAAACTTCTTTACCAATAACAACACCAAAGATGACTGCTACAGAAAGCATCCATAAAGGAATATCAACTGGTACAATTAATGGTACTAACATCCCTGTTACTAAATACCCTTCTTCTACTTCATGTCCTTTTATAATGGCGAATACAAATTCTACTGCTAAACCGACTCCATAAGAGACGATTACCAATGGTAAAACCTTCCATAAACCAATAACAAAGTTATCCATTGTCCAAAAAGATGCTCCTAAGAATCCATCTGCTTGTTCGATTAAACCTTGTGCTAAATAGTGCTGGTAACCAGCGTTAAACATACCAAATACTAAACATGGTACTAATGCCATGATTACTGTATTCATTGTACGCTTTAAATCGTCTGCTGCCTTAATATGAGTTCCGTTGTGGGTGGTCTCATTAGGCATATATAAAAATGTGAAAAGCGCATTAAAGCCAGGAAGCCATTTCTTGTCTTTATTCTTTTCTTTGAAATTATGTAAATTACTTTTTAAACCCATTATCCTATCTCTTTTAGCATTAAGTCTAAACCTTCTCTTATAATTTTTTGATGTGGTTGCTTAGACACACACACAAACTCTGTTAATGCGAAATCTTCTGGTGCAACTTCGTACATCCCTAAAGCTTCCATTTCATCTAAATCTTGATACATACAAGCCTTGAGAAGTTGCAATGGATAGATATCTAATGGAAATACTTCTTCGTAAGTTCCTGTAGTTACAAATGCACGATGTTCTCCGTTTGTATTGGTATTTAAAGCAAATTTCTTTTTTGGTGTTAACCAAGAAAATGTTAAAGCTCTAGATGTTGACACTTTATCGAAAACTGGCTTGTTCCAACCAAAAAATTCATAATCATCACCTTCTGGAATTACGCTAATTACATTACTATAATAATCTAAGTTACCATCTGGCTGTACATGTTTTCCTGATAATACATTACCTGAAATAATACGGTCGTTTCCATCTTGCTCAACTCCATTATCGTAAACCATAGTTGAAACTTCAGCACCAATCTTAGTTCTAAAATATCTTGGCTTCTTTACTGAAGAACCAGCTAATGCAATAACACGCTCAGCGTTAAACTTTCCTGTTAACAGAAGTTCACCTATAATGACTAAGTCTTGGGCATTCACTGTCCAAACCGTTTCACCTTTGTTTACAGGACTTATTTTATTAATTAAAGTTCCAACATTTCCAGAGGGATGCGGTCCTGAAACTTTGTGAGTTTTTGTATGATCTAAATTGGCCAATGGCGAATTGCTACTTCCTACGGAGATATGAACTCCTCCTTCAGTCAACTTTGATAATGCTGTAACAGCCGCTTGTAATTCTGCTTCTTTACCTGCCAACGTATAATCTAAATTAGCGGCTAAAGGCGCACTAGCATAACCTGATATAAATATAGCTTTTGGAGTACTATCTGCTTTAGCCACAACATCGTAAGGACGTTGCTTTATAAAAGCCCAACAACCCGAAGCGAGTAAATGTGATTTTACTTTTTCTGCATCTGCCGATAAATCAAATTTACCATGATCTAAATAATTTTGCTCTTTATCTGCAGTAATTTTAATCCCATCGATACGACGTCTTGCTCCACGTTGTACCTCTGTCACCTTACCAGAAACTGGTGATACAAACTTCATTGCCTCGTTAGCTTTGTTGTAAAATAAGGTCTCACCTGCTTTAACAAGTGTACCTTCTTTTGCCACAAGTTTTGGAACGATGCTATGGAAATCTTCGGGTCTTATAGAATAGAAATTACTAATAATAGCATTTTCTGTAGTTTGCTCGGCTTCACCGATTAACTTAATATCTAAACCCTTTTTTATTCTGATGTCTTTTGACATATACTTAAAGATTAGTTAAGCAGAACTCATTATAACTTGATATTCTTAATAGAAATGAGTCCTAAAAATCGATGCAAATTTACGAATTAATGCTTAAATAATTTTCATTATAACCTATCTTTTTTATTTATAGTCATTATAAATAAGTTAAATGTTTTAAGGCATAGATTTTGATTATATTTATACATTATTGATATATAAAGAATGAAAAAGAATTTTTATTACATTTTGTTGCTTTTACTCATACCAACAATTTCGTTTTCTCAAGCGCAAGAAGTAGCTCCTCCTGATTTTATTAAAACTATAACGTTTAAAAGTAATACCACACAAGGTCAATTACCAGTTTTAAAACTTGGAGAACCCTTAGTTTTAGAATTTGATGCTTTAAATGGTAATGAAGAAGATTTTTATTACATAATTGAACATTTTAATTTTGATTGGACACCTTCGACACTAGTGAAGTCTGAATATCTGAAGGGCTTGGATAATCAAAGAATTTTAACTTATGAAAACTCTTTTAATACCTATCAAATATATTCTCATTACGATTTAACAATTCCTAATTTACAAACACGTGCACTTTTAAAAAGCGGTAATTATATGATTTCCATTTATGATGATTATGATGAGTTGATGTTTAGTAGAAAATTTATGATTTATGAAGATGTAGTTAATGTTGGAGCTCGCGTAAAACGCTCTAGAGATGTAAAATTAATTGCAGAAAAACAATCCGTAGATATCGTAGTTGCAACTAACAGCATCAACTTTAATAATCCTCTAGAAACTATAAAAACACTTATTATTCAGAATAATAATCTCAATACTGCAATTTCAGATTTAAAACCACAATACATTTTAGGGAACGAACTTATTTACAAGTATGTCAACGAATCTGCTTTTTGGGGAGGTAATGAATATTTATTTTTCGAAAACAAAGATGTAAGAGCTGCAAATATTGGAGTTCAGTTTATAGACTTAAAAGAGCTCTATCATAATTATTTATATACTAACATATCTCGAAAAAAAAGACCCTACACTTACAATCCAGATATTAATGGTAATTTTCAAATAACAGCAATAGATAGAACTGATGTAGATGTTGAAGCAGATTATACTATGATTCATTTTTCACTACTTCATGAAGAATTAAAAGACAAAGATATTCACATTTATGGCAACTTCAATGCCTTTGCTATTGAGCCCATTACCAAAATGGAATATATTCCCGAGAGTGGCAAATACGAACTCACAATGCGACTAAAACAAGGGTTTTATAATTATAAGCATGTTGCAGTTGATAAAGAAACTGAAGCAATTGAAGAAGGTGCAATTAGCGGCAACTTTTGGCAAACCGAAAACAACTACAAAGTTTTGGTTTATTACAGAGATTTAGGCGCACGATTCGATAGGCTTATTGGTTATGGAGAAGCGTCTTCTATTGATATTTCTAATTAAGTACTGTTTCAATTTTTAAACTTTATAAACTAAAATTCTTTTTATCTTCACCATCTTAAATTTCTATAGATGCAAAATGATATTGCCCTATTTTCTGAATTGTGTGATGAACTTTTTAAAGCAGAAACCAAGCAACCAGTAGCTGTACCGATACCAACTTCAGCATTATACCAAAAATTAGACTTATCGTTAAATAACGAAGGGGTTGTTGATGATTATCTCAAAAACACCTTAAAGCAAATAATAAAAAGTACTCCTAAAACGGCTTCAAAATCATTTTTTAATCAATTATTTGGTGGTAGAATTGGTAAAGCAGCACTTGGAGATCTATTAGCGGTAATGCTAAATAATAGCATGTACACTTACAAAGTTGCTGGACCACAAGTTGGTATTGAAAAGCAGGTTCTAAATAATATTTGTGATTTAGCAGGCTATGCTAAAGATAGCGACGGCACATTAGCTCCAGGTGGCTCTATGAGTAATATGATGGCACTTATTATGGCTAGAGATTTTAAAAATGAAACCATAAGAGCCGAAGGATTATCAAAACCAATGACGCTTTACACCTCAGCCGAATCACATTATTCTATTTCTAAAAATGCTGCATTAACAGGTATTGGAAGAAACCAGGTGCGGATGGTAAATACAAATACTAAAGGCGAAATGCTTGCTGATCATCTCGATGCGCTCGTTAAAAAAGATATTACCAATGGCTACCAACCGTTCTTTGTAAATGCGACTGCTGGCACAACAGTTCTCGGAGCTTTTGATGATATTGAACGTATAAATAAAGTCTGTAAAGCACATAAGTTATGGTTACATGTAGATGGTGCGTATTGCGGTGGAGTTATATTTAGCAACACCTATAAGCATTTGGTAAGAGGTTTAGAATATTCAGATTCGTTTAGTGTTAATGCTCATAAAATGTTAGGTACACCTTTGAGTTGTTCCATTATTGTAACGCAAAATAAAGCTCAGTTACACCATTCGTTTTCTAACGAAGCAAATTATTTATACCAAACTGATGGCGATGATTTTAATCTGGGAAAAACCTCATTGCAATGCGGACGACGAAACGACGCTCTAAAAATTTGGACACTTTGGAAATCCGTTGGTACAAAAGGTTTAGAAAAAATAGTAGATCAACAGTTTGAAATGGCTGAAATTGCCAGAGCCTATATTAAAAATCACAAAGATTATACGCTTTATAGTTTTGATGACTCCATATCTGTGTGTTTTAATTACAAAGGTATTCCTGCAAAAGAATTATGCACAGCACTATATGAAAACTCAGAACTTATGGTTGGCTTTGGAAAATTTAATAATCAAGAATTTGTACGTATGGTAACCATCAATAGTGTTTTAGAAAAAGACGATGTTTTATACTTTTTTAATACTTTAGAACGTTTTGTTACCACTGTTATGTTAAAATAACCATCTCTAATGCTAAATAGTAAGGCTTGAATCAAAAAATATGTTACTTTAGCAGATAGTATAAAAAATTATGGTACAACAAGTTACAAGCGGAATTAAGATTTCTGTAGAAACCAATTTTGAAGGCACATTTTATAAGAATTATAAAGTGCACTTTGCGTTTGGCTATAAAGTAACTATCGAAAATCAGAGTAAAGATTCCGTACAACTTAACACCAGACATTGGAAAATTCTTGATGCACTAAATAATGAAGAGATTATTGAAGGTGAAGGAGTTATTGGCAAAAAACCTGTTTTAAAACCAGGCGAATCCCATACTTATAATTCTGGTTGCTTATTAACCTCACCGTTTGGAGCGATGCAAGGTCATTATAATATGGTGAACTTTACTAAGACCAATAAATTTAAGGTTTACATTCCTTCATTTAAATTGAGTGCGCCTTTTGCACTTAATTAGAATCTGACTTTTAAGAAATAGAGGTTTCGACTGCACTCAACCTGACATATTCTTTTACAAAATCAAATCGATATTTTTCTGCATCTTGTTCAATATGAAAGAACAAACAATTTGAATAATGTACAAACTGATAGTCTAAATTTATATCAAATCCTGTTTCAACAATTTTGTAAACACAATCACAATCTACATTGCCATAAGGTGAAATACGCCTGAAACGATATTCCGTTTTCCTATCTAGATTATATATTTCAAACCAAGCACCAGCTGCAATACCACTTAACCATTGCGCGTGGTCAGCTTTAACAGAATTATGTTTTGGCTTTAAGGTACCCTCTAAACTTGGGTCGTAGCCTTTAAGTAAATCTAAAAATAATCGTCTATTTTCATTACTTACCGAAGATTGAAATTCTTTTATAACACCTTGTTCTGAGACGACATAAGTGTAGTTTTCTGTATCTGCAATTACAACATTACCAATGGTGCTTGGCGTAAATCCTTTAGATTTTTGTAATTTCTTTCTTATTTTAGAATTGGTGACAGATACAATCAACGTATCAGTCACAAAACGTGCACAATTACAAGCTATTTTAGCAAAGGCAGCATATCTTATAAAACCTTTAGACTGCATTATATCAATATGTTTTCTTGCTGCTTCATAATTTACAGCATTACAAACCGAAGCATATAAATGTCCATCTCCATGTGTCAGCTTTGGGTGCGTTGCCAAAAACTTTAGAATGTCTTCTAAATTTTTAATAGTATCATTCTCAATCTGTGCGATTAAAGGAAAATTAAGTTCAAAATCTGTTTCTCTTCCTCTTACACGTCCGTTTGGTGATGATGTGATGTATCTTCCAAAATCGTGATACTCTAAAACTCCCGTGTTTTTGTCTATTAGCACTAAAGCCGCATGACCAGCTCTCACATGTTTTTTACTTCCAACAAAGAGAAATCTCAAAAATTTAGAATACCATTCTTCTGCATGAGATACTATAGTTTCAGGATAGGCTAAGGTTAAAATAAAGGCAGTGTCTTTTGACATAAAATGTTCTAAATTTCAGTCGGCAACTTACAAAATTATATGGCAATCTTCACACAACTATAACATTTCACAAAAAAATTATCTTATAAAAATTGTACCTTTGCACTTTCAAAATTGAGTTCTCACCAAAGTGGGAATCTTATTAAAAATAACTAAATCATAAACAGATTCCCGATTTCTCGGGAACGCTAAAAAATAATTTAACGATGGGAAAAGGATTCTTTAATGTACCTCTTGCAGTTAACGAACCTGTAAAAGCTTATGCACCAGGTTCACCAGAACGCAAAGCGGTTTCAGAAACTTACAAAACAATGTTTAATAGTAAGATTGATGTCCCAATGTACATAAATGGTAAAGATATAAAAACTGGAACTACCAGAACCATGTCTCCACCGCACGATCATAAACATAGCGTTGGTGAATATCACATCGCAGAACAAAAACATATTGATTCTGCAATTTCAACGGCTTTAGAAGCACGCAAAGCATGGTCACAAATGCCATGGGAACAACGCGCAGGTATTTTTTTAAAAGCTGCTGAATTAATCGCTGGACCTTATAGAGCAAAAATTAACGCAGCTACTATGATTGCGCAGTCTAAAACTGTACACCAAGCAGAAATTGATGCAGCTTGTGAATTCATAGATTTCTTACGTTTTAATGTTCAGTTTATGACTGACATATATATGGAACAACCAGAAAGTACAAGTGATGCTTGGAACCGAGTAGAATATAGACCTCTAGAAGGCTTTACCTATGCGGTTACACCATTTAATTTTACAGCAATTGCCGGAAATCTACCAGCATGTATGGCCTTAATGGGTAATGTTGTAGTATGGAAACCAAGTGATAGCCAAGTGTATTCTGCAAAAGTAATTATGGATGTTTTTAAAGAAGCAGGTGTGCCTGCTGGTGTTATAAATGTTGTTTTTGGTGATCCAGTAATGATTACAAATACGGTTTTAGCTAGTAAGGATTTTTCAGGATTACACTTTACGGGTTCTACACATATTTTTAAAGAATTGTGGAAACAAATAGGAAACAATATTCACAATTATAAAACCTATCCAAGAATTGTTGGTGAAACTGGTGGAAAAGATTTTATTGTAGCGCATAAATCTGCAAACCCAAAACAAGTTGCCACAGCGATTGCTCGTGGCGCATTTGAGTTTCAAGGCCAGAAATGTAGTGCAGCATCTAGAGCTTATATTCCAAAAGGAATCTGGTCTGAAGTTAAAAAACACCTTTTAGCTGATATGAAGTCCTTTAAAATGGGTTCACCTGAAGATATGGGTAATTTTATAACAGCAGTTATTCACGAAGGATCTTTTGATAAATTGGCAAAATATATAGATGGAGCTAAAGCAGATAAGGATGCAGAAATTATTGCTGGTGGTGGTTACGATAAATCCAAAGGGTATTTTATTGAGCCAACGGTAATTGTAACAACAAGTCCCAAGTACACAACCATGTGTACCGAACTTTTTGGTCCAGTAATGACTATTTATGTTTATGAAGATGACAAATTTTCAGAAACATTAAAATTGGTTGATGAAACGAGTGAGTATGCCTTAACAGGTGCTATTTTATCTACAGATAGATATGCTGTTGAAGAAGCTACAAAAGCATTACAAAATGCTGCCGGAAACTTCTATATCAATGACAAACCAACTGGTGCAGTTGTAGGTCAACAACCATTCGGTGGAGCAAGAGCATCTGGTACAAATGATAAAGCAGGTAGTTCTCAAAACCTATTACGCTGGGTATCTCCAAGACTAATTAAGGAAACCTTTGTAACACCAACGGATTATAGATATCCGTTTTTAGGGTAAAAAATATATAACTAGCTTAATAAAAAGAATCCCTAAAAATTAAGTCTTTAGGGATTTTTTAATTTAGAAGGCCTATGTTATTTATTACTTGTATTTTAAAGGCAAGTGGATTACTTTTTTAGTCTCAAAAAAGTCTTCTTCAAAATAATCTGAGAGCAAAAATGCTTTTACCGTTTTATATGCACTTAATTCTTCTCTTAAATCACCACCTTTCAAATAAAGAATACCATTCTTTAATTCGTTCTGTTGCTTTTTAGCAATTTTGCCTTTTACCCATTTCGTAAATTCTGGCATCGCAGTTACAGCTCTACTGACAATAAAGTCGTAAGTACCGTTTAGAGCTTCTACTCTACTATGTGTTGTTTTTACATTATTAATTTCTAGTGTTTCGCACACTGCATTAATAACTTTTAGTTTTTTATTGATGCTATCCACTAAATGAAACTGACAATTAGGATATAAAATTGCTAACGGAACTCCAGGAAATCCTCCACCTGTCCCAACATCTAATATAGACGAACCTTCTGCAAACTTAATGACCTTCGCAATACCTAAAGAATGTAAGACATGCTTTAGATATAGTTCATCAATATCTTTACGAGATACTACATTTATCTTGGCATTCCAATCTTTGTATAAAACTTCTAAGGCTTTAAATTGTTGGATTTGAGTTTCGGTTAAATCGGGAAAATATTTGAGAACTAATTCCATTGCTTTTAATTTTTGCAAAAATACATTATTTTGATGTGTAAAAATTATCGTAAGAGCTATTGCTTCAATTTAATTATTAACTATCTTTGACATCGCTATACTGTATTAAATTCCCATACGTTATAGCATAAAAATTAAGAATAGATGGCACAAAAAACCTTAAAATTCTCAAGAACAGATTCTGCTAAGTTTTTCAAAACCTTAAACAAACGGGTTAACAATTACTTCAAAGAAAATAACATTAAGAAAACAGGAAACTGGAGGCTTTACATAAAAGCAATAATAATGTTTACGTTACTACTTGGTCCATTAGTAATAATATTAACAGTAGATTTACCAACATGGCTACAGATTATATCTATGATGGTAATTGGAGTCGGAATGGCAGGAGTAGGAATGAACGTTATGCACGATGCAAACCACGGTTCTTTCTCTAGTAAAAAATGGGTAAACAAACTCATGGGAAGTAGCATACACATATTAGCTGGTAACGATTACAACTGGAAAGTACAGCACAATGTGCTACACCATACGTACACAAATATTGAGGGCCATGATGAAGATATTGATGCGGGAAGAATAATTCGTTTTTCTAAACATTCTCAGTGGCTAAAAATTCATAAATATCAGAAATACTATGCTTTTTTGTTATATGGCTTATTGACTGTGAATTGGGCGATTACAACGGATTTTAAACAAACTTACCAATATCTTAAAAGAAAATTATCTTATGGTGAGTTTCCTAATCCTGCAACACAATGGACGAAGCTAATTATTGGTAAGATTATATATTACTCGATTTGGGTCGTTTTACCATTGGTTCTTGGTTATGCTTGGTGGCAAGTTTTAATTGGTTTTTTAATTATGCATTACACTGCAGGAATGATTCTAAGTGTTGTTTTTCAATTGGCTCACGTAATGCCAAATACGGATATGCCATTACCAGATGAAAATGGAAACATGAAAAATACTTGGGCAATTCACCAACTATTTACTACATCTAATTTTTCACCTAAAAGCTGGATAGTAGAATTTTACACGGGAGGTTTAAATAGACAAGTTGAACACCATTTGTTCTCACATATTAGTCATATTCATTATAAGAACATAGCTAAAATAGTAAGAGAAACTGCTCACGAATTTAGTTTGCCCTACAACGAATATAATTCTATATGGACCGCTATTTCAGAACATTATCAGCAATTAAAAGAATTAGGTAAAAAACCGAGCATTGCTTAATACACAAAATACAATTCTTAGATTAAAACAACCAATTTCATGAATCAACTTTCGGATAGAATTAATAATCTATCGACATCAGCTACGCTTGCTATGGCAGCAAAAGCGAGAGAACTAAGAGCAGAAGGAAAAGACATTATAGGGTTAAGCTTAGGTGAACCTGATTTTAATACACCAGATTTTATTAAAAATGCTGCTATTGAAGCTGTAAACCAAAACTACAATAGTTACACTCCTGTTGATGGTTATGTAGATTTAAAATCTGCTATTATCACCAAATTTAAGCGCGATAATGAGCTGAACTATTCACCTTCTCAGATTGTGGTCTCTACAGGTGCAAAACAAGCTTTATACAACATTGCTTCCGTAATGCTTAATAAAGGAGATGAGGTTATTTTACCCTGTCCTTATTGGGTTAGTTACAGTGATATAGTAAAACTTAATGATGGTGTGCCAGTTGAGGTACGAACATCTATTGAAAACGATTTTAAGATGACAGCAGCACAGCTTGAAGCTGCCATCACACCAAAAACCAAAATGATTTGGTACAGTTCTCCTTGCAATCCAAGTGGTTCTGTATATAGCAAGGCTGAATTAAGAGCTATTGCTGATGTTTTACAAAAACATACGAACATCTATGTAGTTTCTGACGAGATATATGAACACATCAATTTTATTGGTGGACATTATAGTATGGCTCAGTTTGAAGACATGTACGATAGAACTGTAACTGTAAATGGTGTGTCTAAAGCATTTGCAATGACAGGTTGGAGAATTGGTTATATAGGAGCTCCAGATTGGATTGCAAGAGCTTGTAACAAAATACAAGGTCAGATTACAAGTGGTGCTAATTGTATAGCACAACGTGCTGTAATTACAGCTTTAGAAGCGTCACCATCGCGTGTTCAGTTTATGGTTGACGAATTTAAAGAACGTCGTAAACTCATATTAGGCCTGTTAGAAGCTATTGATGGCTTTAAAACTAATGAGCCAGAAGGTGCGTTTTACGTATTCCCAAATATATCGGCTTATTTTGGAAAAACCATAAAAGGAAAAACCATTAATAATGCTACAGATATGTCCTTATTTTTATTAGAGGAAGCTTTAGTCGCAACAGTCACAGGTGAAGCTTTTGGAAATCCTGATTGTATCCGGATTTCTTATGCTGCATCTCAGGAAAATATTATTGAGGCAATTAAACGGATAAAAGAGGCCTTAAGTTAAACTAACTTAGTCATCTTATAACATTTAAAGACCTATCTGATTTTTTAAATCAGATAGGTCTTTTTTATGGTTAAATTAGCCACCAAATTAAAACGCTAACTATGATAATAGTCAATGCTATAATTTTTATCCAAAGTATTTGATTCTCTTCCCTAAGCTTTTGTCTTATCTCTCTTAATAGCTTCGGAGTTGCTTTGGGAAAATTATATTCAGGTTTTTTCTTAGAGTTATAACCACCAAGTCCATTTTTAAACTTTTGACGCCTAGGAAGTTGATTCCTGTTAAAATCTATAACGTTTATTGAGTTAGAAGGCATAATTTCTAGGTTTTAAATTAAAAAAAACACAGTGTATAGAGCATCAACATATTATAGAATAACTGTTGTGCATTTTGAGGGCTCAATTTAATTTATTCGTCAGTTCGAGTGATTTTGAAGTGCGAAAAATCGTATCGAGAACTTGTTAGAAACTAAAATTCTGCTTCTCGATACAAATTTTTCTGATTTTCAATCGAAAAACCCACTCGAAGTGACAAGTTTTATCAAAATGGACAACAGGTTATAGAATATGTTATTGTAAGACTAAAAGACACTTTTTTACAAAGTGTCAGTTAAAGATCAGAATGAATAGTTTATTTTTAGAATAAAGCTACTAAAATCATAGCAAATACTGATAGCTTTAAGATTATAGCTGTATGGTTTACCATATTAAGTTGAGAAGATTTTAAGCGTTGTCTGATTCCAAAAACAGATTTTGTAGTTGACTTGCTAAAGTTTTGTCTCACCACAGATTTATAATTAGAATTTAATAATCCGTTGGTTGTAAAATGAGATACCGCTATGGGTTCTGGTGTTATGTCTACTGTTTGATTTAATACTAATTCCATAATTGATATTTTTTAATTGGTTACATAGATATGACGCTCCACTATTAAAAATGTTACACGCTGTGTTTCAACTATAGCAAGTATTTCAGCCATTAAAACTCAAAAACATATAGTGAGAATATAGGCTAGGTATCTTTAGAAAATAATTGAAAAAAAATTGAAAAATTATGATTATTGACCTCTTCCAAACACTAAATTGAGTCCAAATTGAAGTGAAGCACTTTGTGATTTTGCTAAATTTTGATAGGCTAGCAAATTATCTGCCAATACATAAAAATTCACTGGTCCAAGATGGGTTGACACACCAAAACCAACATTTGCAAAAGAAAAAGAATCTATAGTGTAAGTGGCCTTAACTCTAAAGCCATTAAAAATACGTCTGTAGTAATAGGCTGTTAATGCTAACTGTGGCACTTTTGGTCTGTTTATGGCATATAATTGCGCTCCAACTTCATTTTGGTAGCCAATATCATCTGCCAAACAATTACAATCTTTACTTTGCTTTTCGCCAAACGCATAACGCAGTGCAGTATTTAACTTTAAGGGTCTCATTGTTGTGTATTTTGTTTGTGTGGTATCTAACTCAAACAAATCTTCAAAATTATCTGCAACTTCATCCCAATAGTCATCTGCCGTTTGTCCGTCGGCTGCTTCTGGGAAAATTGGATTAATCCCTTCAAACGTGTAGTTCCCTTTTACTTGATACGTTTCTATGTCCTTGGTGTGGCTTATAAAGCCAAAATCTTGAATACTAGCTTCAAATACTAATTGATCTGACATCTCATAGGTAATGCCAAAATCTAATCCTAATCCTAAATTACCACCCAATAAAATCCGTTTTCTAAGTGCTTTTATATCATTTGAAACATCAGAATTATCATCACCTAATAGGCTATTTATTCCAGAGGTTCTAACGCTAAGGTCTAAATTAAACGTATGTTTTAATAAATTGTCTTCGCCTTGCTGTGTAATAAAAGACCCTCTATTTTTAGTTGAATTCACATTAAAAACACTCGAGTAAATTTTACCTCTTGCACCAATAGTTAGTTTATTATTCACCTTTTTAGATGCACCGACATGAAATACAGACACCACTTCTCCACTCACATTAAAATCGCCCAGATCAAATACACGACCAATATTATTGCCATTACCTTCAAAAGCTAAAATCGCATAATCTTTTGGATGATAAGCAATAACGTCTGTATCTAAATACATTCCAAAGGATAAATACTTATCTTTTTCTATGCCGTTACCATAAGAAAAACCACCAGAAAAAATTTCTAAATGTTGACTAGCTGTATAAAAATCGTTAGCCTTTAGTCGAAAAATTACCGATCGCAATTTAGTACTAAAGTCTCTCCCATCATCTGCAAATAAGTCAAAAGCACTTGCCCCAGATGATCCAATATTTGCATGAATGTGAGATAATAAAGGAAAACCAACATACCAATTATTCTCTAAGGTAGTACTGGGATTTATCAATACAGATTGTGGTATATCATGAAACCCAAACAAAAGGTGCTTGTTTTGAGCCAAAGCACACGGCATAATTACCATGCACAGCAGAATTAAAAGTCTGTTGCTCATTTTCATAATTAACCCTATATATTAAAGTAAAATAGCCCTTTTGATTTTAATATGATGTTTCCAGCTGAGTTTTCATTTAACATGGAGCCATTATCACTAGAGAATAGTGAAACCGTTATCACCATTTGAGTACTTGCTTTTAAAGCTTCTAAAGTGTCGTCTTCAAAATCTTCAATATACTCCGTTACAATCATATTACCATTATTTGAAGGCAAAGCATCAAAAGAAAAAGTATGTTGAAGCTCGTCTGCATCGTTTAAAAAATCAACTTGCAGACCAAATGTTCTATTAACGGTATTTGTAGCTTCAAAAACTAATTCTGCTCTTACCAAGTTATCATTTACAAATTGGTCTTCGAAAATTTCTATGTTAGCTACAGAATCTTGCACACTCTCTATCTCTATACCATTTTCTATAAAACGAGAGGCTGGTATTTCAACAAAAACTAAACTTGCTGCAATTGTTGGTGTAAGATTGAGATCTTCTGACTGACTGAAATCTACATCCTTAACACAAGATGATAGCACTAAAGCCAAGGCCATAAAACTATAAAATAAAGGATTAACCTTGCCTCTTAGCATACTCGTAATAATTTTTGATGTGTAAAAATAACGCAATATTTCAATGAGATATTGCAAATTTTACCTATTTCTCCAAAAGAAAGGAGTTAATAGTATAAGTACAGTAAATAATTCTAGACGACCTATAAGCATTAAAAACGAAGCCCACCACTTTCCTAAACCAGGTAAGGCTGCATAATTATTTACAGGACCAAATTCACCTAGAGCTGGCCCAACATTTCCCAAACTAGAAGCTGAAAGTCCAATTGCTGAAATAAAATCTAATTGAAATGTAGAAAATACTAAGGCGCCAACAATAAAGGACAACATATATAATATAAAAAATCCTAGAATATTAAAAACAATATCACCAGAAACGGATCTTTTATTATAACGTACACGCAAAATAGCATTAGGATGCAATGCGCGCTTAAATTCTAAGAATCCATTTTTTATTAAGACTAAATGACGCACAATTTTTACACCTCCAGAGGTGCTTCCTGCAGAGCCACCTAAAAACATCATTCCAAAAAATAACACGGTTAAAAATGGTGTCCACATGGTGTAATCTGCAGTTATAAAACCAGTGGTTGTTATAATAGCTAACACTTGAAACAAACCGTGACGCACTGCACTTTCCGCTTCACCTAAAACCATAGGGTGCGAAATAGAAGATTGTGAGACATCTGCTCTAAAATAAATTAATAATGCAGCAATGATAGTAAATCCTATTATAAATCTAAAAAATAGCTTAAACTCATCATCCCTTATAATCTTTGCGACATTACCTTTAAAGAGGTGGTAACTTAATACAAAATTTGTACCTGCCAAAAACATAAAAAAGATAACGATGTATTGTATTGCAGGATTATCATTCCAATGTGCCAGACTAGCATTTTTCGTAGAAAAGCCACCAGTAGACAATGTACTTAAGGAGTGGTTTATAGCATCAAAAAATGACATTCCGGCTACTTGTAATAAAATAGTTTCGGCAACTGTATAACCGAAATAAATTAGCCATAAACGTTTTGCTGTATCGGTAATTCTTGGGTGTAATTTATCTCCTGCAGGTCCTGGTGCTTCTGCCGCAAAAAGCTGCATACCTCCTACTCCTAGTAATGGCAATATAGCTATGGCTAGTACTATAATTCCCATACCACCAATCCAATGTGTTATACTACGCCAAAACAAAACTCCCTCTGGCAAGATTTCAATATCATTTAAAATACTTGCACCAGTAGTGGTATAACCAGACATCGTTTCAAAAAATGCGTCTGTAAAAGATGGTATAGCATCGGTTGCCACATAAGGCAAAGTGCCTGTAAGCGACATCACAATCCAACCAAAGGCAACAACGATATAACCTTCACGTTTATTCATTTCTTTGCGATGTCCTTTAGTACCAAACATCGCAATACCACCTAAAAGTAATGTTGCTAAACCAGCTAACATCAGCTCAAAAGTGACTCCATCTTTATAGATGAAACTGATTAATGTCGCCACCATCATGAAACCACCATTGAATAGCAATAGCAATCCAAAAAAGTGAAAAATGATTTTAAAATTAAGCTTCATTAAATATATAGACTATGAGAAAAATGCTTCAACTTCAGAAATAGACCTTGGCAAACAACAAACCACTACACGGTCGCCTGCTTCAACTTTAAAACTTCCCAACGGAATCATACCTTTTCCGTCTCTAATGACTCCACCAAAAATTGCTGACCTAGGAAATTTCAGTTCCTTTACTATTTTATTAGTGATTTTAGAATTCGGTTTTACTACAAATTCTAGAAGTTCGGCATTCATATTGGTGAGTTTCGTCATAGCGACCACTTCACCTTTTCTAATGTATCTAAAAATATTATTTGCAGCCAAAAGTTTTTTATTAATGAGTGTATCAATACCAATGGATTGCGATAATTGATAATAATCCATATTCTCTACTAAAGCAATGGTTTTCTTTACTCCCTTAGATTTTGCTAAAAGACACGACATTATATTAGTTTCTGAATTACCAGTAACTGAAATAAAAGCATCCATTTCAGAAATATTCTCTTCTTGTAAAATTTCAACATTTCTTCCATCTCCACAAATTACTAAAGCATTTGGTAAACGGTCTGCTAAATCTTCAGCCACTCCTTTTTTACCCTCAACAAGTTTTACATTAAATTTGCTTTGGCATAAATCCCTTGCCGTTTTAAATCCGATTTTGCTACCACCAAGTATCATTACATTCTTAATATCAGCTTTTACTTTTCCCGATAACTCAAATAGTTCTGCATCACCACCTTTAGAGGTCATAAAAACGACATTATCTCCTTCTTTAAATTGTGTATCTCCTCTAGGGATAATAGTATATTGTGTGGCTAAACGTTGTATAGCAATTGGAATAAAATGTAACTCAGAATACAATTCTGCGGCTTCCTTTACGGTTTTACCAACAAAGGTTGCTGTTCTAGACAAGCGTAAACCTAACATAGTTAATGCGCCATCTTCAAACTCGTAAGTATCATTAAAACCGTACTGATTTAAAAGTAATTCTATCTCTGAAGCTGCTAAAGATTCTGGTGAAATCAACTCATCTATACCAAATTTAGAGAAACCAATTACGTCTTTCTCATCGATGAATTCTGTATTAGATATACGTGCAATGGTGCGTTGTGCTCCGAGTTGCTTTGCAAGAACACAAGCTGTAATATTTGTAGTCTCAGAAGACGTTACTGCTATAAATAACTCTGCCGTATCTATACGTGCTTCTCTTAAAATAGCAATAGATGTTGCGTCACCTTTAATAGTTTTAATATCTAAATGCTCACCTGCGTAAGCTAAGCTATCTTTTTTCGTATCTATAAGGGTAATCTCTTGCGATTCGTAGGATAATAATTTTGCCAAATGAAATCCTACCTCTCCAGCACCTGCAATAATAATCTTCATTCTTTATATATTGAAAAGAGGAATGCAAATATACATATTACTTATAAGTTAGTAAGTGCCCAAAGTATTTAAAGTTATTGGCTGAGCAAAGTTTGTATAAAAAATTATGTTATTGTTATTGTTTAATCTTAGCTTTAATTACTTTTAACTCATCTGTACTTTTAATCTGTAAAAGCTAAAATTTTCTCATCTAATAGCTTGAAAATTTAGCTCTGCTTTATGAACTACTTTTCTTAGTCTTTACATTTTTTTTCATTTCATTCAGAAATTTTAAAATGAAAAAAATCATGTACTTTTGCCAAAAATTTTAATGTCCAAAAAAATAAATCCATATAAAGATAGTGATGCTTCTAAGAAAGCTCAAGTCACTAAGATGTTTGACACTATCTCAGAGGATTATGATGGCCTGAATCGCGTAATTTCTTTTGGTATTGATGTAAAGTGGAGAGACAAAGTCGTTGAAATTGTTGAAAAGCAACAGCCCAAGAATATTCTAGATATTGCTACAGGAACTGGTGATCTGGCCATTAGCCTAACCTCAACTAGTGCAAAAGAAATTGTTGGATTAGACATAAGTGATGGCATGCTTGAAGTAGGACGCCAAAAGATAACCTCTAAAAACTTAGAAGGTATTATTTCTATGGTTATTGGTGACTCTGAAGATTTACCCTTTGAAGATAGTTCTTTTGATGTTATTACTGTGGCCTTTGGAGTTCGTAATTTTGAAACCTTAGAAAAAGGTCTCGCAGAAATTTTAAGGGTTTTAAAGCCCAATGGTCTTTTTGTTATTTTGGAAACTTCGGTGCCGACAAATCCAATTTATAAATTTGGATACAACATATACTCAAAACTGATTTTACCAGTAATAGGAAAACTATTTTCTAAAGACCGAGTTGCCTATCGTTATTTAAGCGAATCTGCTTCTGTTTTTCCTTATGGTGAGGCACTGAACAATATTTTAAGAAAAATTGGGTTTATAAATGTCGTAGACCAACCACAAACCATGGGAGTAGCTACAATTTATACCGCATCTAAAACATAGTATGAAAAGAATAGTAACCGTTTTAGCTTTTTTATTAGCATTTCAGAATGTGTCCGCTCAACTTTTTACGAAAGAAAAAGTAGCTAATTATGTAGATAACATAGACCAGAAGCAATTATCTTGGGGCTATTTTATTGGGTTTAATCAGTATGATTTTAAATTTAATTATAACGAAGATCTAAGAGATATTTTAGTTGATAATTCATTTGGATTTCATTTAGGGCTTATCGGAGATCTGCGTATAAATGATTATATGAATTTAAGATTAGAGCCAGGCGTATTTTTTACAACGCGAAACCTACGCTATGATGAAAGCTATTTTGCTGGTATGGAGTTTAATGATTCCGATTTACTGCGCGAAGTAAAATCTACTTACGTACACTTACCATTACTTTTAAAAGTATCTACAAAACGCATCAATAATTTTAAGCCTTTTGTCCTTGGTGGTGTTTCTACTGCACTCAACCTATCTAGTAATCAAGATAACCCAGATGATAATAGTGCTGGGCAATTTAGAATGACCAAAGGCACTTACTTCTACGAAATAGGTTTTGGCATAGATTTTTATCTACTCTACTTTAAATTTACGCCTTCAATTCGTGGTGTATTTTCATTTAACGATGAAATTGTTAGAGACGCAGACCCAAACAGTCCTTGGACAGGTAATATTGCTAAAATGCAAACTAGAGGTGTTTTTATAAACTTTACGTTTCAATAATTCGTCTCCGAAATTCACTTAGTACTATTGCTGCAGCATTAGCAACATTTAGACTTTCTGCATTCTTTTGTTTACCAAATTGTGGAATTGTAATTTGTGCTTCTATTAGTAACTGTATGGCTTCCGAAATACCATTGGCTTCGTTTCCTAAAACGACAACACCCTCTCTAGGTAAAGCAGATGTATAAATATTTTCCCCTTTCATAAATGTACCAAAAACCTTCAAATGATTAGACTTTAAGTATTCTTCTAAATCTAAATAAGAGACATTAACACGTGTTAAGGAACCCATTGTGGCTTGTACGACTTTAGAATTATAACAATCTACTGTTGTAGTACTACACACCAATTCAGTAACTTCGTACCAATCGCACAGCCTAATAATTGTGCCCAAATTTCCTGGATCTCTTACTGCGTCCAAAGCAATTACTAAACCTGTATTTTTTGGAAGGTTTTGATTCGGAATTTTAAAAATAGCTAAAACCGTATTAGGATTTTTTAGTGTAGAAATCTTTTTTAATTCAGCAGTGCTAATTTGAGTAATTAGATTTTCAGGAGCGTTAAACATAGATTTGGTAGTATATAAATTTTCTAATTCAAAACTAGAATCCAAAAATTCCTTTACACCTTTAACACCTTCAACCACAAATAAACCGAGTTGCTGTCTGTATTTTTTTTGAGCTAAACTCTTAATTAACTTTATTTGGTTGTTTGATAGTATAGAGTTCATTAAAATGTCTTTACATTTGTTATTAGCGATACAAAGTAAATCTTTTTTGGACTAATATTTGTATAGCTTAAACATTATCAAAAAAACAATACACTTTTGAAGCTGCCACATAATATGTCTTTCTCAAATATAACTTATAAAAAGCCTTATAATGTATTGTTATTTTTTGTAGTTACACTTTTGCTTGGCTCTTGTAGTGTCGTAAAACGGGTTAAAGCCGAGGAGCACTTAATTATAAAAAACACTATTCTTGAGGATAGTATTATTAATACGCAAGAACGCATCAATAATATCATCTCGCAAAAGACCAACGTTGGCATAGAAGGTTTTTTGGGAGTTCGCTTTCCATTACGTCTTCATGTTTACAATTTAGCGCGACCAAATATAGATTCAATTATTATTGCCAATATGCTTAGTGATAGTACTAGGACAAACCGAAAGATCGCTTTATTATCTAAGAAACAATTTGACAAATGGATTCAATCTAAACGCAACTTTAATACTTGGCTAAAACGTACTGGTGAAGCTCCAACTATCCTAAATGAAGATAAAACCATTAAAACCACCAACAATCTTAGAAAATACTATTACAGCAAAGGGTGGTTTAATAATGTAGTAGAATACGACATACAAAGAGATAGTAACAAACAAGCTAAAGTCACTTACAAGGTTACTAAAAATAAGCCGTACAAGCTAGATTCTATAAAAGCAATCATTAGCAGTCCTGCTATAGATTCGCTTTATAAAAAGTTCAGTAAAACATCTTTATTAAAAGCCGGTGAACAATACGATCAACAAAACTATGAAAATGAACGCGAGCGTATAAATACCTATTTACGTAATGCTGGTTTCTATTATTTCGGTAAAGATTATATACGATTTGTTACAGATACCATAGGGACAAAACACAAAGTTAATACAGAGTTAGTAATTTCGGACCGTGTCATTAGAACTGATGATTCCTCCACAACAAAACCTTTTAAAATTTATAAAATTAAGGATGTTAAAATATATACTGACGATAATTTTGAAAACCGATTCAAGGCCATTTCAGATACTACTACCTACAAAAACTTTAATTTATATAGTAAAGACAAATTAAGGTTTAGACCAAAAGCACTTACTGATGCTATTTTTATAAATAAAGGTGATACGTACAGTGATTTGGCGCGAAGCAGAACATCTCGTTACCTCAACGACCTTCAGATGTTTAGATATCCCAGTATTGAGTATATTCCAGATGAAGCAGATTCTACTTTAACTGCAATTATTTCGTTAGAACCTCGAAAAAAATATCAGCTCAGCTTTGATTTGGATGTCAGTCAAAGTAACATTCAAAAAGTAGGATTCTCATTTGGTACAGGTTTAAAAATTAGAAATGTTTTTAGAGGAGCTGAAACCTTAGAAATTAGCGGAATTGCTGCTATTGGTGCCTCTGAAGATGCTGGTGACACTAACGACGCTTTTTTTGATATTAACGAATTTGGCGGTAACGTAAGACTCACCATCCCTCGTTTATTCACACCATTTAAAACAGATAGTATTATCCCTAAGTATATGTCGCCAAGTACAGCCATAAATCTTTCTGCTACAAGTCAACAAAATATTGGCTTAGATAAGCAAGCCTTATCCGGACTGTTAAGTTACAACTGGTTTCCTTCAAAAACGGTTAGTAACACATTAGAGCTCGTTAACATACAGTATGTAAAAAATCTTAACACAAGTAATTATTTTGGTGTCTATTCAAATTCCTACAGCAGGCTTAACACTATTGCTCAAAGCATTAATTATCCTGCTGCTGCTAATAATTTAAGTATCCCTACAGAGGCAGATCAATTTATAGCTGATGTACTAGCTGGTAATACAAGTTTAACATCTACTCAAGATGATTTTATAACTGTGAATAACATCGATGAGAGAAAACAACGTTTAACGGAAAACAACCTTATAATTTCTACTAGTTTTGATTATAAAAAAGATAAGCGCGCTAGTATTTTTGATAATGATTTCTCTGTTTTTAAATGGCGAGTTGAGCTTGCTGGGAATTTACTATCTAATATAAGTCGCGCCACAGGAGCTTCAAAAAATAACGATGGCAATTATGAAGTTTTTGGTGTTGCATTTTCTCAATATTTTAAAACTGAGGTTGACTATGTAAAGTATTTTGACTTAGGTAGAAAAAATGTATTTGCCTTTAGAACTTACGCTGGTATAGCCATTCCTTACGGAAATTCTAATAGTATTCCATTTGCTGAGAGTTTTTTTGCTGGTGGACCTAATGATAATAGAGCATGGAGCGCATATAACCTAGGACCTGGTAGCTCTAAAACTACCAATGAGTTTAATGAAGCCAATTTTAAAATCCATCTAAGCGCAGAACAGCGCTTTGGACTTTTTGGAAGTTTAAGAGGTGCGCTGTTTGTTGATGCTGGTAACATCTGGAATGTATTGGACAATGTAGAAGATGATGCCGCAACCTTAACTAATTTAAGTTCTTTAGAGGACATTGCTGTTGGTTCTGGTTTTGGATTGCGGTACGACTTTAATTTCTTCGTCCTTCGTTTTGATACTGGCTTTAAGACTTACGATCCATCTCTAAATGAAGGTGACCGTTGGTTTAGAAATTATAACTTTAGAAATGCCGTGTATAATATTGGTATTAATTATCCTTTTTAAGTTTTAAAATCAGAATTCAATATCTGTATTCAAAACGTTTTTATGATTATAATTCTAAAATTTCATAAATTTATTTTCTTATAAAAACTACAACGTTTTCGGTATTTTATAATATTTCAACCTGAATAAATACTCAAAAATTATGTATTTTTGAATTCTAATTTTTCAACAAATAAACTATGAGTCATAATATAAAACCTGGAGTTGCTACAGGAAAAGAAGTTCAAAATATTTTCAATTATGCTAAAGAAAAAGGCTTTGCCTTACCAGCAGTAAATGTTATTGGTTCTAATACTATAAATGGTGTTTTAGAAACTGCAAAAGCTTTAAATGCACCAGTAATCATTCAGTTTTCTAATGGTGGCGCACAATTTAATGCAGGTAAAGGTTTAAGTAACGAAGGACAGAAAGCAGCTATTGCTGGTTCTATTGCTGGTGCAAAACATGTACACGAAATGGCAGAAGCTTATGGCGTGCCTGTAATTTTACATACAGATCATTGTGCCAAAAAGTTATTGCCTTGGATTGACGGTTTGTTAGATGCCAGTGAAAAACACTTCAAAGAAACAGGGAAGTCGTTATACAGCTCTCACATGATTGATCTTTCTGAAGAGCCCATCGAAGAAAACATAGAAATCTGCAAACAATACTTAGCTCGTATGAGTAAAATGGGTATGACTTTGGAGATTGAATTGGGAATCACTGGTGGTGAAGAAGATGGAGTTGATAACAGTGATGTTGATGCTTCAAAATTATATACGCAGCCAGAAGAAGTTGCTTATGCTTATGAAGAATTAAGTAAGGTAAGTGATCAGTTTACTATTGCTGCTGCATTTGGAAATGTCCATGGCGTTTATAGACCAGGAAACGTAAAATTAACTCCAAAAATCTTAAAGAATTCACAAGATCATATTACTCAAAAATACGGTGTTGAGCATAATCATATTGATTTTGTATTCCACGGAGGATCTGGTTCTACAGTAGAGGAAATACGAGAAGGTATTAGCTACGGAGTTATAAAAATGAATATAGATACCGATATGCAATGGGCTTTTTTAAGTGGTGTTAGAGACTACGTACAAGATAAAAAGGAGTATTTACAGACACAGATTGGTAATCCTGATGGAGACGATGTGCCAAACAAAAAGTATTATGATCCACGCGTTTGGCTACGTAAAGGTGAAGATGCTTTTGTTGAAAGACTTAAAAAAGCTTTCGAAGATTTAAATAATATTGATACATTATAAAAAACAATCCAAAAATTTATTAACCCATTTAGGCTCAAAATCAGAGCTTTAATGGGTTTTTATTTGCATGTAACATTTACTTCTATATTCTTTTTTTCATTTTTGAGTTTAATAAATAAAGTAGTAATTTTATATGCTTTACATTTGCATACAACAACTAACCATAACATTCGATTTAAAATGGATTACTATTTTAAATCGCGAATCCAAAAATTGTAATTTTATATGACAGCTTGGTTCAAAAGAAAAGATAAAGGCATTCAAACCTCCACTGAAGAAAAGAAAGATACTCCCAAGGGACTTTGGTACAAATCTCCAACAGGAAAAATAATAGACACTAAAGAATTAGAACAAAATTATTATGTGAGTCCAGAAGATGGTTACCATGTAAGAATTGGTAGTAGAGAATATTTTGAAATTCTATTTGACGATAATAAATTTAAAGAATTAGATCCAGGACTTACGTCTAAAGATCCACTTAAATTTGTAGATACTAAAAAATACCCAGAACGTTTAAAAGCAGCACAGGCAAAAACAAAACTTAAGGATGCCGTACGTACAGCTGTTGGCAAATCTAACGGACAAGATTTAGTTATTGCATGTATGGATTTTAGCTTTATTGGTGGTTCTATGGGAAGTGTTGTTGGTGAGAAAATTGCAAGAGCAGCAGATTATGCGTTAAAAAAGAAAACTCCCCTTATGATTATTAGCAAATCTGGTGGAGCACGTATGATGGAAGCTGCATTATCGTTAATGCAATTAGCAAAAACATCGGTGAAATTAGCACAGTTAGCAGATGCTGGCATACCTTATATTTCGCTTGCTACTGACCCAACAACAGGTGGGACAACTGCATCATTTGCAATGTTGGGTGATATAAATATTTCTGAACCTGGCGCCTTAATTGGTTTTGCTGGACCACGCGTTGTTAGAGATACTACAGGACAAGAATTACCAGAAGGTTTTCAAACCTCAGAATTTTTATTAGAACATGGGTTCTTAGATTTTATTACACATCGTAAAGATCTAAAAGCTAAAGTGAATCTTTATATCGATTTAATCAAAAATCAACCCTTAAGAAATTAATAAAACGAGCTACTTGGAGCACACGTAGTCACCGATGGCTCGCCATTTCTCCTATCAGCTAAAACTAAATCACTAATCTAAAGTAATAAGGTTTCTGTGTCATTATTAAAGGTAAATGAAGCTTGGTTGTCGCAGTCTCAATATCCATAATCAAACACACCACCAAAATTAGGACGCTGTACATCAAAGCTGCCACTTACAAAATAATAACAAAATAGCTTCTCTACGTAATGGTGTAATAACTTGGTAAGCATTTGTGTTACCGTTTACGAAAGTCGCTATCCAGTTTCGTGAGATTTCAAAAATACTATCGCTAAAAACTCCGCTACCAAAGCCATTAACTCATTCTCTAATTCTTGCACCTTCTCAAAAAGCGTATATGCCATTTGGCCAATTCACAGTAATACTTAAGTCGTGGCTCAATTACGGATTATCATTATAGCATAAGAAAGCTCTTTTAATATGGAACGGCTTGCCAAAAATATTCTTTTCATCAAAGTAAAAATTAACTAAATTATAACTATTTAAGATGTGTTGTGCTTCTGTATCTCGAGTATACTTAATCACAATCATTTCTTTAATAAGATGATTTCTTACTGCGCAAACTTCGGTTTCAAAATCTAGCGTGACATGTCTTAAACCTTGTTGAGCGATTATAATTATGGTCACACATTTTGGAATATCTCTAGAATAATCTGTTCTAACTGTCTCACCTATTTAACGTTCCTCGTAAGCATACAGAACCACATCTCATAGAATGGTATAAATTTGGTCAATCTCAAAAGAGCGCTGAACTTCTAAAGTATCTTCAAATTCGTTTTCTGATTCTGAAACGTTTTCATTACCACTACACGATGTAAATACTAAACCTAATACTAAAAAACTTAAAGCACCTTTTTTTAATCCATTGAATTGTATTATCGCATTAATGATAGTTCTATTTTTTAATGTTAATATATTGTTAAGGCCAATTAAAATAATAACGGTTTAATCTCAAATATTAAAAGAGAATTTAATATGATTTTAAATACTTAATTTTTACTATATTTGCCGCTTGAAAGAAAAACTTTCAACGTACATAACAATCATTTACAATAATATTAGCATGTATTTAGACAAAAAAGAAAAAGAAAAACTTTTTAAAAAACATGGTAAAAATGCACAAGACACTGGTTCTGCGGAAGGACAGATTGCATTATTTACACAAAGAATTGAGCACTTAACAGCGCACTTAAAAAATAATCGTAAAGATTATAACACAGAACGCTCATTAGTTATGTTAGTAGGTAAACGTAGAGCTTTACTAGACTACTTAACTAAAAAAGATATCTTAAGATATCGTGCAATAGTAAAAGAATTAGGATTAAGAAAATAATCTCAATACAAAGACCACGCTTTTGCGTGGTTTTTTGTTTTGATCACTGAGCGAAGTCGAAGTGATATAATACATCTCGGTTTTGGACGAGTATAAAAACCAAAATTGAAGAAGCTTACACAGTTTTTCATTGGTCTCGACTCTAACAAGTCACACAACAATTACTACACAACAACACAACGACCATTGTATAACACTTTTTACTGTGCATTTTGGCTACGCTGAATGACCAGTAAAAGAATTAAAAAAAATTTATGATTCCAAAGGTATTTAGAGAGGTCATTGACCTTGGTGATGGTAGAGAAATTTCTATCGAAACCGGAAAATTAGCAAAACAGGCGCATGGTAGCGTTGTTGTGCAATCAGGAAAATGTATGTTATTATGTACAGTAGTTTCCAATTACGAACAAAAGGATTTAAACTTCCTTCCATTAACAGTAGATTATAGAGAAAAATTTGCTGCTGCAGGACGTTATCCAGGTGGTTTCTTCAAAAGAGAAGCAAGACCAAGTGACGGAGAAGTATTAACAATGCGTTTAGTGGATCGCGTTTTACGTCCATTATTCCCAAAAGATTACCATTCTGAGACTCAGGTGATGATTCAATTAATGTCTCACGATCCTGAGGTGATGCCTGATGCTATGGCAGGATTAGCCGCTTCTGCTGCAATTCAATTATCAGATTTTCCTTTTGAATGTGCTATATCCGAAGCAAGAGTTGGTCGTGTAAACGGCGAATTTGTAATTAATCCAACTCCTGTACAAATGGAGGAGTCTGATTTAGATATGATGATTGGTGCTTCTGCTGATTCAGTAATGATGGTAGAAGGTGAAATGGATGAAATTTCTGAAGAAGAAATGGCTGATGCCATTAAGTTTGCTCACGAAGCTATTAAAGTACAATGTGCTGCTCAACTGAGATTAGCTGAAGCTTTCGGAAAGAAAGACGTAAGAGACTATGAAGGTGAAAGAGAAGAGGCTGATTTGGCCAAGAAAATTCATGATATGGCTTATGACAAAGTATATGCTATTGCAAAGGCTGGATCTGCTAAACATGAAAGAAGTGCTGCTTTTCAACAAATAAAGGAAGATATTAAAGCGACGTTTTCAGAAGAAGAAACGGAAGATTATGGTGGTTTAATTTCTGATTATTACCGTAAAGCTGAAAAAGCTGCAATTAGAGATTTAACCTTAAATGAAGGGTTGCGTTTAGACGGTCGTAAGACTGACGAGATTAGACCAATCTGGTGTGAAGTAGATTATTTACCGTCTACACACGGATCTTCAATCTTTACACGTGGAGAAACGCAAGCATTAGCTACAGTTACTTTAGGAACATCTAGAGATGCTAACCAAATAGATATGCCATCTAAAGAAGGTGAAGAGCGTTTCTATTTACATTATAACTTCCCACCATTTTGTACTGGTGAGGCAAGACCAATACGTGGAACCTCTCGTAGAGAAGTTGGACATGGTAACTTAGCACAACGTGCTTTAAAAGGAATGATTCCTGAGGATTGCCCTTACACAGTAAGAGTTGTATCTGAAGTTTTAGAATCTAATGGTTCATCTTCAATGGCAACTGTATGTTCTGGTACAATGGCACTTATGGATGCTGGTGTACAAATGACCAAACCTGTTTCTGGTATTGCCATGGGATTAATCTCAGATGCAGATTCTGGAAAGTACGCTGTTTTATCTGATATCTTAGGTGATGAAGATCATCTTGGTGATATGGATTTTAAAGTGACTGGTACTGCAGACGGTATCACGGCATGTCAAATGGATATTAAAGTAAAAGGATTAAGCTACGAGATTTTAGTGAATGCACTAAAACAAGCACGTGCTGGTCGTTTACATATCTTAGAGAAATTGACGGATACTATCGCTACACCAAATGCAGATGTAAAAGATCATGCTCCTACAATGGTGACAAGACGCATTCCTAATGAGTTTATTGGAGCGTTAATTGGACCTGGTGGAAAAGTGATACAAGAAATGCAAAAGGAAACTGAGACCACTATCGTTATTAACGAAGATCCAGTAACTGAAGAAGGTATTGTAGAGATTTTAGGTGTTGGTAAAACTGGTATCGAAGCTGTAATGGCAAAAATTGATGCTATTTTATTTAAGCCTGAAGTTGGAAGCGTTTATGAAGTTAAAGTCATTAAAATGTTAGATTTCGGAGCTGTTGTAGAATATATGGATGCACCAGGAAACGAAGTGCTTTTACACGTATCTGAATTGGCTTGGGAACGTACAGAAAATGTATCTGATGTGGTAAACATGGGAGATGTGTTTGATGTAAAATACTTTGGTATAGACAAACGTACACGTAAAGAGAAAGTATCTCGTAAGGCGATTTTACCAAAACCAGAAGGTTATGTAGAACGTCCACCAAGAGATAACAATCGTGGAAGAGACAACAGAGGAAGAGATAATCGTGGACGTGACAATCGCGGAAGAGATAATCGTCGTGATGATCGTAAACCAAGAGAAGACAAGAAAGAAGATTAATTCTTTTTGAATCTTATTATGAGAAAGCCCAACAATTATGTTGGGCTTTTTTTACTACATTTAATTAAATACAATAGTTTTAAAAAACATGAACGTAGTAACGCTAGAGCCAGTTAGCTATAATGAAAAAAAGACCTAAACTCGAAAGAAAAAAGACTTAAACTCTTTAGTTTTCGCCTTCAGGTTTGATAAATTCCGACTGATATTTTTCTAAAAATTTCTTCTGTCTCGCAATCATTTGTTGCCTTAATTTATCAATGTCCATAAACTCATTTCCAAAATTACTTCCAAAAAAATCATCATTAAAGAAATGTTTGCTGAAAAGTGAATCTTGAGAAAAAACATCTTTAAATCCTTGATTTTCAAATCTTGAATAGTTTGAGAAAAATCGTGATTTAAAAGATTGCATCAAACTATCTTTATCAGACAATGAGAGATTATCGAACTTATCGTTGGAAGACCAAGAATAAATACTGTCATACCTAATTAAGTTTCCGTTTTCATCAAATTCTTTATCAACTTTCCAAGTGCCTTTAGGCTCTTCAACTATATGAGTTTGATTTTCTTCTTTTTCAACTTTCTTAGTTTCGTTTTCTTGCCCCTTACAACTAACACTTAACAAGCCAACTATAAATAATAAAATATACTTTTTCATTACTTCATATTTTAAGTTAAACTTAATTTCGGGTTTGTTTTAAATGTTTTGAACAACCTACCAATTTCTATCATTTTAATCAAATTATTTTGGTGGAACACTTTTGAATTTCGTTCACCATTTTTATACCAAAAACATTCCAAATAAGTGTTATTATCAACCAAACTAAATATTGAATCTTTTTTTGGAACATATTTAATAACTTACATTTTTGGAGAAGTAAGTTTTCCTTTAACTGTTACCCATTCCCCAGATTTAAACTTTCTTGGCATAACATTATAATTTTAAAGAATTAAACTTATAATTAAGAGGATGCTGAAAAAAATCAGCATCCTTCTTAATATTTTACTCTAAAATTTAGTGAAACAATTATGATATCTTAATGCTTCTGGCTGGTTTCTGTTTAGCCTCTTCTTTTTTTGGTAAAAGAATATTTAAAATACCATTTTCATAATTTGCATTAATCTTTTCATCGTTTACACTTTCTGGTAAATTAAAGGTTCTTTTGAACGAAGAATAACCAAACTCTCTACGCGTATAATTTTCTTCCTTATGTTCACTTTCTTCCTTTGTTTCTGTAGAAATAGATAATACTTGATTATCGAGGTCAAGATGGAAATCTGATTTTTTAAGACCTGGAACTGCCATTTCAACCATAAATGCATCGGCATTTTCTTTAATATTTACTTTGGGTAAAGTGATTCCAGTATTGAAATTCGAAGTCAATACTGATGGTAGATCTCTATTAAAGATATCATCTAACCAATTTGACAAAGTTGGGAAGTTTTGATTTGAATTGCTGTTCGCTAAACTTCCATTTTTAGGAACACTAACTAAATTGCTCATAATTACAAAATTTTAAATTAAACATTATTTCAAATTTGAAATCTTAATTGATTTCGATTTCAATAAAACAAAAAAAATACCAAAATAAACGGAACCGGTTTTTGTACAAAAAACCCGCATAATTCTATGAAATTTTGACATATTTTAATCGAACTAACTGACATATTTACATTCTACAAACGATTGATTATTTATGAACTGGCTAATTCATATTATAAAAACCCAAGAATTTAACTAAATCTCAATGGAATGATCGCAATAGAATATAGAGCTCATTATTATCAAAATTAATAATAAATTTGTCTAACCTTTTGGGTGCACTCTATTTTATATCTGGTGTTTATTTGCTAAATTAGGTGCTTGAACACGCCACTAATCTTATACAACAACGTTGCCAATAATACTTCAAAAACGTTGCAAGTTCAATAACTTAACGCAACAAATCAAAATTTTAGATTTGTTGTATGAACACAAAAAAGCACAGACGATTATCACTTAAAGAGCGTGTCATTATCCAGACACTTTTGGAGGAAAACAAATCCAAATCCTTTATCGC
>ENA-ORXR01000144-ORXR01000144.1-marine-metagenome-genome-assembly--contig:-NODE-144-length-110553-cov-6.119474_pt1 | contig 110553 bp, 104 predicted proteins | sample MGYA00237866_ERZ511479 | MGnify/ENA metagenome assembly ERZ511479
TACATTTCTTTCTTTGCAAGACCTAAAGGGCTCTAAATACTTTGGTGGAAATTACGATAAATTACGTTGGGTTGCTGACCTGGAATGGGACTTGTTAATTATTGATGAGGCACACGAAGGGGTTGATACTGGAAGAACTGATGCTGCATTTGATGTGATTAAACGTAAAAATACACTTCATCTATCTGGAACTCCATTTAAAGCATTGGCTAATGAGAAATTTCCCAAAGAAGCCATTTACAATTGGACCTATCTTGATGAGCAAAAGATAAAGCAAATTGAAATTGAAGAAGGCGAAATAGGAGAACATACAGATTTACCCGACCTCAAATTGTTTACTTATCGTATTTCACAAATGATAACCGATCAAGTTAATGAAGGAATAGAAATCGATGAGGAAACGCGTGATTATGCTTTTGATTTAAATGAGTTTTTCAAAGCAAAAAACAAAAAATTTGTACACGAAAATGAAGTAACAGAATTTCTAAAAAATCTAACCTCCAATAAAAAATATCCTTTCTCTACGCCTGAACTTAGAGAAGAACTAAAACATACTTTTTGGTATGTGGGTAATAGAGTGGACTCTGTAAAAGCACTTGAACAATTGCTTAAAAAAGATCCTATATTCAAGGATTACAAAATAATTGTTGCTGCGGGTGATGGTAGAAGTTTTGAAGAAGAGGAAAACGATTTTAAGGCGAACGAATCTTCTTTTGAAAAAGTAAAAAAAGCCATCGCTGAAAACGACAAAACTATTACGCTTACCTGCGGACAATTAACCACTGGCGTTACTATTAAAGAATGGACAGCCGTTTTGATGCTCACCGATATTAAAACGCCTTCCTTGTATATGCAAGCAGCTTTTCGAGCTCAAAATCCTTATAAAGAGTTTAGAAATGGTGAATTGGTTTTAAAAAAATCAGCTTATCTGTTTGATTTTGCCCCTACTCGTGTACTTGAAATTTACGACCAGTTCGCGAATGGCTTAAATCCAAAAGCAGTCAAAGGTGAAATAACCGAAAAAGACAGAGAAGATAATATCAACGAGCTTCTTAACTTCTTTCCAGTAATATCTGAGGATGTAAATGGAGAAATGATAGAACTTGATGCTAACAAAGTATTGACTTTTCCAAATGCTTTGGCAGCGTCTGAGATTGTTAATGCACGTTTCATGACCAATCTTTTGTTTAATGACAGCTTGAAAGGTGTCTTCAATTTTCCTAAAGAGGTGGAGGACATTTTGGATAAAATGCAGGTGGAAAAAAATAAGCGTGTGCAAAAAACAAAAAATACACTTGATCTTGATGATGCTCGGTCTGTAAACAATAACAAAACAACAGAAATAAATAACAATACTGAAATCATTCTTGGTGAGAAAATATTCAAAACGAATACCGAAAGAGTGGTTGACAATTTATTAGAACAGAATAATGAACAAATTTACACTGATGATTTGATTGCAAAGGTTTCAGAAGTTGCCGAACCTTTGATTGCAAAATATAAAGAAGTCTATAAAGCAACTCAAGCCGAAACCAATGAGGTAACCAAACAAATTCAAGAAAAAGTAAAACAAATTGCAGTAGAATTCAACAATGCTGAGCTTAAAGATAGTGCGGCACTCAAGCAAAAATTAATTGATACTATTGAAGTTGATTTTGTCAATAAAAAGGTAACGCAAAAGGAAGAAGAAAAGGTAGAAAAAGTTCAAAAAACCAAAGAAGAAGAGATAAGAGACAGACTGCGTTCATTTACGCGCACCATTCCAATGTTTATCATGGCTAATGATTCTAGAGAAGAAATTACCATCGATAATTTTGATGTAGAAATTGACGATAAAGATTTTCTTGACCTTACCAGTATCACCAAAGAGGAATTTCACAAACTACGAGATGGCTTTGATTATGAGGAAGATGGAGAAAGAAAAACCTTTCAAGGTGTGTTTAATAAATACCGTTTTAATGCCTCTATTGCAGAATTTAGGTTGAAAAAAGAGCAATTAGCCAATTATTTTACGGCAGAGGAAGATATTTTTGAATTGATACCCAACCAAAAAACCAACCAAATATTTACGCCTAAAAAGGTAGTGCAAATGATGATTAATAATTTGGAGGAACACGACCCAAATTTGTTTACCAGAACCGACAGCACCTTTATAGACCTTTACATGAAATCGGGGATGTATATTACCGAAATTGTAAAAAAACTATTCAATAACACCCGTAAACACTACCAAAGTGACCAGGACTGCTTGCAACATATATTAGAAAACCAAGTGTATGGATTGGCACCTACACCTATTTTGCAAGGCATTACCCAATCTTACATTTTTGGTTTTGATACCGAAAATAGGATTTCTCGCAAAAACTTTATACAGCACGACATCAGCCCCGAAGCAAAAGAAGTTACTGCAAAAGACAAATTACAAAAACTGTTTAATTTAAAAGAAGATATGAAATTTGATGCCGTAGTAGGTAATCCGCCTTATCAGGATTCAATAGATGGATACAATCGCCAAGAACCTATTTATCAATATTTTTATGATTCTGCAGAAAGTATTGGTGAAAAATATTGCTTAATCTCTCCTGCTAGATTTTTGTTCAATGCTGGTTTAACTAAAAAATCTTGGAATTTGAAAATGCTAAATCATCCTCATCTTAGTGTAATATATTATAATCCGAATTCTAATGATTTATTTCAAAACACTGATATTAAAGGAGGAGTTGCTGCTGTTTTATACGATAGAAATAAAAATTTTGGGGCAATCAAGAATTTTATTCCTAACGATGATTTAAAGAAAATCGCTTTGCACTTTGAAGCCAATTCAGAGTTGAATTTACCGTCAATTATGTTTGGCGGCAGGTCGGATCTTAAGTTTAATAATGAATTTATTAAAGACTTTCCAAACTCTATAGCAGACCGTCTTTCCCAAATACAAGAAAAACACCCAGAAGTAAGCAAACTTGGTCCAAGTGAAGAGTATGAATTAAAATCATCTGCCTTTGAAGTTTTGTCAAATGTATTTAAAAGCGAAACACCAAATAATCCAAACGAATATTATAGGGTTTTGGGATTAATTAATGGAAGAAGAGCTTGGCGTTGGATAGAAAAAAAATATATGCAACCTCGATATCCTGAGAACCACAATATTACCAAGTATAAAGTATTTGTGCCTAAAGCTAACGGGAGTGGTACTTTCGGAGAATCATTAAGCACTCCTGTAATAGCTGGACCATCTGAATCGGCAACACCAACTTTTATCTCTATTGGATCTTTTGATACCGAAATTGAAGCAGCTAACACTTTGTCTTATCTTAAAACAAAACTCCTAAGATCTTTATTAAGTGTACTTAAAATTACTCAGGATAATCCACCATCAAAATGGTCACTTATACCAATACAGGACTTTAGTAATAAATCAGACATCGATTGGTCAAAATCAATTTCAGAAATAGACCAACAGCTTTATAAAAAATACCACCTTAGCAAAGAAGAAATCGAATTTATTGAAGACAATGTTCAGCCGATGAACTAAATGTGGTATATGATAAATCAAGAAATAGATAACCATAACATAGACATCCGAGAGGATTATCTTTTAAAAAAAGATGACCTGCTAGAGATTCTATTGCAAGATAAAACAACGGGTAAAAATATTTTGTGGGCTACAGATTCGTATGAAGCAAAGGGTAAAAAGTTTGCACCACCTGCACCTATTACTACAGATTTGGTAACAGGCAAATATGGTAGTTTGATACAGCCGCGTGCCGTAAAAAGCAAGGAAGAGCAGCTTTTAAGAACGCGAGATAAAGCAGAAGTTTTCACACCGCTTAGTATTGTAAAACAAATGAATGCGGCTTGCGATATCAAACGATTAACCAAAAATAACTGGCAAGAATACGTTGCTTTACTGAAATTGGAAATTACCTGTGGTGAAGCACCTTATATTGTTTCTCGTTATGACCCTGTATCTGATAAGCAAGAATTACTGCCACTAAAAAAACGTGTTGGTTTTTTAGATAAGAAGCTGAGGGTTATATCCAAATACTGCAATGCAAAAGAAGATTGGCTCGTGTGGGTGAAAATTGCTTTTCAAAGTTCATACGGTTATGAGTGGCAAGGCGATAGTTTGCTAATCGCCCGTGAGAATCTACTTTATACCTTTATTGACTATTATCAAGCCCAATTTAAAGAAACGCCAAGCATAGAACTTCAAAAAGAGATGGCAGAAATCATAGTTTGGAACATCTTTCAAATGGACGGTTTGAAATATGTAATTCCAATGAGTTGCAAAACAGAGCAAGTAACCATTAAAGGAGAGAAGACCCTATTTGGCAAAGAAGAGGACCGTATAGAAGAAAAGTCATGTAAAGGTTGCGAAAACAAAACGGCTAAACATCATAATGGTACTTATGTAAAAACTATGGATTGGAAAGAAGATAAAATCATAAGGTTTGTGGATATTGTAAATTGAGAAACTTATGCAAAATGGATTTATAAATCTTTCGATAAAACTAAGGTTAAAACTGGGAAAAATGCGAAATACAAGTACTAGTAACTAAAAATCGAAAGTCAAAAAAATCACGATTGCACAACATTGTATAAAAGCAATAGCGGGTGAAGTGGTAAATCAAAGGTCTGTTCATTTAATAAACTTTTGCGGTGGTGGACAGGTAATCGCTTTCAAATCCGCTACTGCTCTTATACTTGACCGTTAGCCACAGCTAAAAATAGAAATTTATAAAGTTGCTATATTTTGAAACTTTTACTATCTTTGTCAAAAGATAATAATTGCAATTTTTTGAAACTATAATTTTAGATGAGGCTGATAAGTTCATTCAAACTCTTGACGAAAAGACTACTAAGAAATTGTTTTTTGTTATTCGTTCGGCAGAACAAAAAAGAGACCCTAAACTATTTAAGAAACTAACAAATGACATTTGGGAGTTTCGAGTAAAATTCTTGGCAAAGCAAATTCGGATTTTAGCATTTTGGGATAAGGAGAACAAGAAACAAACTTTAGTAATCGCTACAAATGCCTTCTACAAGAAAACGCAGAAAACGCCGAAGTCAGAAATTAATAGGGCCTTAGAAATTAGAAAACAATATTTAAAAAAATAATTATGAGCAAGATGAAACAATATACAATGCCTGAAATGGAAGACAGATATTTTGGAAAAAAAGGAACTCAAAAACGTGAACAATACGAATATGAATTGCGAATGGACTTGCTTGGACAAATGGTAAAAACCACACGTCAAGAAAAGAAATTAACTCAAGGTCAATTAGGAGAATTAATTGGTGTGAACAAAAGCCAAATTTCGAAAATTGAGAACAACGCAAACAGTGCGACTATCGATACAATATTAAAAGTTTTTAAAGCGCTAAAGGCTGAAATTAATTTTAATGTAAAGCTGGAAGACCAGATAATTAAACTGGCGTAGAAAGAAAGCCGATAGCATAACACGAGCTATACGCCATGCTTAAATTATCACAACCCTAACCCTCCCACTACGAAAACGCTCCCACCGCGGCGGATGCATTTTCGGAAGATAATTAAAACACAAAGCGTAGATTTGTCTGAAGCTTCGGTCTCACAGCACTAAAACCGAAACACTCTGCTTCGTATCTTAGCACTGGGAATAGCTTAAACCATTAACTTGTGTAAAGGATGTGCCTTAACGAATAATGCCCGAAAACAAAAAAACACTCACCGACCAAAGCAATAACCCAGGGAACGTCGTAAAACTTGATAACATACTAGAGTTTTAAGAAAAAGAATTGGATTACAATAAATATTATGAAAATACACGCAGGAGGACACAGCGATTTTATAAAAGCTCTAAAAGAAAAATATCAAATTCTAAAGGAAGAGGTGAACAAGAATATGGAAATGACATCAAGTGAAAAGAAAGTGGAACTCAAAAGGTTATCCGAATTATTTAAATCGGAAAAAAGAAAATCAAATAGAAGCTTGTTTTAAACTCTAGTACCATGCCCATAAATAAAAAACCACTAACCGACCAAAGCAACAACCCACTCCATGGCGTAAAGCTGGCAGATATATTAGAGCACTTAGAAAAAGAACTCGGTTGGGAAGAAATGGGCAGTCAGATTAATATCCGCTGTTTTAATTATGACCCGAGTATCAAATCCAGCCTAAAATTTCTACGCAGAACACCTTGGGCCCGTGATAAAGTGGAAGAGCTTTATTTAAAAACAGTTGGAAAATAACTAGCGCCGTCCTAAGGCAGAATAGTAAGCCGTTCACCCACTTTGAAAGTGCTCACCCATACTCTCCAAACGATTTTTTCTACTTCTTCAAGAAAAATACAAGAGCTAATTTTTGGTCAAAAACTGCATTTGCTTTAATTTTTAACGCTAAAAATTAAAGCAAATATGAAAAATAAAAAAACATATCCCAAGTCCTTCTCACATATTGGAATCACCGTTCCTGACCTAAAAAAAGCCGTTCAGTTTTATACGGATGTAATGGGTTGGTATACTGTAATGGAACCCACTACCGTTGAAAAAAATACAGATACCGCAATAGGCCGTATGTGTATTGATGTTTTTGGTGAGCATTGGACCAATTTTGAAATTGCCCATTTGGCTACTTCTGATGGGATCGGAATTGAGTTATTTTCTTTTCCGCAAGGCACCAAAGAGGCGCCGACTTTTAATCCATTTAATACAGGCTTGTTTCATTTCTGTGTGCAGGACCCCAACATTGAAGACTTAGTAAAAAAAATAGAGTCTTGCGGTGGCAAAAAACGTATGCCTATTCGCGAATATTATCCTGACGAAAAACCTTTTAAAATGTGTTATGTAGAAGATCCATTCGGTATTGTATTTGAAATTTATACCCACAGCTACGAACTGACTTATTCGCCAGGTGCCTATTCAGAATAGAGTGCACTCAAGAATCTTTCTCAATAAACTGCTTCGTGAAGATTTATTTATTGCCTTGCCGTAGTTTTTATATCATTAAAAATGTAGTGCGCTATAGTTTTGTAATGCGAAGCCGGTAGTCCTTCATAACTATTTGTTTTACCTTTGCACCCAATGTTGGATAAAACATGGGTAGGCGCCGTGAGCTATTTAAATACGAAGCCTTTGATATATGGTTTTGAGCAAGGTGCTATGACTGATGATGTTCATTTAGTATTAGACTATCCATCCAATTTAGCAAAGCGTATGAACAAGGGTGAATTGGATGTAGCACTCTTACCCATAGCCGCAATTGCCGATTTAGAAAGACCCTTTATTTTTAGTAATTATTGTATAGGCGCCGATGGAGCTGTGGCTTCTGTATGCCTGTTTTCAGAGGTTCCTTTGGAACAAATAGAAACTATTTATTTAGATTATCAAAGTCGCAGCAGCGTGGCTCTATTAAAAGTGCTCCTTAAAAATCATTGGCAGAAAAAGGTCAAATTTATCGAAGCTGAAGAAAATTACATTACTAAAATAAAGGGCACTACGGCTGGCTTAATCATAGGTGATCGAGCTTTTGAGCAATTGAAAAACTTTAAGAATATATATGATTTAGCGGCTGAGTGGAAAGCTTTTACCGGCTTGTCTTTTGTGTTTGCTGCATGGATTACGAATAAAAATTTATCAGAAAAATTTGTCCATGAATTCAATAAGGCTTGTAGGATGGGTTTTGAGCATCTACCGGAGATTATTGCTGACCAGCACTACCCTCATTATGATTTAGAAACTTACTATACCCAAAATATATCTTATAAGCTCAATAATGAAAAGCATAAAGCGATTGAGTTGTTTAAACAATATATTTCGAAGCTTTAATTAAGAAGGCTAGCTTAGTGTCCTTTTGTGAACTTAGTGTCTTAGTGGTTGAATAAAGCACATTGAATCTTACCTTAGCACTTGTGTACAAAAGTGTCCTTCCTTTATTCGTTTTGGTTATATTCTTTGCATCCTGCGGCTCAAGCAATAAATCGAAGAACATTTTCAGCATAAACCAAACCGCTGGTGTTGAAAGTTTAGATCCTGCCTTTGCTAAAAATTTAAACATCATGACGCACACCAATAATCTCTACAACAGATTAATAGAGTATGACGATGATATGAATGTGATACCAAGCTTAGCAAAATCTTGGATTGTATCACCCGATAGAAAAACATACACCTTCACAATACGAGATGATGTTTTTTTTCATGACAATGATGCTTTCCCAAATGGCAAAGGGCGTAAAATGACGGCTCATGATGTAGCCTATTCATTAGGTAGAATTATAGACGAAAAAGTAGCTAGCCCGGGCGCTTGGATTTTTAATGGTAATGTGGCAGAACAAAATCCTTTTGAAGCTATTGACGACACTACTTTTATTCTTAGACTGAGCAAACCGTTTAATCCAATCATGGGTATAATTTCCATGCAATACTGCGGCATTGTACCCAAGGAAGTAGTAGAAAAGTGGGGTAAGGATTATCGCTCGCACCCTTGTGGCACAGGTGCTTTCGTAATGAATCATTGGGAAGAAGGGGTGACGATTACCTACCAACGTAATCTCAACTATTGGGAAAAAGACAAACAAGGAAATCAACTCCCTTATCTAGACGGTATTAAAGCAACTTTTATAGATAGTAAGGCTACAGAGTTTCTCATGTTTATGCAAGGCGACCTCGATTTCATGAACGGTATAGATGCGAGTTTTAAAGATCAAGTGCTGAGCAAAAAAGGAGAACTCAAAGCAGAATTTGCTGATAAGATAGAATTACAAAAACACGCCTATTTGAATGTAGAGTATCTTGGTATTTTACAAGAAGCAGCTTCTACCAAAACAGAAATTCTCTTGAATAAAAAAGTACGCCAAGCTATCAACTATGGTTTTGATAGAGAGAAATTAGTTTTGTATTTACGCAACGGTATTGGCAAGGCAGCCATTAATGGAATGGTGCCACCAGGTGTTGCAGGTTTTAATCCTGAGGTGGTGAAAGGTTATGAGTACAATCCTATAAAAGCCAAGGAATTGGTGGAAGAAGTAAAAGTGACCCTTCGACAAGCTCAGGGTGACAGTCAGTCTGAGCCTGTCGAAGACCAAATCAAAGTAACCCTCCTCACACCAGACAACTATACAGACCGTTGCAGCTTTATAGCTTCTCAATTAAAAGAAGTGGGCCTTGATGTACAAATAGAAATCATGCAACCCAACTTGCTCCGCGAGCAAATGAGTAACTCCAAAGCCGATTTCTTTTGGGCTACTTGGATTGCTGATTATCCTGATGCAGAATCTTATCTTACCCTTTTCTATTCAAAGAATACTGCACCACCGAATTATACGCGTTTTAATAATGCAGCCTATGATGTGTTATACGAGCAAAGCCTTACGGAATTAGATCAAGCTAAGAAACTGAAGCTCTACAATGAAATGGATAAAATCATTATTGAAGAAGCGCCCTGTGTTCCTTTGTTTTATGATGAGGTAGTTCATTTTGTACAAAAGCGATTGAAGAATTTTAAAACTAATTCGTTGAATTTGATGAGTTGGAAGGAATTGAAGGTAGAATAGTAAACATGGAAGGTTTACGACCAAGCGTAACTATAATCCTTTCATGTTTCTTTTACCATAAATCATTGCCCAAGTCTCTTTAGCATCTTCCCATAAATACAGAATCGAATACCAAATCACAAAATGATAAAGAAGATTAATAATCAAAGCTGAGAAATCTATCGGTATGTTATGCTCGGCACAATCACAAAAAGAATTTATAAATTCTGCTGGTAAACCATAGCTCGAATTTCCACAACTATTTTTTTCTTCATGCAAAAAGAGAAGAACAAGATTAGAAAACAAGCTCAGCTTGAAAGACGGTTTCCAATATTTCATTTTAATCTTTTAAAAAATTTAAGAGTTCATCTAACCACTTAGTTACAGGTTCTACAAACCAAATTATAAGGAGAGGTATAATGAGATACCAAGATTCTAAGCTAAAATTTCCTAATCCAAATTCTAATGATTCTAGTGATTTCATCACCAGGTATGTACCCGTTACAAATAATACGGATACTGTAATTCTACTTCTCATGTTGTGATAGTTTAGTGAAGAATAAATACCCAAAACCAAGTACAAAAGCATAGCCAATGCTTACAGACCAAGTGTAGGTAAAAAGATTCGGGTGAATCGTATGATAGATACACTCTATCAAAAGAGGTTTCGGGCGAGTGAGTAAGTCCCAAGAATTCCACCGGAGGTAGCGACCTAAATACACTCCAAATCCAGAGAGCAGTATTATCAAACTGATGAAGACACTTGTCGTTTTAGGTTTGAAATATCTAAGAAAAACTAGCTTTAAATTTCTAAGGGCTAACACATTAAGCAGCAGCCCGATTAGCGCTGCATAAAACATGAGTAATATATCAAAGAAGAAGGGAACACCCGAGCGTGGATGCAAATGTTCGAAATCTGAAATTAAATAAAGAGCATTCGGTAAAAAGAGAATGCACAATGAGGCGATACCAAAATTTTTGTACTTTGAAAGTTTATGCTTGGTCATAATTTCACTTAAGGCGAAAGGCACACAGGCTAAAAATGTATTCCATAGCAAGAAAATATAAGAGACCGTGCCAGAGTACAAGATGCGAAAACCCACCATTGTAAATAGAATGAGAATCGAGAGTAAGAGAAGATTGTTTTTATTTTTCATAATTAGTTTAAAAGTTAATTGAGCATAATGAAATGATTAATTTGAGAAGGATCATACCGAAAGTCATAAACGTTATAATCGGTGCTAGTAATACAAAGAAGAAAGCTAGCGATAACATAATGTTGACTAGAGTCACCTCAGATAATGTCATGGCAGTAAATTTAAAATTTTGGGTAAGAGAATAATACCACCAATCACCGCTGAACAAACGCTGGCAAAAAATACCGCTCCGGCTGCAACATCTTTTATGATTTTTATTTCAGTGCTGTGATAGGTTGTAGTGAAGTCACAGGTTTTTTCTACAGCGGTATTCATAGTTTCAAGCCCCACCACTACGGCAAAGCACAAGAGCAACAAGCACCATTCCGTAGCCGAGCAATGGGTAAGAAAAGCCAAAGAACTAACAATCATCATAGCCAAGAAATGCAACTTTAAATTACGTTCTACGTACAGAGCATGTGCTAAACCCGTTATCGCATACCAAAAGGAATTCAATTTTATCATAGTTTCTTATTTGAAACCACCAAGACACTTCGCTTACTTCGATACACTAAGCTGAGTGCTTCTTTGTGTTCTTGGTGTCTTAGTGGTGGATTACTCTTTATTATTTATTATGCCAATTTATTTTTCGTGAAACAAACATTACCAATGCCAGTATGATAAAGAGACCGATGCTGCCGAATAACAAAGCTTGATCTTGCAATTGAATCAGCGAGAATATGAACAAATACAAACCACTAAGAAAGGCGCTAAATATCAAGCCACTCTTAGTCGATTGGAAAACACTTTTTGTATACACACCCAATAAGGCTACCGTGGCTCCTGCCGAAATGAGATAAGCCCAATTAAAACCGACCAACTCTGAGAAAGAAAGCAAAAGGGTATAAAAAATACAAAGGGCAAAACCAACCAGTACGTATTGAATCGCATGAGCATTTTTCTTTTGTAAAATTTCTATGAAAAAATAGACAACAAACGTCAAGAGAATAATGAGAATGCCGTATTTAACAGAACGCTCATTTTTACTATAATGATTTACGGGTTGAAGCAAGTTAACGCCAAAGGAAGATTCTGTAACATTGTAATTATCGCTTGAAGTCCACTCTTGAGGATACTCACGATTGATACTCAACAATGTCCAATCGGCAGTAAAGGATGAATCGTTCACCTCTGAAACGGGACTGTTCCCTTCAAAGGAAGGATTAGCCCATCTCGATTTCAAATTTACCTTGGTAGTTTTGCCCAATGGCAAGAAAAACAAGCCTTCTGAGCCTCTCAACTGCAGCGTCATACTGAAGTTGGTTTTATCGGTAAGATTGGCGGCGCTTAAATTAATAGGAGCACTCAAACCCTTGCGAACCAAATTATTGCTCGGCACGCCAGCGTTCAGATTTACTTCTTGACCGTTCCAAGTTAAATTCATTTCTTCATTTATACCTTTAAAATCAGAGAGTCCAAATAGTATCTGTGCATCACTCAAGATAAAATTTTCACGAGGTATTTTTAGTTTATCCAAATCTAGATTCTCAAAGCTCCCTTTGATATTTAAGCTAGAGGTATACACTACCATTTCGAAAATAGATCTATGTTTAATTTCGGGTTGCAGTCCCCCTTTGACAGTCAGTTTATTTGGTAGAAACAAAGCATGACTCTTTATTTTTCTAATTTTATTATCAGTGCCTTTTTGCATTTCCCAGTACGGAATCGAAATAACGGGTCCCCTAACTTCTTGTTGTTTTCCCCATTGGGCGGCTATTTCTCTTTTTACTTCATTCGACCGGTTCGCGCGTTCTTGTACGAGCGCGCTGATAAAATAAGTAGGAATTAAAAGTAGGAGTACTAAAAATCCGATCAAAAATCCTTTCAATAGAATTTTTTGTTTTTGCCAAAATGTTTTTACGCCTTGACCTAAATCAGAGGTTTCAAAATTAGAGGGTGGTGTGGGTGTTGTGTTGTCCATAGTTTTTATTTTTTATATTTAAAAGTACTTTGTATTTCAAAGTTAGTTGTGCAAAAAAATTTATTTAGAGGGTATATTCTTAATCATTTGTTCAAGTGCTGTTAAATGAAGTTTAAAAGCTTTTTCACCAGCGCGTGTTACTTTATAAGTTGTATTTGTTTTTCGCCCAATGAATCCTTTCTCTACTTTAACGAATTTGTTTTCTTCTAAGGTTTTTAGGTGTGAGGCCAAGTTGCCATCGGTTACGTCTAACACTTCCTTCAAAAATTTAAAATTGACGCGCTCATTCACAAGCAGGGCACTCATAATTCCTAGCCGCACGCGGTGATCAAATATTTTATTTAGTTTGTTTATATTCATCTATCTATAGCAACTGCTAATTTATTCTTGTTTAGTCCTTTTGCTAAGCTCTACTCACTTTTTGCTGCTCGCTCATATTTATTCCACATCACAAGGCCATATACAATATGAAGGACACCAAAACCAATAGTCCAAAAATACAGCCCATACAGTGGCAACCAAAGATTGAGTAAGCCTAATACTAGCTGACAGTACCCTAAATATTTAATCTCATTAAGGGTATATTTACTACCATTAATCAATCCTAAACCGTAAAAAAGCAAACAAGCGGGTGCTACTAAATGATAATTATTTTGAAGCACTAGGTGCAAAATCAAAGCAGCACCTATGCCCATGGGCAAAAATGTATTCCATAGCAAACGGATTGAGGTTTGTCCCCACAAAGGAATATTGTCCTTTTTACTCTTTCGCCATGTAAATAAGAAAGAAGAAACCAAAGCCGCTACGAATACGACCAAAGCTATAATAATCAATGAATCTCTCAATTCGCGAGGGGTATGGCTGTAACGACTATAATCATCAAAGTAGGCTGTTATTTGCTGATTGGCGACGAAGGCACCGAGCATAGCACAAATGCCGGCAGCGATACCACTTAAACCACTGAGGCTAATAAAACGGCTACTCTTAGCCATCATACTTTGTATCTCCCGTAAAGCCTGTAAGTTTTCATCTTTCATATAAAAGTACTTTGAAATACAAAGTAAACAAAAATAATGCTAGCAACCAAACGTTTTGTTTTTGTTTTAACAGTTAATAGGTCTTCAGCTTACTCCTTTAATATTTCACATCCCGTCAGAACCTTTGTACTTTTACACTATGTTATCTTTACTTTATATAGACCCCGGCAGTGGTAGTTTTTTGGTGCAAGCGATTATAGCAGCCGCTCTAGGTGGCGCTTTTATTGTAAGAGGATATTGGAATCGATTCAAATCCTTTTTTACTGGTAAGGATTATAGTAAAAAGAAAGAGGATACAGAAAAAGAAAATCAGGAAGAAATTGAATATTAATGCAAACGGTAGCCGCCTCTTTTAAAGACCCGAGTGGATCTGTTTTTACTTATGAGAATGAATACTACCGCAGCATCAATCCGGTTTATGAAACTCAATACAATCATTTACTGAATAGTGGTTTGTACGACCACCTCTGCAAACGCAAGCTATTTTTGCCTTTTAAAGAGTACGTCAGTCCTATACCAGCTCCCCAAGTTTGGAAAACGATTAAACCCATTCAGCTAGCCCGAATATGTTATGCAAGTGAATGGAGTTTTGATATGTATAAAGATGCCGCTCGTTGCACACTTCATAATTGCATCGAAGCTTTAGATTTTGGAATGGTATTGAAAGATGCCAATACGTTCAACATACAATTTTATCAAGGCAAACCAATCTTAATAGACTCTTTATCCTTTGAAAAATACAAAGAAGGCCAACATTGGATCGCTTACAGACAATTCGTAGAACACTTTATTTGTCCTCTCGTCTTAATGAAATACAATCATTTGAGCTTACAAAAAATAGCCATCACCTATCCCAATGGTGTACCCATTGATGTTTGTAAATCAATGTTGCCCAAACGAGCTAGGCTGAACCCTAATGTATATCTCCATATAATTTTGGCTGCAAAAAAAACAAAATCCTCTAAAAAAACAACTCAGTTTTCACAAGATAAACTAAGGACCTTGCTAAAAGGACTTTTGAACTTTGTAGAAAAAATCACCTTACCCAAAGAAAAAACTATATGGGATGATTACTACGCTCATACTATTTTAGGCAATGGTTATTTCGACGAGAAGGCAAGTGTAATAAGTAAAATGCTAGATAGCATTGAATATAAAAGCGTCGTAGATTACGGAGCCAACGATGGAGCATTTTCTAAACTACTAGCCAAAAAAAATAAAGAAGTTATAGCCGCAGATATTGATTACAATTGTATCAACCGCCTATATCAATATATTAAAAAAGAAAAAATTAAGAATATTCACCCACTCGTGCTGGATTTGACCAACCCAACTCCATCCTTTGGCTGGGCGGCTCAAGAACGGTCTTCAATTTTTCCTAGACTACAATCAGACGTAAGTTTGTGTTTGGCTCTCGTACATCATTTAGCCATTCAACACAATATCCCCTTGCCTAACATTTTGAATCTTTTTCACAAACAAAGTGAATACTTACTCATTGAATTTGTAGAAAAAACGGATGCTAAGGTTCAACTTTTGTTGGAAAGCAGAGAAGATATATTTGATAAGTATTCATTGAATGATTTCAGAAACGCCTTTAACCCACTCTACGACTTACTGGCAGAAAAAAAATTGGAAGCAACCGACCGCACCTTGTTTTTACTAAAGAGAAAGAATGAAATGGCTTAAACAACAAGCTTGGTTCATTTACTTATTTCCGGCGTGGGTTTATCTCGTGGGGGTAAAAGAATATGTATTATTTACAAATGTTTCAGAATTAATCTGGCGCGTGGCTCTCTTTTCCCTTATCGTTTTCGTTATTTATTTTGTACTAAAAAAAATAAGCAAACAACCTATCCGTTTTGCCTTACTACTACTTTTTGCCTTGCTAGTATTTAGTTTTTTCCACGATCTTAAAAATTTGATGTACAGAATATACCCTGGTTTGGATAGTTATAAAATCTTAGTGCCCATTTTAGTAGTCACTGCGATTCTTCTAGTTTTTGCTTTCAAAAACGAAAAACGGATACTGCCTTTTTTCAACTTCTGTAACTTGTTATGGGTAAGCCTATTTTTATATCAGCTAGCACAATTTGTATATGCACGTTGTACTCCCTACCCTAATTTCGTAGAAACAAAAACTATTTCACCCTTTAAAAGTAAACCCAATATTTATTTTGTTCTCTTCGATGGCTATCCTGGAAGTGAGGCATTACAAAGTATTTTTGACTATGACAATTCAAAACATAAGACAGATTTAGAAGAACGAGGATTTTTCGTAAACGATAGTATGCGTAGCAATTATAATTACACGCTAGCGGCTATGACCTCACTGTTCAATATGGCGTACCTAAACAGAGAACGCAGTATGCCGATTCGTAGCTTTACTTTTATGTATCGTGTGGAACGGGCAATCAACAATAGTGCATTAGCACAACGTCTTATCCAAGAGAATTATAAGATTACGAATGCTGCACTATTCCCTTTTGCAGGATTGAAAGCAAGTGCAAAACATGTGGCACATCTTCGTCCGATACAAATACTTGAACGAAAATTTATTTATAATTGTTTGATCAACGATTTAAGACATAATAAAAAATATAAAGATTTACCTATAATTTCAAGATTCAAACTACCTACAGCACCTACTCATTACCAGAATTTGGGTGTTATAAAAAACTGTATTCAATCTGCTGACCCTTCTGCCTCCCGTTTTACTTATGCTCATCTGCTTCTGCCACACGAACCTTACTACACGGATGAAAATGGACAATTATGGGATCAAGAGAAAAAGGTAAGTAAAAAAGAGGCTTTTATAGCCTATACCCGATACGCCAATAAGGTAATGCTTACTTTATCAGATTCTATTGAAAAGCGCGATAGCACAGCGCACATAGTTTTCTTGAGCGATCATGGCTATCGAGAACACCATGGGAAAAACCGTATGTTCAGTTTCCATAACTTTTTAGCGATTAAAACGCCCGATCAAAACTACCCAGCCATTGAAGAAGTAAAGAGTAACATCAATGTCTTTCCGTATATACTCAACACCTATTGTGGCACAAGCATACCATATCAAACCGACAGTACATTTTTTATAATAGACAAACAAAATATCTTTAGGCCTACCGAACGTCAGCCCTAATTTTTTAGAAATTGAACACTTCGCGACTGCATACCATAGGAAATTTTCATATAGTACATACCAGCAGATAGTTCTGAAACGTCGAACTCTTTTCTAAGATTCAGATCTTTATTTGGTACAAATTGAATCCGACCCAGTAAGTCATAAATTTCGACTCCACCCAAATCAATATCTTCAGGAAAACTTAGTATCAATTTGTCAGAGGCAGGATTTGGATAAATTTTGAACTTACTACTTTGACTAGAGGTTGATACGCTAGTAGGATAGCTCGTATTAATTTTCATCCGAAAGGCATCATACCCACCCTTACTAGTTAATAAAATAGTGTCCCCTACTGCCCAATCAAAATCTGATTCGTTAGAAGCATAGCCTGCTACGTACAAATTGTTGGCGTAAACCGCGACTCCATTTCCTTGATCGGTAGAAATTCCTCCAAGCTGATTCGCCCATTGATAATGACCGCTGCTATCCAAGGCCGCAATAAAAACATCAGCCTGCCCCTTAGATATTAACGAAGCTATAGCAGTATCAGAAGGGTCGAAGTCACAGTTGCTAGAAAAAGCCCCAGTTACATAAACATGATTTGTAAGGTCAACGGCAATGCCATGAGCATTATCATTTCCAGATCCTCCCATTCTTCTTGCCCACCGTAAATCTCCATCCGTGGTCATTTTGGAAACGAAAATATCTTCATCGTTTATCGAAGTCAACGCTACTACTGAGGTATCCGTGCTAAAATTTGCGGTCTCTCTGAAATAACCTGTACTATAAATATGACCATAGCTATCTAGTGCGATAGCTTCTCCATAATCCCAACTCGTGCCGCCCATTTGTCGGGCCCATTGAAAACCTCCTTGAGTATTGTATTTAACTAAAAAAGCATCTCTCCCTCCGCGAGAAACTAAATTAGAAACACCCGGTCCACCGTCAAAATCCACTGTATCTTGAAACGTTCCCATAGCAAACACATCTCCGTTTGAGCCAACCTTTATTGATGCCACTCCATCATTCCAAATTCCACCCATAGCATTAACCCATTCAAAATCTCCGTTTTTATCCAGTTTACAAATAAAAATATCCTGATAAAAATTAACTGCAGTCAGTATGAAAGTCGAAAAGCCTGGATCAAAATCGGCTGTTCCGGTAAACGTCCCTAGCAAATAAACATTCTCCGCCTGATCAACCGCCACACTTTTTATTCCATCGTCATCATCAGTTCCTCCAAATTGTTTAGCCCATACATAATCACCTTGGCTATCTAGTTTTAAAATAAAGCCATCTTCAAATCCATTGAAACCCGAAGATGTCATGGATCGGTTCGCAAGACCCGGGTCAAAATCAACTGTCTTTAAAAATGTACCAGCTACTAATACATTGCCAGTGGCGTCCACTGCAATTGAATGAGCATTTGCTAAATTATTACCACCGATTGCTTTCGCCCATATTAGATTGCCAGACGCATCTTGTTTCATAATAAAAGTAGCAATGTCAGCACCTAAGGCAGTCAAGTTAAGAGTATTTGGCCCTGGGTCAAAATCTACAGTCCCTTGAAAACGCCCTGTGGTATAAACATTTCCTTGAAGATCAGTAGTAATATCATTACTAAAATCGATAGTGGTTCCTCCGGTGAGCTGGGCCCATTCTACCGTTTGCGCATTATTGACTATACTGAGAAATAGAAGATTGACAAAAATTAAAAATTTTTTCACGCAATTAAAAATACGTGACATTTTTGAGTTAAATCACAAAGTGCTGGTCAACTTAATTCTTCAATATTTTTGTTCGACTCACTTTACTGCCTTCACTTAATTCTAAGATATAAACCCCATTGACGAATCCAGCTAGGTCAATTTGTACTTCACTTTTATCGACTTTATTTTGATGATAGACTATTTGACCAAAAGTATTCAAAAGTTTCACATCGAATTTTTGCAATGAGCTTTTGCGTGTTATATTAATTCGATTGGTGGCAGGATTCGGATATACCTGCCATTCTGAATAACGGTCTATTTCTGCTAAACTGTTCGGCGTACACATCAATTGATTCAAAATCTTCCAAATATCATTCGTCATAGCCGTTCCAACAAAGCCAGCATTCCTAGACGCACCCATACGTACAAATAGTAAATTCTTGCTAGGACAAATAACCAATAACTGATCATCCTTCCCTAGGGCTGCATAAACATCATCAGGCGCATCAGGAAAAATTTTACCCAGAAAAACTGATTGACTTTGCGGTAGCATATAACTACTCTGACCATTCAGCCACCAGAGGTATCCGTACGAATTATTTATAGTTTGCGACGGTGTAATCATTTGATTGTAGTAATTCGTATCCGTCATAATTTGATTGCCATTCCAGTTGCCTTTATTCAACATGAGCAAACCAAATCGTGCCATAGAACGCGGCTTACTAAAAAATGTTTTGTTATAACCAATATTTAAAAATCCTCCTTGTATCCCAATAGAATTATATAGCTTCTGAAAAAGATATGTATTCGGTGTTACGCCCGTGGCACTTTGAATAACATCTTGCAATAAAGTGTAGGGACCATTCTGATAAGCCCATCGAGTACCAGCATCTGCTTTATAAAGTAAACAAGTATCATCAGTACAAAAACCGATATTATCATCCAAGCCACTCGTCATACTAAGCTGGTTTTTTACAGTAATCAAATCTTCCTTGGCTTGTGGCGCAACGGTCCAGCCATTACCTAAATAATCTGAAGTCTTATCATTTATTGAAAGAAAGCTTTCTTGTTGGGCAAGTCCAACTAAAAAAGCCGTCATCGTTTTTCCCGCACTATTCCAAGTATGGTTGCTATCTACATGAAAACCGTTGTAATATTTTTCATGAACAATTTTGCCGTCCTTTAATAAAATAAACGCTCGCGAATTTTCGTTAACTAGATAATCATTTAAGGTATCTAAATAACTAGTACACCACCCCAAACTAGATCCGGATAAAGTGTCCCATGTATTCCCTGTCGTCGGAGGAAAATACAAATTTTGGGCGCCACATATTATTGGGAAAAATAGAACGAATAAGAGGATGCCTTTTTTCATAGTATTTCTTTTGACCATTCGTTACTAAGATAGTTTAACCCCTTAGTTCTATACGGATAATGAAGATAAATTTTCCTACTTTTACAACCAAAGGATCAGCATGAAAGGAATCATATTTACTGAATTTTTAGAATTGGTAGAAGATAAATTCGGATTAGAAATGGTCGATACGATCATTTCTGAAAACGAATTAGAAAGCGACGGCGCTTATACAGCTGTCGGCACTTACGACCATAGTGAGATGGTACAACTTGTTGTAAGCCTGAGTAAACATAGTGATATCCCAGTTGACTCACTTCTTATCGTTTATGGCGAGTACCTTTTTGGCACCTTCGTAAAATCATACGGTCATTTTATAGAAGCAGCGCCTGATAGTTTTACTTTCTTAAAAAGCGTAGAAAGTTACATTCATGTAGAAGTCAAAAAACTGTACCATGATGCTGAGCTACCCTCTTTTGACACGAAAGAAGAAGGTAAAAATGTAATGGAAATGATTTATAAATCCGAGCGTAAATTGTCTGCAGTGGCGGAAGGCCTAGTCATTGGTTGTCTCAAGCATTATGGAGAAGAAGGAACAGTGGTTAGAGAGCTAATTAAAGAAGACGGCTCAGAAGTAAAATTCACGATTACCAAAGCTTAGTGAGTAGTATAGAAATATATAAGAAAGCACTTGAGCGAGAAAAAAAGGCTCGTAAGCAGGCTGAAAAAGTTCTTGAGGATAAGTCCTTGGAACTTTTCAATTCCAATGAAGAACTAAAGAAAATAAATCAATCAATCGAGGTTGAAGTCGCGGATCGTATAGCAGAGCTCGAAGACCTTTTTAATAATATGTATGATGGCTACATCACACTAGACGCAAACGGCTGTGTCACCAAATCTAATAAGGCTGCTCGTATTATTCTCGGCTACAGTCCGGATGAAGAGATTGTAAATTTGAGCTTGAAGGATATTGTACACGAAGACGATAGAGAAATTTCAAAAAAGAATATTGACCTTTTATTCAATCAAGGATACTACTCCAATTATGTAGGCCGCGTATATGATAAGCAAAGAAATGTAAAATATATCGAGGTAAATTCGAATGCGATTTATAACGATAAGCGAGAACTAATAGGCTCGAGAGATATCATTCGAGATGTCACGCTAAAAATACAAGCCGAACAAAAACTAGCATTAAGTGAGGAGAGAATGCGCGCAGTATTTGATAATAAATCTGTGGGTATCGCCATATTTAATCGCCTAGGAGGTTTCGTAAGTATTAATAAAACTTTCCAAAAACAACTAGGCTATACAAAGGCTTATTTTAAAACTAAAGTAGCCACGCGCATATTACATGAAGAGGATATTAAAAATTATCGTTCTTTAATGGATGAAATTTATAGAAATGAAATACAAGAAGCCCAAGTAGAAAGTAGATACCTCAAAAAGTCGGGTGAAGTATTTTGGGCCAATTCAAACATATCGGGTGTTTATGATAAAGATAATTCATTAGAGTATTTCATTGTAATGGCGGAGGACATTACGGCCAAGAAACTAGCGGAAGAACAACTACGAGTACAAGAAGAAAAGTATCGTAACATCATTGCCAATATGAATTTGGGCTTATTGGAAGTAAACACAGAAGATAAGATACAATACGCCAATCAAGGTTTTATAGAAATGTCAGGTTTTAGCTTGGAGGAAATGATGGATAAGCAAGCCAGCAAACTTTTGATGAGTAAGAAAAATGCAATAAAAGTAAAAGAAAAATCCAGAGAACGTTCACGTGGTATTTCTGACGCGTATGAAGTAGAGGTAAAAAATAAAAAGGGCGAAAAACGCTGGTGGCTGATAAGCGGTGCTCCAAGGTATAACGACCAGTCAGAATTAGTTGGCACCATAGGCGTCCATCTTGATATTACCGAACAAAAAGCAACACAGCGCGAGCTAACAAAATCACTCCAGTCACTGGAGTTAGCTAATAAGGATTTACAGGATTTTGCGCATGTAGTGAGCCATGATTTAAAAGCGCCATTGCGATCCATAAGTGGTTTAATCCAAATTCTACAAGAAGACTATAAGGAGAAATTTGACGAGGACGGACAGCAAATTGTGGAGGATGTTATCAATCGGACAGAACATATGGACGAACTCATCGGTGGTATTCTCTCCTACTCGAGTGTTCAAAATTCGGAAGAGAAAAACAAAGTTTTTAATTCTAAGGAAATAGTAGATAAACTACTCAAATATATTGAGGTCCCCGCGCATATTACCTTATCTATTGAAGGACATTTTCCTTCGCTCGAAATGAATCCTACACACTTTCAGCAATTGATTCAAAACTTTATCACCAATGCCATCAAGTTTAATGATAAAGAAGAAGGTCAAATTGTACTACGTAGCGAAACAAATCCTGACTATTACATTTTTTCCGTTGAGGATAATGGGCGCGGCATTGCTCAAAGAAATCAAGATAAGATTTTCAATATGTTTCAGAAATTTGATACGGCTGGAAAATCATCTTCTGGAATCGGATTGGCTATTGTCAAAAAAATTGTTGAACTTTATCAGGGTAAAGTATCTTTGCATTCAGAAGTAGGTGAAGGATCCGTATTCACGTTTTACCTGCCAAAAGTACTATCATGAACGTAAATAAAAACATTCTTCTTGTTGATGACGACACCGTCGAACATATGAAAGTTTCTAGGGCTTTTAAGAAACTAAATATTACCAACCCGCTCATTCATAAAGAAGACGGCTTAAAAGCGAAAGAATATTTAGAAAGTGTTGATGAATTACCCGGCCTCATTCTGCTTGATTTGAATATGCCAAACATGAATGGCTTGGAATTTTTAGAATGTGTAAAAGCCGATGACCGTTTGAAAGTGATACCGATTGTTGTTCTGACTACGTCGAACAACGACAAAGATAGAGTTGCCTCTTACAAACATTCTGTGGCGGGTTATATGGTCAAACCTATTCGATTAGAAGAATATGAGCGTGTTATAGAAACGATAAAACAATATTGGTCCACCTCTAAAATCGCAGAAAATTGAGGCTCTTATACTTTGAAGACGATGCGATAGACCAGCGCTTATTTAAAAGAGCTTGTAAAAATCTGACAGATGTAGAATTTACATTCTATGATTCTTGTCTGGGTTTAAAAGAAGAGTATATCAATAGTTATGACGGTATAATCATAGACCAATACTTGCGCGATTGTTCAGTGGTTCAGTTTCAGGATAAAAACATAACCACCCCCATGGCCGTATTAAGTGCCAGTGAAACATTGCAGGGTTCTGAAGATGGGTTTTTAGGTGTTTGGCAAAAACCAATCAAAGAAAACGTTCTTCAAGATATTTTAAAAAAAATTAAGGCTATCCATAAGAAACCTACGTCTGTAGTTTCATTGGAATACATCAATGACTTGACTCAAGGCGATGAAGCAGAAAAACAAGAATTACTAGAGTCCATTTATCAAAGCATTGAAGAAAACAATCAATCCTTAGAAAATGCCAATAGTTTAGCCGTAGATGCTTTGCAACAATGCTTGCACAAACAAAAATCAAAAGTGGGTATTTTTTATCTTGAAGAACTGCACCGCACGATTGACCAAGCCGAAAACAAATTAAAAAATGGCGAAGCAAAAAAAAGCGTCTTACCAAGCGTAGTTGAAATAGTAAAAGAGACCAGAAATATATTAGTCGACTTAAAAACGCATATAAAATAATTATGAAAGTACTGATAGTAGATGACGATGCAATCCAGCGCAAATTACTCAACAAACTATGTGAGAATAGCGGTAAATTTTCAGAAATCACCGAACTAGAAAGTGCCTTAGATTTAATTAAATTTCTCCAAGACGGACAAGCTGATATTATTTTATTGGATATTCATATGCCTAATTTTTCAGGTATTGATTTCATCAAATCTATCAAAGACCGACCGCATGTTATTTTCATTACGGGCGACAAAGATTTTGCCTTAGAAGCTTTTGAATATGATGCCTTAGATTACTTATTAAAGCCGGTAGAATTCCCTAGATTTTTAAAAGCTATCGATAAAGTAAGCGACCGCATGCGACAGGAAAAGGATGCGGGAGCCGATAAAGATTTCATTTTTATAAAGGTAGACAGCCGTTTAATCAAATTAAACTATGCTGATATTCTTTATATTGAAGCTAAGGGCGATTACATCTCCGTGGTAACGAAAAGCAAAAAATATATCGTTCACAGCACCCTAAAGAAAATATTGGCTGAACTTCCTACAACAATGTTTCTGCAGTCACACCGCTCCTATATTGCGAATATCACGCGCATCAAAGACATAGAGGACAACACCATGATTATAGAAGATTTTGTGGTACCTATTGGCCGTAGTGGTCGAAAAGAGTTTCTTACGAAACTCGGTCTCAAATAGCCAGATCCACCTATTTTACTGAGTTATATAGAAAAGATTAAAATCTATACGTTGTATACTGTCGTTCGCCGATGTTCTCCTGTCGCTCAACGAAAGTGAGGTATTATTGCCTTTTTCTTGTTGCACTTTTACATCGTTAAATAAAAAAACAACGACATGAAAAACAAACAACAAGCAGTAAAGACATTCTATAACGTAATGAACTTTTTAGTAATGAGCGAAGAACACCGCGGATTACAACTACCGAATTGGTTCACTGATTTGAGTACTCGCATTCAAAACAAGCAACTGGTAGAAGATGAGTTAACCGATTTGTACTACCAACTAGACCAACAGCTCACACGAGCGTTTGGAAGTAAGATTTCTAAAGATTTAATCCCAAATCGCTTTATGGCATAAATTAACTTAACCCAAAAAATTGTATTATGAAAGACAAACGAAAAAAATTACAATACATCCCAACCAGCGCCGAAGTATCAAACACTTGCATAGTATATGGTGATGTTATACTTGGCGATTATACCAAGATCAGAAAAAACTCGGTCGTTGGTACGATAAACAATACTATTATTATCGGATCCTGTGTGAGTATCAATGAGGACGTAAAAATTACCTCTTACGGTAAGAATGGCTATACTTTTATCTGCAATAATGTAGAAATTGGAAATGGCGCTCATATCTATAATGCTACACTTGAGGAAAATGTGCAAGTTGGCAGAGAAGCAATGGTACTAGAAGGATGCTATATCGCCAGAGGAGCGACCATTGGGAATGGTACCATTATTACGCCACATAGTCGCGTATTAGAAAATACTCAATGTGAAGCGAATAGTGTCTATTCTGGCAATCCAGCCATTAAAATTGGCAGTATAGACCTTAGTACACAAAATATCAAACAAAAAATTAAAACAGAAAACAGTTCAAAGGCTATCTAAAATAATCAAAAATAAATTCATGCATAGTCGCAAAAGGCATTCCTCAATCTTGGGGAGTGCCTTTTTGTTTGTAGTGTTTCGTGTTGATTAGTCTAGAAAAATGCAAGGTATGTGGAGTAGGTTTTATATTATAGTTAGAAACGTTCGCATGTTTGTCCAAATAGGATATATGTGACATCGAAAATATACGACATTTGTATATATAGATGTTACCTGCTATTAAAATAAACCAAAAAGTATACAATATTTGGAAATATGTATAAGGAGTTTAACCAACTCCCATCCGACCTTTGTCTTATAAATTTTAACAAAAAAAAACAGACGAAAATGGAAGCAAATCAATTTGGCAAAAAAGGTTGGACACCTGATAGAATCGAAAATTTGAACGGCAAAGTGTTCGTTGTAACAGGAACCACAAGTGGAACAGGATTTGAAGCTGCAAAAATCCTACTTTCAAAAGGTGCCAAAGTGGTAATGCTCAATAGAAACCTAAAAAAAGCGAAAGACACCATCGCAACATTAAAACAAGGATTGGGTAATGGTATTGATGAATCGAATATTCAAATGGACTTGTCCAAGCAAGCATCTGTAAAAAATGCAGCTGAAGAAATTCTAAAAACAGTTCCTCAAATAGATGCTCTTATTTGTAATGCAGCAATTGCCCAAGTGCCAAAACGAACGCTTACCGTAGACAGTTGGGAAAGTCAAATGGGAACAAATTACTATGGAAATTGGACATTGCAAGCTTTGTTGTTCCCGCTTATTGAAAAATCCAAAGGACGAATTGTAACCGTTGGAAGTATGGGTTATGATATGGGTATTAAAACAATCAAATTTGACGATTTGAATTGGGATAAAGACTACACACCTAATAACGCTTATAGTCAAAGTAAACTCGCACAAATAATGTTAATGTACGAATTACAAGATAGATTGAAAGAAGCAGGAAAAACAGATGTTAAAGCCTATGCGTGTCATCCTGGTTCTTCAAGAACCAATCTTATAAGCACTAGTGGTAGTTTTATGATGAAACTCATCTTTGGCATAATGAAATTATCCCCATTAACACAATCAGCTGAAAAAGGTGCGTATCCGCAATTGATGTGTGCTACAGAATCAAATTTAGACCAAAGCGGTTTCTATGGTCCAACAGGAAGAAGCAATTGGGTAGGTCCAGTTGGAGCACACAAAATAGAACTGCACGCTAAAGATAAAACCGTGGCTAAAAAACTATGGGAACTTTCGGAAAAAGAGACAGGTGTAAAATGGAATATCTAAATTAACAGTATGCAACACTTCAAAACATTATCTACTTATATAGATTATTTAGGGCTAGCTAGACCAGAGCATCCTATGTTGAGTGTGTTCAACTCAAAAGGAGATGATTATCTACCTTGCCCACGAGAAAGTTCGCCACCTATTACAAATGATTGCTATTCCATTAGCTTAAAGAAATTTGTAAAAGGCGACTTAAACTATGGACGAACAAAGTACGATTTCACAAATGGAGCTTTAATTTTCATTTCACCAAGGCAAGTCCTGCAATGGGATAGTGGCGTCGTCTTTGAACAAAAAGGGTTTTCAATAAACTTTCACGAAGATTTTCTGAAAGGAACAGAATTAGCACAACGGATAAAAAGGTATGGTTTCTTCTCTTATTCCGTCAATGAAGCTTTGCACCTTTCACCTAAAGAAGAAGAACAGATAGAATCTATTGTTGAAAATATTGAAATTGAGTATCAAAATAACCAAGATGCTTTTAGCAAAGAAATAATCATTTCGCAATTGGACACCTTACTTAAATATGCTAATCGGTTTTATGAAAGACAGTTTTTAAATAGAAAAGAAATATCTAACAATTTGTTAGAGCAATTTAATAAGCATTTAAACGAATATTTTGAATCTGGACAATTACAAGAAAAAGGTATTCCAAGTATAGAACAAATCGCAGAAACAATGTTGATTTCGCAACGTTACTTGAGTGATACTTTGAAAAAAGAAACTGGCAAAACCTCAAGCGAACATTTGCAGTTATACTTGATTGATGAAGCTAAGAATATTTTACTTAAACCTAATACAAGCATTTCCGAAGTAGCCTATGCATTGGGGTTTGAATATCCTCCATACTTCTCTCGTTTATTCAAAAAGAAAGAAGGTATCAGCCCTACTGAATACAGAGAAAAATATAAAATGAACTAATTATGGATATTTTAAAAACAGCCACTGACTGGGCAAAAGCTGAACTTTTCTCAACGCAATTTTTCATTCTTTTTGGAGTGGCATTTATGACCGCTAGCCTTGGGTTTTGGCAATTAGGCAAAACAGATATTGCAAGAGCTTACATCATCCCCACCTTAGTAGCTGGCTTAATACTTACAACCATAGGTCTTGGATTATATTTTACTAATAAAGCAAGGGTCACTCAATTTATAACAGCTTATAATACCGATGCCACCGATTTTGTAGCATCGGAAATTAAACGTACTGAAGCTACTTTAAAGGAATATAAAAACGTTGTTTTTACGGGTATTCCAATAATCCTTATTGCTTGTTCGCTTGTTTTATTATTTGCCAAAACGTCTATTTGGCGAGCAAGTGCGATTACAACTATTGCAATGCTGGTAATTATCTTGTTAGTAGATGGAACGGCTAGTGCAAGAGTTGAGGCTTACCATCAAGAATTGAAATTGGTGGATGTAAAAAAATAACTACACACAATATCGGCTATAAGGAATACGGGCAACACTACAAACCAAAATACTCTGCTCCGAAAACCGCCAAAGCAACACTTTGGCCTTATGAAAAATAATGATTTTTATTCATTGCTGCGTAACGGTAGCTTTGGATTAGAGTAGGTGCTTCGTATGTTCGCATTGTTTATAATTAAATCGTAATTGCTTAGGGAACCATAAGCAAAAAAACCACCCAAGCGGGTGGCTCAACTAAAAAATAATATAGGTCACCTACTCCAACACTAACTTCTGCATTTCGAATCTTGTGTTTTCACCTTGAATTTGTAATAGATACATCCCTTTCTGTAGGTTAGAAACGTCAAATGATTTTGTATTTATTCCTTCTAGTCCCTTCATCTCTTGCTCCATTAGTATATTGCCCGCTAAATTATAAATGGCCAGGCTACATTTCTCTGCCGCTTGTAGGCTAAAGTGTACAGTCCCTTGTCCTTGCATTGGATTCGGAGTTAGAATAACTTTTTGATTAGCCAGTAAGCCTGCTGGCATCATAGTTTCTTGATAGGAGAATAACATTTCGCCTAGGCTTAGTTTCTTTTGAACAGTTTTTTTACCGTCCGAAGCCATGGTAAATACTATGGATACGGCATCTGAAAGATCAATCACCTCCCCAGTTGTGCTAGTGAAATGTGCCAATGGAATGTAATAGTGATTATTAGTTGCCTGTAGATGAATACTTGTTTTAAATTGCTTTTCCCAGTTTTCAATCCCTTCTTTAATGATTGTGATTTCTAAGTCTCCGGTACCAGTTGCCTCAAACTCTAAAGTATTATCCCCGCTTAAATCTACCGACTTAAAACGTGGTGTAAACGCTCTGTACAAAGAGAAGTAAGAAGAAGTCATTGCCTCAACGGTTGCCGTGCGTTCTACTGCAAAACCATCGTGATTACTTTCTTCATTTTCAGAAACAATGAAGGAGGAAACCGTACTGGTATTTTCGTCTACATCTAATCCCCATGGCCCGTCTGATAAAAATAAATCATCAGGTGTCGCATCCGTACCATTGTCTAATCTAAATCCAATATCGAATAATTTACCTGTATTAATTTCTACAGCATTCAATAAGTTTTTACTGATATCAAATGAATTTGAAATTGTTTCAAGCTCACTTGTTTCGGTGCGTTTTACTCCTGCGTTTACATTGAGCGTTTCAGATAGATTATTATTTATAATTTCTAAGCTCAATTTTCCCTTCCTATAAGCTCCTTTTCTTACGAATACAGGCGGTGGCGTTGATAGACTATAGTTTACGATTGACTTTTTAGCATTTAATAATTCAAGCACATCTGTAGTAATGCGAACTAAGTCATCGATTTGATTCGTCCAAATCTGAAAGTTGAAATAATCTTTACCAGTAGGATATTTATCCAAGTTCCAATGACTTTCTATTTCAGCTTCTTCATTATCATTGACAAAAGCGGAAAAGCTAATTACAAACTCTTTACTGCCATCATTGTTTTTAATGATGGAACGAATAAACTGCTGCTCATTAATCGTGATGGTTGAAACACTCAATAATTCCGAACCTAACAAACGGTCACAGATATACTTTGTGTGCTCGTATACTTTTTTTTCTGTTCTAGTGGCTAAGATTACGGCTAGGGTTTTTTCGTCCTTTATATAATCCACAGAAAGCAGCTCAGCGGCATTGGTAATATTAATTAAATCTAAGGCAGAAGACTCAATAGCGGAAGCGCCTAGGATACTATTTTTTGGAATTAATTGGCTTAGATTTATATCATCACCATTTTTACTTAAGGCTGGTGTAAATGCCGGAGCGTGCTTTACATTGAACTGATAACTTGATTTTTTACGTAAAAAGTTACGTTGATTAATTTGTTGAGAAAGCCGTCGGTTACTTTCTAATCCTCCCTGATTGCCACCAACAACTGGTGGTGCAATGACAGGACAAGTAGCAATTCCCGAACATGAAGGGTCATCACAATCTACTAGGCCATCGCCATCATCATCTATCCCATTCAAGCAATCCTCTTGTGGTACGGGTGCTGTAGGACAACGAGCGCCGTCGTTACTACTAGCAGCAGGACCAAAACAGAAAGTATTAGAAACCATACCACTGGATGGAGTTAAATTCTGTACATTTTGAATTACATATACCGTTCCCGTTTGATTAGCTGACACATAAAAACGGCCGGAGGCATCAAAGTAAACAGCACCGTAGGTATAGCTCAAGCCCTGCAAAGACGGTACGGTTCCTAAATTAGTAACAAAGCCATTGACCGGATTAATTCTAAATAGTTTTCCACTTGAACCTTCTACCGTATATAGTTGGCCATCAACTGCATTAAAAGCCCAATCCGCTATACTCAAACTTTGTGACAGGGTGAATACACCTAAGTAATTCAAATAGGATGATGAATTCGGATTAATATCAATTTTGTAATAAGAAGTTCCACCAGATTTACAATAATAAATACCATTGCTATCAATGTCTCCTACGTATTTATTGCCACTAGGTAAATTAGGTATCGTATAAACATCTACAGTAAAGTTCTGTCCAATACGAACAATAGTACTTGATGGCGCAGACAAATAACCCCAGATATACCCATCGCTTGGATTATAACCAGCTCCATTAACATTACCAGGAGTGACGTCCGCTTTGACTAAGTATGAACTACCAGAGGCAAGGTCTAGCGCATAGACGTCATTATATTGAAATAAATAAGCGCTGTAATCACAATTAAATGGGATACTAGTTTGTGCCTGAATATGCGACTTAGTAACTGTGAGGCTTACAATGCTAAGAAGTACTATTAGTTTTTTCATTTCTATATAATTTTGAAACAAAAGTACTTGGTTAGAAGGCTCTAAAACAGGAGCTTTAGACAAATGGTATTAATCAATCGTTGAACGACATGCATCACTCTATATCCTGAATTTGCCAGAGGCGTATCAAGCAATGCATCTTCAATAAAAAATATTTCTCTTGCACTACTTCGCTCTGAACATTTCGCGGATTCATTTCTAAAAATCGCAGTTCATCTGCTACGGGAATCGAAAGAACTAACAACTTTGAACTTAGTTTGTGAGCAGATTGTTTAATCTGTTGACTATCATTTTTTTTCATAGCCATTATCAATTCCTCTATGTTTAGGGTCAACTCTTTTCGAACTAATTGAATCATTTCTTTTTGCTCAGCTTCTGTTTCAAAAAGTTGTTCAATATAACTTAAATTCAAAGGAGAAATTTTGTGAACTATATCAACTAAATTTAACTCTAAAGGAAATTCAGTTAATAAACCAGCAGCGAGTATACTATCTTGCTTAAAAGAAAGAACAATATCAGCTTTATTTATTATTTCATTAGTTTGGGTAAAACGCAAGGTCCAGAATTCTAAGAATTCTGGACTAAAGCTAAGTTGCTCTTTTGATATTCCTGAACAAAATATAATTGGTTTATAATGCTTCAATTCCATTTGTAAGCCAAGCGCAAAGTAAACCAATTAAATTGATACCCTGTTCCTGAGTTAAACGCAACATTGCTTTTCCTATACATCAATCCTATATCTGTATGCTTTCTATTAAACCCTACTTCTGCTTGGAAACGGTAGCCAGTTTCCCAACCGACCTGTTCACTCTGTTGCAAACCCAAAGCAGCTTGTGTAGTTAGAAAGAAGTTTTTCCATTCTGGCTTGTTCAACTGAAATTCTGCAAACAATTCCGTACTCATGTAACGCTTCGGTGAAAAATATTGAGTAATCGTGTTGTCGCTAAAATGTAAATAAGAATTATTCCAACCAACTTTCAAAATCGGTTCGGTACGGAATAGATGATATAATGATCCAAATAGTTGCGTGCGACGATTACCATCAGCTATAAATGCGCGACTGCCCTGTCCGTAAAAGCCACTACGGGCCGTCAAAAGCAAATTGGTTTTAATACCAATATTATGTGCTCGAATATTATCCTGCAAAAGGCTTGCAGTATAGTTCAATATTTCAGATTGGTAGTGAACGGAAACCATACGTCTGTCATGCGATTGATACGTTACAGATTGAGCACCCAGTATCGTTTGAAAATTCAAGCCCTCTTCATTTTGAATATTTTGTACTGTTAACTCTGTTTCTCCGCTCCAATTTGCATTCCATTGTTGTCTTGAGTTAATTTGACCAAAAGAAAGAATGGTTGCATCACCTCCGTCGACTGAGAATTTTGCTGTTCCGGCTCGCAGACCAAATTTCATCTTGTTGTTGCCACCTTGTTGCCAATAAACAGTTGATTCTTGGCGAATATTTTTTACTATATCCTTAAAGAAGCTCAATTCAGTACCTGCTCTATGTGCAGTAGCTACTTGGTATTTATCCATATAAACTAGCCATTCACTTTCGCTATACAACTCTTTGTGAGATAACATAGTCGACATTGATTCTTTGTATTGCTTCTTACCTAATAGAACCTCAGCATATTCTAGTATGTAATATCGATTTACAGTGCCGCTCGCTAAACTATCGTAATATTTCAGCCCTTTATTAAAATTCCCTTTCGTCATATTCAATCTGGCCAGTAAAACGATGGACTGTTCTGCATCCAAATACTGAGAGTATGAATTCAAAAAAAATTCTGCCTCCGTCGTTTTCTTATTCCATAACATAGCATTAAAATAATTTACCGTAGCACTCTGATGGGTGGTATCTTTTAACCAAGCCTCTTTAGCTTGATATAGGGCCTTCTCTGGTTTATGACATTTAAACAAGGCATAGGACAAATTGACTCTAGCCACAGCGTTATGGTATTGCAATTGAAGTAAACGCTTTAAGGTTGTGACGGCTCCATTGAAATCATTGCTCTGCATCAATACATCTCCCTTCAAAAGCAATATTTGCACATCTGATGGATTCGTGCTTAAGATAGAATCAATGAAGACCAATGCACCTCTATAATTCTCATCACTACGCATGCCTTGCGCCTCGCTAATGTAAGACTGCCGCTTTGCTTCGGAAAGGTGGTTGGCAGTGTCACATTGAGCCGCAACTTGCAGTCCAAAACAAAGTATGCATAATAACGAAAATACGTTTGTCCTAATTGCATTCCTACCTGATAAAAAAATGATTTGTGTTTTCACGTTTAGTCTTTTATAATATACATGCAAAGTAGCGCTGTATAAAAGCCGATCATTCCGCTTTTCGTTAAACGGTATCAATTCTTCGACAAACGACTAAAACCAATCGTATACTATGAAATGACAAATTAAAATATTTAAATCAACAGAGCAAGTCGTCGCTTTTTAGTAATTTGGCAAAAAGAACATTATGGCAATTGAAGTTAAACATTTTGACATTCAGGATATTCATAAGGATACTATACTAATCTTAATTACTGAAAAATTTACCAATGATGAAACAGAATCCTTTCGTGCGATAATTGCAGAACAATTAGAAGAAAAAGCAGACCTTATATATTTAGATTTACGGGAAATCGGCGAAATTGACTTATCTGGTATTAATGAAATTATACATACACATGAAAAAATGAAATTACAGAATAAAGAGTTAGTGGTTGTTTATACGAAAGGTGGATTTTTTGAAGAATGGTTGTCGAACACTAAGCTTGACTTTTTTGTGAGTACAGCAATCGTTCCACCTTCATTAGTATATGACGCAAAAGAGAATGGAATGAAGAACATAAAATAAGCGAGTACATTCCTATGCCCATAATTGCCAAAACCACATCCCAAAATTCATTATTCAAAGGTAAAAATTCAAAGCGTACTATTATAAGCATAACTACCAGCAACAAGAAACTTAGCCAATAACCTGGTGAGGATTTAGAAGATACTTGTTTATCATTAGGTAATTTCCATATAAATTGAAGTAGCCCCGTTAAGCCAATCACACTACTTATAATTTGTAAAAAGTGATAAATGGGCATAGAATTATTAAAAACCAAAATGTTGTTTTTAAGTATGGGCAGCATTTGAACGAAAAAACCTATTTCATGAGTAAAGGCATCTAAAGCAATATGTGATAAGATACCCACGGCCAAAGAGCTGACCACTACTAATTTATTTTCTAGGGCATACTGAATCCAATCCATTCGTAAACTAAATTGAAAACGAGACCGAAACCAAATTGGTAAATTCTCAATCAAGCCTTTTTTTACAAAAGCATGGAATAAGAAGCATACCATAATACCCAAAGGAATATTAATAAGAAAAATCCCAGGGAAGTGATGTGCACAATTAGATGATTGGTGCATTTGTGCAATAAATTCAATATCCGGAACCATACTACCTACTACCAATGCTGTAGCCGAAAAGTATTGATTCTTCTTCAATAAAGGAAAGAGTACAGCTGGGTGCGCTAATGTAAACGGCATAATTAGTTAATTTGATAAAGTAAACGATCTAGCTCACTTTCGTTGAGATTAGTTTTTAATAAAAAATCAAGAGAGCCATTTTCTATCGCCGAAAGGGCAACGCTCAAATCTTCATGAGAAGTACAGAAGAATACTCGAATAGTTTCATCTATGATTTTTATTTTTTTTAATATTGAAAGACCATCTTCTTCATCCATTTGATAATCTAAAAAAATTGCCGTTGGCTCATCTTTTAAATGATCCAAACAGTCCTGACCATTGGTAAATGTTTTAATATCAGTAAGCCCTTTGTTAGTCAGACTTTGGCAAAGTACTTTGGTCCAAATCGCATCATCATCTACAATAAATAATTTCATGTTTATATTGTTTTGTTAGTCAATGCAAAGGTAGAGTTATAGGTATTAGACTATAAAACCATTCGCCGAGGCTTTAGAGCAGTTGGCCGAAAGGTGATTTAATTGGAGGTATCCTCCGGAGATTTTCAACATTCTCATGAAACAGTTATTCATAACTCTTTACTACTTTCTGAATTTTGCATCAACCCGTTTAAGGCTAGAATACCTATAAACTCAGCGGTAATATTATTGTCTACGTAGAGCAATCTGTTTCATAGCTTATCGAAAAATAAAGTCATTCACCGACCATTTCACCCACTTCAACGAAAGTGAATGCCTTCCGCATTTTCTTCAAAGCACCTTTGTCTTGTATTAAGCACGATACTATAGCACAAAAACCACTCCTTAAGCGTGGCAAACAAAAAAAGACAAACATGAAAAACAATAATACAAACCTTACGTATGCAGTGGTAGTTCCTTGTTATAACGAAGAAGATAGATTCCCATTCCAACAATTTTTAGACTTTGCACGATCAAATCCTGAAGTACTGATTTGCTTAGTAAATGATGGCAGCAAGGATAAAACATTGGCACTTATGAAAGGTTTTCAGGTAGTAGCACCCAGCAATGTAGCTGTATATAATATGCCTCAAAATGGCGGTAAGTCTGAAGCAGTCCGACAAGGCATGCTACATGTATTAAAAAATTACAGCATGAACCTTATTGGTTTCTTAGATGCAGATTTAGCCACCTTACCTGAAGAATTTGTAGCTATGGCTAAATACAAAGAAACGCAACCTCATATTGCGGGTATTATAGGTAGCCGTATTCAACGCTTGGGCGCGAATATTGTGCGCGATGATAATCGTTCATTATTTAGCGCAGTAATCAAAGCCTTTATCAAACAGATTTTACGTACCAACTTACAAGATACCCAATGCGGCGCTAAAATATTTACGCGTCAATTGGTACCATTTATTTTTAGCAAGCCTTTCCTAACACCTTGGTTATTTGACGTAGAAATTTTTCTACGCATACAAAAGAAGTTCGGTAAAAGCACTTTACAGAACGGCATAATGGAGTACCCACTAATGCATTGGACGGAAGTTGACGGATCAAAATTAAACTGGAAACATGCCATTCGCATTCCTTTTCAACTAGCAAATCTTTATAAAAAATATACCCTAGCAAATGTATTTTCTAAAAAACTAAGCTTCCAAGCCTAAAGCGCTACAAGTTGCAAAATAAAACAGACTATAAAATTAAAAAAAAGACAACATGAAAAACACAAACAACAACTCAAGTAAAAACACAAACAATAATTACGTAGCTATAATGGCAGGCGGAGTAGGCAGCAGGTTTTGGCCTATGAGCACCAGCGCTTATCCAAAACAATTTTTGGATGTTTTAAACACAGGTAAAACTTTACTTCAAGAAACGTATAACCGTTACTTGGGTATAATCCCGAATGAAAACATTTATGTGGTAACGAACAAAGAGTATGTAGATATCGTGCATGAGCAACTACCTTTTTTGCCGAAAGAAAATATCATTGGTGAGGTCGCTCGAAAAAATACAGCACCTTGTGTGGCTTATATTGCGAGTCGACTACACAAACTAAATCCAAATGCCAATTTAGTAATTGCACCTAGTGATCATTTAATTACCGATGTAAACTCATTTCAAAAAGATTGCCAACAAGCGCTAGACTATACCGAAAAGCATAATGCATTTGTAACATTAGGGATTAAGCCTACAGGACCCAACACAGGCTATGGCTATATCCAATATGACCAACGTTATGAAAACAACATTTATAACGTTAACCGATTTGCAGAAAAACCAAACAAAGCAGACGCTATGAAATATCTCACGGCAGGTAACTTTTTATGGAATGCTGGTATTTTCATTTGGAAAGCAGAAAATATATTAAATGCCTTTAGAACCTACTGCCCAGATCTTTACGAAGCTTTTCATAGCTTACGCGATCGCTACTTCACTGCCAGTGAAAATTACTACGCTGCGGAAGTGTTTTATAATTGTAAATCTATCTCAATTGACTACGCTATTATGGAACATGCTAAAAACGTTTATGTAATTCCGGCAAGTTTTGCCTGGAGCGATTTAGGAACTTGGAACAGTGCTTGGGAGAACTCAAACAAAGATGAAAACCAAAATGCCGTTGAGGGGCAATATAGCTTAGCTTTAAATACCAAAGGCTGTAACATTCGTTCTAATGAAGAAAAATTGGTTGTAGTGGCCGGTGTGGAAGATTTGATTATTATCAACACCAAAGACGCATTACTCGTTTGCAAAAAAGATAATGAGCAAGAAATTAAATATTTTAGCCAACAGGCACGAGAACAGTTCCCCTTGCTAGCCGTATAAATAAAAGAATGTCCTTAATCGAGAAACATACTCTGTCAAACAAAAACGGCCGCCTACTGTTATTGGTAGCCCTTTGTTTGGTTTTGCTTACACACGGTATTATACTCTATTTTACCCTACCTAAAACATACGATGCTTACGTGCATATGTTCTTCTCGGACCACTACGCACGTTTTTGGTTTGAGCCGAATGAATACCGATGGTACACTGGATTTCTTACGACCAGCTACCCGCCTTTGGTTCATCAGCTCATCGCATTATTGAGCAAAGTCTTCCCTTACAAAATATCCTTTGTAATCTATGCGGTAGTTGTTTATGAAGCCCTCGTGATTGGTATTTATCGCTTTACAAAACTATTTTTCAGTAAAGAAATTGCTGGTGTTGCTGCTATATTAACCGTTCTATCAACGGCCTTAATAGAAACGGTTCATGTTTATGGACAAGTACCTACAATTACAGGCATGGCCCTCTTACTGAATGCCATTCCGTTCCTATATCTTTTTATTACAAAACGCAAAGGCTACTATTTACTAATGACCTTAAGTTTCATATCGGTGGTGGTCTGCTCCCATCATGTAACTGCAATATTCGGCATGGTATTTTTCATTGCGCCAGTTATTTTTATGGCGCTTACTGACCAAATAGAATCCCTTTCCGATAACTTTTGGCAATTTTTACAACAGATTTTTCAGAAAGCACTGGCTTCTTGGAAGCAGATTCTACTATTTGGAGGCTTAACTATTTTCTTAGCAATTACCCTAATTCTACCCTATTGGTTATGGAGTAAAAATGACCCGATAACACAGGTATCGATTCCGCATGGCTCAAGAGATAACTTTTTCTTGCACCCGTCTTCTGGTTTGGTATTCTATATTATTCCATTGGCGTTAATAATATGCTTACTACTCGCTATTAGTTATTTGCTTACCCGAAAAAAACGAAACATTGGATGGGCCGTTTCATTTTTCCTATGCTTACTATTGGGTAGCGGCGGCACTACTCCGTTGCCTAAATTAATGCTCGGTGAAAATGCTTTTAATATTCTTACTTTAGACCGTTTTGGTTTTTGGGCGGCTATTATTGCCATACCTTTTATGGCTAAGTTTATTTACTCTTTTTTAAATGGGACAGTAAAGAAGTTTTGGACAGAACGCATAGGAGAAAGATTTCATTTTAGTCTGGCTGGTCTATCTGGTTTTGCCTATTTAGTCTTTACTATATTTATTTTCCACCTAGGTTCTTTCAGACCATTGCAACCGAAAGAAGTAGAAATTCAGCCTATCCTGAATTTCTTAAATCGTGATGACCATATTCGTTGGCGTTTTCTAACCTTAGGATTTGGTGACCAAATGGCTTGGCTTAGCACCAATACCTTGGCAGCTTCTGTAGATGGTAACTATCATTCGGCACGCCGTTTACCTGAGTTAACCTCACGTCCTATTGAGCGATTAGAGAATGCAAAATTTGCTGGCGACCCAGGGCTCGCTTCGCTAAGGGACTTTTTAACCCAAGCAGAAAAGTATAATCTTAAATACGTATTTAGTAATGACCGATATTATGACCCGTTACTTTTTTATAGTGGATGGAACCGAGCCATTCAATTAGAAAACGGTGTTATGGTTTGGGAGAAAGGAAATATATCTACCATACAACCGATACAACCCAAGAAAATGTCTCCTACATTAAAAATCATGTGGGGTGTCATTCCGGTAAGCGTCTTAGCACTTTGCATTATTCTATCTTTTTACTATCTCAGATATTATAAAGAAGATGAGTACAAGTTAATGGCTTTACAGGAGACAGAAGCATTCCCGAACTACATAAACTATGTTTCTTCTTTATTACCCTTACTCTTTTTCATATCATTTATTGGGTATCAGGTAGTCAATATCTTACTGACCAACGAGCAAATAACACCAACAAAAACGGTTGAGAATTTCTACAATCATCTAGATTTTCAAGAATTTGAAAAATCCTATCATTTCTTCAAACCAGACCCAACTTATTCTATTCATCAGTACCTATTAGAAAAATCAGTAAAGGACGGTGGCCTACTGCCAACCTACGCCAAAATGAATACGATTGAAACAAAAGTAATAAGTTCGGACGGTGAGAAAAGAAAAGTAGAAGTAAGAGCTAATTGGAATACTGCTGTTGGCCCTAGAAATACAATAGACACACTAAATGTAGTCAAACAAAAAGGCTATTGGTTTATACTACCGCCTGCTTTTGAAACCGAAACACCAGCCGAGCAAATGATGCAATATGATTTTACCTTATTCAAAAAAATCGGGAAGCGGATTATTAGCAGTTTTCCTACCGTAAAAGACGACCGTATTAAAAAACCCTTTGTTTCAATACGATCATTAGAATTAATAAAAAAAGACACAAATCAATATGTTGTGGGAGAGCTTTTAAATGCAGATAATATACCAGTTAACTATTTGGCTTATGCGATTGTTCATTTCAAAAATGGCGAGACTGCTAAATACTATCCGCGAATGGATGCTCAGTACAATCTGTCTCCTAAGGCCAATGCATATTTCAAAATTCCTTTACTGTATAATACAAAAGCCGAAATTGAATCGATAGAAGTAGCTATCGATACCGATGTTAGTGAACGAGGTTACATACATGGTGGCATAAGCTCGTACACCTCAACTGTAAAGAATAATAGTATTGACCTAGCAATCAAAATGTTTAATAACCTGCCTACTGATATCAATATCCCAGGTATAATTATCGCTGAACGAAATACAAACGGACAACTCTTAAACGTTGAAACACACTTACATAAAACCGCAGTGCGCAGCGCCCAACACCTAGCATTTAACCATGAATACAAAAAGTCCAAAGCCAGCATTTCTGCTCTTCCGATAATAGCATTCGTGAATGGTTCTGAACGAAAAGTAGAAACTTCGATGAATACAAAAAATATAGATGTACTCCCCCATTGTTTTATCTCACAAGCTATTTATTTCCATTAATGAAATACGGTCTCTTCATATTGCTTTTGATATTTTTTGCTTCTTGCCAAGAAGACAAACAGCTTATGACATGGCCTAATCAGCAAGAACTTGTTGACTATGATAATTATACTTTTCAAATAAAAGCAGAAGACGTTTATGCTATCAAGGCCTGCTATATCTATACAGCCCTACAACCCATTGAGTTGGAACTGCGTTTAGCCAATGACAGACTACTTGCCAGAATACCAACAGGCAAAAAATTATTCACCGGGCCAGCCAGACTTATAGTCAGAAGCAGTAAAAATAAAGTGACCATTTTCCCTTTTACAGGCATTACTAAAACAACGATGGAGAAAAAAGATTTTCGCTCACCCAAAACAGTAATTACAGATAGTTCACTAACACAGCAACAATTAATTTATACCGTTGGCGCCACAAGAAATTTAGCCCTTACAGAAAATCAATTTGCAGTTGAACGTTGGCAAGATTTATCACCTAAGAAAAAAACATACCAAGCACAAGCAGAGAAAGTAGAAACTTCCTATTATGTAGAGGCTGGCTCTGCAACTAAAATCCAGTTAATAAAAGATGGGTTGAGTGCAAAAAAAACACAGCAGTTTAGAACCAACTTGTTACAAGATAAATATGGCAATCCAATAGCCGATGGCACCAGGGCAGTTTTTCATTTAGTAAAAAATAAAGAAAATATACGGATAGAAAAAACAGTTAAAAATGGAATCGCAAAACTTGAAATGCCGGCCTATTTAAATATTCCCTTTTCAATTATGGTGGAGGTAGGTATTACTCAATCTAATAAACTACAACTATAAAAAATGACCAAGTATCTTGTACATATACTGATATTAATGGCCATTGCATTTGTTTTGGTAACAGTTTTAAATAATCAAGAGCATGATGAGTTACCAGCATTTGCGCAAGAAGATGTAATTGCCAAGACTCATAAGGCAAAAATATCAATCAAGTCAACATCTAATGTCACGCCAAGCCTACAACAACTTAACTACCTACAAACAGACTACAGTGCGCTGTGGGCACACCTTAATCATTTGTATAATACGAATAATGTAGAGGCCGGAAAAGAATACTATACTGAAGATTTCTTTAAGGCCATTTGTAAGAAACAAGCCCCTATTAGAGGGATAATTAGCAGAAAAGATAAAGAACACAACATCACCATAACAGAATGGGCAAGAGATGGCTTGGTTTGTGTAGGTATTGACTCGAATGTTGTACTCGAATATCAAAATGCACAAAATGAAAAAACACACACTAAAGCAACTGTTGCCTTTGCGCTTTTATTTCAAGGGGAGCATTGGCGTCTAGATGCAATCCAATTTTTAAACGAAGAAAAATATACACTCGAATGAAACTAAGTTTTATATCCCCTTATCCGCCTAGCCAAGTAACCTTAAACGAATACGGTTATCATCTAATCCGAAGTTTTGTAGGAAAGCAAGAGATTGAGGAAATAAATATTCTTACGAATCATCTAGAAAATGATAGCGATTATGAACGCTATGACATGCCAGAATTAAATATTATTCCTTGCTGGAAATTTGATAGCTATTTTACAATATTCAAAATCATAAAACAGCTTAGAAAAAATAGACCCGATGCAGTCATTTTCAATTTGCAGTTTATGACTTTTGGCGAGAGCAAAATTCCTTCTGCGCTAGGTTTATTATTACCATGGATTTGCAAGCTCATGAAAATTCCTACGATTGTTCTCATACACAATATCACAGAGACCGTTAAGCTAGAAGAAATTGGGATGTCCAAAAACAAATGGATTACTAAGCTCTTGCTTTGGATTGGAAAAAAATTGACCCAGTTCATTCTGAAGGCCGGCTTAGTAGGTGTAACTATTGCGCAATATATAGATATACTCAAAGAGAAATACGGCGCTAAAAACCTCATTCTCCTACCCCATGGGAATTTTGATTTACCAGAGCGGGTGCATCTAAAAGAGCCATTAGAAGAAGTAAACCTAATGGCCTTTGGAAAATTTGGGACCTATAAAAAAGTAGAAGTAATGATAGAAGCCTCTGAAATTCTCAAAGAAAAATACCCAAATGTAAAATTTAAGAACACCATAGCCGGCACGGATAACCCAAATGTAAAAGGGTATCTCGATAGCGTAAAAGAAAAATATGCTCATGTAGCAAATATTCACTTCACAGGATACGTAGCCGAAGAAAATGTGCCCACTATTTTTCAAGAAAGCACTTTTACTATTTTCCCATATAATACCACTACAGGTAGTTCGGGCATTTTGCATCAGGCGGGTAGTTATGCTCGCGCATGCATCTTACCCAAGATAGACGACTTAGAGCGTGTGGTAGAGGAAGAAGGCTATGGCGGCGCTTACTTTGAAATTGATAATGCACAAAGCATGGCAGATGCGATTAGCTCATTGCTAGACAACCCGAGCAAGCGTAAGGAAATAGAAGACATGAATTACAAAGCCGCAAAAGGATTACCTATTAATGAATTGGCTGATTGGTATATCAATCATTTGCAAGTACTAATCAATAAGAAAAAATAAGCCTTGAATATAGTTGATCTTACAAATAAAGTTCTGACCTTCTTCTATCCCATTGTAAAAAAATGGATACCGTATGAAGTATATGCATACTTGGCAGTGGGCGCTGCCAATACGGTTCTAAACATTTTACTTTTTACCTTATTCTATAAAGTTGTTTTGCCCAAAACGATTTATATTATTTTATCATTCCCTTTTGAGTCTTATACCATTGCTTTAATTATCGCTTTTGTTTCCACCGTGCCTACAGGCTTTTGGTTGAGTAAAAAATTTGCCTTCACAAAAGCTACCAAGCAACAAACAGGCAAGCAACTTGGCAAATATTCTTTGGTAGTTTTGCAAGGCTTAGTTACGGACTATTTATTATTTAAAGGTCTTATCGTCTTCTTATATTGCGACCCAGTATTCGCTAAGGTTTTGTCTACTGTAATTGTACTAACGGTCAACTATCTATTGCAGAAATATTTTACGTTTAAAATTGAGAAGTAGTAATCAATAAATATAATTTATAAAATAGACAGAAGAATGTAAATTTGGGCATATGTCTGAAATCCACAACCGCCCCCAAGAAGAACAAGAAGAAATTACTTTAGGAAAAACTAAAGATGTAGCAGTTGGTGTTCCTGCCATCACTTCTTCTATTCAGCACATGCTCAAGTATATGAAACCGGCAGAAGCCCTAAAAGCTTCGCTTAAAATCAATCAGAAAAAAGGCTTCGATTGTCCCGGTTGTGCCTGGCCAGATCCTGATGACGACAGAAGTTCAGTTGGTGAATATTGTGAGAATGGAATCAAAGCTATTGCCGAAGAGCGAACCTCCAAAAAAATAACAGCTGACTTTTTTACAAAACATAGCGTACAAGAAATGAGCGAATGGGATGATTTTACCATTGGTAAAAAAGGCCGTTTGACCGAACCCATGTATTTACCCAAAGGTGCAACGAACTATGAAAAAATTAGTTGGGACCATGCCTTCAAAAAATTAGGAGACAAACTAAAAAGTTTAGCATCTCCTAACGAAGCAATTTTCTATACTAGTGGCCGTACGAGTAATGAGGCTGCCTTTTTGTATCAACTCTTTGTACGGGAATACGGCACCAACAACCTGCCGGATTGCTCTAATATGTGCCATGAAAGTAGCGGTGTAGGGCTAAGCGGAACGGTAGGAATTGGAAAAGGCTCAGTTACCTTGCAAGATATGCACGAGGCAGAAGTCATAATGGTTATGGGTCAAAACCCAGGTACCAATCATCCGAGAATGCTAAATGCTTTAGAAAAGTGTAAAGAGAACGGTGGAAAAATTATTGCCGTGAATCCATTGCCCGAAGCAGGTCTAATGAAATATGTTAATCCGCAGAGTCCACTAAAAATACTAAAAGGTGGTGTGGCGCTTTCTGATATTTTCTTGCAAGTGCGAGCCAATGGAGACGTAGCCCTACTAAAATCCTTGCTTAAACTACTGTATGATGCAGAGCAAAAAGATCCAGGAACTGTTTTTGATTTAGACTTTATAAAAAATAAAACTGCTAGTTATGACGCCCTTATAGAAAATATTAAAGATGTGAATGCCTTGGATTTAGCAATTGATGCGGGAGTCCCTTTTGAAAAAGTAGAAGAGGCTGCACAACTATTAATCGAAAATAAAAAAATAATCATTTGTTGGGCCATGGGTATTACACAACATGAAAATGGTGTGGCCAATGTGCAAGAAATTGTAAACCTACTTTTAGTAAAGGGCAGCATTGGTAAACCCGGTGCCGGCACTTGCCCAGTAAGGGGTCACTCCAATGTACAAGGAGATCGTACTATGGGTATTTGGGAGTCGCCGCCGCAATCCTTACTTGACAAAATTGAAAGCACTTTCGGTTTTACACCACCGCAAGAACATGGTTATCATGTAGTAGATGCGATTAAAGCAATGCATGAGGGAAAAGGAAAAGTATTCTTCGCAATGGGCGGAAATTTTTTAAGTGCCACACCGGATACAGATTATACTGCAGAAGCTTTGCAAAAATGTGAGATGACCGTGCACGTTTCCACCAAACTCAATCGCTCACATTTAATCCACGGGCAAGAAGCGTTAATTTTTCCTTGCTTAGGTAGAATGGATGATGACTTGCAAGAAAGTGGAGAACAATTTGTCACCGTAGAAAATTCCATGGGTGTCGTACATTCATCGCAAGGAATTTTTAAACCGTGCGCAGATACGTTGCTAAGTGAACCCAAAATTGTGGCGGAACTTGCCAGAGCAACTCTAGGCGAAAACTCAAAAATTGACTGGGATAAGATGGTAGCCAATTATGACAATATTCGCAATGCAATTGAAAGTACGATTCCGGGTTTTGATAATTACAATGAACGTGTACGTCAGCCCGCTGGATTTTATTTACCCAATGGTTCTCGAACAGGCAACTTTACTACAAGTAATAAAAAGGCAAATTTTACTATCAACGAAGTGCCCGAAAATAAATTACAGGATAAACAACTCTATATGATTACCAATCGGAGCCATGACCAATATAACACGACAGTTTACGGGATGGCTGATCGCTATCGTGGTATTAAAAACGGCAGGCGGGTTGTTTTAATAAATCCTCAAGACTTAAAGGAGTTAGGATTAAAACACAAACAAAATGTTCATATCCGATCACATTATAATGGAGAAGAACGATTGGCTAAGAATTTCACCTTGATTTCTTATCCGATTGCTCGCAAAACGGTCGGCACTTATTTTCCCGAAACCAATGTACTAGTGCCTATTAATCAAATGGCAAAACGATCTCATACGCCTGCTAGTAAAGGGATTGTAATTAGTTTGGAGGCTGCTGTTTAGTCGAAAAATTATTTTTAAGAAGGTCAAATCCTAACTGTGATTGCTTGCGAAAGAAGCAACTCACTTTTCTTTTACTCATCGAGTATTTTTATATTTCGTTGTAACATTTAACGTTTTCAGGCGATACTCTAATTGATTCTATCCTTAATTTTAACGTAATGAAAAAATCCCTTTTTTTTATAGCCTCTATTATGGTATTATTTGTATTTTCTTGCACTTGCAAAAAAAGAAAGAAACAAAATATTAATACCGAAACGAAATCAACAGAATCCCACCAAAAACAAATTAGCCGAACTATCAATCGTAAGCTTACGATTCCAAGAGATTCACTCCTAAAAAATAACGAACACTTTAAAAAAGTAAAATAATGAAAACAAAATTACTCCTCCTCTCGTTACTATTTTTTCAAACCTATGCATTTGCCCAATTACAAAGTAACCCCGTTTCCAATTCGTCGCAAGCGGGTTTAAACGAAGCGGAAGCCCACATCGCTATCAACCCAAGTGACAGCAATCAAATGGCAGTTGGGTTTATGTCACAATCTGCCACTTCTGGCTTAGGTTTTAAGATATACTACTCTACCGATGCAGGTAATTCTTGGAGCCTCAGCTCTTTTGATGCTCCTACACTAAGTAACCCACGTTATCCAGGTGCTGTCATTGCGGGAGGCGGAGATATACTTCTTGCGTATGATCAAACGGGAAAACTGTATACCTCATGGATTTATCTGTACTATAATTTTAATACAGACACGGCTTATTTTTCTGGTATGTGGGCAAGCTCATCAAATAATGGTCAAAGTTTTCAATTTGAAAATGTGAATCAATCTGATGAGTTTTTTGGCAGGGGAATTTTGACGAATGGACTGTCCAATATTAGCAATCTATATGAGGGAATTTGTGATAGGCAATGGATGGCCGTAGACCATACTGAGGGAAATAATGCTAATAATTTATACGTAGGATTTGTTAATTACACCAACACTTTTGCAGGTCTTAAAGTTCGCTCGAAAAAATCTACTAACTCATTTTTTGATAACCCGGTGAATGCGGCAGTCGGTAGCTATCAACTGAGTAATCTTGCCGTTGACAATGATGGAGAACTTCACTATTCATTTGCTCGTATAGATGGCAATGATGGAATTTATCATGTCTCTTCAAATGACGGTGGTCAAACATTTAGCGCACTAAATTTAGTAAGCAGTGCGCAAGGCACATTTCCTCAAAGCCATCAAATTAATGATCGAGTAAACGCAGCTCCTTCATTAGCAATTGATGGTAAGAATAATCTGCACGTGACCTGGACGAGCTACCCGAACAGTCAAGATGCTCAGTCTTTCTACTCATACTCAACCGATGGTGGCTTAAGCTGGAGTACTCCATTTAATATGAGTACTGCACTGAATCTAAATAGTTTTTATTCGAACGTTACAGCCCATGGTGATAAAGTTTCTATCTCTACTTATGGTATTGATAATGCGAGACAAGCAGACTACTATCTTTTTTTATCAACTAATAATGGTGCATCCTTTGGTACACCGATTAAACTTACTAGTCAACAATCTAACTTAGCAGGCTTCGCCAATACTGATTTTGCTGGAGATTACACCTCATCGGTTCGCTCTGAATGCAAAACATTTAGCGTATGGTCTGATTTTAGAAATGCAGGTCAGCCCAAGTTATATCTCTCTAGCTACAGCGATTGTGCTCCGCTTGGTTTTCAGGAAATTACTACAATTAATAGTCCGTTTCAAATAAGCAGCCTATATCCGAACCCTGCCCAGCAGGAACTACGTATAAGTATTTTCAGTGAGAACGCATTGAAGATTAGTGCTACGATCTATTCTATTGACGGGAAAGTCATCATTAAAAATAATCAAAAAGTAAGGCAAGGGGAACAAGAGTTTATAGTACCCGTTTCGACTTTAAGCCGTGGGAATTATACCCTGGTACTTCAAGATGACGATGGAAATAAAATCACTCGTTCATTTAGCAAATAAGAAGTTTTCATTCATCGAAACTTCTTCCATATTTTTATCAAAATATAGCTAAAACATAACTCGCACGGATTGTAAGTAATGCGTGAGCACATTATGGAAACGTATAGTAGCTAAACTAAGGGATTCAAATTACTACCGCTTGCTAACTCAACTGGCTCCTTGCCCTTTCTGAAGAGCCTTGCTTGTAACTCCCCTCCTAAGTTGATTGATTCTCCCCTCACCCGAATCCAACTTCCTTCACGTAATCCTAAAACAGAAACTTCATTCTCATCATTTGCATGAAATTCTTTTATTCTGGTCTCTCGCGTTTCGCCCATGTGTTTTGAAGTAGGTTCAGGGTCTAAGTAATGCGCGTTGATATTAAAAGGAATTAACCCCATGGCATCAAAACTTGGCGGATAAACAATGGGCATGTCATTTGTGTTTCGCACATTAACACCGGCTATATTACTGCCGGCACTCGTACCTAAATAAGGTGTTCCTGCATTAACCACATCGCGCATACATTCTACTAAGTTGTTTTCATAAAGTGTCTTAATCAACAAAAAAGTATTTCCGCCTCCCACAAAAATCCCGTTGGCATTTTTGATAGCATCGAACGGATGATCAAAAGTGTGCACTCCTTTTACCTTTATATTCAAAGCAGCAAACCCTTCTTGTGCTTTGGCAGTGTACTCATCATGGCTGATTCCTCCTGGTTGTGCATAGGGAACGAAAATAATTTCGTCTATCCCACCAAAAACTTCTTTCATGACAGGTAATAGATAACTTAAATATGGTTTCCCATGAACTGTAGAAGTACTAGCTAGGCAAATATTTTTCATAAGATTTTAAAGATATGTTTAGAAAATAAGAAAAGCTCCTTTCATAGAAAGGAGCTTACTAACGATTCTGAAGAATTATTCTTTACTCAACTGCTTTATTAGGCTGTTCCATATTTTGTGTTGCATTTAACGCAACCACCATATCAGTCAACATATCACTAGCCGCCGCTGGCGAGTTAGGCATAAGTATCAAATTACTTCTTGTATTTTGTCCTACTGCGCTCAAGGTATCATAGTGTTGCGTAATAACGATCAAGGCAGATGCCTCTTGTGAGTTAATCCCCGCACGGTTTAAAACCGCCATGGAATCCTCCAGTCCTTTAGCAATCTCACGACGCTGATCTGCAATACCTTGCCCTTGCAATCTTTTACTTTCGGCTTCTGCTTCTGCAATTTTTACGATTCGAATTCTTTCTGCTTCACCCTCATACTCTGCCACCATTTTCTCACGCTCCGAGGCATTAATACGATTCATAGAAACTTTTACTTCCTCCGCAGGGTCAATATCGGTCACGAGTGCTTTTACAATTCCGTATCCATACGAAAGCATGGCTTCATCTAATTCTCTTTTTACGGCAATCGCAATATCATCTTTCTTTTCAAATACGTCATCTAATTTTAGGCGAGGAACTTCGGCACGAACTACATCAAAAATGTAAGCTGTTATCTGCGCATGGGGATTATCCAATTTGTAGAAAGCATCATATACCTTGTCAGGTAAAATCATAAATTGCACAGAAACTTTTAATCTAACGAATACATCATCACTCGTTTTGGTTTCTACCATTACATCTAACTGTTGTACTTTCAAACTTACCCTTCCGGCAATCCGATCGATAATAGGGATCTTCCATTGAAAACCAGCCCGACGTACGGAGCGAAATTTACCAAACCGCTCTATCAAGGCAACCGTCTGCTGCTTCACAACGAAGAAACCTTGAATAACAATAAAAATAATTAAAATAATAGGTAAGTAACTAAATACTGCACCTATGCCTGCTAATAAAATGCCCATAGTTTTTTAATTTGTTGAAAACCAAAGGTAGTAAAAAGCCTTGTCATTATTGCATCACAGCGACTGTTTCGGGATAAGCGGAAATAGAATTATGATGAGCGGTTAAGACAGAAATAGTCTAAAGAATGAAATACATTTGTCCTGTGTACACTGCGAGTCAAGAAAAAATATTGCTAGAACAGGCCAAACAATTTATCCAAAAAGGCAACACCAAAACTTGGGATAAAAATGATATAAATCCCATAATCCAAATTCTGAACTATGCCGATTGGAAGTACTATGTAAAAGATAATCCTGTATTAGCTGATAAAGAATATGACACTTTATTTGCTCTATTAAAAAAAATAGAATCGGAAAATCCAAATCTTATACTAGCTGATTCTCCCAGTCAACGTGTAGCAAAAGGCTTAAATCCGGACTTTAAAACCGTGCCGCATTTAGTGCCTATGTTAAGTTTGGATAATAGTTATAACGCAGACGATTTACAAGATTGGCATGAGCGCAATTTAAAATTACTTAGTAAAGATCAGGCAGAAGTAAGCGCAGACTTATTTGGCTCGCTGAATGTAGAAAAAAATCCAGTAATTGAATACTGCGTTGAACCGAAATTTGACGGCGCTAGCATCTCTTTAATTTATGAAAAGGATCAATTGTACCGAGGGGCCACACGAGGCAACGGCGTACAAGGCGATGACATTACAACCAATACCAAACAAATTAAAAGCATCCCATTATCAGCTAATTTTTCTTTGCAAGGAATTGAACAGATAGAAATGCGAGGTGAAGTTGTAATTCAAAAAGAAAAGTTTGCAAGGTTTAATGAAAAACTAATGGCCGAGAATAAATCGCCTATGGCAAATCCGCGCAATGCCGCATCTGGCTCACTTCGAATGAAAGACCCTAATGAAGTAGCCAAAAGAAATTTAGACGCTTTCGTTTATCAAATTAGTAATGTACAAGGAGAAACACCTTTTAAAACACACTACCAAAGTTTAGAATACCTAAGTAAAAAGGGCTTTCGGTCATCTTTTAAAATAGCCAAGGTATTTTCTAAGATAGAAGAGGTAATCCAATACGCTGCAGACTTTGAAGAAAAACGCGACGATCTCCCTTATGAAATTGATGGCTTGGTTATTAAAGTCAACAGTTTTGAGCAGCAAGAAATAATAGGTCAAACTTCACACCATCCACGTTGGGCAATGGCCTATAAATTCAAGGCGAGACAAGCTACGAGTAAATTATTGAACATAGAATATCAAGTTGGGCGTACGGGAAGTATTACACCCGTTGCAAAAATAGAACCGGTTTATGTGGGCGGTGTTACCATAAGTTCGCTCTCTCTTTTTAATGAAGACATTATAAGAGAAAAAGATATGCGCATAGGCGATACCGTTTTAATTGAACGCGCCGGCGATGTGATTCCATACGTAGTAAAGTCATTTCCTGAACTACGGGATGGGACCGAACAAGAAGTGATCTTCCCCAAGAGCTGCCCCATTTGCGAAACGAAATTAGAAAAGCCCGAAGAGGAAGCCGTATGGCGATGCCCTAATTATACAGATTGTGCTGCCCAAGTAGCCGAGCGTATTATTCACTTTGCATCTAAAAATGCAATGGACATTCGCGGTTTGGGTGAAAGTAATATTCGTAAATTTTTTGAATTGGGTTTACTTAACGATTTACCCGGTGTGTATCGCTTGCCTTATGATGAGATAAAAACTATGGAAGGTTTTGGGGCCAAGAGTGTAGAAAAAATGCAAGAAGCTATTGATAAAACAAAATCACAAGCATTACATCGTTTAATCTTTGGTTTGGGTATCCGCTATGTAGGAGAAACAACAGCCAAAAATTTAGCTCGCGAAATTTCAAACCTAAACGAGCTTGGTACAAAATCAGAAGAAGAGCTTTTAGCTATTGAAGATATAGGCTCGAAAGTAGCTGCATCCATTATAGAGTTTTTTACACATGAAGGAAATATTACTTTACTCAAAGAGTTAGAAGCACTCGGTCTCAATTTTGAAAACCAACAAAAAACAGAAGCTAGTGGCGAACTAAGCGGTAAGACTTTTTTATTTACCGGTACACTTCCTACCCTTAAACGAAAACAAGCTGAAGAAATGGCCGAAGCCAAAGGTGGAAAAATATTGAGTGGCGTAAGTACCAAACTAGATTACCTTATAGCAGGTGAAAAAGCGGGCAGCAAATTAGAAAAAGCTAAGAAGTTGGGTAGCGTGAATATTATTAGTGAGGAGGAGTTTATTAAGCTGTTGAGTAGGTTTCATTTGAAGTAAACCCTATATAGATTAGTACTTCAGTGGTAAAAATCTATTACCTTTAAATTCAATGAAAACAAAACTCATCCTTCTTTTTCTATTTTCATTTTCGTTTTACTCACAAGCTCAAATAATCTACAGCCCAAATAACCATATAGAATACCATGTAGGCACAGTACCAATTGTTCTATCCGCACCACATGGCGGCGGAGTAGAACCTGCCAATATCCCTGATAGAACGTGTAATAACCCTACCATTGTGAGAGATAGTCGAACCCGTGAGTTGGCACTAGCGATTGATAGTATGTTTCATTTACGCACAGGTTGTAGAATACACCTTATTGTTTGCAACCTACGACGCACCAAACTCGATTGCAATAGAGATATAACGGATGGTGCCTGTGGGAATCTGGATGCAGAAATTGCCTGGACAGCTTTTCAGCATTACATAGATAGTGCACGGCTCTTGTCCGAATCCAATTTTGCAGAAAATTTCTATATCGATTTACACGGTCATGGTCATAGCAAACAACGATTAGAGCTAGGCTATTTATTATGGGGTTCTCGATTACGAAATAGTGATAGCACCTTGAACACGCCCACTTTTGTTGGCTACAGTTCCATACAAAATATGGTGACCTCCAATGTAAATAATTATAAACATGCTGAATTGATTAGAGGTTCAAAAGCATTAGGGACTTTACTCACTGATGCTGGCTACCCCTCTGTACCAAGCATGCAAGATATTCATCCAGATACTACCGACCCTTTTTTTAGCGGAGGCCATAATACAAGAGTACATACTTGTGCTACTCCTGGAGTTAGTGCCAACGGTGTGCAGATAGAATGTAATTGGACCGGCGTAAGAGATACCAAATCTAATAGAATAAAATTTGGTGATTCGCTAAGTAAGGTTTTAATTGATTATTTAAATCATAACTTTAATATGAACCTTGGTTTTTGTGCACCGACTATGGCTAATTCAATCACTAAAAATCAATTGATTGTTTACCCCAGTATTTTAGCTGCGAATGAAATTTTAAAGATTAAAAACATTTCTCAAAATGTTGACTATAAAATTTATAACATCACAGGTTCTGTGGTTCAAGAAGGGAAAGCACAACATTCAATTCGAATCAAAAATAATTTAGCCGCTGCCACATATTTTATTCAGTTAAAAACAAAAAACGGAATTCTTAGAACTAAAATCATCATTCAATAATGCGCATTATTACTTCTCTATTATTGATAGTAATATGGGTTGCTTGCGGACCAATACAGGAGCAAACTAAAACTAAAAAAATTACTACAACTTCTCTAGTAGTTTTAGGTAATGTTCAAGACGCTGGCTCGCCCCATATTGCTTGTAAGAAGGCTTGTTGTGCAGCACTTTTTAAAAAACCCGATCCTACAAGAAAAGTTGTAAGCTTAGGCTTAATAATACCTGAAAGCAAAGAAACTTACCTTTTTGAAGCCACGCCCGATATGCCAATGCAGATGAAAATGCTCGATGAAATAGCACCTTTTGAACATCAAGAAACACCTGATGGTATCTTTCTAACCCATGCTCATATTGGGCATTACGCAGGTCTAATGTACTTGGGTAAGGAGGCAATGGACGCGGATTCTGTTCCAGTACATGTGGCTCCTAGGATGAAAGATTATTTAACTAATAATGGTCCTTGGAGTCAATTGGTAGCTAATAATAATCTGACATTAAAAAAAGAATCCAAATCCAGTAACCCCCTTCCTCAATTCAAAAAAGATGCTAAATATGCACTTGACTTTACCGTAATGGGACAAATTGTGCCACATAGAGATGAATACTCTGAAACACTTGGGTATTTCATTTCAGGTAGCAATAAGGTTGCCCTTTTTATCCCCGATATTGACAAATGGGAAAAATGGAATGAAAATATTTTGGAGCTAATTCCAAAATTTGATTTCCTCTTCCTAGACGGCACCTTCTATGATGGGAACGAGCTACCTGGCAGAGATATAAAACAAATCCCTCACCCGTTTGTAATTGAAAGTATGAAACTCTTTAAAAATTTATCAAAAAAAGATAAAGCAAAGATTCACTTCATTCATTTTAATCATACCAATCCCTTATTGAATAAAAATAGTAAGGAGTATAAAGAAGTAATAAAGCAAGGGTTCAACATCGCTAATTACGGTGACGTGTTTGAGCTGTAATTATTCCAATAATATTTTTTGCGCAAAGCGTTTCCCTTCAATTTCAAACGTCAGTACGTACAAACCTCTTTGTAAATCGCTTATAGAAAGTTGTCCATGACTTACATTTTTAGTTTGAATTGTTCGTCCTTGAATATCTTTTAAAGTGATTATCGTGGGAATCTTTTTGCCTTCAAAATAAACAAGACCATTCGAAGGGTTGGGGAATATTTTTAAGCCAATGCTTTCAATATTTTCAATGCTAGAAGGAAATTTAATAATAGCAGATACTGGAATTCGCTCGGAAGAACAATCTCCTTGCGGATTAAAGCCATAATGATAATATACCTCTCCACTCCAATTTCTTGGACTGTACGTAGCACCAAATGTATGAGAAACTCCTGTTCCATTTAAAACCGAAATATCACTATTCGAATAAACAGTGGCTGAACTATTTAAATAAGATAGCCGAGCATTGACACTTTGCAGATGCACATAAACTCCTAAGGTGTCATTGGTCTGCAAACTCACGTCTGGGAAATTTACAATTTCAAAATCTCCTGTGGCGGCAGCATTTACGCTATCGGTTCCCCATGCAGTCCAAGCGGAAGGTATCATTTCTACACCCACCATACTACCCATTCGATTGTATCCCACAACTTCTTGTGGACCATTCGCATTCATTTTTATTTTTAAACTATCAATGATAATATCACCCAATGCCACAATATCAAACATGACCCCATTCCAATCTGTAGTAGTCGTAGCGGTAGTGAATAATGAATTTTTGAAATGCAGAGGACCTCTAACAGCTTCAGGATAAATGGTTTGATTAGCAGTTACATTCGTCAAAGGAAACTGATTTCCATACCCAACAATATTTCCACCCGTTAGTGCATCATACCACACGATTGTATCGGCACTGGCAGTTGTAGCCATTAGCTGAGCATTGGCTCCGCTGAATACAGTATCATTCGTTCCTACTATTGAAGGGTGACCTTGCGTTGTTAAGGTGACACTTTCCGAGCTATCGTTAGAAAGGTCCGTGTCTCCACTCATATTAATAAAAGCTTGTAGTGTTTGATCGACTCCATTGTAAGAATTGATTACAAAATCTAAAGTATCTGAAACACAACTTCCCAAGGCGGTAATATTAGCAGTAGCCAGGGTAGAAAACAAATTAGTACTATTATCTAACGATTCAATTTGCAAGCTCTCCGTACCAGCATTTTGTAATCCTAAATTCGTAACTACTACATGAAGAGTAGTATTACTGTCTCCACAAATACTGGCGTTGGTTACGTAAATATCATTGACAATATGATCAGTATACGATAAGGTATCACTGACCAAATTTGGAATCGCTAAGTTTACAACGCGTTGATTTAACACTCCGTGAGCTGTATCATTCATGTGCACCCCGTCCCCTGAATCATAAAAACTGTCAATCGAATTCGTTGAATTTGCAAAGCCACTCCAAAAGTCTACGGCCTGAGAACCAAAGTAACTTAATACCGAATCTCGAACGGCAAGCTGAATAGCTTTTTGCGCATTGCTAAAATTTCTTGGTTGAGTGGTACAAATCCAAACGGGAATCCCAGCGCTATCAGCTACACTTTGTATTGTCTGAAAATTAAACATCTGCTCATTGACTCCAAATCCATTGGCAGCATCATTAGACGGCATATTTACAATAATAGCATCGGCTCCTAGAGCGACTGCTTGCGTAACATTATTGGAAACAATAACCGGAGGACGATTGGCAGGAGTCATAAACCAATTAGGCATAATGTGATACGTAGTGGTACCGCCAATGGCTAAGTTGGTTACTAAATTGTTCGGATTAATTGTTTGCAGATAAGTACGATAGCGATTCACCCACGCATTAGAGGCACTCGTCGGACCCGTTCCCGCAGCAGTTGATGAACCAATCACTACTACATGAATATCCGTGAGACTACCACATGGATTGATAGCGGGCTGAGCAAAAACCGTCAATGAACTAACTGCGGCCAATAGAAGAAGTATATTTTTTTTCATTCGAAACCTAAAGATAAACATTTAACAAGGCAAGTTTCTGTTTCCTAAATGCAAAAAATTACCTTCGCTTTATGAAAGGAAAAATGCTTTTATTGCTTTCCGCTGTGGCGTTCGCTTGTTTTGGCTGGTTTGTGTTACGAACTTTATTCACCAGCAACGAGCAACTCATCATTCCAAAAGAGGGTTTACAAATCGAAATGGCTGAAAAGACGTTTAAAGTAATTGATAGTGAAGGAGAACCCATTCGAATTTCACTCGGTCAAGTAAGTAGAAAACGCGCAGTAATCGATATTCTACTCGGTGCTAGTAATTTAAAAAAAGAAGATATAAAAATCGGTGAATCTGTTCAGTTTACTTACGTAAACAATGTATACAATTTGACACTCACTGATATTAAAGCCAAAATTATAGGAGAAGAAAAAGCCTATTTTTTACTTACGAAAAAAGGACAGGCCAAGGATGTGACTATTGAAAAATCAATTTCTACCATCATGAAAGAAATTGAGAATAGTTCTATCGAAGTTTTCAGAAAAAATAAAAAAATACCAAAACGGAGATTTTTGCGGAGGCTAAAAAATAAATCAAGGCGCGTAGTCACCTTTGAAGAATTGCTACTTACCGCTGAAGATCACTTTCCAAATTATCAAATAAAAGAAAATAATAGAGACTATACTACCGTAAGTCAATGGCTAAAAACGAAACAATAAACCCTTTTTCGCATGAGTATTTTATGCGCCAAGCCCTCCTTGAAGCACGAAAAGCGCAAGAGGCTGATGAGGTTCCGATAGGAGCCGTGGTCGTGCTGAATGATAGCATTATAGGTCGGGGTTATAATCAAACTGAAAAATTAAGAGATGCCACCGCACATGCAGAAATGATTGCTCTCACAGCAGCTTTTGAGAAAGTAGGAAATAAAATTATTCCAGAAGCTAAGCTTTACGTTACCATTGAGCCTTGTATGATGTGCAGCGGCGCGCTTTATTGGAGTCGGATTGAAACCATAGTCTTTGGGGCATCGGATAAAAAAAGCGGTTTTCTACAACAAAACGAACACCCTTTTTTCAAGAAAAAAAATATCTTAACTAATATTCTAGCAGACGAATGCCGAACAATTATGCAAGATTTCTTTATTTCTAAAAGAAATTCTAAAATTTAATTCCTTGCCTGTTTAAGTGTGAAAACCATTATTTTTGCGTCATGAACTCTACCTTGAAAACAATATTGTTGACCTTGTTAACACTGTCCGTACTTACAATTGCTATGATAGAAGTAAGCGGAATTAGTACCACCAAATTAGCTGATCTCTTTGATTTTTCGTCGGCTAGTTCCACTGAGACTCCCGTTGGCACCGACCCGAATGCAGAAAAAAAAGAAAGAGAAGCCAAAATGCGGGAAATGGAAAAGACAACGATTCGCGTTAAGGATTCTATTCATCAATTTGCGTCTATCAAGGAAGGAGATAAAGCACGACACACTTATACTGTTGAAAACGTAGGCGACAAACCACTCATGATTGCCAATGTTCAAGTAAGCTGCGGTTGTACGGTTCCGCAATTTTCTAAAGACCCTGTACCTCCTGGAGGCACTGCTGAAATAACATTAGAGTTTAACAGCGCGGGGAAGCCTGGCAAAAACAAAAAGAATGCCTTAATTGTTTGCAATGCAAAAAATGCTCCTTACTCCATAGGGTTTGAGGTTGATGTATCTAAGAATTAAGTTAGGTGTTTGGCCGAGGAGAAAATAGCGATCAAACCTTTATTGGTCATTTAGAAGCCTTTCGCTCTCACTTGTTGAGAATGTCAGTGGCTCTAATTTTAGGAGCCATATTAAGTTTTGTATTTTATAAGCAAATTTTTCATCACTTAATTCTTGCGCCAACTCATGCTGACTTCCCGCCTTACCAATGGCTTTGCTCCTTGGCTATGTATTTTAATATGCCCGATTTATGCATGAAGGACATTAGCATCAATTTTCAAAATTTTAAATTGAGCGGGCAGTTCATGATGAGCATAAAGTCGTCAATGGTGTTTGGCTTTATCGCTACTTTTCCTTACGTGATGTGGGAGCTTTGGCGTTTTTTAAAACCGGCACTTACACCTAAGGAAATTGGCACAAGTCGGGGAATAATTTTTTGGGTTTCTCTTCTATTTTTTATTGGTGTGCTGTTCGGTTATTTTATCATTACGCCATACACGGTAAACTTTTTTGCCAACTACACTGTGAGCGAACAAATAATTAATGATATTCAAATCGATGATTATCTCAGTACGGTACTTAGCTTATCCTTAGGAACTGGACTCATATTTGAACTCCCCGTTGTGGTATACTTTCTATCAAAGATTGGATTGATTACCCCCCGCTTCATGCGTGAATACAGAAACTATGCGATTGTGATCGTATTAGTAATGTCTGCTGTGATTACACCGCCCGATATGGTTTCTCAAATTATTGTGGCAATTCCCATCATGATTCTATATGAAATCAGTATTCGTCTTTCCGCTCGGGTTGAAAAAAAGCAAATTGACTCTGAGAAAGAATTGCTAAAAAAGTATAAATCGTAGCTTTTTTCAATTCATTACCATTCTTTCGTTAAAAGCTTTTCTAACTTTATAGACAATGAAACGATTCTTTTTTCTTTTGATAATATTGTTGGGTACTGTACCAACTTATGCGCAACAAAATGTGGCTGAAATTGCTCACTCTATGTTTAAAGCCATAAAAACAAATGATATTAAAGTGATTGATGGTCGCTTTTTAGATATTAATGCAGCCTATGCTGTTCTTCCTAAAGAAAGCGCCGGAATGAATCTAAAGCAAAAAAATAATACCTACTTAAAACCCATGCACAACGAATTCATTGAGAATTTTGAAAAAATACAAACGCACATCAAAGAAGAAAACATTGCGGTCAATAGGATTGATTTGGTCTCCTATAAGCTGGAGAAAAAAAAAGATGGCGAAGTGAAATCACAAGCCATGAGTCTATTCTTCACCTACAATAAAAAAGAACTCTTACTTCCTATAAGTGTTGTAGAGATAGACGAGAAATGGTACATTACCCAAATTTTAAAAACGGATCATCTTTTTAACTAACTATTTTTTGTCCGTCAATTTTAATGCGGTTCGCTTTTTCTGACCCTTACTATTTTCAACTTCTACAAAATAATTACCGGCTGGTAGATAATATTGATCATCATCAGAGGGTTGAATTTTATTCTTGAGATTTCTTATAAAGTTTTTTTGTACGCTAAAATTATATTCAGTCAGGTTCCATCCTTTCCTTGATTGAAATTGTTTTTTATACAATAATTTCATTTTATTATTTAGTACACGGAGCACAGTAGCGCCTCCGTTTTGAGTAAAAAAACGAATCGGAACTTCATAGGAATACGGGTCGGCAAAACTGGCCCATTTTTTTCCTAGCTGCCTACTAAACTTTTGATCTGCAATCGCCAATATCGCTATGTCTTTATCCTTGAAACGATTTAATTTTTGAACTAAATCCAAAGACGAAATATAAACAGAGCGCCCGTGCGTCCCTAGTACAATTTCATTCTCTCTTTTCTGAATCGCAATATCATGCACCGCTACCCTAGGCAAGCCACCATGCCAAGGACTATAATTTTTAGCATTGTCCGTTGAAACATAAAGTCCATTATCTGTTCCTACATAAACAATACTCACCTCCTTAGGATCTTCTTTCATTACATTAATTGGTTCAAAGGGCAAATTATTTTGAATCGATTGCCACGTTTTTCCATAATCATCGCTGCGATATAAGTAAGGCGTAAAATCATCATCACGATATCCATTTAGAGCAGCATATACTCTACTTTCAATGTGCTCACTGGCAATCAAGCGTGTTACCCATTTTCCTTCAGGCAAACCAGTAGTTATTTTTTCCCAATGATACCCAACGTCATCACTACGCCAAATAGTTCCATCATCAGTCCCTGCATATAGGAGTCCGAATTTTTTAGGGCTTTCACTAAGCGTTGTCATTGTTCCAAACGGTACATTCCCTTTCTGAGAAGTCGTACTAAGGTCTTTACTTAGGGTTTGTAAATCAGCCCCCTTATTCATGGACCGATGAAATTTATTACTTCCGTAATAAAAAATATCTTGATTATGTTTACTCAATAGAATGGGTGTTTGCCAATTGAATCGATAAGCCGTTTCTCCAATATCATGAATCGGTTTAATACGGATTCGTTTACCACCTCCCCGACGAGTATAATTTCCAAATTGATAGCCAAGATAAACCGTATTATTATTGCGCGTGTCTACTTGCACTTGCATTCCGTCTCCACCGCCCAAACGTTTGTAAGCATATTGTCCCTGTTGTTGCCAACGTGTATTTTCTGAAGTTAAACTGCTGCCCACCCATGTTCCATTATCTTGCAGACCGCCGTATACGTTATACGGGCGTGCATTATCAACGGCTACCGTATAGAACTGACCAACGGCGGGCGTATTACAAATTGCCCATTTTTTTCCTTCATCATAGCTAATATTGATTCCTCCATCATTGCAGGCAATAATATGTTTGGGATTGTTCGGATTAATCCAAACCCTATGATAATCGGGGTGCGTATTATCACCATCTTTTTGCTTAAATGTCTTCCCTCCATTTTTGCTTAGCAACAAAGGATACCCACCAATCCAAACATGATTCGAATTTTTAGGTGAAACCGAAATCGTTCCAAAGTAGTAACCATAGGTAAAATACACTCCGTCCAATAGTTTGGTATTCATTTTAGCCCAATGCTGACCATCGTCAGTACTGCGATAAACTTCAGCACCGTAGATCGGTGTTTCAAAAAGCTCAGCATCTGCATCTGCTAGTCTCCATTTTCCAATATCGGCTATAGTATAATTTCCTTCTTTAATGTCTTCCTTTACACTTTCTGCGTCATACTTTTTTGGGTAGCCGTTTTGTCTGAGGAAATCATTGAGTTTATTCTTCGATAAATTATTAAATTTCTTTTCATCCATGTTCAAGAAATCGGCTGCTTTCACCTTCTCTTCTTTATCCGTTTTTTCTTGGTGAAAATTATTGTCCAGCAAAGCATAAATGATATTGGGTTCTGATGCACTAATGGCGATTCCAATTCTACCAACTCCTTTTCCTTGTGGAAATCCATTGTCTGAGCTTGTAATTTTTTTCCATTGCTCTCCTCCATTCGTACTTTTCCAAATTGCCGAACCCTCACCACTCCCAGTAAAGTTCCATGCTTTTCGGGTGCGCGTCCAGCTAGCAGCATACAAAACATTAGGATTTTTAGGGTGAATAGATAAATCTACAGAGCCCGTTGAGTCATTAATGAACAATGTTTTTTTCCAACTTCTACCGCCACTAGTCGTTTTAAAAATACCTCGCTGCTTATTGTTTGTATACAAATGACCCAGCGCCGCTACCCAAGCTGTGCGTTTATCACTAGGGTGTAAAATAATTTTTCCGATATGGTGCGTTTCTTCTAAGCCGTAATGTTCCCAATTTTTTCCACGATCATACGTTTTGAATATTCCCAAGCCAGCATACGAAGAGCGGGAAGAATTTACTTCGCCCGTGCCGACCCATAAAATATTATCTTTCCAATTCATGGCCATGTCACCAATAGTATGCGTTGCCTCATGATCAAAAATGGGTTGAAAAGAAAGTCCGTTATTTTCTGTGTGCCAGATTCCTCCACTGGCATACGCTACAAAAAACTCATTGCTATTTTTAGGATTCACTTCTATATCTACTACGCGACCACTCATGATGGTAGGCCCTATCGATCGAAACAAAACGCTATCTAAGTAATTTTCTTGTTCATACCGTTTTTCAAAGGTTTGAAAACGACTCACACTTGACGAATTGTTCTGGGCTAACAGAATGTTATTCGATAACAGAAGGATCATTATTGTGAAAAACTTATACATAATAAATAAAATGCTTAACTAATTTAGCAAAGGAAGCTACGATAGTGAAGAAATTAGTTACATATTTTGTTTTTCTACAAATCAGTTTGAATTGTGCTGCTCAAGAAACGAATCAATTGAGCCCCAATCAGTTTGCGATAAACGGTAATGGCGACACCATAAACCGAACAGATGCGCAAGGAAAAAAAACGGGTATGTGGAGTATATTTAATCAGAGCCGCTATGGTGATGACTCATTTTACGAACTGGGTCAGTATACTGATGATAAAAAACAAGGAAGCTGGAAAATGTATCAAAAAAATGGATTGCTTCTGAATCAAACGAATTACTACAATGGTTTTAAAAATGGCGAAGTCAAGTTTTACAACGAAGGGCGCTTGGTTTGTAAAGGTCAGTATAAAGCCTTGCGCACGGACGTCCCCTATGATACGATTCAAGTAGAACAGCCTGACGGCGGCTTTAAAGAAAAAGTGATTCCTACCTCTTTAGGCTCAGTGCGTCATGGCTTTTGGATTTACTATAAACCTCCTTTCAACGAAATACAAAAAATTGAAGAATTTCAATGGGACGAACTAGTGTATGTACAAGATTATGCTACCAAAGCAGATAGCGTAGCCTATCGAAATAGAATGGCGAAGTATCCGCATTCCTCAGGAAAATTACCTCCGGGTATTTGGAGTAGAAAAAAAGGGAAAGCCCCTGCTAAGTTTACCGATATTCCTGAAGATACTAAATTTATCAAACCCAATCCTGGTAAAAAGAAGCACTAGTCATACATGATTATTGCACCCATACCTTCCGCACTATTTGCGCTTGCTGATTATAAATGCTGAGTAGGTACATTCCACTTTGTAAATCACTTATATCCAACTGACTTTTGAGCACACCCTTTTGTATCTGCCTACCCGTTATACTCACTAACTGATACTGATAGGACGTAAGGCCCCCCTCTATTTCAATATTTATAAAACCATCGGTAGGGTTAGGAAATAATTTCAATTTAATATTCTCTACACTCCATTGTGGCAATGCATTCGGCTCGCCTCTGTCTATACTCGTATCGCAGGGTACTAAATCCATATCGTAGTAGGGCTGCGTAGGTGGGCGAGATACAGCACCGAATGGAGCATGGCTAAAGTCGAGACCTCTTTTCCGAAAATCACAGGCTGCGCCTTTACGGCTTGGGTGATTTATATAACTTATTTCGCGAGCTATAGCCCCTCGATTACCCACATACAGCTTATTATCTGCTCCAAGGTTCATGTTACCATAGCCTGTAAAAAACTGCCAGGTAGAATCAATACCCGCAACATGATACCACTGCTTGGAAGGATCTGATTCGAGCAAATCATATTGTACAATATTATAATCTTTCGTTACGTATATAAACTGACTATTGGGACTAAAACAAACACCTACGGTTGTAGAATCCATCAGGTTAGGGTTAAAAGGACTTTGCCTGGGCAGTATTGGTACATCGATAAACTGTGGATTGGAAAACTGCGCGGTGGATCGATCAAAATCTGCTATGAATAATTTGTTCAATTGATAACTTGTTAATGCGAATTTAGAACCATCACAACTAAAACCAATTTGTCCCGCACTTGAATTATGTGAGATATACGAATTAGGAAAATCTTGATAGTTGGGTGCCGATAAACTATCCCTACCAATGAAAATTTTGGCTACCCTATTTTTAGCGGCCGGCCATGGCAGAGCAGTAAAAAGGGGATCAGTAAAGCCAGCATGAATTCGTGTAGGCTTTATTAACCACCAATCTTTACCATTATTATGCTTACAGGCCATCATCATAGAATTGTTCAAACTATCATTCTGCGTGAGGTAGGTTGTATCAATTACTCTGGGCAGGCCATTATTCCCTTTTATATCTACCTTATAGAGTATTAATTCGTCAAACACGTCTAAATCTAGAAAACTATTATTCCATTGAGCTAAACGCCAATCCGTTACATTTTGGACAATTACATAATACAGACCCGAATCCATAGGTAAAATAATGCTGCTTTGATCCTGTCCACTAGTTTGATTATTGGTATTAAAATAAGACGAACTAACGAGTTGCGCACCGCCTTGAACTACGCTACCGTTACTATCAAAAAGAGTGTAGCCGTTACAGAGTAAAAGTAATCGTCCATTACTATCACAAATACCACTATGAGCGGCAAATAATTGAGTATCCAAGTTGTTATTCTTAAATGAATCAGCTACGGCGGAGGGGGTGAAGTTTAACTGAAACTGACCGTAAGCACCCATAATCCACTTATCACTAAAGTGAGTTTTTTGAGCTTGCAAAGCAATGCTTTGCAAGCTCAAAAAACAAATGGTTATAATTATTAAGTTTTTATTCATACTTTATTCTATTATTACTTTGCCAGTATCTATAATTTCACCAGCACTTTTACAAACCCATACATATACACCATTCGGAAGCTCTAAATTTGCATATTGATTTCGCATTTGGGTAATACTTGTTTTAGCGTAGTGGCACATTTAACAAAAATAAAAAAATATGTTGTAAGAAAGTTTTATTTTGTGTTACTAAATTTAATCACTAAAATCCAAATTTTTCAATTTTGCGTATTGCCTAATTGTTACCTTTTTGATATTTCTTTATAAAGATTCTGAATCACTGTATCTAAAAATTATTGATAGGTTGTAAATGAAAATCATAATCGAAAAAGTTGACAAAACTAAAAATAAATTAATCTTAGTTTTTTAATACGCCTATCGAGTTTGTTTTTCTGAAAACGTTTTTTCAATTTTTGCGCCCATGTCTTCTACTCTTTTTTGAAGCTCAATCATGTCAACATTTTGTTCCATTTTATCAGCGGCTGTTTCAATCGTTTTTATCAATTTTGAGAAATCTACTTTCTCAATAATAGTTAGTAGCTGATCTATATTTTGACTCACATCTTTTGAGGTTCGGTCCACTACTCTTTGAACTTTTTGCCAATTGGCTTTTTCTACAGCAGTAGAAAATTTGTCTATGCTCTTGTTAACATCTGAACTCAGTTTGTTGGCTTCTTTCTTACTCAAAGTTTGTGCTTGCGAAGTCGCGCCTAAGCCAAAACAAATTAACACCAATAGGATTCCTTTTTTCATACTTCGTAAAGTTCGGAAGAATAAAGAAGGCTTGTGCCTTATAGTCTGTTAAAAACAGATAGTACAAAATATTATTTTATTCGAGCAATTGGCTTCATGTCAAGCCAGTTTTTACCTAAAGAACGAACAACCCATTCTTCTTCTACAGGACCCATCCAGCTTTTATACTTCATAGTTATTGTAGAGTCCGTACTCCACTCCCAAGTACCTGGCACATTAGAATAGGTAATAGGTGGGGTGCCGCACCGTCCTGAGTTTTGACGAAGAATTAATTTTCCTTTTTCTTTGAAAACCATACAGTAGCCCTCGGGCATTTTTTTAAGCTTGGAGTAGCACTTTTTTTGAGGATGATAGGACCACAAGCCAAGGACGTGCTTTGGGTTTTTAAATGAACTCGCAATGGCTAAAATAAAAAGTAAACATAAAGGAAGTAAGTATCTCATATTTAAAAGATGCAGACTAGACTAGGATTCCATAAAACCTATTTCTGTCGTTTAAAATCACCTCGTTTCCACGACTTAAAAAACTCAGCCCAATTGAGCGGATTAAAAATGGTCATTGGCGGTTGACCACCTGCCCAATACCTGCGTTTCAAGGCTTGCGATTGGTAATAATCTAAATGCTCGTTTCCATCCTTCGGTAGAATATAAGTCATAGCCCGAATGGTATTCATTTCAGTATTTCTACGAATCACTTCGATTTGATCCGGTGGGATTTCCCATTGTACAAAAGCTCGCTCAAACTCTTCTCGAGACATGAGTGGCCGAATCACAGTAATCGGCAGATAAAAAGTGTCTTGAGACATCAATTGAATCACAGAATAACGAGCTTGAGTTAAAGTATCAGGAATGGTGTACGTTTTTTTGCGATAACCCATGCAACTAAATTCAAGTTTAGTACCCTTGGGTGCAATTAAAGAAAACACTCCTTTTCTATTACTAATCACTCCGCGGTCAGTGCCAGATAATTTCACAGAAACATAAGGCAGATAGCGCAAACTATCGGAACTCATAATGACCCCAGTCAATTCTACCATATTATTAAATCCGTATTGCGCACTCACATTTTTCTGAGCACAAAAAATAACTATAAATAATATAAGTCGTAAGAATTTCACAAGGCTATAAAAGTATTCAATTACAGATTCTCTGCAAAGTACAACAGCGTGGTCTATCTTCGCTTAACAAAAGTTTATATTCTAGAAATGACGGTTCAAGAGGTTCAAAATGTGCTTGCAGAAATACCCGTTCCGGGTACAAATAAAGATTTGATTTATCTTAAAATGGTGGATAAAATTGAGCTTGAAGGTAATAAAATCAAGTTCAATTTAACCGTGGCTCATGCCATGATGAAACCTCACTTAGAAAAAAGTTGTGCGGCAGCTTTGCATAAAAAATTCGGCACAGAAACAGAAGTAGCGATAAATTTTATCACTGAAATTGGGAGTAACCGAATGGATAAAAAAGATGTTTTACCAGGTGTTAAAAATATAATTGCCGTTGGCTCGGGAAAAGGCGGAGTCGGAAAATCTACCGTGTCTGTCAACTTAGCCTTCGCCTTGGCAAAGTCAGGTGCCAAAGTAGGCATTATGGACGCTGATATTTACGGACCTTCCATCCCGATCATGTTGGGTATTCGTGGAGAACGACCTATGATGGAGGACGTAGACGGCAAGGGAAAAATTATACCGATTGATGTAACACCCGATGGACAGACTAGCGGAAGTTTAAAAGCTATGAGCATTGGTCTATTGATTGATGACAAGCAGGCGGTCGTCTGGCGTGGACCCATGGCTAGTAGTGCGCTCAAACAATTTGTAACGGATGTAAATTGGGGAGAGTTAGATTATTTAATCATTGACTTACCGCCAGGTACGGGCGATATTCATTTAACTATGGTTCAAACCATCCCGGTAACGGGAGCCGTAATTGTAAGTACCCCACAAGAGGTGGCTATGGCAGACGCCAAAAAAGCCATCATGATGTTTGACGGACCGCAGATTAAAGTCCCCATTTTAGGCTTAGTAGAAAACATGGCTTATTTCACCCCAGCAGAATTACCGGAAAATAAATATTATATTTTCGGAAAAGGTGGTGGCAAACAGTTGTCAGAGCAATTTGAAATCCCCTATCTGGGACAAATCCCCTTAGTACAAAGTATTCGAGAAGGTGGCGATGAAGGTAAACCAGCTGTACTAAACGAAGACGATAAAATAACCCAAGAGGCATTTACCAAGCTCGCAGAAAGTGTAGCGCAACATGTCAGTATAAGAAATGCCAATTTAGATCCGACACAAATAGTAGAAATTACCACCTAATGCAAAAAGTCAATCTCGCCATACAGGTTTTACCATTTTCTTCCGCTGAAGATAAGTATACCATTATTGATAAGGCTATTGCTCTTATTGCTGAAAGTGGATTAAAGCATGTTGTTTGTCCCTTTGAAACAGTGGTTGAAGGCACCTATGAAGAAGTAATGAATTTGGTAGAAGATATCAAACACTCTTGTCTATTAGCGGGTGCGGATGATTTAATTATCAACCTTAAACTACACGCTAAAAAAGAAGGCGATGCTTTGATAGATGATAAATTAGAAAAATATTCTTAAATGACCAGACAAGAACTTGTTCATCAAATCCGACAAAAACAATCTTATCTCTGTATAGGATTAGATAGTGATATAGAAAAAATTCCACCTCATTTGAATGGCGATGTGCTAGCTTTTAATAAGGCTATAATTGAAGCAACAAAAGACTTTTGTGTGAGCTATAAAGTGAATACCGCTTTTTACGAATCACAAGGAGCAGAAGGCTGGGAAAATTTAATGGAAACCTTCAAAATGATTCCCGATACGCATTTTATAATTGCCGATGCCAAGCGAGGCGATATTGGGAATACTTCTAATCAATATGCTAAGGCATTTTTTGAAAAAATGAATTGCGATGCTGTGACGGTCGCACCCTATATGGGTAAAGATTCCTTGCAGTCCTTTTTAAACTATAAAAACAAATGGACCATTGTACTTGGATTAACGTCCAATAAAGGTGCTGAAAACTTTGAACTACTAGAATTAGCCAACGGCAAAAAATTATATGAAGAAGTGATTGGGCAAATAAGTACGTGGGGCAGTGATGAAAATCTAATGTTTGTAACGGGAGCTACACAAGCAACGCACTTAGACGATTTACGAAAAATGATACCCAATCATTTTTTACTCATTCCAGGGGTTGGAAAACAAGGAGGAGATTTAAAAGCGATTTCTGATGTAGCCATCAACGAAGAAATAGGTATTCTAGTGAATTCATCACGAGCAATCATCTTTGCTAGTCAAGATAAAAACTTTGCCGAAGCAGCTGCGTATCAGGCTAAAAAAGTAGCAGAAGAAATGAAAGAAATAATGAGTTCTCGTAATTCATAATTGTTTCATTCGTAATTTACCACAGTGTTTAGTGAAGATCTTTTACAGTTTATATGGCAGCACCAGTTTCTGGAAAAAATAGATGAGCTACAAACTATTGAAGGTGAAAGCGTTCAAGTCATTCATTCTGGCAGGCTCAATATAGATGGTGGGCCCGATTTTTTAAATGCCCAAATTCAAATTGGATCTACTAAATGGGCAGGTAATGTAGAACTTCATCTAAAATCAAGCGATTGGATGAAACATAAACATGATGACAATCCAGCTTATAATAAATTGATTTTACACGTTGTGTATGAGCACGATACTTTTGTAGAATTAAATTTTCCTACACTAGAAATTAAAAACCACATTCGCCCTACTCTTCTTGAACGTTATGAAGAACTTATGCGCATTGATAAAGAAATCCCTTGTCAATCACTGCTAAAAGACATAGGCAAACTACGTAAAACACACATGCTAGAACGTGTTTTAATTGAACGATTAGAACGAAAAACGCAAGATGTGAAAACACTCTTAGCTCAAACCAATCAACATTGGGAAGAAGTGTTTTATATACTTGTGGCTCGCAACTTTGGCTTAAAAATCAACCAAGAACCGTTTCAAAAAATTGCAGAGAATACTCCAAGTAAACTATTCGCCAAGCACAAAAATAATCTTAGGCAGATAGAAGCGATTCTTTTCGGGCAAGCAGGATTTTTACAGCAAGAGCATAACGATGCTTATTTTATTGAATTGCTAAAAGAATATTCTTTTCTACAAAAGCTCTATTCTTTAAAAAACATACCCCTACACCGCATTAATTTCTTGCGGCTGCGTCCTGCTAATTTCCCGACTATTCGTCTGGCACAGTTTTCTAAATTATTGCATCAATCTAGTCATTTACTTTCTAAAGTTTTAGAAACGTCTGAGCTAAAAAAAGTTATTACCTTTTTCGATGTAGAAGCTAGCGAATATTGGGACAATCACTACACATTCGGAAAAGTCAGTGATCAAATCATAAAGAAGAAGCTAGGTAAAAATTTCATTGAGCTTCTTATGATCAACACAGTCATTCCACTGCTGTTTATTTATGGAAAAGAGAAGGGCGAAAATCAATTTTGCAACCGCGCCATGAGCTGGCTAGAAGAATTAAAACCTGAAAAAAATAGCATTACCAAAACCATGCATTCTATTGGTTTTGAATTAGAAAATGCTAAAGACTCTCAAGCCCTTTTAGAGCTTAAAACAAACTACTGTGATAGTAAGCAATGCCTACAATGTAGAATTGGTTATGCGATTATGAATTAATCGTTGTAAACGAACTCAACATTTTTTTCTACATCAGGATGTAGCGAGAAATGCACTGGACAGGTCAAAGCGGCTTTTTCTAAGATTGCTTTTTCTTTATCGGTGTACGTTTTATCTTTCGGTAAGATCATTTTTATATTAATCTGACTAATCCGTCTCGGATTCGTGCCCATTACTTTTTCTACTTCGCTTATCGTACCATCAATATTTATATTACGCTCTTGTACGGCAATGCCCATCAGCGTCATCATACAGCTAGCTAAAGCAGTGGCTACCAAATCCGTGGGGCTAAATCGTTCGCCCTTTCCTTGGTTGTCTGTTGGGGCATCCGTCTCTATTTGTGTGTTTGACTTCACATGGATACATTCTGTTCTTAGGTTTTCTTTATACTCTACTTTCGCTGTCATTGCCTATTTTTCGTTAAATTTACATTAGAATTTTATTTTGCGTATTTCCATTTTCATATTCTCAATTTTATTTCTACTGCCCATAACTCTGTTCGGGCAGACAGAAGACGAAATTGGCATCACCAAAATGAATAAATTTCCTAAGAAAAGAAAACGTCCTGCCCCAATTACCGAGGAAATGTCTGGAGGGTTTCGATTGAGTACCGATGGATGGAGTTTTATGTTGGAACGTGGTTTTATAAAATCGTATGACAAACGAACCAATTTTCTTTGGCTCGATATTTCTGAAAAAAAACACCCGCGTGAGTTTAAGCAGTTGAACGAAACCTTTGCAACTTATTTCCCGAATGAAACGGCACCCTTACCTTACAAATTTGGAAAAATTAATAATTTCTATCAGTTCAAAATTGGCTACGGCCAAAAACGACAACTAACGGGTAAACTCGATAAAAGAAACGTAGTGATACACTGGACCTATGGAGCAGGTATCTCGCTAGGTCTTTTAAAACCTTATTATCTAGACGTGCTAACAGTTGAAGGCAATGGTTCGTTGAAACGGGAAGAAGGCAGTTATTATGACGAAGAGTTCAAACCCTATTATGAAAATGATATTGCCGTAATTGGACAAGCTGTTCAAATCAACGCTATAGTCGGTAGTACTTTTTTTACCAAAGGAATCGGCGAAACAAAAATTAAACCGGGTCTAGCCGGCCGCTCAGGTTTTTACTTTGATTTTGCCCCGAACAAGCGATCATTTTTAGGAATTGAGATAGGAGCTAGTTTGGAAGTGTATCCCTCACCGATAGAAATCATGGCCGGAACTGACAATCGGTCTACCTTTATTAACCTATACTTAGACGCTCGATTCGGCAAACGTTGGAGCAGAGATTAATCAAACCGATAGCTTACTTCTCCTTCTTTGCCGTCTTTAATTTGAATCCCCGCAGCTTGTAACTCATCTCTAATTTTATCACTCGTTGTCCAATCTTTATTTTCACGAGCTTGTTTTCGCAAAGCAATCACTACCTTCATAACATCGTCCAATTTATAATTGCTTGCTTGCTGCGGTTCTTTCAATCCAAAAATATCCACTAAGAAATCATGAAACGTTTTGGCCATTAATTCTATGTCAGCCACCTGCACATCACTTGCTGAGGTTTGGCCTCCTTTAATGCTATTTGTTATACTGCTCAACTCAAATAGATGGGCCAACACTTTTGCCGAGTTAAAATCATCATTCATACTATCAGTGCAGGCTTGACAAAGCGCTTGAATTTTTTCAGATGTTTTCGTTGGTTGATTTGCTTTTCCTTCTAGCGTCGTCAATGTTTGTTTTGCTTCGAAGAGCTTTTTCAAAGCTTTTTCAGCGTCTTGTAATCCTTTAATATTGATATCCAATTCTGAAGAATAATGAGTTTGAGCAAATAATAATCGAATTACACTTGGATTATACCCTTGATCTAATAAATCATGTGAACCAGCAATAAATTCCATAGGCAGAATTGCATTCCCTAAACTTTTACTCATTTTTTGACCATTGAAATTGAGCATATTGGTGTGCATCCAATAACGCGCGCCTCCTTCATTATAGGTTCCTTTGTTTTGAGCAATTTCACATTCATGATGTGGAAATTTTAAATCCATACCTCCACCATGAATATCAAAAGTGTGTCCTAAATATTTTGTACTCATCACGCTGCACTCTAAGTGCCAACCAGGAAATCCCATACCCCAGGGTGATCGCCACTGCATTATGTGCTCAGGGCTCGCTTTTTTCCAAAGAGCAAAATCAATTGCATTTCTTTTTTCGTCCTGACCATCTAAGTCTCGATAACCCGCGACTAAATCTTCAATTTTTCTGCCCGACAATTCTCCGTAGGGATGCTTTTCATTGTAGGCTGTCACATCAAAATAGACTGAACCATCTACTTCATACGCAAAACCATTCTTAATCAATTCTTCAATCATTTCAATCTGCTCAATGATATGCCCAGTGGCCGTTGGTTCAATCGAAGGAGGGTGGGCATTGAATAATTTCATGACATCATGAAAATTGGTTGTGTACTTTTGTACCACTTCCATCGGTTCTAAGCTTTCTAATTTTGCCTGGCTTTCCATTCTATTTACACCTTCTCCTGCTGCATTGGTGAGATGACCGGCATCTGTAATATTGCGCACATAGCGTACTTTATAGCCTAAATGTGTTAGGTATCTATAAATCATATCAAAAGAGCAGAAGGTGCGCACATTGCCTATGTGAGGCTCGCTATATACGGTAGGTCCACAAACGTAAAGACCAACGTTTGGGGCACTTATCGGCACAAATTTTTCATTCTCTCGCTTATGCGTATTATAAATATGTAGTTCTGAAGACATAATGCGCGAAGATAAAGTTTTCGGTATAAGATTACTTAAATGAAACCTTAAAGAAAAAAAATCCGCCCCTACATAAGCAGAGGCGGACTATTAAAAGCTCACTAAACTTTTTATTGTATACGTTTAACACGGAATGAACAATTGACTGTTCGGGCAGTAAACCCTGTTACTGTAGCCATGAAATTACCTTCTATCCAACCTCCAACGGCTTGATATTTTGTTAATGTTACCATAGGTGTTCCTGTAATGTTTTGGGATGTAGACCCATCCATATGATCTGTATATTGATTAAGAGTATGTGTTCCTGCGACTGTTTGTGGTCCGCTAAAACCAAAAGTAATAAATTCTGTGTTGGAAGAGTCGCCTCCATTAATGTATGTATTCGACGAATAACTTTGACTAATATATACATTATTCGAGGCTAACAATGATCCGTTTGTAGTTGTTGTTCCATCATTTGACGACCAAGTAATAAACTCTGATAAGGTACCACAAGCTTGCACTAGACCAGCATTTACTATTGTATTCGGCGTTACCGTAATTGCAGAACTTCCGTTAACCGTATTGGAAACATCATAAGCAGTTAGCGTAGCTGAGGTTGGACCACTTAAACAATTGACAGTAAAAGTAAAAGCACCGGACGCATTTGTAAGCGTGGTAAGTATTACGGAGCCAGATTTATATTTTACTGGAGCATTTGCTAGGATTACATTATTACAATCTTCTGCAATTCCGGTAACAACTGCTGGATTGGACGAGTTAGCCACTGTTATCGTGCCCAAATTAATATTTGCAGCAGTCGTACTAAAATTTTGAAGGAATGTTGCAGGCGAATTATAAGAACAACCTGTGGGAATATACTCCAAGCTAAATGAGGCATTGGCCGGAATCTTCCCAATTACATTCCCACTACTATTCGTTATACCAGAACCTGTACTTACCGGACTAGTTGTAATCACTTTTACAATAGCACCGCCGATTGGCAAATTATTTGCATCAACCAATTGGCACGTAAAGTTTACTAAGGGATTTGGATAATCACAGTTCCAAAAACTAAAGTGCGAAACTGAACCAACATAAGTACCATTTATTTTTGTGGCTTCGCCTTCTTCTACCCACATCCCGTTAGATTCATCAAAGTGCCAAAGTGGAACGGTAGCTGGAGCGCTTCCTGATAAACTAGAAGGTAAGGGAAAAGTAACTTCTGCTTTTTGTCCATTCCCTAATTGAAGACTTTGTCCTGCGTCGCCTACTAATTCTACTGCTTGCATCCCGTAGGTAGTTAGGTCTTCTTCCGCTCCTTCCTCATTGATGCCGCGAAGAGCGCCCGGAGTTAATAATGCTAAATTAGAACCACTCGGGTCAATCCATTTTGCGTAAACGCTTACGTTTCCGTTATACGGTAAATTAGTTGCAGGGTCAATGATAGCATCCTGAGGAAACTCTATTGAGCCACCCGTCGAAATCGTTACAGATCCGCCTAATGAGGCATCGAAAGTCACAGGAGATGGTAATTCCATAATCATAATTCGAGTTTGATTATCTTCATTAGCTATTACGCTCAATGTTTTAAACGCTTTAAAATATCCTGTTTTTTCTACTTTAATCGAGGTGGCATTTATAGGTGTGGTAATATCTGAAAAATAAAAGAATCCATCAGCATCAGTTGTTATTTGATGTGAGCCAGTAGATACCATGGCGCCCTCCAGCGGCGATCCGTCTTCTTGAATCACTTGCCCCATAAACGTGGCCTTGGTCATTTCAGTATTATCCCATTGTGCTGTGGGGTTCTTTCTTGGTAAATCGGTGCTATCTTTTTTACAAGAATTCAGCACGAATGCAATTGCAATAAGGAACATACCGAGCGTAGTTCCAATTTTAAATATAGGAGTTTTCATAAATAATAGTTTGTTTGTACTACCAAAGACGTAATGAAAATGAAGAACGTTAGTTATTTTTAGATAAAAAATGGAAACGGCACGAATTATTTTACGAGAAAGAACGGCAGAACGCATGGCTACAGTGATTTCGAAAGATAAAAGCTATCAAACTACTTTTTTTGGAACTGAGGAAGAACAGACTTTGCATAAAGAACTGGACCGCATAAAAAAAGGGCAGTACAACAATTATTATTCAGGTCCGTACTTTGACCTTTTACTAAAAGAAAACAATAAAGTGATTGGCAGTGCTGGATTTCACACCTGGTGGCGCGATCATGACCGTGCTGAAATTGGATATGGTCTCACCCAAGAAAAATATAAGCGCCAAGGATTTATGAATGAAATCCTACCTTTCATACTAGACTATGGTTTTAAAAAAATGCATTTAAACCGCATAGAGGGCAAAACAGCTCAAGACAATATTGCCTCCATTTCTTTATTAAAGAAGTATGGCTTTATAAAAGAAGCTACCATTCATGGTCATTATAAAATGCCAGATGGTAGCTACAGTGATGATTTTCTTTATTATTTACTGAAACAATAAATGTATCGTTCGTTTTAACGTCCTGTCAATGAACTATATCCTGCGGTAGAAAAACTAGATCTTGATTTGCCAAATGATAGAACATCCATCTCAACTTTATCACCTTTTCTTTGATCATTCCATTCATAGGATAAGACCATAGCACCTGCATCCATTCGTGCTTTGATCGTTGCATTATTATAATAGATGGCCATACCTCTATTACCTCCTCGGTTACTATTCATAGCGTTATAAAAATCAGGATATGGATTTAATCCATTCGCTCTACTAATCCAAATAAGAGTTTCATTATCTGTGGCTTTGCACAAATAAGCATCTGCTTTATAACCGGCTACTGTTTTCGTTTGACCTGTTTTGGTTACACTTACTACTCTATATCTACTACCACGTTTTTGTACTTCCTCGGCTGCGTCTACCATATTAAATTTGATACCCATGCGTGTTTTTCTATTTTCTATTCTCATAAAAGTATACATAGCGCCTTGATCAATATCCATTATCATTCTATCCATATCCTTCATTTCATTATTTCTACCTCCGTCAAACTCCATTTTACTAACGGATACGACATTAGGAGACGTTCCATAATCTAATCTGGCGGTAGAAGTCATATTGTTTCTAGCTCGGCGTCCGGTCATTTTAGTTCTCATTTTGATATAATGCGTAAAATTGTAAGATGCTCTAGGAGCACTCACTTGGCCGAACAATCCACCACCACGATTCGAATTGTTTCCACCGGGCTGATTATCCATGGTACCATTATTTCTGCCTGATACTCTATCTTCCGTTCTGTCTATCGCTTTATCAATCTTCTCTTCAGCTTTTGTTTCTGTGCGATTAATAATTTCATCCGCTTTTTGTTCAAGCTTGTCGTTTAATTTTTTCTTCCATTTGCCTAAAATTTGTGCGGAACAATCCGTAGCGGCAAATGTCGATAGTAAAGCCAATAGAATAATGCTTATTTTTTTCATAATACTTTTTGTTTTTTGTTAGTACAAAGAACTTTATTTTTTGCCGCCTAGGCAATACGCCTTTTTACGTATTTATCGATCAAATGATTTCTTTGCAATGAAATAAAAAAAAGTGAGCGATACAATATCACTCACTTCAAATTATAATAAGAATTGATAAATAATTTTTATTTAAGGTTTATAAACTACAAAATAAAATGAAATATTAGATAAGTTAAAGGACGTATTATACGTTCTTATTTGCAAAGGACCAGATAAACTGCTAAAAACTCTTGCTGTGCCATTAAAACCAACAGGTGTCGTCTGAACTACATATTGAGTCGAATTAATGGATTCACCAGTAATAGTAATTGCGTAAGTTCCTGTTGCTGTTCGAGTACAAGAAACATTGCTAGTTTTTGCGCCATTCATTCCACCATTAGCATTAACATGACCATAAGCTATAGGCACCATATTTGCGGCACCTGTTTGTTCTCTTCTAATTTCACCTTCTGCCGTAACATCACCTGTAACATCAACCTTAAACTTCACATTCGTACCCTGGGTTGCCTCAATGAATTGCGTATTAGCCACTGGGGTTGCTGGCGCTTCCAAATTCAGAATATCATTACCCGAATTCATAGTAGTTGCTTTAAAATCTACGAGCTCGGTAACAGCCGTTGATGAAGTAACATGTAATTTATTCCCACCCTGAGCTGTGCTACTTCCAATGGTAATTTTATCAGCAATATCTTTTTGAACAATAAAACCTGCGGAATTTTTCACCAATTCTACATTAGCTGCACTTAATGCATACGGCGCACTTAATATTCTTTTGGTACCCAAATTAGTATAGCTTGTTCCGCCATTAGGGTCAATTTGTACTTGCAAATATTTTGCGCCTGTACCCCAAGTAACTGCACTCATAGTACCAATCTCTACCGTACCAGTACCTATGGCTACACTGTACAAACCATAGTCATTCGTTGTAATATTGTGACGTTCACGATATTGTTGCGTACCCGTTGCGGTGCTATGCCTAATGACTAATCGTAATGTAATTGACTGATTAGCCAATGGCTGACCCGATGCATTCCTAGCTACCCCTTGATAATTTAATAATTCTGGTGCTTGTGCAAATGCAAATACGCTTGCACAAAGTAATAGTGTTAAAAGTTTAATTGTTTTCATAATAATTTTTTTAATAGATAATTGATTGAGTTGTTATTTGAGTTTTTGAATTTTAAAAGATTTAGAATAAGTTGCATTTGATTTATTTAATTTCACTTGGAGTACATAGTATGCATTGGCCAAATGTGATAAATCAAATTCGAATTTATTATTCCCGGCTGAGAGCTTGTCTTGCTTTGATAATAGCATACGGCCTTGCATATCCATTAATACAAAGTCGGCATCAGCTAAATCATTCGTATTGAGTTCTAACTGAATTTTGGTACTTGTTGGGTTTGGATAAACGTGTATTTTATCTGACGCTAACCAAGTTTCATTTATACCAACCGAGTTGTCACTCATGGGTTGTAATACACCGTGTGTTATGACTACTGAACCATTGCTGGCAGTATGTACAGCGCACATTTCACCAACCGAAAAAGAGTAGGTATTGCCTCCTATTGTAGCGGTGTTTCCATTAGCATTAATGGTGCTTTGTGCATCACTATTTATTGCTAAGAAAGTTAAGAATATTAATACTAGTTGTTTCATAATTTTTACTTTTTAAAGATTAAGGTTTGAGTTCATTTTTATTAATTGCAAAAGAGCAAATTTTATAGCTTATAGGCAATACGCCTTTTTACGTATTTTTTACTTTTTAGTATTGTTACTTGCTTCTCTCTCTAATATTGGTTTTTCATGTGTATTCCAGTCAATGCTTTTCTCCTTAGGCTTATCATACGCTGCGGCATGTAAGTAAAGACCTTTGTTTTCTTTTTCTTTTTCCACTTCGGCTATCACTCTATTTTTCTGTGCCCACTTATCATTACGCACACCCGTTACTTGCCAGCTTACCTTTACATTGGGCTTATCCGTTTTTATAGTAAACGTGTTACCACTAATCTCTGTAAGTACAATCGCTTGCGAGAACTGCCCGATAGGCGTTAATTGATATCGAAAGTCAATGTTCAAATCATCAAAATAAGTTGGTAAAGTCACCACGACTTCGCCATTGGCATTTGTAGTTGCATTACCATTATAGATGTTCATCATATCCGGGCTTTCTACAAAAGAGTGATAGAGGTATTTATTTTCAGGATCGGATGGGTGATCTATTTTAAAGGTTCCACCGCCTTTGCTTAGCGTACCGGTTACATTTACACTACCTACAAAATATCCTGCCCAATTTGTAGTACCCCCTGAAGCAGTTCCATACACGCCATATTTAATGCCCGCATTACTTCCTGCTAATTTTCCAGCAGAACCAAAAATGCCATAAGAATTACCACCAGTAAGTGAAACACCGTGTACACCATATCCAACACCAGTAGTTGAACGTTGCACTCTTCCTTCTATTCCACGATAACCGCCAACTGCTCTTGATCCTATTCCATAATCTAAAGTTGTACCTGCGACTGTCCTACTGTACAACCCAATATGATCGTTTACGCTACTCCCTAAAAAATCAACACGAACAATACCGCTATCAATATAACTTGAGGCATTTGAAGTAAAGTAGCCGGCGGAGCCCGCCCTAGAATTACTTGTTAGCGAGCGTATTCCTTTACTTGTTGAACCACTAGTAAAATATCCAGCCCATCCTGTGGCTGATGTACCATTCATAATACCGTAAACAGCGTTACCATTGCCTCTAGCTTCACCATAAACACCGTTCGCATTATTTTGACCTAACCCAAACAAAGCAGAGAATCCATTAACTTCGGTATTGGCAAATACGCCATGAGAAAAGTCGCTATATGCCTGTATTCCAAGCCCTGTAGTTCCACCATCCGCGTATATAGCGCTTGGTGTGGTAGTATTACCTGTTCCGCCACCGTTTAAGATAGCTTCAACAGAATGCCTTGCACTACCCGTCGTAGAAGTATTTTTAATTTGCAATACACCATCATTGTTAGTTGCATTATTAATTTGAACTCTCGTACCATTATCAGATACCAGAGAATTACCCCCAGTGCTTGCCGATGTAAATTTTATGAGTCGATTGTTGGTTCCATTAATATTAGCACTGCCTGCTGGCCCAGAAACACCTTGAGGACCTGCGACTCCTGCGGGACCTGCTGGCCCTGGATTTCCGCTAGCGGCATAGAGCGCAAAAGGTACGCTCAATAATTTTTCAGCACCTAAATTTGTGTAGGTTGTACCACCATTCGGATCAATTTGTACTTGCAAATATTTGGAACCTGTACTCCATGTTACGCCAGCCATTGTGCCAGATTCAACTGTACCTGTGCCAATACCTACATTATATAAACCATAATCGTTAGTAGTTACATTATGCCGCTCACGGTATTGGGTTGTACCTGTTGCAGAATTGTTTCTTATTATTAAACGCAATGTGATTGATTGATTAGCCAGTGGTTGTCCAGCCGCATTTCTTGCCACACCCTGATAATTTAACTCTTCAGGGGCTTGAGCAAAAGTCAATAGCGTTATGCATACGAATAAGATTGAGAGTTTAAATGTTTTCATATTTTTTTTGTTTTGATAATGCAAAGGAGCTAAAAAATCTAAGTGTACGCAATACGCCTTTTTACGTATTTTATTCAAACATTGGATAAAAGTTAAAATCAACTTAGAAAGTAAACGACCTAAGGGGCGATATAATTAATTGAACAATTAGTAGGGGTGTCTGTAGGTTCGCTGTACTGAAAAGATGTTATATTCCCTTTATCATCTTTTATATAATCCTGAAAATTATATAAGGTTGAATTAGTATTATTTGTACTAGTTAAGCTTGTAATTTGCTTTTGATGTAGAAATAAATAATACAAACTATACAAATTTGTATTGTTAATAAAAATTACTACACTTGGGTCTAAGTTTACATTAGCAAAAACACCATCCTTATTGTTCACATAGGTAAGATCAATATCGATACCAAAAAACCAATTCTCAATTTTTGTTACATCATCATTCGCATCGAGTATTATTCTAGTTTGAGTACTCTGCAAAACATAGGTGTTGCTGCTGGCAAGATAATTAATCTCTGTGGTGTCTAACACGCCGTTATCATTCTGGACAAACCGGTTTAATATACCACTACTGCTGTAATCAAAGTTATATAACCTAGTTCCTGTGGCAGTAGCTTCCGATACAGTGTTCAAACTTTCATTAGGGTTATAATTCATTTTATAATCTAAAGAACTACCTCTGACAGTTAGTAATAATCTTGATATATTCATGTTGACATTATAAGTAAGGTCAACAGTTCCAAGCGTAGCTGCCGTGATTGAATTTTGCAAAAGTATTTTTTCAGGCACTTCCTTTTTTACCGCAATTGGAGTATCTGTCTCTTTTTCTTTTTTACAAGATGCTATTGAAATACAAACAGTCCCAATAAGCATGAATGTAATAGTTCTTAGTCCTTTCATGATTTTACTTTTAATTGTTCTGCAAAGGACAAACTCTTTATAGCAGAAAACTATACCCCTTTATACGTATTTTTTTTATCCGTTGCTTCTTATACCTTTGATATTATCAAATAACATAATGATTTCATATTCTATATTACTTGTTGATGATCACGCACTTTTTTTAGATGGCTTACAGCTTATGCTAAATGCAAAGTCCGATGTAAAAATCAAAGGAATTTGTAAACATGGTGGCGAAGTTCTAGAGTACCTAAAAAAAGACAAAGACATTGATATTATACTAATGGATATCAATATGCCTATTATGAATGGCTATGAAACTAGTATTGAGCTTGCACAACATTATCCTAATATTAAAATCATTGCCTTATCAATGTATGTTGAACATACCAATATTAAAAAAATGCTACAAGCAGGTGTACATGGCTATGTATATAAAAACGCTGATGCCAACACATTGCTCAGTGCTATCCATACTGTAATGCGTGAAGATTATTATGTAGAGGAAGAAGCACAACATATACTCAAAGATTACCTCAATAAGAAAAAGGATGTAAGCAAGGGATATCATAAGTTTAAAAAATTTGAACTAACCAAACGTGAGAAAGAAATAGTAAGCCTAATTATGGAAGGCATGACCAATCAGGAGATTGCGACCTCCTTGTTCCTAAGTAATCGAACCGTGGATACCCATCGAAAAAATGTACTGAGTAAATTAGATTTAAAGAATACTGCAACATTAGTAAAATATGCTCTAGAGAACAAAGTATATTTGGGTATCGACTAATGCTATGAAAAAAATGCCTTACATATTCATTTGGATTGGCATCCTATTTTCTCCTTTTTCTTCTTTCGCACAACATAAATTTAGATTTAAGAATATTTCTATTAATCAAGGTCTTTCGCAGAGCACTGTTTCGTCTATCGTAGAAGACTCGAAAGGTATTTTATGGTTCTCAACATTTGATGGACTTAATAAGTATGACGGTAAAAATTTCAAAGTTTTTAGAGCTCAAGGCTCATCGAATCTAAAACTAAAAGCATCTAAAATAAACAAACTTTTCTTAGCTCAAAATAATCATTTATTTATTTATACTGATGGTGGAATAGATATTATAGATCTTAAAACAGAGAATAATATTGCGGATTCATTGAGTCCAAAATCGAAGATTTTTGCACCCTGCATTTATAATGACAGTAGCATAATTTTTAGTGACGATTCTCCCTTTTTAAAACTGTACAATGACTATACGCATAAAACTACTATACTTCATCGCTTTACATCGAACCAAGATTCTTCTAACCCATTGCGTAAGATTTTAAAATATAATGACGGCTTTATTTTAGAATATCAAAAAAATCGGATTGAAATCATTGACAAAACCGGTACTCTATTGGAACAGTTTGAAATAAATGATATTTTACAAGAAATTCAATTAGTCGGGAATAAATTGTTGGTTTCTGCAAGAAAAAAAGGTGTCATAGAAATTGATTTGAAAACAAAAATCATTACTCCTTACAAGCACTTCTTGGGCATACTAAACGTGGTAAGAACTATGTTCATTGATGATCAATTGTACGCCTTTTCTTACGGTCAAGGTATTTTAAAAATTGACATGCAAAACAAGCGCATTTCTGAAATCCAAAACAAAATCCTTGAGAATACATTTATTACGAGTTCTTTTCAAGATAAGAATAAAAATGTATGGATAGGAACTGATGGTAGTGGCCTTAATTTTTTCAATAGGCACCAACTCATTTTTGATAACATCACCTCCTCGCGTCTTGGTTCGGTGCGTGGCATCGTTCAAGGAGGCGATAAGATATATATCGCTACCTTCTCTAACGGCTGTTTTTCTTATGATATCAATACTAGAAAAACAGAACAAGTATTTTATAACTCAAACAAAACCTGCAATGCCATCGGCTATACAGATGGTAAACTATGGATAGGCTTTGATCATAGTGGATTAGAAATTATGGACATCGCCTCTAAAAAAATTGTTGGCGCCATTCCGTATTTCGAAAAACAATTGCTGGAACAATTCAAATCAAGAATCTATAAAATTGATAATATAGATGAGAACCACATGGCTATTTCAACCCGCTCCGAAGGAATTGCCTTAGTCGATAAAAAGACTTATAAAATCACTAAACGAATTCACCAAGCCAATACCGCTTTGAAAACTTCTGATATTCGCCATACTATCTTAAGCAATGATGGTAAAAAAATATTTGTAGCTAGTGTGTTTGAAGGGTTAGTTGTTTTTTCATACCCCACTTTTAAATTAATTAAAAATATTAGAACGGATGAAAAACAAGTAAAAATATCCGTAAAGCATGTACGAGAGGATGCGAAAGGTAATATTTGGTTAGGCACCAACGGATCTGGCATTATAGTGCTTAACAAAAACTATAAACAAATTGCACATTGGAACACCCAAAATATTTTAAAAAACGATGTCATCTATTCTACCTTGGCAGAAAATGATAATGCATTATGGAGCAGCAGCAATGAAGGATTGAGCCGCCTACAGTATGAGCTCGTGAATGACACAATAAAAATTAATGATATTCAGAATTTCAATATAAACAATGGCTTACAATCAAATGAATTTAATACCGGTGCCTATTGTAAAACCAATCGGGGATACTTTGCATTTGGCGGATTAGATAATGTCAATGTTTTTAATCCAAGCTTACTAAAATTTGACAGAAAAAATAGGGAAGTAAGAATTACAGATATTTCTGTAAGAAATAAAACTCTCCAAACAGAAAAAGTAATTTATTACATAGATGAAGTACATCTAAAACCTTCACAAAATGATATAGGTCTCTCGTTTATAGTACCAGGCTACAATAATGGTATCTCAATTGAATATCGCTATCGTCTAAAAGGCTATCAATCCACTTGGCAGAATATAGGAAACCGTAATAATATTGACTTTACTAATTTACCGTCTGGGTCCTATCAATTTCAAGTACAGTCAAGATACCTAAATAATTTATGGCAGAAAGATTTTACAGAACTCAACATAATAATTAAAACGCCATTTTATAAATCATGGTGGTTTTATTTCTTAGTGATTTTGGGTAGTATCTTATTATTTGGAGCATTCATTCAGTGGCGAATCAATTACATCAAGACCGTAAATAAAAAGAAGCTCCGTCTTATGATTGAGTCTCAAGAAATTGAGCGCAGTAGAATCTCACAAGACCTTCATGACGATTTTGGCGCAAGACTTTCAACCCTGAAACTGCATATGGAAGCCATAAAGCTTCAACCGGCGCAAGCCAAAGAAATAGCACAAAACACCACGAAAATCATAGACCAATCTATTGTTGAGTTGCGCAATATTCTTTTAAACTTAAGCCCGAAAACACTTAGCGATGACGGTTTAGAAATAGCCCTTCAAGAAATTGTCAATAGTATAAATAAAACCAATTTATTAGGCGTTAGTTCGTCTTACTCGATTAATGGAGAATTAAAATCCAGTGCGGCCATCTCCATTTATCGCGTAGTATTTGAATTGATTAATAATACAATTAAGCATGCTCAAGCCACTCAGATTGATATTTCTCTCACTGAAAGAAAAGATGCAATTGTTCTTCATTATGAAGATAATGGTATCGGTACCGACACGCGAAACAAAAGCAAAGGTTATGGATTATCTAATATTCAAAATCACTTGCAAGTACACGATGGAATCAGCTTTATAGATTCTGAACGAGGAAAAGGCTATTATTTCACAGCAGAATTTCCGCTAAATATTCTTAGCTAAAAATTACAATTGCTTCTTCAGTTCAAACATTTGATCTCGTAAGCGCGCTGCTTCAATAAAATCTAAATTTTTGGAGGCTTGGAGCATTTCTTTTTTCACAGTAGCTATCGCTTTTTCCAGTTGCTTGGGCGTATTATAACCCGCAAAATCTTCAGCAGCAATGGTACTTTTATCCTCGGGCTGCGCGTAATTTACATACTCAGGATTCTCTAACTTAATATCTAACACAGCTGTTTGTTGCAACACATTTTCAATCGATTTTTTAATCGTGGTGGGAGTAATATTATGTTCTAGATTATAGGCCAACTGCTTTTCTCTCCGTCTGTTTGTTTCGTCCATCGTCCGCTGCATACTCGCCGTTACTTTATCCGCATAAAAAATTACTAAGCCGTCAACGTTTCGCGCTGCACGACCAGCGGTCTGAGTCAACGAACGTTCATCGCGCAAAAAACCTTCTTTATCAGCATCTAAAATTGCTACTAAACTTACTTCTGGTAAGTCTAAGCCTTCTCTCAGCAAATTCACACCAATTAAAACATCAATATCACCCAAACGTAATTCTCTCAAAATTTCTACACGCTCAAGCGCATCAATTTCACTGTGTAGGTATTTACATTTTATATTTATATCTAAAAGATACTTAGCCAGTTCCTCACTCAATTTTTTCGTCAGGGTAGTGACCAAAACACGGTCTCCTTTTTTTACTCGGTTGTCTACTTCTTCCAATAAATCATCTATCTGATTGATGCTTGGTCTAACTTCTATAGGTGGGTCTAACAAACCTGTAGGTCGTACAACTTGATCTACATACTCCCCTTCGCAAATTTGCAACTCATAGTTTCCGGGTGTAGCACTTACAAAAATCAATTGATTGACTAAACTCTCAAACTCGGTAAAATTCAACGGACGATTATCCAATGCCGAAGGCAATCGAAAACCGTAGTTCACTAAGTTTAGTTTTCTTGATTTATCTCCCCCAAACATTCCACTCACCTGAGGTATCGTCACATGGCTTTCATCAATCACCATAAGGTAATCATCAGGCATATAGTCCAACAAACAGAAGGGACGTGTACCTTGCTCCCGACCATCCAGAAAGCGAGAATAGTTTTCTATGCCACTACAATAGCCAAGTTCGCGCATCATTTCTACATCATGCTCTACGCGCTCTTTGATACGCTGCGCTTCGATAAATCGCTGCCGTTCCTTGAAGTAAGACTCTTGCGCGATCATTTCATCTTGTATTTCATAAATAATTTGATGCAATCTATCTTTTGGCGCTACATACATAGTAGCCGGATAAATAGCCGCATCGTTTACCGACTCAATTTTTTTTCCTGTCTCTAATTCTAGACGTTGAATTTCTTCAATCTCATCATCAAAAAACACAAAGCGAAAACCATAATCTACATAAGGCAGATTCACATCTACGGTATCACCTTTTACTCGGAATTGTCCGCGCGTAAACGTATCCGTACTTCTAGAATATTGAGCCTCAACTAATCGGTGTAAAAACTTATTCCTACCATAATTCACTCCTTTAGAAATTCTGATAATCCCACTTTTAAAATCAGTAGGATTGCCCATTCCATATATACACGAAACCGAAGCAACAACTATTATATCTCGCCGACCCGACAATAAATTAGCGGCTGCCCGCAGGCGGAGCTTATCTAATTCCTCATTGATGCTCAAGTCCTTTTCTATGTACGTATTACTAACAGGGATATAAGCTTCGGGCTGATAGTAATCATAATAACTCACGAAGTACTCCACTGCATTGTTTGGGAAAAACTGTTTGAACTCCCCATATAATTGAGCCACCAAGGTTTTATTGTGTGTAAGAATTAAAGTGGGTCGTTTTGTTTCTTTAATGACATTGGCTATTGTAAATGTTTTACCACTACCCGTTACGCCTAATAAGGTTTGATGCGGTTCTGATGCTTTCACACCAGCCACCAATTGTTTTATGGCTTCAGGCTGATCGCCGGCGGGTTGGAATGGAGCTTGTAAATCAAACATTAGAAAGCAAAAATACTATGATTTCTATTAGCGATTCTATTTATCCGTTAGTAACGTTTACTAAGGGCTTCACCTTTGAACACTAATTCATCTAGAAAAAAGAGCAAGGTCCTGTATAGTGCATATAGTAGTATAGCAAGGGTTCACCTTGCTGTTCTTAAGGATATATTACATACTTAATTTAACCATAAACAAACGTAAGGACGCAAGGCCTAATTCGTTAGTGGCAATTATATGTACCTTCATAAGTATTTATATGAAATATTACTTTTTAGATTTTGAAAATAACAACGACCTTTTCTTCTCGGAAAAGGTAATCATTGATCCGAATGATTGGTTGAGAAATCAATCATTTGGAGAACCGATTACTCATGATAAGGTGAAGATAAAACTCATGCAAAGTAGCGGAGCACTACATGAATATTTGGCCAATATTCACGGATTACTGATATTAAGAAAAGACGTTGTAGATTGTATTCAAAACATACAGTCGAGCCACTTTCAGAAATTTAAGGTTGAAATTTATAAAGGGTCTGTAAAAGACTATTATTTCATTCATTTATGTGATCACATAGATGCAATAATTGTGGAAGAATCAGATGTGGTTCGCGCCATCCCTAATATTCCTGTATATGATGAAATAAAAAATCTCACCTTGGACAGTAGCCAAATAAAAAATCGTCATATTTTTTCTATAAAGGGAATACCGAATAAAGTTGCCGTATCTGATAAATTGAAAAGTGAGCTTGAAGAAAAGTGTGAATTGCAAATAACAAATTTTATTAATTGCGATGGGTATCATTGGAAGATTTCACCTTTCACCTAAATCAATTTAATTGTAAAAAGGTTTGTGAAAAGAATATACTGCCAGGCAAAATAGGTAACTGCAATTAGAATAAATCTGCTTAAAAAAGAATGGATTTCTAATCAAATCTTAATAAGTAATGATATCTCCTGAGAGTAACAATTGCAACACGAGCTATCCTCAATGATGACAACAATGTAAACCAAAACTCTCCAACAATCAAATAGACAAAACTTCTCCCACCTTTGGACCATGGAAAAAAATGCTGTCGGCAGGCAGACAGGAGCAAAAAAACATACCTTTGACTTAAGCGATAATGCTTGGAGTGTACTTCGCATGTGCGCACTACTTATAACCTAACCGTTTTACCCCAGCCAGTAAATTACAGAAATATATGGACAAGAACATTATATGAAAAAAGGATTTCTCTTATTTATTTTAATTTATGGTTTCTCAATCCAATTATTTGGACAAGAAATTTCCAAAATTGATAGTTTAAAGTCTGCCTTGAGTGATGCTAGCGATTCGGAAAAAGTTCTAATAAATCTTGAATTGGCTCGAGCTCATTTTAATGAAAAATCAGATTTGCATTTACTGTATGCGAAGGCATCTTATAAATTGGCCAAAGAAACCAAGAATGCTAAAAGTACAGGCATGGCATTAGGTGAGATTGGGCGGCACTTTTACAGAAATGGAAATTACGATTCTGCCTATTACTATATTAGTAAATCAATCCCTTACTATAATTCCAGAAATAACAAGGCGGTGGTGTACTCCCAAATTTCAAATATTGAACGAAATAGAGGGAACTATGCCGAGAGTATAAGGCTTCTTATTCAAAGTGACTCTTTGTATAGATTAGAGAATGACACCATAGGTTTAATAATATCCAATGTTAATCTAGGCACTATTTTAGGAAAGAAAAGTGACTTTAAACAGTCCATTATTTATTTTAAGAAAGCAGAGAAATTTGCAGTGAACAACGAAGCTGCACTAGGTAATATTTATAATAATCTAGCAGAAAGTTACATGAAGCTGGAGGAAATAGAAAATGCTAAAAAGTATGTCTTACAATCTATTGATATAAGAGAAGGTCTTACCGATAGTTTTAATTTGGCCAATTCATATTTAAACTATGCAAATCTGTTAGCGAAAGAAGAGAAAGGCCAAGAAGGAATTTTATTTTTTGAAAAAGCGCTCCCAATTTTTGAAAAATTTAAAGCAGAGAAGAATATTTTACTTTGTTACAATGGTTTGGGAGATATTTATAGAAAGCAAAAAAAGTGTCAAAAAGCAATTCAATATCTCTTAAAGGCGCAAGAATTAGGACAGCGAGTTAAGGACCCTACAGCTAAATTGAGCAACTATGAAAAACTGCATAAGTTGTATCGTGATACGAAAAAATGGAAAAAAGCCTATAACTCGCTCATTGCTTATAATAGGATAAATGATTCTATTATAAATATTGCCACAATCAGGGTGACTAAAGAACTTCAAACTAAATATGAAATAGACAATATTATAAAAGAAAAAGAGTTAGCAGAAGTTAATATGACCCTTGCCCGGACACAATCTGAAAACAATAAAATTTTTGGTATTGCAATGGCCTTGTTAGGAGGTTTTATTTTATTAGGCGGTCTTTTCTTTTACAATAGATTCAAACAAAGAAAAAAGCAAGAAATACTTTCCCTTAAAATGGAAGAAACTAAGAACAAACATCATTTGGAGCAACAGGCTCGTTTGGCTGAGTTGAAAGCGCTACAATCTCAAATGAATCCTCATTTTATTTACAACGCCTTGAATAGTATTCAAGATTTAATATTGTTAGAAGACATTCGTAATTCTAATAAATACCTTGGGAAGTTTAGTGATTTCATACGAAAAGTACTTGCCTTCAGCAGTAAAGGGTTCATTAGTATTACAGAAGAAATAGGTGTCCTTACTTTATATACAGAGTTAGAACAACTTCGTGTTGGCGATCAATTGGCACTCTCTATTAAAAACGAATTGGATGAATCGGATAGCGATGATTTTCGGATTCCGGCCATGTTCATTCAACCCTATGTAGAAAATGCTTTAAAGCATGGATTGATGCATAAAGAAGGTAAAAAAGAACTTTCTATTTTATTTAAAAAAGAAGATATGTATATTAATTGTATTATCGAAGACAATGGTGTTGGCAGAAAGAAAGCAAGGGAGATTCAAGAAAGGAGAAATTCAAAACAAGGAGGTTTTTCTACGAACGCAAACCAAGAACGGGTAGACCTTTTGAACACAGGGAAAGAAAGAAAAATAAGAATTGAAGTAATAGACAAAGAGCTGAACAACGAAGCGCTAGGAACTAAAATCTCACTTTTTTTCCCAATCATGATTAATGCACTTGTTCTATAAATTCATGCACCAACAATTTTAATAGTATGCTTACCTTTCCGTATGCTTAGGGCCATAATTATAGATGATGAAGTAAGAGCGCAGAGAGTGCTTGTAAATCTATTAAAAAAGTTCTGTCCCAACGTAACGGTACTGGAAGTTTGTAGCAATGTACCCGACGCTGTTATAGCCATTAATGCCCACGCTCCTGATGTAGTGTTTACAGACATTGAAATGCCTAATTATTCTGGCTTTGAACTACTCTCCTTTTTTAAGGAAGTTAATTTTGAACTTGTTTTTACTACTGGATATAATGAATATGCTTTAAAAGCGTTTGAAGTTTCTGCTGTAGATTATTTATTGAAACCGATTCAAATTGAACAACTAGAAAAGACCGTAGCGAAGCTTGAAAAATTAAAACAAGTAAGCATGCAAACAAGGCTTGAAGTACTGAGTGAAAATTTAAAAACTTCTGAAATAAATAAAATTGCTTTACCCACTTTGGACGGTCTTCTTTTCGTCGCGGTTGATGAAATTATCTATTTAGAGGCAGATGGAGCCTACACCAAGGTTCATTTAAAAAACTCAAAGAGCATCTTGGTAAGTAAGAAACTCAAATATTTTGAGCTTCTATTAGAAAACAGGAGTCAGTTTTATCGAGTGCATCGTTCTACAATTATCAATATCAACTCCATTGTGAAGTACTCTAAATCTGATAATTATATTTCGCTGGATAATGGAGCATCCGTAGGAATTTCTAGAGATAAGAAAACTGCTTTTGAAGAGCATATTAAAAGTATTCGTCTCTAAAACTTTATTACTTTACACATAAAACACTGTTTATGAAATGAAAAGCACGCTTCATGAATCCGCGGACTTCGCAAAAAATGAATATCCCTATCTTTACCTTAAATAATTCGAAATGAAAAATACCTTTATCAAATTGCTCCTTTGTTGCCTAGTACTTAGTGTGACTCCACAGGCCATTCATGCTCAGTTTGGCAGTCTTAAAAACAGGGTTAAGAATAGAATAAACAACAAAATAGAAAATAAGATAGATAAAGCGGTGGATGACGTTTTAGATGGCAAGTCGAATAAACGTACCCAAAGCGATGCGCCAAAAAGACAAACAGAGTCGCAAACTCAAAGGAATCGAAGAAGTGAAACAAGAAGCCAAGAAACTTCTACCGATAATAATAATCAAGAATCGGCTAAATTGCTTTATGAGTACAATGCTGTTATTAGAGATTGTGCTGAATTTTTAGATTACCAAAGTGGAGCAGGCCTTCGTGGTTTAGGCTCTAATGAAGAACAAATTGCATCTCGAGAGGCAATGACTGCTGCATACATAAAAAAGAATATCAGTACAGATAGAAATAGTAGAGATAACTATTCCACGGCTTTGATAGAATGCTATGAAAATTTAAAAGCGCCAGGCTTGCATGATGCCATTTACGCAGACGCCGATGAGGCCTATATGCGTTTTGATAAAGAAGATGCCTTGGATAGATTAAAAGCACTCAGTAGAGATTTAGCTTTTATAAACCGAGTGATTGCACCGGAGGATGAAAAGCTCAAGAGCTCAACAGCCTATGTTGTGAAGTTGAGAGACAAATTGGCTAAAAAGAATGATGCTGCGATGGATAAAATCGCTTGTAGTCCTTTTCATAAACAGAATATGAATAAAATATTCTTTACTTCCAACCCGAACATAAACCCGGTTACTGCAAATGCTTCGGACTTTAAAACTAGTTTTAAAGCGGGCGAAGATATCTACGGCGTAGCTTATTTTTCCTATAAAATTCAAAAGGATATCGATGGGACGGGCCGAATTAGAAGTGGTTCAATTGGAGCAAAAAATGGCGAAGGCTCTGGAACTTATAAGGTAGACTATCAAGGAAACTTAGATAAGCAAAAAACCTATGCTGTCTTCGTAATTTACGCTGATGCGAGTCGTTACAAAAACAAATCAGGATCAACCTTCCCAACGGTTTCACTGAACGCGGAATTTTTATCTAAATTGCCACCTCGGAACCATACAATAGTAGCAAAAGTTGGTGATGATGCGGTAGGCTCATTTCAGTTCGACGCAAATAATGATAATAAGTTAGAAAGTATGGCGGCAACCGCCAAGAAGTTACGCAATAGAATCACAGCTAATAAAAAACTACCAAAAGCAGGCATGCGCAATGCAAGTTATGAAAAACAATTGGTCAATTTATTTAATGGGATGGGATGGCCAGAAAAATTTAAGAAGGCAGTCATTACATCAACCGACTATGGTTATAAAAGAGTAGCTGGTAGAATAACAGGTAGAACATTAAGTGTGCTCATGTTTTCTAAGAAAAGTGATGGCACTTGTATGTACCAAGACTTTACTGTAATTCAACCCAAAACAGGAAGTGGCTATGGGAGTTTTAGAAGACTAAGTACAGGAAGTCAATCTGATATTGGATGTGATAAATTCTAAAGAAATATCAAACAACTAACTATTAAAAAAAACAAGATATGCACGGATACAAAATGAAAATCAATCAAAAAATGACAACACTCACTGGTCAAATGTTCATTGGAGAGAATAAACTCTATTTTATAAGCGAAGGAAGTGAAAACGTTCTTAAAAAAGCCGTTGGTAAAGGAATAGGCGGTATTGTAGGAGCAGGAATATCTTCTAGGTCTAACTCAAAAACACATGAAGGGATTGATGGAGATTTTTCTGAAGAAGAATTACAAAAATTTGTTTCAGAAATACCTGATAGCACTGTTTTTGAGGCGAACAAGATTAGCCTGCTGCGACACGATTGGATGATAAGAATGATGAAGTACGATGGAAAAAATGTAGGTATGCCCGATGGATTTCCGAAGGAAATACAAAAACCACTTGGCGAATGGGCTCGAAAATTTAATATTAAAACCAAAGGCAAAGGGTTTAACTAAGATGAAAACAAAAATAATTTTTCTCAGTTTAATCATTACAGCCATCACGTAAACAGCTTATTCTCAAACTTTTGATTGGGCGATAAATATGGGTGGAACAGATTTTGAAACTGGCCGTTCAATTACTGTAGATCCTTCAGGGAATGTATATACCATAGGAACCTTTCAAGGAACTGCCGATATTGACCCAGGTGCCGACGTATTCAATCTTAGTTCGGCAGGGGCACGGGATATATTTATCCAAAAAGTGAGTTCCATCGACTACTGTAGTTGGGAGTAAATTGGACTAAATTAAAAGGCAAAAGGCTCACATTTCCTATCAATTAGAAAAGCTAGTTATTTGCATTCTATATTTACAACCTATAAAAATGAAAATAGGATTTGATGCGAAACGACTGTACTGCAATTTTACCGGACTCGGTAATTATAGCCGCACCTTGGTGAGCAATTTACTATTGGCCGCCCCTACGCAAAAATTTCATTTATACACCCCCCGTGTCGAGCACACAAACGAGACAGACCGTTTTCTACAAAACCCAACCCTAAGCACCTATCAATCTAAAGCACTGCTCAAATCTTTTTGGCGTAGTTTTTCGATTCGCAAACAACTACAATTAGATGGCGTCGAATTATACCATGGGCTCAGCAATGAAATCCCTTTCGGTTTACAAACTAAAAATATAAAAAGTGTTGTTACGATTCATGATTTAATTTTCAAAGAGTATCCTAACACCTACCCAGTTATAGATAGAAAATTATATGATTATAAATTTCGCAAAAGCTGTCAGTTAGCCAACAAAATTATTGCCATCAGTGAGCATACAAAAAAAGATATCATCAAGCATTATAACATAGCACCTGAAAAAATTGAAGTTATCTATCAAGCTTGTCAAGCCGCTTATTATCAAGCACCCAAGAAAGAGTTTGTTGAGAAAGTCATGAGTCGATACAAATTGCCTCCAAAGTATTTACTTTTTGTGGGCAGTATTGAAAAAAGAAAAAATTTAAAAAACCTCTTAGCGGCTTATAAACATTTGAATACTGAAAACTGCATTCCCTTAGTAATCGTAGGCAGCCGTGTAGAATCAACAGTGAAAGACAAACTTTTAGAATATAGCCAGTCCACTAATTTGGATAAAAAGTTGATTTGGCTCAGCGGCGTAAAAGATACTGCTGAATTACAAGCCATTTATTTAAAAGCACAAGCGCTGATTTATCCCTCACTTTATGAAGGCTTTGGACTTCCCGTTGCAGAAGCCCTCTTATCAAAAACGCCTGTAATAACGTCCAAGGTTTCTTCACTACCGGAAGCCGGCGGACCGTCTACTCTTTATATTAACCCTAACAGCCCCCAAGAAATAGCAGAAGCAATTACTACCATTTTACATAATGATTCTTGGGCAGAGGAGATGCGCAATAAAGGCTACCAGTACGCACTTAATAAATTTTCACCTGAAAAACTAAGCACTCAGCTTTTAACATGCTATGAATCTGTCTTAGCGTCTTAGCCTATTTTTATATAGTATTCTAGTCTTATTCAGTTAACCGTATGACCGTATCACTTCGATTGCTTGCCACAACGCCAAAGTCTATATCATCATTCAAAATCAAAAAACAGCAGTAACAAACCACCACCGCGTACACCACGCACATTAAAACCAATAAATTTGTCATCCCTTTGTCTAAAATTGTGTTTTGTTTGCGATTCATAGTCTTAATTTGCGTTTAGGTTAAACTATTAAATAGACGGTACGTCTACCTAAGGTTAACGCTAGAGTAGAAAAAAAAGTACTCCTTTTAGAAAATTTTATAATTAGATGACAAAAATCCTTCGCTTATCGCTTTTACTTATTTTCGGCGCTGCTCATTTCTGTCAGGCTCAAAAGGATTCTTCTAAGCGAAAAAAACAATTCGAACCGCTAGTAATATCTGGAAGTAAGTTTTCTGAAAAGAAAAAAAATGTAGCTCAGAAGATTGACATTATCACTAGCAAAGATTTATTAAAACTAAATACACAAACTACAGCTGATGTTTTAACCTTATCGGGAAAGGTATTTGTTCAAAAAAGTCAGCAAGGCGGAGGTAGCCCTGTCATCCGAGGATTTGAAGCTAGCCGCGTTTTATTAATGATTGATGGAGTGCGTCTTAACAATGCTATTTACCGATCTGGACATCTGCAAAACGTAATAACCGTAGACAATAATATGCTAAGCCGAGTTGAAATTTTAAGCGGTCCAGCATCTACACTTTATGGCAGTGACGCATTGGGCGGAGTAGTAATGATGCAAACTAAAAAGCCAAAACTCTCACCTTTTGCCACCCAGTTAGAATTGACTAGCGCCAACGCTATGGCGCGATTTGCAACCTCCAATAAAGAAAAAACGATTAGTGCAGGTTTTGGACTCGGCAATAAAAAATGGGGCCTACTAACTAATATTAGTTTGTCTGATTATAGTGATTTGCGACAAGGGGCCTGGGACCCCAATAATCAATTACAAACTTGGGGACGAAATTTTTATGTAAATAGAATTAATGACAGAGATAGTATTCTCGAAACTGACAATCCACTACTTCAAAAATTTTCAGCTTATCGTCAAATTGATCTTCTTCAAAAAATATCATTTGTACCGTCTTTAAATAGTAAACATAGTTTGAACTTTCAGTTTTCTACTACCTCGGACATTCCAAGATATGACCGCTTAACACAAACAGATGATAATGAACTTCCCCGACATGCACGGTGGTATTATGGCCCGCAACAGAGAAACATGATTGCCTATCAATATGATTATTTTGGCAACAAAAAATTCTTCGACGATTTTAGATTGAACGTAAGTTATCAGGATATCGAAGAAAGTAGAAATACTAGACGGTATCAAAATGATGTAATTCAGAAACGAAAAGAAAATATTCAAGTTCCTGCCCTAAATGTTGCAGCAAGAAAAAAACTAAACCGTCATGAGATTACCTATGGTGCGGATGCTCAATTCAATATTTTACAATCAACCGCTATAGCGGAAAACATAGTAACTGGCGACACACAACCAACTGACACCCGTTATCCTGATGGACAAAACAGTATGAATTTATACGGTGTTTATGCGCAACACGTATACAAATTTGGGAAAGGCAAGTTTGTATTAAACGATGGAATACGCTTAAACGCTACCACATTATATTCTACCATTGAAAATAATATTCTCAATCTACCCTTTACAGAAATCAACGAAACCAACCAGGCCTTAACTGGAAATATTGGCTTGATTTACTTCCCTTCAAAGCCTTGGCGTATAAACGTAAATGCCTCTCGCGGTTTCCGCGCTCCTAACATTGATGACCTTGGCAAAGTTTTTGACAGCTTTGTAGGAGAAATGATTGTCGTACCCAATCAAAATTTAAAACCTGAGTATACTAATAGTATTGACTTAGGTATAGAGTATCGACACAAGAATTATTTTTTTAGTGCGTACGGGTTTTACACTCAATTTCAAAATGCCATTGTTCTGGATGATTTTCAGTTTCAAGGGCAAGACTCTCTTGTGTACAATGGAGTGCGCACCAAAGTATTTGCCAATCAAAACAAGGCAGAAGCCTATTTGTACGGTGCAGGCATTGAGTCAAAAATTAAACTGAGCAAACATTATACAGTCGCGGCGAATCTTGCTTATACATACGGCCGCTTTACGGAAGGCAACGGCACCGAAGTACCCTTAGATCACGTGCCACCTGTGTACGGCAGAGTTTCTATAGACTATCAAAAAGAGAAAATTGGTTTAGATTTATTCTGCTTATTCAATGGAGCGAAAACATTAGAGAACTACAACCCCACCGGAGAAGACAATTTACAATTTGCACTTGCTAGTGGCACACCTGCTTGGTACAGTATAAATTTTAGAAGCTCCTACACCATAAATAAACATTTTACGGCTCAGTTAGGAATGGACAATATTATGGATAGGAATTACAGACATTTTGCCTCAGGCATTTCAGCTTCAGGTAGAAATCTTATCGTTAGTCTTCGCTATAAATACTAGAGTGAACCATCCTTAATTTGAAAAATGTTCTTTCACTAAACGTGCTCTATTTTCTCCAACCGTCTCAGCTAAATCCTGTTGACTAGCTTCTTTTATCTTCTTGACCGATTTGAATTTTTTCAATAAAACTTTAGCGGTCTCCTTCCCAATCCCTTTGATAGTTTCTAGTTCATTTTTTATGATTCCTTTACTTCTTTTTTGACGGTGAAAGGTGATTCCAAATCGGTGAACTTCATCCCGAATTCTTCTGAGTAATTTTAAGCTTTCACTTTCAAACGGTAGTTGCAACGATTCTTTATCACCTGGAAAAAATATCTCTTCAATATTCTTTGCTAAACCAACGACATTTATTTTACCCATGAGTTCTAACTTTTGCAAAGCGTCTATTGCTGAGTTTAGTTGCCCTTTCCCGCCGTCAATCACTACCAATTGAGGTAATGGTTTTTTCTCATGAAGTAAGCGACTATACCTACGGAAAACTACCTCACGCATAGAAGCAAAGTCATCCGCACCAACTACTGTTTTAATATTATACCGCCGATAATCTTTTTTGCTCGGCACTCCATTTTTAAAACAGACCATACCCGCTACCGGATAACTTCCCTGAAAATTTGAATTATCAAAACACTCAATATGATCTGGGTAAAATGGCAAACTCAAATCTTCTTGCAATTGATCCAATAAAATTTCTAAATCACCTTCACTCTTTTCTTTGATATGAAGAATTGCTTTTCTTTTTTCTTCATTCATTAAATGCCTAGCGTTTTTGATAGACATTTCTAAAATATTCTTTCGATCTCCCGCTTTCGGAATCCGTTGCATCACATCAATCGGCATATGAATTTCAAACGGAAGAATGATCTCTTTGCAAGTACTTTTAAATTTTTCGCGCAGTGATAAAATTATATGTGGTAGGATTTCAGTATCCGGTTCTCCTAACTGTTTGACGTAAGAATTAGAAAAACTATGAACAATATTTCCTTGAATAATCATCAAGTAATTGATGTAGACTCTGTCCGCATTGCTCAAGACACCTACTACTTCAGTATTGTCCAACTTTGTGTTGACCACGATAGACTTTCGATTATAGTTTTTTATGCTCAACAATTTCTTTTTGAGCAATTCTGCCTTTTCAAATTTTAATTCTTCGGCATACTGCATCATTTGTTTTTTATAAACCTTTTCTAATTCGGTATTTTTTCCTTTTAAGACATCTTTTATTTGTGACACGTGCCACATATAGTCCTCCTCAGTTTGCAACCCAATACATGGGGCCTTGCAGTTACCAATATGATATTGCAGGCAAGCTTTATAATTTTTTTTTGCGATTACCTTAGGATCTAAATTCAAATTACATGTCCGAAGAGGCAACGATTTTCTTAAAAAATTCAATATTTCTCTTACAGCAAAAGCCGAAGTAAATGGTCCAATATATTCAGAACCATCTTTGATTTTTCTCCGAGTCAAAAATACTCTTGGAAACGCTTCATTCTTTATTACAATGTGTGGATAGGACTTATCGTCCTTTAGCGCAACATTATATTTTGGCTGAAATTTTTTTATCAGCGTATTTTCTAATAGCAACGCATCGTACTCAGAATTAACGATAGTAAATTTAATATCTCCAATCTCTCGCACCAAGCGTGCCGTTTTGGTGTACTTATGATTTTTTATGAAATAAGAACTCACCCGCTTACGCAAATCTTTTGCCTTGCCAACGTATATCACCTCTCTATCCCGACTAAAATACTGATACACCCCCGGTTCATGAGGTATAGAAGGGGCGATATTTGAAAATTCATTTTTAGTCATGCTAGCGCAAATACGAGTCCAATTGAACCGACCCCATTAATAAAATCTTACTCAAAATAGTATGTATCCACCGTTATTCTCTGAGGTTCTCTCATCTGAATTTGAAGTAATTCTTGAGGAACAAAAAGCACGCGCTTGCTTTTCTTATCCCCTTCACTAGTCTCAAAATAAAGACTGCCCACCCCTTGATTTTGTTCATTGCCGACAATACTTACTGAGCGAGTATAATCATCTGGCACTACGGATTCATAAAAAAATGTAGTGGCTTGTGAAGCGCTGTCTTTGAGCATGTCAATTTTGTAGTGGTGATCCAATTTCTCTTTTTGCAAGTTTGCCTTTTTAAACAAAGAATTAATTTCTTCCCAAGGCATGTCAACGTGAGCTACTACGCTGCTATCCGCTCCTTTCATGTTTCTACTCACTTTTAAGTAATTGCGCGCTGAATCCATATTCCAACCTTCATTTAGAACCAATTCTAAATCTGGATAGTTGATAAGTTCGTCTCCTGTATATTCTTCTTCACCACAGGACGATGCCGAGCAAATTGTTACAAATAGCAACGCATAAAACATCGAATTATTTAACTCCATAACCATTCTCTTTTAATAATTTTTTTACCTTCTCCACTTCATCTCCTTGTACAATCATTTCTCCATTCTTATAACTGCCACCCGTTCCGCATTTTTGTTTTAGCATTTTACACAAGTCCTTACCGTCCTCTTCCGCACCAATGTAACCTTCTATTACAGTCACTGTCTTTCCACCCCGTTGCTTCGTTTCTTTTTTCACATGCAACAGTTGCTCATTGGGTTTTAGCGTTTCAACCTCTTCCATTTCTTCAAATTCAAAACTATCATTGGTAGAGTAAACCATTCCGCCTTCCTTGTTTCTATTTCTTTTTTTTCTACTCATTATTTTATCGCTTTTAAACTTAAATCCATACTGGTAGCATGGTGAATTAAAGCCCCTACCGAAATATAATCGACACCAGTAGCAGCATACGATGCAATCGTATCAATTTCAATTCCGCCACTTGCTTCGGTTTCAAATTTCTTATCAATTAGCTTCAAGGCTTCTACAATTTCAGCCGGTGTAAAATTATCTAGCATGATTCTATCCACACCGCCATGTGCGATTACTTGTTTTACTTCAACAATATTTCCCGTTTCGATTTCAATTTTTATATCTAAGTTTTTTTCTTTCAAATAGCTATTCGCTTTGTCAATTGCTTTTTCTATACCGCCACAAAAATCAATATGATTGTCTTTGAGCATAATCATATCATATAAACCCATTCTGTGATTATGCCCGCCCCCAATACGAACGCCCTCTTTTTGAAACCAGCGAAATAGAGGTGTCGTCTTTCGAGTATCGAGTAATTTGGTATTAGTTCCTTCCACTTTTTTTACATAGGTATGTGTCAAGGTAGCAATCCCACTCATACGCTGCATAATATTTAATACTAAGCGCTCAGTTGATAAAAGGGTTCTAGTTTTTGCTTGAATTCTAAAGGCCTCCTCTCCAGTTTTAACCACATCACCATCTGCTTTAGAAAACTCAATTTGACAATCAGGTTGCACATACTTAAATATCTTTTCAGCCACCTCGAGACCAGCGATTATCCCATCTTCTTTTATTTTTAGTACCGCTTCGTCCTGACTACCAGCGGGTATACAACAAAGTGTGCTGTGATCACCTTCTCTAATATCTTCCTCTAAGGACAGTTTTATAAACTCATTCAAATCCATATCTTCAAAGGTAAGTTTCTTTAGGTAAAGCATAAACCCGAATTAGGCGATAGATAATCTAACCTTCCGTCCAATGTCTTAACTATAAAAGGTTTCACTCTTATTTCATAGTACCCTAAAATTCCTATCCTGTTATTTAGATCAAAGGTTTCTTAAAAAGTCAAGTAAGAAACCTTTCAATTTTGTAATATTGTATATGTATGAAAAATAGATTGATTGTATTCGGAGTGCTCTGTATGCTTAGCGCTTGCTCCATTATTAAAAAGAAGACGGCCCCTGCGAAAGAAAGCTATAAGGTGTTATTAGAAACTACGGCTGGCAATATTAAAGTTCAACTGTATGAAGATGTGCCTTTGCACAGCAACAACTTTTTAAAATTAGTAAAAGAAGGTTTTTATGATGGTGTGTTATTTCACCGAGTGATTCCTAACTTTATGGTACAAGGTGGCGACCCAGATAGTAAAGAAGCTGCTAAAGGAACTCGCTTAGGTAATGGTAGCCTTGGTTATCTTATCCCTCCAGAATTTAAAGTAGAAAAATACATTCACAAAAGAGGAGCCTTGGCAGCAGCTCGCACAGGCAATCCGGCTAAAAAAAGTAGTGCTTGCCAATTTTACTTTGTAGAAGGTAAAAAACTGAGTGATGCTGAGATCAATAATTTTGAGAAAAGAAAAGCTGTAAAATATACTGATGCTCAAAAACAGATTTATAGAACTTTAGGAGGAACTCCTCACTTAGACAATGAATATACGGTCTACGGCGAGGTCATTGAAGGCCTAGATGTGGTAACTAAAATATCAAAAGCCTCTAGAGATAAGAGCGACCGTCCACTCCAAGATATTAAAATCACAAAGGCTAGCGTAATCCGATAGGGTTACTTTACCAATCTTTCTCCAAGCGGTAAGCCCCAGATTGCTGCTTGGCTTTTTTGTCTTTTATTTTCTTTTCAGCTCGATTGAGTGCATCCAATATTTTTTTTGCCTGCTGTTTACTCATGTTACTTGGCTTCGGTTTAGGCTGATTCCCTTGATTTTTTCCATCTGGCTTACTCTGATCCGATTCTTCCTTTTTTGAAGAATCTTCCTCTTTTTTATCGTCTTTCTTTTCCTTCTTCTCTTTTTCTTTATTGTCCTTCTTGTTTTTATTTTTTTCTTTATTGTCCTTCTCCTTCTTTTTATCCTTATCCTGATTTTTTTGTTGTTGCTGTTGCTTCAATTTTTTTTGAGCATAAGCCAAATTATATTGTGTCTGTTTCGCACCAGGATTTTTCTTCAAAGAAGCCTTATAATAGTTTACCGCTTCTTGCCATTTTTTCTGCTCCGCCATTACATTGCCCGCATTATGAAAAGCATACGAGCTCATTTTATTATCCTTCGCCTTGACGCCTACGTACTCATATTGTTTCAAGGCTTGTTCGGGGTCTTTCGCTCTAAGTAAGGCATTTCCCAAGTTAAACCGAGCAGGATTTTTAGTTTTGGCTTTTTTATCGGCAACCGTTTTTTTGTATGCAGTGGCAGCCTTCTTATACTCTTGTTTTTTATAAAATTGATTCCCATTATAAATATTCTTGTCGATAGTTTGGGCTCCTACAAACTGAGGGAGTACTAAAAATACAAAAAGGGAGAAAGCAGTCCTTAATCGCTGATTTGATTTTCTGCTGGGCAAGAAAAACTCTAGTAATACCAATAGCAACATGATCACTAAAAAATATTGAAAGTAAGAAGTATAATTTGCCAAACGGCTTTGTCCCAGATTTGTTTTACTGATTTGATTTAAGCGATTAGCTATTTGATTTACATCAGCGCCGATACTTGATAAGTTCACAAAAATCCCTTGACCCGATTCTGCTACCTTCTTTAGTTCCGCTGCATTCATTTTAGAGATGACTTCATTGCCTTCTCTATCTGTTTTTATTTCATCGTTGGGCATCAATATGTTGCTTCCCTCCGCCGAACCAACACCAACCGTACATAGCATAATTCCTTTTTTCCCAATTTTTTCGGCCTCTCGAATCGCTTTATCTTCATGAGCCTCTCCATCGGAAATCATTACAATGGCTTTATGCTTCGCGTCTTTAGAATTAAATGATTCATAACTCATTTGCAAGGCATCACCCATTACCGTGCCTTGGGTTGGTGCTATTTTTGGATTGGCTAAATTCAAGTTCATTTTTAAAGCAGCAACGTCAGAAGTGAGGGGCACTGAAATATAGGATCGACCGGCAAAAAGAATGAGCCCAATACGGTTCCCGTTCATTTTATCGATTAACTTACTCGCAAAAAGTTTTGCTTTTTCCAATCGGCTCGGTTTTAAATCCTGCGCATACATACTATTACTAATGTCCAAGGCAATCATAATATCAATCCCCTTTTGGGTCATTTTTTCTATCTTACCTCGTTTTTGCAAATTCGCCATGCCCAATACTCCAAAAAAAAGTGCCGTCACCAACAAACTAAATTTGATCTTAGTAAGTATAGGTTGATACGATGGCATTAAGTCTCTGACTAAATCTTCTTTCCCTAGTACGGCTATTTTTTTCTTTCTCCAACCTCTATAAAATATATAAAGAAATACTACGACACCTATAAGGAGCAATAAGATAAAATATTCTTGATGTTGAAACCGAAACATTGCAGAACAAAGCTAAAGTCAGAATACTTAAAAGGATGCTAAAAATTTAGCTTAAATGAATTAGTTGCTCTCGCCCTACTCCGTTGGAAACAAAGGCAACACTTACATTCAAATATTGTTCAATAAACTCTTTATACGAAATAAAGTTAGAAGGCAAGTCACCTACCGATTCACAATCAGAAAGTTTACCAGCCCAACCTGAATGAGACTCATAATTCGGAGAATATTCATCAGCATTGTATTCAAAGGGAAACTCTTTGGTTTCTCGACCATTCACTGAATAACTAGTGGCCACTTTAATGGTATCCAGTTCGTCCATGATGTCCGTTTTTGTGATAATTAAATCAGTCACTCCATTAATCAAACAAGAATAATTTAAAGCAACCAAATCAAGCCAACCACACCGACGAGGACGGCCTGTGGTCGCACCAAATTCATTCCCTAATTTTCGAAGTGTTTCACCCATTTCGTCATGCAACTCCGTAGGAAACGGACCGCCACCTACACGTGTACAATATGCTTTTGTGATACCGTATACCTTCCCGACCTTAGTAGGTGGAATACCCAAACCATTACAAAGCCCTGCGGAAATCGTATTGCTACTCGTTACAAAGGGATAGGTGCCAAAGTCAATATCCAGCATAGTACCTTGCGCTCCCTCGGCCAATATTTTTTTACCATCTGCCATTGCTTTGTGTAAATAATATTCTGCTTTGATGACCTGTAATGATTTTAGAATTTCAATCGCTTCAAAAAAACCTTGCTCATATTCAGTGAGATCTTCATCAAAATTCATATTAGCTAATAGTTTTACATGCTTAGCTTTTAGCTTATTATAACGATCTGTAAAGTCAGGCTTATGAACGTCACCCACTCGAATACCATTGCGTCCTGTTTTATCCATATAGGTAGGCCCAATTCCTTTGAGTGTACTTCCTATTTTATCTTTTCCTTTGGCTATTTCATTGGCTTTGTCTAAGGCCCTGTGCGTTGGTAAAATGATGTGAGCGCGATCACTCACCAATATTTTATCAATCGGATTGGTTCCTTTTGATTGAATGGTTTCCAATTCTTTTTTCAGCGTAATCGGATCAATCACCACTCCATTACCGATGACATTGATAATATCATCATGAAAAACACCAGAGGGTATAGTGTGCAAGACAACTTTTTCGTCATTTACATAAAGCGTATGTCCCGCATTAGGGCCTCCCTGAAAACGAGCAATTATATCATAGTCTTTTGCAAGGTAATCTACGATTTTCCCCTTTCCTTCGTCTCCCCATTGTAGGCCTAGTAATACATCAATCATGGCTTGTACTTAAAACTCAAATTTAATGCACAAGACCTAGCCCGTAAGGAACTAGCTTAATAATTATTCACGTTTCGAACCTTTTTTATAACAGTTTTGGAGAATAAGTGTTCAGAACCAAGGTATCTCCCAATTGAGCATACGTTTTATAGCTAAGCCAATCACCTAAATTAATAAATCGCGACCCATTGGCTAGCTCAATATCATTGGGCAAATGCCGATGACCCAAAATAAAATAGTCATAATGATTTTGAGCTAAAAGGTTTTTGGCATATTGGATTTGAAATTCATTATCCTCGCCCAAAAATTCAATATTTTTATACTTATGTTTAGGACCGCGCTTACTGAAATAACTGGCGATTCTAAGCCCGAAATCGGGGTGGAGCTGACGATACAACCATTGACACGTAGCATTTCTAAGGATTTTTTTAAGTAGTTTGTATTGTTTGTCGCCCGGTCCGATGCCATCTCCATGACCCAAATGAATTGTTTTTTTATTAATTGCAAACGTTTGGTGCTCATGAATCACTTCGGCGTTTAGCTCTTTTTGAAAATAATCACGCATCCAAAGATCATGATTGCCGCTGAAAATAAATAGTTGGATTCCGCTGTCACTCAATTCAGCTAGTTTGCCTAAAAAACGAGTATTCCCCTTAGGGACGACTAGCTTATATTCCATCCAAGCATCCCAAATATCTCCCATTAAAAAAAGACTGTGCGCATCCACTTTTATTTCATCAAGCCATTGGCAAATGATTTTTTCTCGAGTCCGGCTATTTTCATCGCCATCGATTCCGAAATGAAAATCTGAGGCAAAATATGCATATTTACTTGGTGGAATATTGATCTCGCGATGGATAGGAAGCATGAGTTCACAATATTACTCTTTTCCTTGGTTTTTTTTCTGATACTCTTTCCAATTACGAGAAACCCAAGCATAAATTTCTAAATTAGAAGCTGTCCGAGCATAATCAATTTCCATAGGATAGGCGTTCATAAAATAGGCTAAGTCATCGCCCGAGAGTTTCGTAATTTTTGCCGCTAACTCAGGAGTGTATCTAGAATCAATAAACTTTTGCTCTTCCATATTCAAGACTTGCTTCTTGAATCTTCGTAAATTTTTATGTTTTTTCGAAAACATTTGCTGAATGGTCGAAACAGGCGAAAAAATGGACTTGGATTGTTTATATTTAAATATGTCTCTATAAATTTCGGCGCGCTGCACAGAATCTTTTTGATACTCAGTGAGCGGCTTCGCTATTTTCACAGTTTTCAACTCTGTACGACCTATAAGGAGGGCCACTCGTAAAAATTCAATTTTCTCTACATCACGCATTCTAAGAATTCGAGGCTTGAATCCTGTATGGCTTATTTGCAGATAATCTCCCTCTTTCACTTCAATTGTGAACGTTCCTCGGTAATTTGTTTTGGCTCCGTATTGAGTGGTAATGTTTTTTACCGTAACACTGGCCATGGGTTTCTGATTCACAGAGTCTATTACAATACCCGATATATATTTCTGGGCATTAACGGAGCTTCCCGCTAAAAGACTAAACAATAAGAGTAAAGCAACTCGTTTCACAGTAGCAAAAATAAGCCTCCTGAGGTATGGAGATTGTAATGTTTTCTTAATATTCTTTCTTATTAATACACGATGAGATTATAAAAATCCTCCTCTTGATAGTAGGTATTGGCCAACTCCATAATTTGCTCAGCTGTTATTTTTTTGTATGTATCCACGCTTTTTTGAAATTGCTTTGCATCACTATTATTGAGTATCAGTGATTTCCAGCGACTCATTATTTTGAATGGCCCGTCAATGCTACCCAAAATACTTCCCAGAATATAGTTTTTCACTAATTGTAATTCCTCACTCGGTACTGGTTCAGTTCGCAATCGCTTCATTTCATTCCACACTTCGTCTACTGCTTTTTCGGCAACGTCTTTGCCCACATCAGTGGCAATCACATAGGTATTCGCTTCCATATTTTGCTGCACGAAGGAATAAATCCCGTAGGTATAACCTTTATCCTCTCGTATATTGCTCATTAAGCGCGAACCAAAATACCCTCCGAATAAGGTATTGGTAAATAACATTGGAATAAAATCTTGATGTGTACGAGACACAAATTTTTTAGCGATTCTAATCGCTCCTTGTAAGGCTTTTTCGTCATTGGTAATTCTATGCTTCTTACTTTCCGCGGGTTGTACTGCAGCAATTGGTTTAAGAATAGCCGCGGTAGTTACTGTTCTTTTTTCAAATTCAGATTGAATCGTTTTTACAATACTCGCCTCGTACTTACCTGATAAAAAGAAGGTAGCCTTCTCTAAAGAAATATATTTTTTATGAAAATTTACTAAATCAACTTGCGTTACGCACTGATAATCTTCCATGAGCGAATAGGAACCATAAGGATGCTCAAATCCATAAATCAATTCGTCAATTGTACGATTGGCCACAAATTCAGATTTTTTTAAATTGACCGACATGTGTTGCATCGCTTGTTGACGATAAATTTCAAGTTCCTCTTTGGGAAAAGTTGGGGCTTGAATGATTTCAAATAGCAAAGGCAATAAATTAGTAAAATGCTTAGTGAGACAGGTAATTTTTATGATAAAAAAATCATTGTTCTGACTGATTGAAATTGAGCCACCTACTTGTTCAATTTGCTCATTGATTTGCAGAGCCGTCATCGATACTGTTCCTGATTTAAGCAAAGAAGCCACTGCTTTAGAAACCACTACTTCATTTGGAGTTTCTAATAATTTCGGCATATAAATTTCAAAAGAAATCACGTCTTGCGTACCGGCATTCACCGTATACAGTTTGTTAGTTTCGGAAAGCGAAATCGTTTCGCAGGACGGTAATTCTATTGTAAAATCAGTGGCTTGCTTTATGGCAGGCGGAGTACTTCTGTTCAATGACATATTTTATTGTAAGGGTGAATTCGCTTCTTTTTTAAAATGTTGATAGACCATTTTATCGGCCCATTTCGGAAAAAATTTATTGAGCCACACAAGCAATTTTCCTTGTCGCGTCATTACTACGCTCCTTTTTCTATGATTGACAGCTTTGATAATCAACTCAGCACATTCTTCTGCACTCATCAATTTATTCTCTTGTAAAGGCGTTTCACCTTGTGAGCTACCATCGGCTGCCAGGGCTGTATTTCTTATATTAGAAGCTGTAAATCCTGGGCTGATCCACATAACATTTGCACCAGTTGGCAACAGCTCTATGCGCAAGGATTCTAGAAAACCTTGCATGGCAAATTTACTTGATGAATAGGCACTGCGACCGGGAAGTCCTTTATAACCAGCAATAGAAGAAATGCCGGCAATGGTGCCTTTGTTTTCTTTGATCTGGCTAAGGGCTGCCTTCGTGCAATAAACCATACCCCAATAGTTGACGTCCATTACTTGTTGTAACACAGGAATGGATACATCCTCCACTAAGGCACGCATGCTTATCCCTGCATTATTAATTAGGATATCTAACTTACCGAAGTGGCTAATCGTAGTATGGATAAAATTTTCTGCTTGCTCTCTTTTGCTTACGTCTGCCTGTACGCCAATAAAATTTTCTGAATTAAAATCTGTATCCATTTGTTGAAGAGCATCCATAGATCTAGCACACACAGCCACCCGTGCGCCCATGGCTAAATATTGCCTTGCTAAGGCCTTACCGATGCCGCTAGTGGCTCCAGTAATTGCTACCACTAATTTGAATGGATTATTTTTCAAAATATCTTTTTGAGAAGTGGCAAAGATGCTAATTTTTGTATTACTTTTGCCAACTCTTAGAAAGAATTCCCTAAGTTTTAGGCTAGAATACTTTCTGATGATTCGGTAGCTCAGTTGGTAGAGCACAACACTTTTAATGTTGGGGTCCTGGGTTCGAGCCCCAGCCGGATCACTTTAAAATAAATTGAACGCTTATAGGTCAAATACTTATAAGCGTTTTTTGTTTTCGGGGTAAACATAGGGTAAACGGCTCTTGCTATTAAACGAATATGATTACTCAATATGTACCTTTTTACCTGTTTTATCGTCAGTACTTTTATGAATATCTCCTTTTTCATTCCCGAGTGGGTTTGTAAAGTAAATTAGGTTATTTCTAAGGTTGCGTAATTACTAATACTAATTTGGTCAACAGAGTCTACATTCCATCTACTACCCAACCTCGTATCATACTGCCAGAACATTGCAGTATTGGAGTTTCGTATCCTAGCTGTCTCGTTATCTTTCTCCTAGCCATTAAAGGCGTTCAGTATCGACTATATGTATTTTTTAGCGTTCTTTTTGGACGTTCCTTTTTACTAGCAAAACCGAGTTTCAGACTCGAATTGCTGTACTGATGTTCTAATATTTCTAGTTTGAGGCAACCCCGGAACATGAATAAAGATTTAGAAAAGGTTTGCATTTTTTTGAGTAACTTAGCTCTAAATAACTAATAATGGGATTTGTACTTTCAAATAGCACCATTGATAAATACTTTGGGTTTTTGGTTCGGTTAGACAACCTTTCCAAGAAGAAATTAATTGTAAAACTTACCGAGTCAATCGAGGTGAAAAATGATGTCAACTTTGACATTCTAAGTTTGAGTGGGAAGTGGGTCGACTCAAGAACGTCGGATGAAATAATAAAGGATATCCGAGAGTCCCGAATTGACAAAGAAGGTGAAATTGATTTGTAAATGTAGTACCTCCTCGATACAAGCACCTGCGTTCATTTTTTCAGAGGACGATATGGTGTAGAAAACAAATTGAAAGAAGCAGGCGTAGAAAACTGCGCTATCTCAGAAGTCACTTTAGCTGAATTAGTATATGGCGCTGAGAAAAGTGCAGACCCTGAAAAGAATCACACGATTATAAACAGTTTCGTTACTCGCATTCCAATATTACCCATTGTTGATTCCGTTCTTGTTTATGGAAAGGAAAAAGTAAGACTCCGCAACCAAGGAATAATGATAAGCGAATTTGACTTACTGATTGGATGTGCTGCTATTGAAAAAGATTTGATTATGGTCACAGACAATGTCAAACATTTCGATAGAATTTAAAATATTAAAATTGAAAATTGGGTGCAACGGTAGGCGCTCTCAACATTATATTTGTCTCCGCAGAGTGTCCTGAATGGCACTCTGCGGCTTTACCTTAAAATCTTTCACCAATCAAATTTACATTATTTCTCAGCAACGTCCATCGCCGAAAATGTTGTGTTCGATACCTCCATTAAAACGCAATGTCCAAACTCGTAAGCGAGTTAGAGAAGATTGCTAGCAAATTTATAAGGACAGCTTGACCGGAAAGAGTTCTACACGTATACTTCTGTTTTCCAGTTTTTTGACAACCATTCTTAATAGCATGGTTGCCACATTTTTTTCATATCATGACTATTGATTTTGGTAACAACTATTCTGATACAAGGGGCAGTTGCAAATCCCCTGGATTACAATCCCGCAGAGTCGCCGAGCGGCAGACTCTGCGGAGACCCGATGCTATTCGGACACTCTGCGGGGACGAACAATATTGGGGACAGACGTCTGCGGAGACATGGTTTATTCGGACACTCTGCGGGGACGAATCCCAGTTTTCAATATTCGCTTCGCTCATTTTCAATTCCTTTTTTTATTCCTTTCGTTTGTCTTCCACACTCATATTTGTACTTTGAGCTTCTGAAGTATCACCTCTATGACGTTTCAGAATTTTCATACCTCGAATATCATTTGACTTAAAAGCCAAACCAATAACTCTTTTTGCTTTATCATCAATAATAACTGCTGGTCCAGGTAACCTTTGAATGCGAATTCCATCATCATTTTCATGCGGAAGTTTATTCAATCCAGTCATACAAATAAAATACCTTTTATTTGTCTTAATTTTCAATCTATTAAGACCCTTATCAAAACTACTTTTATAAAGCTGATTTTTGTCTATATAAATAAAGTAAATTAACTCTTTCTTTTTTTCAGAAAATTTAAAAAGCGTAACACTATCCTTTAAACTAACAATCTCTTGTAATTTTAGACACCTGCATTTTCTTCCTATTTGAGAATAAGAGAACAATGGAATAATAATCAAGATTAGTGAAATCACTAAACGAGTCAAATTACGTTTCCAATTAAAAAGGTTATTAATATTTTTCATTTAGTTTGATTGATTCCCCAAAATTATTTGGTGCCTCTTGAGGTGTAACTGGGTCAGGTCCTAAATTACGTAAAGCATTTCAACCTGGAGTGTAATCCTTATACCCAAAAGAAGGACTATATGAACCAGTAATTATATATTTCTTGGTTGTAGGGTTTGCTATCCCCCAAATTTTCCTCGTAGGGTCATATTGTTCTGTAAGTTGTGTTAACTTAACAGTACCAGGCATTCTTTTTATAGTTTCACCGTGTGATTTTTCAAAAGCCTTGCCTGTCCCGCCAGGTTCTGCTCCAGGCGATTGTTGTGCGCCAATATAGGGTTCAATAGTTTCGTGAACAACATCTTGCGCAGGATTGTTTCCAACTCCTGCCTTCTTGGCATCTTTAAAATGCTGAACATTTACAAATTGATCGGCCTCAACCCAAGCAAAAACAGTTCCGCCTGATCCGAAATGCATTTTTACCTCACTGCCTCCAAGGGCCCCTCCCGAAATAGCCTGAATCTCATCATTTCTATTCTTAACTGCATTTTGTCTCCGCAGAGTGTCCTGAAAGGCACTCTGCGGCTTTACCTTAAAATCTTTCACCAATCAAATTTACATTATTTCTCAGCAACGTCCATCGCCGAGAATGTTGTGTTCGATACCTCCATTAAAACGCAATGTCCAAACTCGTAAGCGAGTTAGAGAAGATTGCTAGCAAATTT